>ERZ827363.470-NODE-470-length-43919-cov-5.945764_pt1 | contig 43919 bp, 68 predicted proteins | sample MGYA00519776_ERZ827363 | MGnify/ENA primary metagenome ERZ827363 (study PRJEB31778, sample SAMEA3449288) | human gut metagenome | biome: human gut; feature: human-associated habitat; material: faeces | place: United Kingdom | collected 2010/2012 ... | reverse complement strand
ATCTATGTACAGATCGTAGATCATGTAACTCAAGAAAAAAAGAACTCTATGGTTGTCCAATTCACAGCCGGTTCGTTCTGTAAGCTAGGTTCGTGATCATAGAACCATGTTTCAAGCTGTCCATCAATCTGACTCTGTAATTCCGCAATCTTTGGATCATATACCGCAGAAATGAAGGTATTCAGTCCACTATCGTCAGTGTACTTGGTTTTCTTCTGCCAGTCGGACTTTACACAGCTTCCTTTATCTCTGCTTTCCACGCAAGTGAGAAGCTCCTGTGTATCTGCATCAAACCATAAGTCACCAACACGATACGGTGGAACAGGAGTGTTAATGAATATCTGTGCCTTGCCATCAATCTCGTCAAAGACTTCATCCGGCACTTGCATCTTCATCCACTGACCGCCACGATAAATATACTCATCGTTCGTAGACAGGTCTTTCCACAAGTCTCCTTCATGTTCAGCCTTAGACTCTTCGTATAGCAAGATGATTTCATTTCCGTTTACGTCAAGGATTGATTCGCCATTGACATCGCACCATGCCATTTCAACAGTTCCGCCCCAATTCACCGATGGATCTGTACTCTGATACCAAGTTTCAATCTTTTGGTCGATTTGATTCCGGATATCAGCAATGTCTGATTCGTAAATCTTTGTGATAAATGTGTTCACTGTGGAATCGTCAGTATACTTGGTACGTTTCTCCCAGTCTGCCTTTACGCATGAGCCTGTTGCTCTGCTTTTGATACAAGTAAGTAACTCTTTTGCCTCGGATTCAAACCACAAATCTCCAATTTTGTAAGGAGTGATTGGTTCATTGATAAAGATTTGAGCCTTACTGTCAATCTCGTCAAAGACTTCGTCCGGAACATTCATTTCTACCCATTGCCAGGAACGATAAATGTATTCTTTATTATCTCTTGTATCCTTCCACAGGTCACCTTCATGCTCGGTTTTGTCTTTCCAGTTTACAGACGGATCACTATCTTGATACCATGTTTCAATCTTATTTCGGACGGAGTTTTTAATCTCGTCCATATCTGTCTTGTAAATGTTAGTTACAAAATCATCTACAATACCATTCGAAATATCTTCCACAGACTTACCGGTGATGGATATTGACTCTGCATTGATAGTAACTCGTCCTGTCTCCGTATCAGCATAGAATGTAATGTTTCCATTCTTATCTTTTATAGTGAGAGAACCTGAGTTGATATAATCAGCATTAATGCCGATAGCATACAAGATTCTTGTTATCAGGTCTCCTGTGAGGAATAATCCGTAAGGATACGTCTTACCGCCATCACTTGAGATACCGATAGCTTCAGATGTGACCTTTATTACGTTCTTGGACTCTTCTACTGTCGGCTTATCATGGATATATGTAATCATACTTCCGTCCGGCTGTGGTGATTCTGTCGAATACATTCCAGATGCATTCTCAAGTGTCTTATTCAGATTATCGACAGCTGCTTCAAATTCTGTCTTGTTCTGCTTGATTTCCTTTTTGGCTTTCTCATACACTTTTGTAGCTTCGCTGTAATAAGTGCTCTTCTGCCGTTCCGGATCCTTGATTCCGCAAGAAAATGAACTGCTGCCAAGATAATTAAACTCAAGAGATGTGATAAACGTTGGATAAACCTTGTCTTTCCGGTCTACCACGCAAGCCAGATCCATGAATTCGATCGTTGGATCAGGGAAGAATTCTCCACTAAAACCTCTCAGCTTAACTCCGATCAATACATCTCCAATCAGATTGATTGCATCATCTTCATGTCCTTCAATAAGAGGATTCGTGATTTCAAGTGCATAATCATCTGTACCTCTTATTAAGATTGTACTCTCGTTTTCTACTTTCTTTGTGGTCGCAATTCCAGTGATTACAACAGGATCTGTGCTAATGTCCGGATCTGACTGATAGTCCATCAAAATGCTATAGCCAGCATCTTCCACCAAGTCCGCTCTACTCGCAATCTTCGATATTGCAGAGAAGTCATAACTTTTAATAACAAGTGTTCCGTCCTGAATCACTGCATTACCAACAGCAAGCATTGCGATATATCCGATAACTTCTCGGCAAGTCACTTTATCCGGAGCTTGTTCAATCACGAAATCGTCATTGTTAAACTTCGGACTTCCAAGCATGATATTACATGTACTACACGCTTCTCTCAAAAGCTGTCCGGCTGTTGTTGGATAAGATAATTTAGATGTGAAGTCTGCATCTGCCTTGTACATTGAATCGTAACCTACAAGTTCTATCGTATCTCCAACTGCTGTCGGCTCAAGCACGGTAAATGCGCCCTCGTTCAGTCTCTCGATTCTTGATTTCGTCAGCATAATCGTGTTGCCATTGATATCAAGTATTTCCTCGCCTTTTACATCTCTCCATATATCGTAGCTTCTATTTTCGATGTCAGTTTCCGTAAAGAGTGAAATCTGTGCGTAGTAAAAATCATACTTGGAAAATCTCTCGTCAATGTTATCAATGACAAGTGTAACGGACTTGGAGAGAGCGGATCCCAGTGGGAATCCATCTCCTCCGTCTTCTGAATATCCATTTCCACTGATAAAAAAATCATTTTCAGAATCAAGATATAGTTTCTCGCCGTTTTTCAGTGTAATCGATGCGTAAGCATAGAACGGGCCGCCTGACTTTATGATGTTTTTGAATTCGTTGCTTACATTCTTCATTAAATCTACCTCTAACTATTTAAGGTCAGCGAATATCTCTAACGATATCCGGTGAAATCTATAACACTGGATTTTCCGATGTTACTTGAAAACTCAGCTCATCCAGTTTCTCTTCGCCTTCTACTAAACTTACACATGGAGCATTAAAGTTTGCTGCATAAAACCTTTTGGTTTCCCATTTATCCTCATAAATGTTAAGGTGGAAAAAGTCGAATCCGCTCTTTCCCATAACCTCCTTGAGAATTTTGCTTGCGTCACTTACCTTAATGTCACTCCATTTCAGCTCATAAGCTTCTATTGTGAAGAGAGGGGAGTTTTTCATATTTCCCCTCATGGTTCTTCCTGAGTTTTCTGTAGAGGTAGTAGCGAATGAAATTTGATATCCGTCCTCATCCACATCTGGTGGTGTGAATGAGCCGAATTTTAAATAGTTCTGTGCCATATTCTACCTCCTAAGCCATTTCAAACGGATTTCTTCCCGTCTGTGTTCTCATGTTCTTTCCTTCTTCAAGTACAGCCTTCGCAATCTGTCTACGGTTCAGATATACCGGCACTTCAATCTTGCGTGAGCTGTTACCAGTTTCTTCCCTTACAATCTTACGGATAAGGCTTTCAGGTGCTTCAATGTTGTTACCGCTTTTCTGGTCACCAAGTACCGCCATGAACTCTTTGTTCGGTGGGATAACAGCACCCTGTGCAAGGTAAGGGATATGTGGAGCACTCCATTTTGATATATGGAATCCGATAGATGATACTCCAGTTAATGATGTAACCCATGATGGAACTGATATGTTCATTTTGTTCAGTGCATTAGCAACGCCATTCTGCATGATCTGTGCAGCTCTAAGGAGTCCGTTCATCAATCCGATGATTCCGTTAATTGGAGATTTGATGATTGCTAACATGCCATTCCAAGCACCACCGAAGATATTCTTGATACCATCCCATGCCTGTTGCCAATCTCCTGATAAGACACCATTTACAAAATCAACGATTCCGCTAAATGCCTGTTTCACAGCTGCAACAATGTTCTGAATATTCGCAAGCCATGCATTCATGTAATCTCCAATTACACCAAAGTCTTTTACCCAATCCACCTTGAATACTCCGTCAAGCCATTTTGACAGCGGATCAAGTATTTGATTCTTGATGAAATTGAAGATAATATTAATGTTCTGCTTAAATCCTTCAACGTATAACAGGATTCCACTCAATGCTTGCGCCCAATCCCCAGTGAAAACTCCTGTTAAAAACTGGATGATTCCATCAAGCTGTTTGAGAACGCTATCTGCCATTCCAGTTACGCTGGCAACAATGGAAAGAAGCGTATCACCAATCCATGCCACTATAGGTGCAAGTACTGGAATCACATTCTCTATCAACCACTGTATAAGAGGAATAAGTACGTTATTCCACAGCCAATTAAGTCCATCAATCAGCCTTCCAATTTCGTCAATGATGTGGTCAATTGCATCGCCCACTGGTCCGTTTAAGACTTCATCGAACTTCTGCGCCCACTGATCAAGAATCGGTGCGATATACTGGTTATAGGTATCAAGAAGTGTTCCACCTATTTCTGATAAGCCACTTCCAACATCATTGATAAACGGTCCTATATGCTCATCATACAGTTCAGTCAGCTTATCTGCTAACTTCTGTACGAAGTCTTCTATAGATTGAGTAATCTCCTCTATTGGTTTCAACGTGTTATTGATAGCTTCAATAATCTTATCTTTGTTCTCGATGATAGGTGTTGCAATCGCATCCATTACATCTTTTGCAAAGCTTGTGGCAAGTAGAATAATTTCTCCGAACGCTGTGGTAAATATGCCAATAATATTGCCAGTAATGTTCTGTGCTGTCTGTGATCCGAATGTCTGTTGGAATATCTCTGCAATTGTTGCACTTAAATTTCCTACAATTATGGAAATCTCTGAGCCTAAATCGAACATCCTCACAAGCCACTTCTTGATTCTGTCTGTATTCTCTTCTAAGTAGCTTTCAATACCTCCAACAACATTTGCTGCTATTGTTAACCCAATCGAAACAAATGAGCCTACTGTTTTGCCCATGTTATAAATGAACAATATAGCGAATCTCTTAGCTGCTTCCTGAACATTTTTATCTGTGAAGATATCTTTGATGTGTTCTCCGATAGACTTAAGGTCTTTCTTCAGTTCTTCAAGTACTGGCTTGTAATCTCCAAGTCCATCCCAGAAACCATCCATAAAGATGTCTCTGATCTGTTTCAGCTTGTCCAATACGGAATCAAGCAAGGATGCAAACTTATTGTCAATTGGTACTTCTTCGAACAGTGGTCCGGAACCACTACCGCCACCGGCACCCCCTCCACCACCGGATCCGCCAGAACCACTTCCTGAGTCCTGTTTATCCATTCGGTTGATATCATCAAGTGGCGATAAGTACTCTTCCGCAGCTTCCGTAGCTTCTTTTGTTCCGTCCGCTGCATCTTTCGCACCGCTTGCTGTATCCTTAAGGCTTCCGGCATAATCTTTCTGTACTGCGATTGCTTTCGTGTATGTGCTCTTTCCGGATAGGAATGAGAAGAACATACTTACATAGCTTGCAGCTGTTGAAAGCATATCAATAAATTTGCTAAGAATCGGTGCTACTATATTTAAAATTGGTGCAAACGCTGTTGCAAGGCTGTTTTTAAGTGTCTCAAGACTTCCCCACAGCATTGATATACTGTTGTTTGTGCTACTTGAGTACTGTGCAAGGTTTGTGAATCCATCCTTGATAGCGTTGATTGCCGCTGAGAACGCTCTAAATGCTATGCTCATTAGTAAGGACATCTTAAGCATTCTTCCAATGCCGAACCTCGCACTGTTTGCAGCTTTCCCAGTTTTAGTGATAGACTTTGAAGCCTTCTCACTTGCATTCGCCATTTTTTGCTGTGCCGGTGTCGCACTCATCAACTTCTGTTTGTAATCATCAATACTTCCTTTTACAGAATTGTAAGAAGTGTGAAGACGATTATTCATGTCAGCAAGTTTTCTCTCTTCTGCTTGCAATGTGCGCATACTGGCAGCTGCTTCTTGTGTCTTAGAGCCAAGCGTAAACGCTCCACCTGACGCTTCTAAGTCAGCTAATTCTGCTTTTGCATATTTGATTTCATTCTCAAGCTCTTCTATGTCATACTGCATCTTCTTGAAAGATGAACTACTCTGCTTTCCACCAGTAGAAAGAAATTTATCCTGTGCAGCTTCCAGCGAATTCAGTTTCTGAGTAGCCTGTGAAATCTGTGTTTGTATCTCTCTGTATTCATCTGTTGGTACTTTCTGCTCACCGTACTCAGCAATCTTTTTCTTCAGTTCAGATACTTTCTGCTCCTGTGCAGCATATTCATTGTTTAATTTAGCGAATGCATCCGCTTGTTTGTTGAGAGCTGTCTTAGCTTTATTCCCCATATCATTAACGGAATTTGCCATTCTTCTGACAGCTGCTTCAACTTCTTTGCTTCCGGCTTTCATGCCGTCAGCGTTAATCTCTGTGTCAATTACGATATAGCCGTCGGCTTGTGCCATTTCTAATCCTTTCCACCGCTAATTATCTGCGGTCAGCGAATATCTCTATTGATATCCGGTTATTTATTCAATCCGAAGAGTTCTCGGAGTTCAGCTTTCTCTTCGTCACTTCTCTCTGTACTCTTCTGATGTAAGTCCACAATAGACTTATTATTTTTGTAGTATTCCTGTTCCCACTTCTCTAACTTCTTACCTTTTCTCTTCTTGTCTCGGATGCTGACTACAGTTGAGAAGGTACTTTCTCCAATCTCCATATAGAGTCCGAAGAATGTCCACCAGTGCATATAGTCTGTAGCTCGCACTTCAGCGTTATTCACCTTATTCACAGCCGGTATGATGATTGGTGCATCCTGTTCCCAGTCCATTATCCTCGGTCTAGGCTTACCGTCATTCTTAATACCGCAGTCGATGAATTCACACGCTTTTCTTGATGCTTCTTGCCAGTCCTTAGGTGGCATAGAATCAAAGTCAGCATAGAGGATTCTAAGCATTGTAAATACTTTCTCCTGATCCTTCTCTTCTTCCGTCATGCCAGGCTCGAAGATATCCGGATCATTCATAGCAGAAAGAATATCCAATATCACTCTAAAATCAGAGCGTATCGAATATTCTTTTCCATTAACGTCTAAAGATGTGGGAAGTTTCCACGGATCCATTAATTATGGTACTTAGCCACATACTTATTCATGCGACTCTGTACCTTCTTTGTGCGGATATTCATTTCCTTTTCAATCACTTTTGCGATAGAGGACAGAACATTCTCCATGTACAGTTCTCCATTCGCCAGTGGTGAGAATGCTCCGAGGATAGAAAAGAATGTCTCTTTTGCATCTTCTCCGATGAGATAAGAGATTCTCTCTGTAATATCATCCTCTGCTTTTCTCATATCCGCTTCGCTTGGATTCTCCGGCAGCTGATATGAATTGTAGTATTCAACCACTTCCTCATATCTCTTCACGATATTTGTATCTGTAGGTCTGAACTTGAACTTGCCGAGCACCTTTCCTCTTTTGTTCTCAATCGTGTAGACTTTGCTACCATCATCTACTACAATCTTGTTTGCCATTGGTTTTGCTAATTTATTGCTCATTGTATCGTCCTTTCTTGCCTATTCTAAGCCAAATACTTCATTATGCTCTTCATCGTATACCGAAAGTTCTTCAGTTCAAGCAGCTACAATTTCACCCGCTGCGAATACTGGATTGCCTGATTTCAGAGATTCAGCTGTGACATAACCTTTTGTTCTCTCACCATCGTCTGTTACATCAAATGGGATATTAACGCCAGTTGTGTCTCCACCATAGCTCTGTGGTTTAACCATTACTTCCTGTACATAAGCAAGATGCTTTTCGGCTGTCGTGTCCTCTACGATTACTTCAAGCATAAGTGTCTTACAAGCTTCACCTTTCAGACGGTTAAACGCAATCTCTCTAATCTTCGGATACAGTTTGGACGCTGGATCTGCGTAGAATGGATCAGCTGACATGGAAGGTGCATATCCATTATCAGTTGTCACAGTTTTTCCAAGAATGGTCCTCTTCTGTTCCGTGTCTGGATTAAGCTCCACGGACATTTCCTCGATATCGTCACCGAGAACCGCCCACTCTGCTGTTGCCGGTGTCTTTTTAAACGATGCATCAAGATAATGCATCAACGCTTCACGCTCTAATTTCATGTTTGTTATCCTCCGTTATTTCTTGTAGAATATGTTTCTGTATTTCAAGGAGATGCTGATTGCCCAATCTTGGACATTGCCATCACTCACATTATCTAAGTGAGCCGGTGTAAGTCTTATAATCTCCTCTATTTTTCTCTCTTCTGTAAGCACTGGATATTCTTCCAGTCTCTTCTGTTCTCCATTAATGACCACGGTCTGCTGCTCAAGCCACTTTCCAAGAGTGTCAAGGAATTCTTTGATACTGGCCTTAATCTTTGGAGAGTCGATTGAAGACCGGTAGATCACATAAAAAGGATAGTTGCACAACTGGTCTACTTTGCCAGTTACACTCTTCTTTTCCAGTGCAATCACCGCCCCTGTCACTGGATAGAAGGCAATACCGCCATCTTCATCTAGTGTGGAGAATCTTATCTTTTCATCTTCCTCTAATCCCGGAAAACTATTGAGAAGAGAAACGAGTGCATCTGTTACCGCATCGTAACCGTCTACATCGTACTTGACCGATTTCTTACTTTCCTCCGGCACGTTTCTTCACTCCTTTCGCCCAAGACTTCACATATTGATCCTTTGCAGCATCAAACCAATGGTCTGTTGCGCGTGGATGCGCTGTCTTGTCAAACACAAGGTCTCTGTCCGTGACCACTTTCTTTGCTCCGGCTCTTGCCCACGGTGAGCCTGTGACAGGATCTACCATAACTTTTCCTTCATAGGGGAATCTTCCGTAAGGTGGAGCACCGGCAATCACTTGACCGCTTCCTTGCATGGACCTGCTCATAATTGCTGACACGTTTCTCATGTTACCGTCACGAAACGGCATATACTTTTCCATGTCAGTGAACACTCGACCATCTAGCCAGTTCTGTGCTTCCTGGAACTGCTTTTCAAATCGGTTCAAGCTGACATTTACTTTGATATCACCTTTTACGATTGAGAAGCTAGGAAAATGAAATATCTTGCTTGCCATATTACTTTCCTCCAATCTCAAAATGAGGAATCAGTGTGTAAGAACCTACGCTTGTGATCAGAAAGACATTATCCATCTTCTTATTCAGATAATCGTAGAATCCTTTGTTCGTGCGTGACGTATAGTCTTCATCAGCAATTACCGTTTCCGGATATTCGCCTTCCATGAAGATATCACCTGTCGAAAATGTGATTGAACCCTCTTTGTTTTCCGTAGTTTTCCACACTTTCGGAGTGAGATAGGAAAGATTGCACACTATCCTTTCTCCTTCACGCACCTTAAACGGTACATGAAGATTAGCTGTATCAGCCGTATCCAAACCAGTTTTGGCAACATTGGCTGCCTTATCCGTAATAAGTGTGACTCCGGATATAACATGAGGATACCAATATATGGCATCATTCTTGTCAGTGTATTTGTTGAATACAGTCACAGTCTTGTCATACATCGGTATCCCCTCCTAATAGAATTCTTTTCCACATTCTTTGCACTTCCACACATGATGAGTCTTGTACTCATGGTCTCCAATCTCATCAAGAAATGTACTTGAATATGTTAGTTTTTCATGTCGGCACATTAACCGCTTAAGCCATCTAAATACCAGCATAGAGTAGGCACACTCCTTTCTTATCCGCAACACCTTGCAGATATTCAGAAGCCACCTGTCTGATCAGCAAAGCTTCCACTTTCTTATCCATTGACGCTCGTGCATAGATGCTGTCTGCTGTTCCGCTAGTCCCAGTAACGAAACTTATACTTTCAGCACCTGACGTAATGGATGCTACTTGCTTCTTACTCACAGTACCGTCTTCGTGTTTTACCACTCCAACAGTATCCATTGATGCTTTTCTGATCGAGTCAATCTGATGCAGTGCTTCAGCAACCGCGCAGACAGCTTTCTGAACCTTTGCATTAGCTTTCTCGTCTTCCGGAAGACCATCGGCTAATCTGTCAAAAGTGATACTGTCAACACGTTCACTTGCTCGTTCTGCGTACTTTGGAAACTCTTCTTCTGTCACGGCATCTCCAAAATATTTAGTTGAATAGAACTGATAATCTGTGTATGCCATGTCTGATCTCCTTATTCTTCTTTGCTTGCTGCCTTTTTCGGCTTTCGCTGTGGCTTGTCACTTGCTTCTTCATACTTCTGTGGATTGCTTTTCATACTGGCAATACTCTCAGCATTACCAGTAGAAAGGTACAATCCTGTCTCTTTATCTAAGAACTTCATCTTAATCAACCACCAATTTTCTTATTCTTGAAGATAAGGTCCGGTGTAACAGATTTTGTTCCGAAGTGGTAGAACAGCTCGATTCCGTAAGCGTTTGAAAGTGGAATCTTTTCTGCACTGTATGGATCTGCCATAACTGGCTGTGCTACTGCACCGTCAACCATAACAAGAGCCTTAACATCTGTTGGAAGATGTACGCAGGAGTATGTCTTAACACCGTGGAAAGCGTAGAACTCTTCATCAGCTGCACCAACACCAGGAACAGTTACCTTATCAAGGTATGTTCTGATTTTTCCGTAGTAGTCCGGATCAAGCACCATGTGCATCATAGATCTCGGTACTCCGTCTACGTACTCATTCTTTGTAGTCTCACACTGCTGAATCATTTTCTCTGCAATCTCTTCGATAGCTGTAATTCCTGTAAGGTCTACGTCTGTAGCATCTGTACCAGCGACCTCGAAGAACTTAGTATCAAGTTCTGCTGCCATTCTAAGCGCATGGTTTGCTGTTCGCTTAGCAATAAGTCCTTCAACTCCAAGAAGAGATACATCTTTCTGCTCTACTTCTTCTACGATCTCTCTGTCCTGATCAATCGGAATTGTTACCGGTTTACCTTTTACACCATCGCCTTTGGCTGCGGTTCTAGCTGTTCCGTAGTTCTTTGGTACAGCATTTGCAAATCTCTTCGCTTCCACTGTTCCGGCATGTGGATCACCAGACAACTCTGTGTTTTTCATTTTTCCGGAAATTGTAAGTTTCTGTACGTTCTCGATAACTTTTCCGTATTCCTCAGCGAGGAACATCTTTCCAGTTGGATCGAGAAGCATATTTAATGACTGAATTCTTGTATCTGCCATGTTCGTAATCTCCTTTAACTTTTTAAGGTCAACGATTATCTCTGATTGATAACCGTACTATTGCATGACTACCATACTGTCGGTGGTGTGTACACTGGAGTCTTATTGCCTCCTCCACCTTTGTTTGTAGGTGTTGTGAAAGTCGGCACATTCGGTGCATCTGTCGGAGCAAATGCATCTTTCTGTGACTCTCTCAGCTCGTTCATGTAATCATCGAGTCCGAGGATTTTCTCACCTTCACGTTTCAGCCCTTTCTCTTTGATCATGCTGATAATTCCTGTTCGTGCAAAGTCAGAAGTGAATTTCTCACCTGCCAGTGCTTTAACCAGAGCATCATTGAAGTCTCTCTCTTCAATCTTTGCTGCATAATCTTTTTCGCTTTCTGCAAGCTTTGTTTTCCACTCATTTTCAGCTGATTCAGCTTTGACTTTCCACTCATCACGCTCTTTTGTGATAGCGTCAAAATCTTTTCCTTCAAAGCCTTCAAGAGTAGACTTGGCTGTGTCATACTGTGATTTGTAAGTGTCTCTTTCCTGTGTGACTGTATCAAGCTTTCTTCCCTGTTTCTCAAACTCGGCAAGAGTCTTGTAATTCTCATTCACACTGGTTTCGATTGTTTTCTTCTGCTCATCTGTAATCTCAAGACCAGCATCGGAAAGAATCTGAATAATGTTTTTCATGTTTCATATCCTCCTCAACGTATTTTATTAACCGTTTCGTCCACGGTAGGGATTCAGACAGATAAACCTCTGTCAGGGTAATCGTGGTTGAGGGAGTCGAACCCTCATAGCCATTACCACGCAAGAACAGATGCTATAGAAAGGCAGATTCACATCTGTCCCCAGCTCCATTAGGAGCAAAGCCTACCGAGATGTGCGATACCTCTTAACAGGATTCCCCTAGTAGGCTATTTTCTAAAAAGGAGGCGCAAAAATATGATATAATCTTCACCCAATATCCATTATGAATGTTTTTGATTACTTCGTTGTACCCATCTTTAACTCTTTTTCGCACTTTCGTATCTTCTTGCAGCAGCTGCACTCTTCATAGCTTGCTTTCTGTCCCACTGTGCGACTTTCAATCGTTCTGCATACTCTCTTAGGTCATTCTCTTCGCAAAATGCACTGTACCGCTTGTTCTGAAGCTTTAGTGTGTGAGCCTTGCGGTCTAGCATATTCTGCAATTCAAACCTTGCCTTATCATCCTTACAGTTATCAACAGCTGTCTGCAAGTTCTGTATCTTCCGCTTGGTGTCACGAATCCTACGCTCCTGTGCTCTCTGTCTCTTCTGCAATTCCTCTACTCTGTGGTTATCAGCAAGAGTTATCTTCTTATCCTCATAAGGATTGTTCACTCCATCACCACTTCCAAAGGAGTGCCTACAGTTCCAACCGCATAAGCCTTCACCAGTTCCGAACCCAGTTGTCTTAACAAAGTCCGGGAATCTCTTATCCTTTCCAGTACGTGAGTAGAATCGTCCTTGCCACCACAAGTGATTACCTGGATTCATTCCACCGTTGCCGGTACGTGCTCCAAGATGAGCAGACACAAGAACGGTATCCCACTCCATCTCTTCCATTCGCTTTAACGAGATATCGGCAGCAGCTTGTCCCACTCCTGTCCTCACGATCATCATCGTTGCTGACTCAATGCTCATTCTGTACCCAGTAGGATAGTTCACTTTGAGTCCTACTTCTGTGATATTGTTAATTACATCTCTGACCGCTTGTGTGTACGGTACAGCACCAGTAGATACAAGATGGTAGGCATTGTCCATCTGATTAATGAAAGTCCTCTGCGCATCCAGTGCTGTGGTCCGTGTGAAGTTGTTCCATTCTCCGGAAGTAGCAAGGTAATCTCTCTCAAGGATCCTGAGCATGGTTGGAGATTGCATCAGTGCTGTTGGAGTAAGTCCGGCTGCAATATACACAGCATCATCCCATTTTAACGAAGTGATACCAGCATCAATGAAAGCACCCTTGATTTCTTTCTGCTGTAACTTTGTCTTGTCCGCTATTTCCTTCTGAATATCCTCTAGCAGTTCACCAGACTCTTGAAGCACTTGTATCTGCCATCGGTCTGTCTGTGTCAACAGATAGTCCTCACCTCTGCCGAGTCTCTTCATGATTCTCTCGATGATCATGTCCATAATAGTGCGATGAAGGGACGAAGATATCTCCTCCGCCCCTTCTGTTATTCTTTGTAAGTATTCAGGTGTTAGCATTATTCCTCACCGCCTTGTTTATTCCTCTGTATGACAGGTGTTTGTAATCTTTCCGTACACATCTTCATACAACTCCTGTTTGTCACCATTGTATGTGTACTCTGCATAGATACCATCACCGCTGATATCGGTTGAAGCAAGGCACTTATAATTCTGCAATGTCTTACATGACCAAACGATAAATACATTGCTTAAATCAATCGGAGTATCAGGTCTGTTCTTCTGATACCATTCAACAAGTTTCTTTTTTGCTACACTCTGAAAGTGACCCATTCCTGTAATAATCATGATTAATCCTCCTGTTCGCCAGGACGTTTGCTTATTGGCTCTACTCCAATCAAGCACCCATTTCCGGCATATGCTATAAATTCAAATTTATTATTCACAACAACCTTTGATGTTTCACTGAAAGGCTCTATCAGTTGATATGTCTCAAATATTGGCAGATACAGTGCTTTTGGTGTTTGCCAGTACAGTTTCCTTTTACCATCAAGTTTCCATCCGGCATCTGTAGTAATTGTCTCAAACCTTAAAATTCCAAGAACTTCCTGCCCTGTTGTTTCAATATGTGCAATTGTTTTTTGTATCATTCCGCAAACAACCAATCTTCAGCAAGCATATCTGCCTGAGAAGCAAGCCATCCCATCTGTACTCCTGATGTTCCGACAAATGCAATAGCCATGTTTCCGATAGCATCATGTTCGCAGTTTACAATTTCTCCATCTGCTGTCTTATAAGAAATACCAGTAGCAAGCTGAATGTACTGCTTCTTACCATTCCAACCTCTACGTGCCACTTTACGCCCTTTTTTCAGATATGCGATAGCGTCACCAAATGAAAATACTGCTTTGTCACAGACTATCGGACAATTTTCTTCGTTTGCAATCATCCAGTCCTCTCTTAGCATATCATCAAAAACTCTCTCGACTCTCTCGTCTTTAATATCAGTTTCATTTTCTTCGCCTCCAATGAGCAACGGCTTACTATGCGTCATAACCGTCTCTTTTTCCTCATCCCAGTACCAATAATAAGATAACCAACCAGGAAGTCTCACCTTTGCTCCACGTTTCATTGCTTTTAATGCTTCTTTAAATGTCATCGTTCATTTCTCCTTTCTTTCTGCTTCTACAACGCACCTACACTCTTAAATGCTTCCTCTATCTTTGGATACTGGATAGCAAACCAGTCCACTATTGTTTCCTCATGCCCAAACTGTTTGTAATGTTCAAAGTTCGGTCCTAATCCGCTTTCGTAAAGAAAAGCATGTATGATTTCGTGACGTAACTGTTTCTTCATCAAACAGTCAAAATCACCTAACTTGTTCACGTTATCAGTTCTCAATTTGATGATTTTAGATGTATAGTCGCAGTATCCGTCATATTCTGCATCTTTCATCTCTTCGCGGATAATTTTATATTCAGTTCCTAATACGTTTACTTTTTCCATTGCTACTCCTCTCTCAAAAACGAAATAGGAGGGTTCGAACCTCCATCTCCAGCTCTTGTGCTGGCACTCTACCAATTAAGCTACATTTCATTAGCAGGTGGACAGTAATCAAACCACCTCTGCTACGGTTCTTTAAACAGTACGAAGAAAATAATAAACACTGTGACTATCGTGCAAAAATGTGAATATTAAATCTTTGACGGAACTCCGCAGCTAAAATCCGTCTGTTACATAAATTTTTCAAACATAATTAGGCCTTCACCTTATTCATTCATGGTAAAAGTCATATTCTGCCACTGTGATGATAGGTCTGAGCTTTCAGGAGCGACCTTAGGCTTCCTACCACTGTCTAAGCACACATAGGATTGATACCTACAAATTTCACGGTTCTTTCAGAGAATTTAATGTTTTTCTTATCGCCTTTAAAACATTTTGTTTGAATTAAGAACTTGCCATACCGCTACTTTAACGAACCTCTTGTGTTATACTCCGATCTCTCAGATTCAAGGCAAATCAGCTTATTGAGAATTTCCAGTTAGTCCGTAGTCTCTCACACCACTCACATCACTGGATTATTTCTGCACCGCAGACGTCTATTATTCGCTGACCACAAGGATTCTGCATTTGACTTCTCTATGATGATACACTGCAAGGCATTGTTGATGGTTTCCATCTCCACCACCAGAATCACTCTCAGTGGAAAGAATCAGCTTATCCAATATCTCGAACAAGCCTATCTCGTCACCATTGCATCTCGGCATGACTGAAAAATCACTCTTCACCGAGATAATCATATTTGAAAATTGCCGTATAAGGATTCGAACCTCAATCTTTCACTTGGGTAGGGTAGAATGAACGCTTTACCATTAAGCTATACGGCTTCCAACTACACTGTAGTAAGGAAAAGTTATGAAAAAATTTTTTCTCCGGAACTCGGAGAGAGCTACCGTTCGGATTCGAACCGAAAACCTGTTGATTCGTAATCAACTGCTCTATCCATTTGAGCTATGATAGCTTAGTGCATCGAGCGCGAACCAAGAAAAAACGCTCGATGCTATATTATTTTAGGTTCCCGGGGAGATGACAAGAAACCGGGAATAGGCTTGCCCCGGTTATGCTCCGAGTCTATGTCCTACTAAGGAACAAGCCTTAACCGCCATCTGACGGTTAGTAGCAATATTTATAGTGCTGTACATTGCACTGTCAAGGAATGAAAAACGAATGAACTTTTCGTCCTCAAGTACATAGTACCGTATTCGCTTGCTTTCATTGTCCCCATAATTTACTCATCTTGGAATTTATCAAAGAGAGTTTCGCCTTTGTCACTGGCTTCTTCAATCATTGCTTTCGCTTCTGGCTCTGTCATCCCTTCAAACTTCACGAAGTACATCCATGCCGGTACTTTTCCCTGCACTACATAATTCCACCAACGTGCACGATCATCTTCAAGGTTGTAAACAAGGTCTTCAAACTCACAAGCTGTCTGATATCCGGAAGCCGGAATTGTTCCATTGGCTGTGCCAGTAGCGTAGAGAATATATAAGATTCTGTGGATAACTCCATCATGATTCTTTCCGTCTAAGATTGTACGGAATGACTCAATTGTGTGCAGCGTTCTTCTATCGTCTGATTCAACCTGTGTTGCTGTCTGAATCCCTCTTGACTCATCAAATGAGAAGTATCCATTAGAGAATCCACACTTGTATCCGATGATGGATAGATAGAAGTTGATGGCAGAAGTTCTTTCAGCTACCAACATAGTCGGTACATGTTCTTGAATCGTACCGTCTGCATCTACTCCCATTTCAAGTCCTTGCACGAATCGAGGGAGCTTGATTCCATTCTGATTAGCATATTGGATTACTGTCTGTGATACAAAAGTAACGTGCTGGCTGTCTTCCTGTTCGTCACCCATCTTATTGAGTGCGATATCGAGCCATCTCAACTCTTCAATGCATTCAGCAAATACCGGTACAGTAAGAGGAGACTCCTTGTCGATTGCATTCGCATAAGGATTTCGCCAGTACACAAATAATGGATACTCCAACCCTCTTACTTCTACTTCCGGGAGAATATCTTTCCACTCATCTACTTTCTCTAGGGAAATTTCAGATCCGATACGGTTCTTATCTTCACTCTTGAATGCTTTTGATGAAATCTTATAGACTCTTTCACCATTCACATCCTCAAATCTGTGATATTCTGCTTTTGTGTAGTACCTGTTTCCCTTTTTGATGTACGAGAAGAACACTGCTGCAAGTACATCACCGTTTGTGTTAGTATCCGTGATGATGAAATAGTCAGGATCCAGGAACTCAATTCCTTGTCCGTCCGTCTTGATCATCATTCCGCAAGTAGCACAGCTCTCTTCCTGTTTCTCTTGTAACGCGTTCAACACTTCATCAAATTTCTTCTTGAGCGCATCGTTACCATCAATCTCAACATTGACATTGAATAGTGTAAGGTTTGCAATCTCCCGGCAAATGACATTAGAGAACCTTGTCGGTTTGATTGTTCCGTCCATGCACCATGTCGGCAGTCCTGATCTCATACCCTTATACAAATCTAAGGCAGTCTGCATTTCAGAAGAGCGACTAGCCTCAATTCCAAATATATCTCTTACTTCGTTTACTCCAAACATTCTGTTAAATACCGCCTTAATTTTTTGTATTAGTCCCATTAGTATTTCCACCTTAACCGCCTACGCAAGAATGTGTAGACATAATATCTTGTATCATCCATCGCATGGTCATTCTCTTTAATCACCGTATCATTGTTCTTTTCCTCATCCCAACAGTACAGACCAAACTCATTGATACAGCTTGTACAATCCTTGTATATCTTTAGGAGTCCTTTGTTGAGCATCGTAGTGACCACTCGGATTCCGTCCAGTACATCATTGTCGGCTTTCTTCACGGTGTATTCTCCGTACTTCTTGATTACCTCAATGAACGATGCAGCAGATGGATCTATGATGATACAGGATACCTTTCTGTCTCCGATCAGTTCTTTCAGCATCTTGTAATAGGCTTCATCATCAACACGCTTGCCGGCTTCTCTACTGTTGTAGTACAATTCTGCTTCACGCTGTGAGTTCTTCCCATCGAATGCCCACAGACCGGCTGAGAATGGATTAACCGTACCATAGTCGATTGACACGATGTATTCCAGTGCTCCACTCATGTGTTCGTCAGAAACATGCTTTTCTTCATCGAACATAGAATAGACAAGTCCTTCTGCCACGCACCACAATCCTAAGATATACCGCTTAAAGAAGACTCCTACATACATGCTCCGGTATCTTTCCTTAATCTGCTCAGACAGTGAAAGATTATCGTCCATAGTGAAATGCAGATAGATGATGCGTTTCTCGTCACACTTATCAATCCAATTAACCTTGAACCAATGTCTTGGACTGTTCGGATTGCAGTTAAACCAAAACTTCGAACCGGTAACAGAGCATCGTCCTGTTGCCTGGTTGACAAATGACTCTGGCATCAGTGCAACCTCATCAAAGAACATACCGGCAAGAGTGATACCTTGAATCAAGTCCTGTGATCTTTCATCCTTACCGCCGAAGATGTAGAAGAAGTTCTGTTTATCTCCCTTGCTGACCGCAATCAGATTGTCTGATCTATGGTCCACAACTTGATATCCTCGGCTTTTCAGCATCAATTTCAACCAAAACAATACGTTTCTTCGGAATGATCCGATTGTCTTTCCAGCCATACCGAAGTTCTGTTGGTTGAAACTTTCCATTGCCCACAGCACGTAGGACAGTGACATACACAGTGTCTTACCACTTCGGATTGCTCCGTCTGCTATGATTCCATCTTTGTCCTTCACCGGACTGCTAGGACACCACCATGTCAGCACCTGTTTCTGCTTTCTTGAGAAAGGCTTGAACTCAAATCCTTGTTTCTTAGCTTTCTCTTTCATGGCAGCAGCGCGTTTCATGATTCCTTGCCGGACGGAAGCTAATCTCTCCTCAAAGTTATTCATCATCTGTCCACACCTCACTCGCTGCGGAATTCAGTGCATCCATGAAGTTGTCTTTTGCATCTTCATCAGATCCATTGTCTTTGAACTGTGCTTCCAGTTTTGCAAGCTCAAGGTTCATCTTCCTATCGTCAACGTTACGTTTCAGAAGTTCCTGTGCTGCTTTGGTTCGTTCAGACAATGATGCGTCTAGGTCGAACTGATCTTTGATTTTCCCTCGCATGACATCAGTTAGATACTTCATGATTTCCTCAATATCTGCTATGTCTTTACTTGCGATTTGCTCCTGTCTAGCGTTGATATAGTCCAAAATATGAGGAACTTTGAGGTTATCAGCTCCAGTTCTATATGCTGTCTTTTCACTGTATCCTGCATTCTTCGCTGCCTGTGTTGCGTTTCCTAGCTTTAGGTACTCATCACAGAACTTTTTCTGCTTAGGTGTTAGCTTATCCTTAGGCACATTTAACCACCACCCTTTTCTTTACTGTCTCTTTTCTCCCTGTGTTCCATTTGACACTTAATCATCTGTAGTACATTTGTCCTCTCCGTATGTACCCCATGTCCTTGACGGAATAGTTCACACTGTAAGATGTTCCCACAATACGTACATTCATCTGTTATCTCTCTGTTTGCAATCCTCAAGGCTTCACCTCGTCCCATATTTCTTTCAGACAATTCACTATTTCAAGCTGTGATGTTGTTCTGATCAGTTCTAGATCTTTCTCTTTCCACTCTCCATGCCTGTCTCTTCCTAGTGCCGGAGTAGATAATATATAGATGTTGATGAGTCTGTTCTGTTCAGCTGAATAGAATTGTCTCTGACTGTACTTTATGATCAAGCCTGTCTGCAAGATTGCTCTCTGTAGCTTCTTGGATATTCCATTGAGATTCACCTTTCTGCCTCCAAAATAAAAAAAGATTCCACACATGATACAATGTCTCTTATATCATTGTACCTATGTAAAATCTTTTTTTTGTACCCATATTTAATTATTTCTCTGTTTTCTTGGAATTAACTCTCTGTAGCTTTTGTAATTACTACTCTATTTTCATCGATTGTCAATGTAACCGATCTATCGTCCGGTGTGACTCCAAGTGCCTTGATCGCATCCATCGGAAGTGAGATTCTGCAAGTGTATGCGTTCTTGCTTGCGTTTCCACCAGCTTTTGCGAACATGACGTTTCTTTCAACTTCTTTCATTGTATCATTCACTCCTATCAGCCTCTTGTCTCTTCGTATGTTCCATCATCATAGAAGAAGATTTGGCAGTGCATAAGTTGTTCCCAATCCTCGCCAGTAGAATTTCCAAAAGGGTCTTCGCTCTTTCTTAACACTGTTGTTTCTAACCGCACTTCTCCGACTCCATTTTTGCGATCATCTGCTACTACTTCCCATCCAAGTTCTTTTAATTTGTTTAATCTTTCGATTCCTGTGTTTGCCTTCATAATTCATACCTCCTCGTCCTTTTTTATTTTTGTTCTATATTCATTTCTTTCTTCTATCAGTTTTTCGATATTTGCGTTAATTCCACGTTTTATTTCCGCTCTGTACTCAATTATTTTCGTATTTTTCTTTCGGCAATAATCGGAACATGTGTTTGTTGCTGTATTAGAAGAAAAAACACGTCCGCAATATACGCAGATTTTCTTTTTCTCTTTTCTTCGTTCTGCTTTTTTTATGTCTTGTCCAGATGCCTGGCCATATCCTTTTTTGTGTTCTCGTTGCCATGCAAGTACCGCTTCTCTTTGGCACTCGTCCGAACAATATTTTTGCCTTCCGGAATTAACAACATATTCAGCTCCACACAATTTGCACTTGTCGATACTTCCGATTGGTCTAGTTGCACCTCCTCTTTTTCTTGCTCTTTCGTTTGCTTCTCTTTGCCTTATTCTGCGACAGTTCGGACAATAGGATGCACGTGGACCTCCCAAAAATTCAGCTCCGCACGATTTACACGTTCTTGTACGCATAACATTACTTTTTATAACTTTCGCACACTCATCGCAATATGTTTTGTCCGTTCCTCCGTAAAAAAGCTTTCCGCATTTTATACAAGCTCTTTTTGTCCTTTTCATTTTTTCTCCTTTATTACAATACTGCAATCACTTCTGCTTCTTTGATAATGATTTCGTCAACGTCATTTCCATATTCCATTGCATTACCGCCGATTAAGTATATTTTGTCCCCTTCTTCAATGTAAGATTTTATGGCTTCAAGCATTTCTTTGATGTTGCTCTCAGATATTTCAAGTGCACATGTTCCATCAAGTTCTCCAGCGTCATAGAATCCAGCGTAAACACCGTCTGTGATGTATGGATATAACAACTCTGTGCAGGCAAAGTCTGCGTACTGAGGATCCTGGAAAAGCTGGTGTGAGTTATCCATTACTTCACCAATCTGATAATCTCTGCTGTCTGCTCTGATTCCAATGTAATCATATTCTGCTTTCTCAATGATATTTCTGATTTCTTCGATTGTCATTTTCCATACCTCCTTGAATTTGCTTCTCTTCTTTAACTGTCTTTATTATAGCGTATTGGACACCAATAGTCAACCCCTTTTATGAATTTTTCAATAAAAAAGACTACGGTTTTACACGTAGCCTTTCTAGTCTTACCGTATCTGTAACATCAGTTCTTTCTTGCTCATTTTGATCTAAATGCGCTCGTTCAACGCCTTGCGGTGAACATATATTATATATATCCTTACCTAACCTAACCTGGGTAGGACAAATGCCTACCGTCTGTCCGTCATTTGGCAGACAAGTGGTAGACATTTGGTTGCCAAACCTAGATTATCGGTCTTCCAAGTAATGTCATTAATCTGTTGTACTCTTCAATCACTTTTCGTCTGTATCCCTGGAAATCCTTTCTCTGCATCGGAATGTATTCCCTTTTGCAGATATTATCGTATCCAAGTCCTGTTGTCAGATTGATGAAGAGGAAATTTGCTATCTCCGGCTTTACGTTCTGACAGCTTTGAAGAAGAAGGACTTGCTCATATCCAGTGGCTTTCCGGCAGTAGTCAATTATCTTCTTCCCTTGCTCATGAGTGATGCCGTAATCACTCAGATATGTTTCTCTTACGCTCAATGGTATCCACCTCCCACGCATGCTTTTATATCTATCCCAACTCTTGTCAGTCATTCGTTCGGATTTTCTTGTAAATACTCGCCTTGTGTCCTTATCAGCTTCCTTGCCTGATATGCCGGACGGTTAAACTCTTCGCTTGCTTTCTTGTCTACCGGTCTTTCTGCCATTCCACCATAATGCTTTTGCAGATTTGCTTTAATCTCTGCCGGGCATCTTCTTGTTTCTGTACTTCTTTTCACTGTTCATCACTCCAATCCAATCTCTGACCGCAACCGCTACAATATTTTCCATAAGGCTTGTCTATTCCTCTAACTGAAACCCTATCCTAATCTTCTCCACTTACAATGTCTTGTGTACATCCAAATCACTTGTCCTCTTTCTTCGTGGACAACTAAAATATCACCTATATGTCTCTTTCTCCGTCTTCTGTTGCTCCACGCGCATTCCGGGAAATTATCTTTCCTCGGTCTGTATCTTCCGAAAGCTCCATGATGCCACACGTTAATTTTTCTATCATCCATCATAATCTTCTCCTAAAACCAAGCCCAAAGAAACGCAAGCGCAATCACAACTGCATGAAAGCATTTCCATAATACCCACGCAATTGCACTGTTTTCGTTCTCCCGGTGATTATTAATCAGATATATCCATATTGCACTATAACCGATTATACAAACCACAATGCTTGCGATTCTCAAGCCTAGCTTAATCTGTTCCATGCACATTCTCCTCTTCTAACAGTTCAGGATTGTCAAATATGTTGCCGACAACACGAACATTGCTCAAATATGCCCAGTATGCTAAATCGTGTCTGAGAAATTCTGAACCTTTTGTATTCCATTTAATTATAAATGCACCTTCTTCATACTTAATCACTCCGTAATAGTGTCCGCATTGCACAATATCGTTTTCCCAAATTCCTCGCCTAATTCATTTGTTAATTCTGTATTCTGGCAAATCGTATCTTCGTCAATCAGAAATTCACCCTCGAGGCTTTTATCGTAAATATAATCCTTATCACTAAGATAGCCATGCACCCATGTCCCGTTAAGATGCTCATTACCTGGAATTGCATGAATATGTTTCGCTCTGAAAAGTATTTCTCTATTCATAACTGTCAACCACCTCCAACTTTTTCAGATCCTCGATAAGCCACGGTTCTTCATCTTCCCATTTGACCATTGGGAAATCAATGTTAAAGTCAGTAGAACTTCTTCTTACTTCGCCAGTGTAAGTAAGATATCCGCCTTTGCTTTTCTTTGGAATTTCCGAAAACACATAAACTGCACTTGATATATCATCTCTCGCCATGTATTTCCATTTATCTTTGAGACAATCTAAAAACGCTCTGTCTTTCTTACTGATTACCGCCTTTTTTATGTATTCGGACTCTGCCCATTCTTTTCTGTAATCTGTGCACGTTTTATATTCATCCTCATTAAGATTAATTGCACACAGGGAACAACGCATATCAACACACCGTACTGGTTTTCCAGTTTCTTTGCTAACGGCAACTTCATTTCCTTCACACGCAATCTCCACGATCTCTTTCGCATATTTTTCTTTATTTTTCATCTACTCCACCTCGTTTTACAATTTCAATGGCTTTATCAATGGCATTTGCAGTATTAAGATAAGCACAATCTTTATCCGCACCACCTGTATTTGCTATTGTGAAATAGTAGCGCATCTTCAAATCTTCAAGTTCTTTTACAACTTTCTCCACATCAAACGCTGTCGGCTGTTCTTCTATTTCCATAAGCGTGGATACCGCAATATCTGCCACCGAAACCATTTCATCTTCGTCTGGTGCTTTCGGTTTTAACCATTTCTCGCATTTTCTCATCAGTAATTCCGCATCAATTAGTCTGCTCATATCATTCTCCCTCTCTGTACGGCTCTGGTAGTGGCATCCAGGCATTCACAAAAAATCCATAGCTTGAATATGATTTTTCATCATCTCCCGAATAGAAAGTGCCACCCTCGTCATTTTCTTCATATCGCGCGATATCCGGCATTGTGGAGTTTTCAAACGATACCAGTATGTAGCTTTCATCTTCTGGAAGTCTCTCACTACATGGAATCCACTTCTGACTTCGCAGTGCAATAGAAATTTTCGCAAGTTCGATAGCGTCAAGCCATTCTCCACATTTTTCTTTTTCCTCAAACTCCGCTAACTTCTCCATCGCTTCTGACAGCTTGTTCTTGTCCTTAATCACTGCTTTCCCACAGTGGTATGTTGTTAATCTCTCTGACATAATTACTCCTCTTCTTCATAAGGTGGCTCTGGCAACGGCATCCAGTACAGTGCTTTCTCGTAATTCAATTCTTCCAATGTGTTAAATTCTGTATCGACATATCCTAAGCTTACCGGATCAAAAATCTCTCTGTAATACCCAAAACCATAATACGGATCACACTGGCAAAACATTGGAACATCTTCGATATGGTTTTCGACCAATACCATGTAATATCTATAGTCATCATCTGTTGGAAGTCCTTCGCTTACTGGAATCCACTTTCCATATTCTTCTTTCTTGTTTCCTGTCAGCAAATACTCCGCACTTACACCTAGTACCTCTGCCATCTTGTAGAGAACCATCGTTCTAGGTTTTCTTGCATTGTTCACATATCTTGATATTGACACTTCTGATACACCGATTGTATATGCAAGCTCTTTCTGAGTCATATCCTTGGCTTTCAGTAGCTCAAGTAATCTGTATCCTAGTGTATTCATTCCCTCACCTCTTCCAACAAGCCATTCACAACCAATTCACACTCAATCTCTGTTGCTGTTCGCTTGTCACTGAATTTACAGTTTGGATTCTTGTGTATCCTTGCATCTTTGATCGGCCACTCAGATTCAGTAAAATGCTTACTGTCCACAAACATCACTCTGTGTCCGTTCTTCACGCAGAGATAGTAACTCTCTGCGCTTTTCGGAAGTCCTCGGCAAGGCTTAAATCCGAATCTCACAAACTCACTTGCCTTTACTACTGGTTTTAGTCTCATTTACTGTTCCTCTCCATATTTGAATTCGCACTTAATCTGTCTAGCTGAAACAATCATATTCACGAAATCAGCTGCATGGTTAATTTCAATATTTACCGGAATTCCAAAATCATCAAGCATCTTAATTTCATAATGCTCGTCCACTAATTCCAGCACATCAGCAAAATTGTTATCCTCATCTGGGAAACCGTCCAAAATATCTCTGATTTCATCTTCGATGTCTGACAGTAATGAAATCATCGGAACATTGACTGTTCTCTGCGGAATTACAAGCCTTCTGGTTGCCTCTCCGCAAGTCAGAAGTAGCTCATATTCGCACTCGTAATATCCTTCTGTCAGATAAGCATTCTCCGGGAATTCGTCCGTCACTGTCGGTCTATTCTTGCTGCTCTCCTGGATATCATACGGAACATAATAGTCAATCACATTCTTATCTTCTATCGTTTCTCGACTAAAGACGGTATGCTCTTTTTCTAACAATGTGACGTTCTCCCGGAATCTATCAAATTCCACTGTATTGCCATTTTTATTGTCTGCCTTGAAGAATGATTCGAATTCTCCGGTATCAACATTCTTTCTGCCGATTATGCTCGCATAAATGTCCGGAATTGCTGTTCCTCTGCATTTAAGTTCAATTTTGTTTTTAAGAATCAACCCTTTTGCTTCTAAATCTTCTCTTGCTATTCCTGTTAATTTCATAATTCGTGTTCCTCTTTCCATTTCTTCTCACTGAATTCATCCGGTTCCATATATGTGTTTCCATCACATTCGACAACTCCTCGTCCGTATCTGTAAGCGCATGACCTGCAGAGCGGTCGGAATGCAAAAAGTCCTTTATTTTTTCCTTTAGAAAATCGGAATGTTGCTGTGTATGGCATAATCTTGATTCCTGGAACATGAGATTTCATATCACGTCCACAACACCAACATTTCTTGTTCATTCCTGTCAGTTCATAGAAATCTTTTGTATAGTCATGCATAAGTCCACCATACCGAAAAGGCTTATCTCTTAGCGTATTCTTTCCTTTCATGCGATTTCTCCTTTTCTTCATCAATCCTCGCAATTCATTACAATTGTAATTACTTTTACAAGCACTTTCTGAATCTGGTCGTAGATGTGGTGGTCATCACTTCCGAAATGAGAATCCAGTCTTGCATCTTCTCTTCCTCTGTCATAGCAATCTTCCATAAACTCAAAGCAGTAAATATCATCTTCCTCAATGATTTCTCTGTTTTCTCTCCACTCATAAAGAATACGTCCTTCAATCATTTCGTTTACGATATCGTCTGAACGCTTGCCACCGTTCAGATGCCTGATACAGCAATCAATATATCCAAGCTTGTCGCAATATCTATATTCTTCTGCTGTTTCCTCTGCATAACCTCGGAAAGATTCTTTTATCTGTTCTTCAAAATCAACCGGAAGGTCAAAAATATCTACTTCAATACCTCTCGGAAATTTAACCATATAACTTCCCATAATTCGTTCCTTTCTCCTTAAAAATGCGTAAAAAAATACCAACCACCGAATATTGATGGTTGGTAGATAAATTATATATTTAAGCTGCTTACAATGTCTGCTAACACTGTTGCCGTTCCGTCTTCCCCTTCTTGGATTTTAGTAAGTAGTTCTCCTATCATTTTTCTAAGTTGGTCTATGTTGGTTGCTAAATAACCATCCATAGTAGCTCCGCTCAGTTCATAGATTCTTCCTCTTTCTAACTGATTCAGTTTATTACCAATTTCCAATAATTCATGAGAAAACTCCTTACTGATTTCATAGTCTAATTTCTTTCCATTCATTGGTATTCCCTCCCGTACATTTATACGAAAATTATACCATTCCAACCATCAATATTCAATTGTCAAGGTGCTGTTATTTAAGCAAATCTTAATTGTTCTTCTGTATCATCAATGCTCATGTTCGGCATTCTCTCACCGACCTTAAGATACGGACAGTTTGCTTCTACAAGCTTTTCTGCCATGATCGGCACTACACTGTTTCCAATTCTTGCCACCTGTTTAGCTATCGGGTATTTCTTCCAGTTATAATCCCTGTCGATGATATAGTCCTTTGGAAACCCTTGCATCAGTTTCAGTTCTTCCGGTTTCAGCATCCGAAGAAAAATGTCTGATATGATATATTGCTCTCCGTCAATGCCCAATATCACATTCACCAGTCCAAAACGGTCTTTTGTTGTGATCGTATCAAGCGGTCTATCCAGTGTCTGTCCGCACCCACCGCCGTAATACTTAATCAGAAATGCTGATACCAATCCGAAATGCCCCGGAGATGTCGTAATTGTATGTAATGGTTCATCACACCCCTGTCCAATCCCCGTCTTGTAATACTTCGTGATAAATGCTGTCACAAGTCCGTATCTATTCGATGTATCAATCGTCTTAATTGGTTCGATTAAAAGCTGTCCTCTTGAATCACCGGCTCTCGTCTCTCCGTGATACTGGATGATGTATGCCAGTGCTTCTCCACTCCTCACGATATAAGGAGATTCTGCATCGATAATATATTTCTTAATTCCGTTCGCAATTCTCTTCTGTGTAGCTTCTGCAAGTGGCTTCTTTCGCTCAAATATCGAACTTCCAAGGTCTGACCAGTCAATGTAATCTCCACAAGGTTTCCACTTCTTAAATCCGATGCCGTCTGCACTGTGAGTCTGCTTTGGCCATCTGATTTCCCGTCCATCTCTACGGAATACTGCATACCATCTCTTTCTTGTGGTTGGTGCTCCGTAATCCGCAGCTATCAATTCTCTACTACCAAAACGGTACCCGAGACTCTTCATTGCTGTAATGAATTTTTTATAATCCTCGCCTTTTTTCTCCGGTATCGGATAACCTTTTTCGTCCAACGGACCCCACTGTTGTATTTCTTCCACATTTTCCATCAGCACCACATCTGGAAGAATCTCCTTTGCGTGTTTGTATACCGCCCACGGAAGAATCCGAAGTCCTTTTTCTCTCGGCTTGCCACCCTTTGCTTTGGAGTGGCTTGTACAATCTGGACTCGCCCACATAAGAGCCACATGCTGTCCTTTTACATATTTTTTTAAGTTGACCTTGAAAATATCCTCGGTCAGATGAAGTGTGTCCGGGTGGTTGGTCTTATGCATCAGAATAGCATCTGGATCGTGGTTGATTGCTATGTCTACTGGTCTGCCGAGTGCCATCTCTATTCCTACGGATGCCCCGCCACCACCGGCGAAACAATCCACAATTAAGTCTTTCACTACTGCATACCTCCAATAAAATCAAATATATCCATTTGCCCCATCTGCTCCCATGTTTCTGTACCAATTCCGCATGTTTCTAACGCATTTTTATACTTCACCCCGTTGTTTTCAAGGTTCATGCAGATTTCATAACATTTCGGGTGTGTTACGGACATTCTTTGGAATCTGTTTGGCTCTTCTTCCATGTGCGCTCCGAATCCACAGAACATACATCCTGTTCGTTGTTCTCCTGTCGTATAATAGTTGCCTTGCTGATCTTGCTTAATATCTCCGTACACAGAGCATATTTCCACATCATTTTCGACCGCGTATCTTAATACATCCTGTCTGTTCCAAAATCCTAACGGCTGTGATTTAATTTTCTTCCCGTCATACACATTACAGCCTGTGCTTGCGTATAGATGCGCTCGCATGAATCCCTCATCCTGTGTTGTGCCGATATATGGTTTTCTGCCGGTGCGCTTTTCGTATTCTTTAAATGGTTTCTTCTTCATAATGTGACAACACTTCTCAGATGTATCAAATTTTGTGTCCAACAGAAACTTCCATTTTTTTGCCAAAACTCCGAACTTTCCACGCTCGTCCCCGTTCAGCAGATAGTTTCTATACCGATCTGATAAGTTCCCGTATCGCAACTTATGTATTTTCAATGCCGTTTCTTTCGACACAAGCGGGAATCCGTATTGGTCAACGACCTGTTTAAATGTAATCCTCTTTCCATCCTTTTCTCTCGGATATATCTCTACAAATTCACCCGGTGCTTTCCTTGCAAATCTCACGATTTCTGGAAATTCCAAACCTGTGTTAGAAAAGACAGCCGGGACATCATTTCCTAATATTTTTCGGATCATATGTAGTAGCACTGTGCTATCAAGTCCAGCAGAATAGCTTAAATACACTTGCCCCTCCCAGTTGTAATGCCATTCTCTTATACGGGTTTCTGTAAGCCGTAGCTTTGTTTCATATGGCAGATATTTTCTTTGCGAGAACTGCCAGTCATTTAGTTTCAAGTCATCTTCTTGTATATACATCTTCTCGAAAGGAGCCGATATATCTTTGCCCGGCCGGAGCTCCGTCTCCTTTCTGTAATTTATTTATCCTGTTCTTCCATCCATTTAAAAACATTGACCATGTTGTCAATTCCGAATGTTTGGTATGCGCAATGCGTATGTACTAACCGATGTCCGCGACAACTCATACTGTTATCAATGCTTGCTGGCTCTCCGCAGATCACACAGCGAAAACGGTTCTCGCTAGAACGTTTCAAGCCTGTCTTATTAAACACTTCAAGATTCTCTCTGTCGATGCTTACATAGTCCTCATGTACTTTAACGTCCATCACTTCACCTCATTCGCAAGCTGAAATCCCATTCTCGCTGCATTTCTAAGGTTGTCCTTAATCAGCGACTTATTTGGCTGTCTGTTGGAACACAACCATTGTCTTTCTCGGTCATCCTCCCAGTCTTTGGAATTCCATTCGTCCAAATACTCATATTCAGCTTTCGCCACCTGTAAGCATTGAATCATGTAATCTATCTTTTCTCCTGTATTCATGACTACTCCTTTACTACGCATCTGCGCTCGCTGATTGCATAATATTTTCCATCATGCTCTGAACAGTATTTCTTAAGGATTTCTGCCTTTTTCGCATCCATTGATTTGAAATCAGTTCCAACCTTTTCTTCGTGTTTCAAGGTATGAGTATCAGCTTCGATAATCAGCACACACCACGTAAACTCCGTCTCAACCTCTTTCTTCTCATGCTCTTTCTTCCGCTGTTTGAGGATTTCAAGTACTTTGTCAGGATGTTCTGCCCTGAAAGTTCTGCACTCATAAGCACCTCTTTCTTTACTGATTGGACATTTTCTACAAGGCACACTACACATCTCAGCTTGAATTTTAATTGCTTCTTCTGCTGTCAGTTCTTCCTCTGCCAATCCTTCAAACATTTCGTCTGTCCAACAACATCCATATTCGGCAATATGATAATACCCTCTAGAAACAGCAGAAATTGTTACAATGTCGCCAGCTTTATCAGTCATTGGTGTTGTCACGGCAACCTCGTTGTAAGTCATACCCTCATTCAAGTCTTTTCTGACTCTTACCTTGTCTCCAACTTTGTATTTCATTTCATACCTCTCTTTCTCAGTTTTTCTAACAGATTCTTTCTCTTCTGTTTCTTCTCTTTCCATCGTCTCAGGTACTCAATCTGCGCCTGATCCTCTTTCTCTTGTCTGTTCATGGTCTTTATCCCTTGTACAGATTCGGAATCGGCATCCATGCTGTAACTCTGTACAGTGAGCATCCACCGTGTCCGTTTGAGTATCTATCCCACTCAAGGTATCCATACTGTCTGTCAAGCCAGTGCTTTTCCTCATCCTCGTCAAATACCTTGATATAACATCCAACGCTGTATTCTCTGTATCCGTTACCGCTCTTGGATGCGATTGTTGTAAGGACATCACTTTCATCTTCCGGGAGTCTTTCCGTTACTGGAATCCATCTACAATCCTCATCGGCATCATCAATCTTACACATCTTCTCGACATACTTTCTGACATTCTCTGTTGCCAGTAGGATTCCTTCATCCTTGCGATCAGGGTTCAGCTCATCCGCTCTTTCTCCCTTTAGTTCTTCCTCGGCTTCATTCAGCCACGAAAGAAATTCTTCTACATCAAGTGTCTTACCCATTGTTTCTCCTTCCACCGGTTGCAACGTACTCTCCGTAGCTCATACCATGCTGCTTTGCTTCAGCTGCGACTCTTACTAATTCGCTTCGATACTTCGGTTCTTTTGCGCCTTTTACTTTCTTCGGTTTGGCTTGCTTTCGTTTCATTGCCAGTTCCTTTTTCTGTTCAGGACTCAAGGCTCTGTATCTTGCCTTTCCTCTCTCGCAGCACTGTCTCCGGCTTCTTTCTTCTCCGCAAGCCTTGCTACAACACTTCTTCCGGTTGCCGACTATCTCAAATTCTTTTCCACAGACTGAGCATACCGCCCAGCCTTTATTTGCTTCTGCCATTCTTAATCACCTTCCTAGCAACTTACTTTCCAGATCATCCATGTCATACTGTCTTCGCTCAAAGTTGTTATTGTTCTTCGTTAGTTTCTTATCGTGCCGTTCATCATACTTTCCTTCAAGCACCTTCACAAAGTTGTTCGGATTGATGAACCAATCGAAGTTCAGTGAGAACCTTGTATCTGTCTTTCCCTGAAGGAAGTCACTCTGTTTGACCTTATCAACAGCTTGTATCACTTTCTCTTCTCCGAATTGCTCAAGTAAGGCAATCAGTGAAGTGCATCTCTTAGAACCAGGATTGATACGGTAAATCATTTTGATACCGTAAGGCTCTAGCTGATTCCATGCATCGATGATGGATTGAATGCTATGCTGCTTTATAGATACGTTAGTATCTATATATTCTTTCTTTCTTCCTTTCTTCCCTTCTTCTATTGTTGTCACTTGCTTGTCACTTGCTTGTCGGTTGCTTGTCGGTTGCTTGTCACTTTGCGTGTCACTCGATTGATACGAACAGTAATTATTTACCGTAAATACGCTGAATTTGTTATATTTTTTGCTTGTCACTTCGCCTGTCGATTCTAGGTGTTTTATTGCTGTTCTTATCTCTCTAACTGAAAGGTTAGTTTCTTCAGATAATTTGGCTAAAGAAGATACGAATGACCCCCTTTTTATCTCAATTCCTAAGAAAAATCCGTCCTTCCAGTTCGCTTTTAAAAGCATGTGTATGAACAATCTGGAAGTATTTTTGTCTTTGTACCACCCCCACTCAAGAAGTGACCGATTAATCTTTATGTAATCGCCTTTCATATAATTTCATCCAATCTTCCATTGTCATTGTGACCAGCCAATCCTTGTGATTCTTCCGATGCATTACCGTAGGCATTTCGCCCTCTCTCGCATCGTTTATGGACTGTTCCACAGCTTCATAGATGTTAAGCTTCTCTACCCTCTTGCACTCAATATGGATGCCAGGAAGACCGACTACATCCGCATCTCCATTGGATCCACAGAACTGCTGCCCTCTCCGGCAATCATATCCGTATCTGTCTTTAAGCAGATTTGCTAACTCTCTTTCTCCCTCTTTCCCTTTTCGGTTTGAGTTCATCTGTGTCTACCTCCATGTTGCAATTCTTGGCTGTTCGCCTTGCTGTTTTTAGTGCCCAGCCGATACTCTTCAGCCGGCTTTCTTCTTGTCTGATGTACTTCATCAGCATCATTCTCTCTTCTAAGATGTTCATGTCTGGAACGAAGTACCCTCTTCCATCTTGCATGTTGAGAATTGGTATATCTCGTCTTGCATAATGGATCATGTCTCTAATTGTTCTATCGTCTATACCGGTCAGATCAGACAGCTCAGCTCTTGTAATTGCTCTGTCATGTCCGGTTCTGATGTAATCTAATATGTCAATATCGTAAGTCTGCATTGTTCTCCTTTCTCTCCCCGGACAAGCCGAGGAGATGAATCATCATGGCTCTGATTAAGGATTGTGACATACTGTTTCAGTCAGCCATTAGGAGTTTATATATCAACCTTATCCGCTAGGTTAATACCTGTTATAACCAAGACTTTCCGAATACCTCTCTGAACTCTTCTCTGCTGCCTATATGCTCTTCGAAATATCGTTGAGCCATCTGCTTGAGTTCCAAGTCCAGTCCGTGGTTCGGATTGTCATGTACGCTCCCCTTTTGGAATTCATGGAGATACGGAGCAAGGGGAATCACAAATCCGTATCTCTCAGATATCTTTCTTCTACTGCCATAAAAGATATGGTGTATGTGTGGATAAGGATATCCAGTGAAGTAACAGTGGTCCATATCATCAGTGAACACACTTTTCAATCGTTTAGCCAATGTCCACGCCATACCTTTCTTTCAGTAATCTCTTTTCATCCGGTGTAGCAATCTCTCTTTCAGATATTCCAGCTTCTTTGCAACTTGTAATCAGTCCGTCAATTAATCTTGCCATCTCCGCGCTATCATAAGTATGAGATCCTCTCAGAAGCTTATAGGTCCGATATGTAATCCCATCATTTCCTTCTCTTATCTGGGAAGTTGGTTGTAAGTGATAATCCGTGGCATTCCTGACTTTTCTTTCAGCTTCTTCTGTATCTGGGATTGTCATATATACCGCTTTTCCTTCGAATATCTCTGGCTGACCATACCGGCACAACATTAGATTATGTGCTTCTGGATTTGACAGGCTTATTGCTTTTGCAAACTTACTGAGCAGCACCCAGTAGTAGGCATTCGCATCAAGACTTCTTTTCTTCCTGTATGGCTTTATTTCAAGGCTTAAAACCTCTTTGCCTTTCAATTCCTCGTAAGTCTCAAGAAAGTCCTCATTTGGCTCAAATAGAATGGTCAGCCTCCGTGTAGCAAAGTCAATAATTGGCTCTTTTAACTTTCCGGTGAACTTCATTTATACACTACAACTCTCCTTCAACTCTTTTACGTGATCAAAAGCATTCTTATACTGGTTAATCGTCAGCGCTTCTATTTTCTGCACTTTATACAATACAAGTACTTTACTTTCATCAATTCCATTTTCAGTAAACAAACTCCGAAGAGAATTAATATGATTTTGATTAATCTTTATATTGCTGCTTGTACTCTTCCCATCTTTCTGATCAGACTTGTCTTGATTCTTCTGCTTTTCATATTCATCAGAATCAGGATCTTTCACATCATCCAAAAGAAACAAACCATTCAATGCGTATTTTCTTGCATAGCTGGATACTGATCCAGTAATCTGTGCTTCATCCATTCCTTTCTTTTCCTCTGACTCTCTCGCATAAGCAGTTACAGAAATCTCTTCATCTGATTCGCAATCAACCAAAGTTGCTGTGGCTTTTATATACACCTTCCCAACAACTTCCACAATTTCGTCTTTCAGCGTCAGAAAGACCTTTAAATCTTTTTCATATTTCTTGAATTCAGCAAGAATCGTCTCCGCATTTCGATAATAGAATTTACCAAATTTGTTATATTGATCTTTGGGGACTTTCATATCCTGCTGCAGTTTGGATAACTTTTCTCCAATCTCCATCAAACATCCTTCCTTTCAAAGTAAACACCAAAGCTTGTCATTGCCTGTTCAATATCTTTAAGTTCCTCTTCTGTAGCAACAACAGTGTAAATTACCTTCTTAGACTCTTCACTGCTCAAGAATCTTGCCTGTTCCTCATCTACTTCTTTCAGCTTTTCAACAGTTTCTTTCTCCGCTTTTCTTTTGATTTCCTCTTCTTCGAGAATTCTTCTACGTTCTTCAAGACGGATGCGTTCTCTTTCAGCTTCCAATTCTCTTTCTCTTCTGGCAGCTTCTTCTGCTTCTTTTCTCTTAAGGATCTCTGCTTTCTGAATTTCATAATCACTAAGGTACTTAATTGCTGATGCCAGATTGTTGTTTTCCATATAGAAGTTGAGAGCAGTTTCTTCTTTTTCTGATCTCATGGCTTTGATTGCAGTGATATCAGCGTTTGTGATTGCAACTTTGCCAGTAAGTTCTTCTCTAATGTCTTTCATTTTTGTGCCGGCATTCGTCCACTTCTTTCCGTAGATACGCTCCAATGGAATGTAGTCTTTCAATTCTTCCGGTACAATTTCTTCATAAGCAAGCAGGATCTCTTCTTTACGTTCATTGATACGCTTCTCTTCGAATTCTTTTACCTTGTAATCGATTAGTGTGATTGGCTCATCAATCAATGTAATAAGTTCCTTTACCTTAGCTTCGAACTCATCATAAGGCTTCATATATTCTTTCTTTACTTCAATTCTTCTCTCATTTACTGCTGCTTTTTTCTTTCTCAGCTCTGCGAGGTCTTTCTTCGCATCCTTTTTTGTATCTTCCGTAAACTCTTTACTTTTATATTTCTCAAGTTCCTGTGACACCTGGTTCTTAAATTCATCAAAGTTAGCTGTGATTTCTCCAATACTCTGCACCACATTAAATTTCAGTTCGTTCATCTTTCATTTCCTCCACATTGTAATTGTCTGCAAGTCTCTTATGCATCTTATGTTGTGTGATTCCTAATTCATCAAAGGACAGTTCCTCATGCTCCCAAACTGAAGGCTCTTCGCGCTTAACCGGAAGTCCGATAATTGCTTTCACTGTGTCCAACTTGATATATCCGTTTTCTTCATTGCTGATGTAAGCTTTGAGCGTTTCCATTCGTGCATCTGTTTTGCACAGCTCTTCAAATTTTGAAACGCTTACTTCAAGTGTTTTTTCTAACAACATTGCTTTCTCCTTTCACAATGGCAGTTCTTGTACTAATTGCAGAACAAGTGTGCTAATTGCAAGAAGTTTTTCGTCAACGTCTCTATCTCCACGCACGTACCGTTCTACGTTTGCGAAAATGTATGCTGATGCTTTCATAATCAAATCTTCGTCTTTGACACCATTCATGTCACAAAACTCTGATGCAAATATTGGAATGATTGCGTTCAGCTTATCCAAAGTTATGGTAAAATTATCTTTTTTCATTGCTTTCTCCTTTTTAAATTGCTATTATTGAGTTGGTTAATTACCTAAGCGCCTGAAGATTTGCCGTCTTTCCCGGGCGCTTATTTTAATATCCGAAGATAACCCATGTTGCGATACTTAAGAAGATTACCAATCCCATCGCAACTACGGTCTTAACAGCAGATATTTTTTCTTCTCTGTCATCATGCTCAATTCTTCTTGGCTGTCTCTTGATATCAATGATCTGGATTGTTCTTCTTTGGATGTCGATCATATCGATCTGATTCGTTTTTCTCACCTTCTTTCTGAAATGATGCACACGGAATACATCTGCTTCTTTCCATGCATCTGTTTCTCTTTTTGCAGTAACTACAATCTCTCATATCACTTCCCTACCGATCTTCGCCTTTTCCTCATCAGTGATTTTGAGTGCCCTTAGGATTTCTCGTAATTCACTGATTCGGATGTTGTCCGGCTGACTTAATCTCTGGTACAGAGTACTTGGCGGGATACCGGTCAGTTTTGAAAGCTTCTGAGTATCGATAGCTGTCATAGTCTTTCCTGACTCAATGATTGCAAGAAGTATTCTGTTCTGCCTTTCCCTGTCAGATATTTTTAATTTTGGCATCTCTTCTCACCTCTCTAGTCTTCATAATTACGTGGAATCATGTCCTCTGTCTGTGCATATCTTCTTGAATTGTACTTAGACATTCATTTTTCTGATTTCTTCCACAATATAGTCGATATACTTCCATGAGGAACTTTCTAATCTGATTCCTCTCCGCCTCTTTTCTGCATGATCTCAGACGAATTGTTTCATCAAGCATTGCCTGATATATCAAAGCATTTACTTTTTCATCACTTGTATTTGTTAAAACTGACTCGTGAACAATTCTGTCCATTTCTTTTCTCCTTTCTTTTTACTCTCTTTAAATGATAAGTGTCATCTGAACTTCCATTGCTTTTTCACTCCTTATCTTCTATACTTTAAATACGGGCACTGCCGTACTGCATATTTTGTATAAAGGAGTCTTTAAATGAAACTATTTTTATCCATATTTACTCGTTCAAATATCACCCTTGCATTATCTTTATTCGGTGCAATTGGCACTTCCATCACTTGGATTCACAACTATCTGCAAACACGCAAAAATTTCTCTGTTGAAATAATTGCGTGTGACTTAAACACCGAAGGATTGCTGCTTTATATTCGCATAACAAATAACTCTTCTCTCCCTCTTTCCATTAATGAAATTGGGCTTTCTACAGGGACTAAATCCTATATCTGTGAAAAGTATCCATTAAAAGTAATTGAGCACACGCACAAACGGGGGAAAGCAGTTTTGAGCCATCATGACTATTTCTCTATGGCTTTTCCGATAAATCTCCAACCATTTTGTGGCGAATCTGGCTATTTGTATTTTTCATCTGAGAAAGACGATTTTCCACAGCTTTCCACTCCTGTAACATTGATAATTCGCACCAATCGTGGCCGGGAAGTTCAAAAGACACTTGAACTAAAGAATCAGCTCGATTGATTTGTTTTCTTTCGAGAGTCTCTATTTCATACATGTTGCTTCTCTTCTTTTCTAACTATCTGTTTGAATTGTCTTGCGCTCATTTTCAAACTGAATAAGGTCTTCTTCTGACACCCTATACTCTCGTCCGAGCTTGATTGCGTTTAACTTACGTTGGCGAATCCATTCCCAAACAGTAATTACCTTAACTTTGTATCTTTCTGCTACTTCGTCACAGGTGTACATTTTAGACAAAAATATCCCTCCTTTTTCTATAGTTATTTATACTTGTGTTTACCTCGGTTTAATGATATACTTAGCTTGTCGAAACGAATTATATCAATATACCGAATTATCTCGTTTAAAGAACTATTATTATCTCGTTCCCCCGAGGTATGTATATACTATAACTCGGTAAACCGAGTTTGTCAATAGTTTTATGTCAATTTAACGAGGTATTTTCAGAAAGGAAATATCATGTATGAAATTTTCAAAAGACTATGCGATGAAAAAGGGATAACTCCTTACAGATTTTGTAAAGAAACTGGTGTAAACACTTCAACTATCAGCACATGGAAAAATAAAGGATCCGAATGCTCTCCTAAAACGGCAAAAGCTATTTGTGACTATTTTAAAGTGAGTATGGATTATTTAATGACTGGCGAAGAAAAGAAAGAGGATCCTTATGCAATTACTTCCAAAGACGAAAGAGACATTGCAAAGGATTTAGAGAATCTCCGTGGAAAATTAATGAATGGTGCAGATGGCCCGCTCTCCTACGAGGGCGAACCTATTCCGGAAGAAGACACAGAACTGCTTCTTGGACAGATTGAATTAATGATGCGCCGGCTGAAACCTATCAATAAGGAAAAATACAATCCTAACAAGAACAAGAAGTAGGTGTTGCAATTGAAAGCACATGATGTTAAGCACTTAGTTGCTTATTACGTCAAAAAATATGATACTAGAAACCCTTTTAGGCTTGCAGAATATCTGAATGTTGAAGTTCAGACCGGTCCGCTTGGATCCCGCGCTGGATGCTATATGTTCCTCAAGAACCATAAGTGCATCTTCCTTAACGAAGATTTAGAGGAACATGAAAGAACTCTTGTCATGGCTCACGAACTTGCTCATTCGATTATGCACCGAAAGGAAAATTGTTATTTTATTAGAAACAAGACTCTTCTGCTGACTTCCAAGATGGAAATTGAAGCGAATACTTTTGCAGCAGAACTGTTGATACCAGATGAACTGATCTATGAGAATCCTGGAATGCCCAGAGAACAAATAGCACGCTTGTCTGGATATAATGAAATGATTATGAAATTCAAAGAACTGTAATTGCGAGGTTATTATATGAGGCCTAGCCAGTTTAATCTAATAAGAAGAATGTGCATCCGGATGTCTAGGCAACGATATTATGAAAAGGTTGCGAAAAAGAACAGGAAGAAGAAACAAAAACTTCTAAACAAACAGCAGAAACTTATTAACAAGCAAGAAAGAAAGAAACGTAGAGCTACAGAAAAAGAACAGGTGAAGTTATACAAAAAGATGCATCCAACTCCGAAAGTTATCCACACTTCTGCATTTTATAGGAATATAACTCTTGCTATATTTTTTGGATGGTTTATCCTTTGGTTTTGTGTGATAAGTATACCTACAAGACCATCTGATAGCTTTCTGGATTCATTGTTTCTTTTAATCGGATGGGGAATTCTTCTTCTGTATCCGATGATTCGATACATAGTACAGAAGAGAGATGAAACAGCAAAGCGAGATACGACAGTCTGTCCTCTCTGCGGATCCACAATGGAAAATGGTTATAATTTCTGTACTTCTTGCGGTTTTTCACTAATTCCGCATCAACCCCAAAACGTTCCTCAAAAAGAGAAACGTTGTCCTTCTTGTGGAGCAATAGTAGACAAGAATTACAATTTTTGTACAGAGTGCGGATATTCTTTTTTACAGCAACCTAAAATTACCAAATTGTCAGCAGAAGAAAGAAAAGAACTCCGAGAACAATATAAAATGCAGCGTGAGATTGATCAGCATTGGAAGTTTAGGCAAAAGCGGATTGAAGATGATATGCTTAGGAATATCAAGAGCCAGAATTGCAAGCTAAAAAAGGAAGATGACAAGGAAAATCGTGACCAATATGATGAATTAACAAAATAAGGATATAACTCCCGGAAGGGATTTATATAAAGCGCGTGGTGTGCTTAGAAAACAAGGCTCTATCACAAAAAGAAAGAGAGGGAAACACGAATGAAAAAGAAAGGTGGATGTTTAAAAACTGTATTAATTGTTATCGGCGTAATTATTATACTCGGTATCATAGGTTCTGTTATTGGTGGAAAGGATGACGGACCTAAAAAGGTAAACAGTGACACTTCTACTGACGCAACGCAAGATACTTCAAAGAATAAATCAGAACCGGAACAGACTGTATTTAACGTTGGAGATACTGTGAATCTCAATGATGTTGAAATTACACTTGTGAACATCACCGAATCTGCCGGTGGGGAATATACTACCCCTGACGAAGGAAACGAGTTCTTAATCCTTGAGTTTGAGATTGCAAACAACTCATCAAAAGATATCAGCATCAGCTCCGTAATGAATTTCGAAGCCTATTGCGATGATTACTCTCTAACACAAGATCTTGTTGGACTTCAAGCCCCTGAAGCCAGTGGAAAGAATCAGCTTGATGGAAGTGTTGCTGCTGGAAAGAAGATGAACGGTGTGATTGCATATCAGGTACCTACAACTTTCTCGAAATTCGAGGTTAGCGTTGCTCCTGATTTCTGGTCATCAAAAGATATTCAGTTTGTTTACAGTAAATAGTTAATTTGCGGTGTTTGGAACAAGGTTCATTTGCATGAGAGGAACCATGAATATAAAAGAATACGTTTATGACAACAAACTTTCTTCCTTATCCGATGCAGAATTGAGAGCTTATGGAAGAGAACTACTGGCAAGACAATATGCCGGTGAAGAACTTACAGATAAGTTATATACAGAATTAAGAGATGTATGTAGCGAATTTGTAAACAGAGATAATTAAATAAAATAAAACCGCTCCTGTTGGCGCAGGAACGGTTGATACACAACTCCGAAGAGCAGTGCGAATTATATGAACAGTAATATTGTATCATCTTCGGAGCAGTCAATCAATCAGAACTGTTGTTCTATTGTATGGCTGTTATTTTTATACTTAAAAGGAGATGATTATATGGCAACAGCTAAGAAGTTACCTTCCGGATCCTGGAGATGTCAGGTATTCAGCCACTATGAAATTGTCTTAGATAAAAACGGAAAACCTGTTATTGATCCGAAAACGAAGAAACAGAAACAGAAAAGAATCTATAAGTCTTTCACTTGTGATGATCCATCGGCAAGAGGAAAAAGAAAAGCTGAAGCAATGGCTGCTGAATGGGCAGATAACAAAGAAATCAAGAAAGATGAAGAAGTACAAATGACTTTCGGTGATGCACTAGAAAAGTATATCCAGGAACGTTCCGCTGTCCTCTCACCGTCCAGCATCAGAAAGTACAAGAGTATGCAACGTAATTGCATGGCACCGCTTAAAGAGTATCAGCTAAAGGAAATCACACAAAGCGTAATTCAAAAGGTGATTAATAAGGCATCTACAGAGCTGTCACCTAAGTCTGTTCGTGACATGAATGGACTGATCAGCGCGGTAATGAAAAGATTTCGTCCGGGAATTGTAATCAATATCACTCTTCCAAAAAAACTCAGGAGCAACATTTACATTCCTACAGAAGTGGACATTAAGAAGATTGTTCGTGCATCAGAAGGAACTATCATGGAAGTGCCAATTCTCCTCGCAGCGTTTGGAGCTATGCGAAGAGGTGAGATCTGTGCATTACAGAAGTCCGACATCAAGAATCACACGATACACGTTACAAAAACAATGGTTATGAATGATGAGGGCGAATGGATTGTGAAAGCACCTAAGTCTTATGCTGGTGACAGATATGTGAATTATCCATCATTCGTAATCGAGAAGTTCTTGGAACTTTCAACCGACACTGTAGACATGAATCCGAATACATTAACAACATCATTTGGAAATCTCCTTAAGAAATTAGAGATACCTCACTTCCGATTCCACGACTTAAGGCATTACAACGCTTCTGTTCAACATGCGCTAGGAATACCAGATGCGTATATCATGCAATCTGGTGGATGGGGAAATGATTCGGTGCTGAAAGAAGTCTACCGTCACACTCTTCCGGACATGGAAGATAAAATGAATAAGATTGCAATCAACTATTTTGAGTCTATGCAACACGAAATGCAACACGAAACATAACAATCATTGATTTTACAGGGGTTTTAGCACTTTCTATGGGAGTTCGATTCTCTCATCCCCTGTATTAAAAAGCCTTAGAAACCGCGTAAAATCGCTGTTTTAAGGCTTTTTCTTTTTTCCCAAAAGCAAAGGTAATCAAAAAGGTAATCACCATATGTTCGAAACATCTGAAGAAGGAGGAAATCTTGCACAAGTGCGTCTCATATGGTACCAAAAAGACCTACTTTGCTAAAAATTTGATTATTTTAAATGATATTTTAAAGATACAAATAAAAAGAAATGCCTTAGCAGATTAATTCATATTCACATAAACATGAAGAATACTGTTAGGGCATTTCTTTTTTATCCAGATATTAACACAAGAGTATCAAAATACAATAAAACAAAGTTGATTGATATATTCTTAAAAATAGCCACTTTTCCTTAAAACATCTATAATTCTCTTTTCCTCTATTAAGTAGATACCTTATATGAGTCTTATACAACTAATAACAAGAAATAATTGAAGAATATCCAACTCTTTAAAAAAGAGGATTTTTATTGAACATGCTAGATTTTAGATTAGAGTTATAAAATATTATTATCTTTATCATTTTTAATAATCTTGTAAGCTTCCAAAATTCCTTGCTTTACTGCAGATTTAATAATAAATACTAGTAACGGAATTATAAAAAAAATAATGATTAAAGCAATAAATAGTATCATTTGTAAATCCATAGAAAACTCCATTTCTAATAACTATAGTAAGTGTTTCAAATTTATCAGATTTATTCTAGTATAACATACTATTAATGAATGTAAAGAAAAATATTCCTAAGAACAACCTTTAATGGTCATAGTACCGTTAGTTCTTTTTCCTGCTTTTTGATGTCGTTCTCTTTTCAAAATAATATTCCCCTTTCCGTCATGACTACTCTGCAGATATAACGGAAAGCTGCGTCTACTCAAGTAGTAAGCCATTAAAAATCTGTTGATTGATACAAGTTCGAGGGAATGGGGAGCGAAATCCCCATCAAGATTGCCAGGTATCCTGATTTCCAAAAGGAAATTAGAGTTACTCAAGGGCGCATCTTGCCCTTGTTTAATAAAAGATTCGTTATGCTTTGCAGTAAATCAATGTTTTAAGTTTTCTCCAATTTTGGGAATAACCTGTGCCTAAGTGTCTAAAGTATGATATCATGTGAGTAACAAATTAGAAGTTGCAAGGAGGAAATTATGAAATTTATGCAAACAGAGAAAAAACAGCTATTGATCTATGTGATTATAGCATACGGAATCACATATGTAATGGGACTTCTGATGTGGTATAGCTATGGAAAAGGTCTTGATCTCAGCGCTTTTCCAAATGCGCAGATGCTGTATCCAGCGGCAGGTGTGATGATGGCTTATTTAATTACCAAAAAAGGAGATAAAAATCTTCCAACGGCTTTTTACATATTCTTTGTAGCTCTCACGGCGGTGCTGGTTGTCTGCACGGCGGCTTCTGTTCTGGCTCCCCAAAATAGAGATCTGATGAGCATGCAATATTCTCAGTGGGCACCGATCATGGAGTACGTTATAATAGGTGGCAGCGTTATTTTCTGGATTCTTCTTCTGCAATCCGGTAAAGAAAAGCGCAGATCCTATGGACTGAACAGCGAACATTGGAATATATCTATTCGTATGATCCTGTTGTTTATTGGATTATATCTTCTCAGATTTGTGATTGCCTGTGCTCTGAGCGGCCAGCTTTCTGAATTTGGCAAAATAATGGCAAATCCTACTACCTGGATCATATTTTTTACTGTTTTGGTAAACTTTTTCCTGTCAGTAGTGGCATTCTTTGGAGAAGAATACGGATGGAGATATTATCTTCAGCCTCTTCTTCAGAAAAAATTTGGACTAAAAGGCGGCGTAATCCTTTTGGGCTGTGTGTGGGCTGTATGGCATCTGCCAATAGACTTCTTCTATTACACTACGCCGGATATGGGGCTGGCGGCTCTGGCAAGCCAGTTTGTTACCTGTATTTCACTGGGGATTTTTATGGCATATACTTATATGAAAACCCAGAATATCTGGGTTCCGATAATTATTCATTTTCTGAATAATAATATGATGGTAGTTTTTTCAGGAACGTACTCTGCGGATGTACTTCAGAATCAGCAAATCCACTGGGGAGATATTCCTGTTGCACTGGTAATGAATCTGCTGATCTTTGGATGGGTGATCTTTCTGAAGCCATTTAAGGAGAAAAAAGCATAATATTGAATTCATTCAAATTATTTAGAACAATTTGCAGGAGTACCTGCATTTTTAGGAATAGTTATTTTAATTTCATGTATTGCAGATTGGATGATATTTGCAAAAATTGAAGTGGCATAACTTATAATAGGTTAATCATAATTGTAATCAAAAATCAATGTCCATTCTGTGGCAAATCATTAAGGGTTGTACCTATAAATAGTGAAGAATATTGTCCACACTGTGGTTGTAAAATAGAACAGGAGCATAAGAAAATTCAAGTTTGACGGAGTAATGGATATGAAAATCAGGGAAAGGGCTATGGGAAAGCACTAATTGATTTTCTTGCCAGTAAATATGCAGATG
>ERZ827363.464-NODE-464-length-44188-cov-15.961525_pt1 | contig 44188 bp, 35 predicted proteins | sample MGYA00519776_ERZ827363 | MGnify/ENA primary metagenome ERZ827363 (study PRJEB31778, sample SAMEA3449288) | human gut metagenome | biome: human gut; feature: human-associated habitat; material: faeces | place: United Kingdom | collected 2010/2012 ... | reverse complement strand
CATAAAGGATGTGACCCCCATGGACGCACTGGAACAAGCCCGTGCCGAGATCGACACGGTGGATGCGCAGCTGGCTGCGCTGTTCGAGCGCCGGATGGCTGCCGTTTTGCAGGTGGCCGAATATAAGCGGGCGCACGGCCTGCCCATCTACGATGCCGCCCGGGAGGCCGCCGTGCTGGAAAAGGCCGCAGCCCGCATTCAGCAGCCTGCGCTGCGCCCTTACTATAAAGACCATGTCCAGCACATGATGGATCTTGCCAAGCAGTACGAGGCTGCCGTGCTGGGGCAGAGCCGCGCTGCCTATCAGGGGGTGGAGGGTGCGTTTGCCCACATCGCCCTCAAGGCGCTGTTCCCCCACGCCGAAGCCGTGAGCTACTCCACATGGGACGAGGTGTTCGAGGCCGTGGCCTCGGGCGAAGCCGCCCACGGCGTAGTGCCCTTTGAAAACAGCCACGCCGGGGATGTTTCTGCCGTGCTGGACCTGTGTTATAACCACCCGGAGCTGTGGGTGGTGGACGTGTACGACCTGCCCATCTCCCAGAACCTGCTGGTGCTGCCGGGCACTCAGCTTTCCCAGCTGCGCACGGTGTACAGCCACCAGCAGGCCATTGCCCAGAGCGAGACCTTTTTAAAGCAGTTTCGTCTGCCCGCCACCGCCATGGCAAACACCGCCATGGCTGCAAAGTTCGTGGCAGAAAGCAAAGACCCGACAAAGGCCGCCATTGCCAGCGCCGAGACTGCCGCCCTGTACGGGCTGGAAATTCTGGTGCCCAACATCAACACCGATGGCGACAACACCACCCGGTTCATCGTGCTCAGCCGCGAAAAGCCCACGGCGGGCAACCGGTTCTCGCTGCTGTTCACGGTGGACAACAAGCCCGGCAAGCTGGCGGAGGTGATTCAGGTCATCGGCGCCAGCGGCTTCAATATGGAGTCCATCAAGAGCCGCCCCATGCCGCACGTCCCCTTTGAATATTATTTTTATGTAGAGCTGGTGGGCGATGCCGCCGCCGGCGAGACCGCCGCGCTGCTGCGCGAGCTTGACCGCACCTGCCGGACGGTGCGGCTGTTAGGAGTGTATACAAAATGAGTGATTTTATCGGAACCAAGCTGACCATGAATCTGGGCGAGCGCAGCTACGACATCATCGTCAAGCGCGGCTCGCTGGAAAACCTGTACCAGTTCGCCCGGCTGGACCGCCGGGTGGCGGTGGTCACCGACAGCGGTGTGCCTGCACAGTACGCCCAGATGGTAGCCGACCAGTGCAAGGATGCCACCATCATCACCGTGCCGCAGGGCGAGGCCAGCAAGAGTTTTAAGATCCTTGAGACCGTGCTGCGGCAGATGCTGGACTTCGGCATGGGCCGGGGCGACCTTGTGGTGGCCGTGGGCGGCGGCGTGGTGGGCGACCTTGCCGGGTTTGCTGCTTCCATCTATATGCGCGGCATCGACTTTATCAACTGCCCCACCACCACTCTTTCCATGATCGATTCCTCCATCGGCGGCAAGACCGCCGTGGATCTGGGCGACACTAAGAACATCGTGGGTGCCTTCTGGCAGCCAAAGCTGGTCATCGTGGACCCGGACACCCTGTCCACCCTGCCCCGCCGCCACTTCATCAACGGTCTGGCCGAGGCGGTCAAGGCCGGGCTTCTGGCCGACCCGGAGCTGTTCTCCATCTTTGAAAAAGAGGACGTGGACGACCGCATCGGCGACATCATCTGCCGCAGCCTGCGCTTTAAAAAGAGCATCGTGGAGCAGGACGAGACCGAGCAGGGTATGCGCAAAGCGCTGAACTTCGGCCATACCATCGGCCACGGCATCGAAGCCGTGAAGGGCATCAAGGGACGCCGCACCACCGGCCTGTTCCACGGCGAGTGCGTGGCACTGGGTATGCTGCCCATGATCGAATCCAAGGCGCTGCAAAAGCGGGTGCGCGGCGTGTACCGCCGCTTAGGCCTGCCCACCCGCACCGCCTACGATAAGGAAAAGGTTCTGGCCGAGATGCTGCACGACAAAAAAGCACAGGACGGACAGATCACCATCATCAAGGTGCCCGGCCTTGGCTGCTGGCGCGCCGAGACCATCCCTGTGGAGGGGCTGCGCCCGCTGCTGGGCATGGAGGACTGACCCATGAAAAATACCTTTGGCAGCGACCTTTCGCTGACTATCTTCGGCGAGAGTCACGGCCGTGCCGTGGGCGCTGTGCTGGACGGCATGGCCGCCGGTGTGCCGGTAGACGAGAGCTTCCTCGCCGCCTGCATGGATAAGCGCCGTGCCCGGGGCGACGGCCTTTCCACCCCCCGGGTGGAGGCGGACGCGGTGCAGCTGCTGTCCGGTGTGGTGAACGGTCACACCACCGGCACCGCCATTGCCCTGATGATCGAAAACCAGAACACCCGCAGCGGCGACTACGCCAAGACCGCCGACCTGCTGCGCCCCGGCCACGCGGACTTTACCGCCTACGCCAAGTACCACGGCTTTCAGGACGCCCGGGGCGGCGGGCACTTTTCCGGCCGGGTGACTGCCGCTTTGGTGGCAGGCGGCAGCATCGTGCTTGCCGCATTGCAGCGGGCAGGCATTGATATCACCACCCACATCGCCCGGTGCGCTGGTCTTGCAGATACGCCCTTTGCACTGGACGACCCCGCCGCCCTTGCGGCACAGGTGGAGACGCTTGCCAGTAAGACCGAGGGCTTTGCGGTGCTGGACGCCGCCGTGGAGGAACCCATGAAAGCCGCCATCCGCGCCGCCGGTGCTGAGGGCGACAGCGTGGGCGGCGTGCTGGAAACAGCCATCCTCGGTCTGCCCGCCGGCATCGGCGAGCCTTACTTTGACAGCGTGGAAAGCGAGATCGCCCATCTGGCCTTTTCCATCCCGGCGGTCAAGGGCATCGAGTTCGGCACCGGCTTCGGTTTTGCCGGGCTGCGCGGCTCGGAAGCAAACGACGCCTTCCGCATGACGGCAGAGGGTGCGGTGGTCACCGCCACCAACCACAACGCGGGCATCAACGGCGGCATCGCCAACGGGATGCCGGTGGTGTTCCGCACCGCCGTCAAGCCCACCCCCAGCATCTACAAGCAGCAGGATACGGTGGACTACATCGCAAAAAAGGACGCGCAACTGTCCATTCAGGGACGGCACGACCCCTGCATCGTGCCCCGGGCTGCCATTGTGCAGACCTGCGCCGCCGCCCTTGCGGTGGGCGATCTGCTCACCGCCCGGTACGGTGCCCGGTGGATGACCGACCCAACCGGCTACCGGAAGGAGGACTGAGATGGAATACGGACTGATCGGCGGCAAGCTGGGACACTCCTACTCCAAGACCATCCATGAACTGCTCTGCGGGTACAGCTACGAGCTGTGCCCCCTGCCCACCGAGGCAGACGCCCGCGCCTTTTTGCAGCGGCGGCAGTTCAAGGCCATCAATGTGACCATTCCCTATAAAAAGCTGGTGATGGAGTACTGCTCCTTCATCGACCCCCGCGCCCGCGCCATCGGTGCGGTGAACACGGTGGTGAATAAAAACGGCCTGCTCTACGGCTACAACACCGATTATCTGGGCTTTGCCCACCTGTGCGAAGCCCACGGCGTGGAACTTGCAGGCAAGACCGTGCTCATCTTGGGCACCGGCGGCACCCACAACACCACCCGCGCGGTGGCACTGGACAAGGGCGCTGACAAGGTGCTGACGGTCAGCCGCACCCCCGACCCGGAAAAGGGCGAGCTGAGCTACGCCGAAGCCGTGCGCAGCGGCGCACAGGTGGTGTTCAACACCACCCCCGCCGGGATGTACCCCAATGTGGGCGTGTGCAGTCTGGACGTCGCCGCCATGCCCGGACTGGAAGCCGTGGTGGACGTGGTATATAACCCCAACAAGACCGAACTCATTCTCCGCGCCGAGGACGCCGGTGTGCCGGTAGCCGTAGGCGGGCTGGAGATGCTGGTGGCACAGGCGGTGTATGCCGCCGAATACTTCCTTGGCCGCAAGTTCGAGGACGCCCCGGGCGAGGTGCGGCGCATTACCGCTGCGCTGCGCCGCGAGACGCTGAACATCGCCCTTGTGGGAATGCCCTCCTGCGGCAAATCCACCCTTGGCCGCCTGCTGGCAAAGCAGCTGGGCAGACCCCTTGTGGATCTGGACGAGGAGATCGTCAAGGCAGACGGACGCAGCATCCCGGATATCTTTGCCGCCGAGGGCGAAGCGGGCTTCCGCGCAAAGGAAGCCGCGCAGATTGCCCGTTTCGGCAAGGAAAAAGGGCTTGTGCTCTCCTGCGGCGGCGGCGCGGTGAAGCGGGCAGAGAATGTCCGCGCCCTGCGCCAGAACGGCGTGGTGCTGTTCATCGACCGGCCGGTGGAAGCGCTGGCTGTGGGCGGCAACCGTCCGCTTTCTTCCAGCGCCGAGGCGCTGCGCACCATGGAAGCCCAGCGCCGCCCGCTGTACCTTGCCGCCGCAGATGCGGTGATTTCTAACACCGGCACGCTGGCCGAGGCGCTGGCAGCTGCACAGGAGGCACTGGATGAAATTTTTGATTCTTAACGGGCCAAACATCAATCTGGCGCGCTGGTCTGAGCCCGGCGTGCCGGGCGAAGTGGACTACACCGGCCTGATGGACTATGTGCAGGCGGGCTGCGACCAGCTTGGCATTGAAACGGATATCTGCCAGTCCAACCACGAGGGCGATTTGATCGACGAGATCCAGTCTGCCCCCGGGCGGGTGGACGGCATCGTGCTGAACCCCGGCGGCTACGCCCATTACAGCGTGGCCATTCTGGACGCGCTGCGGCTGTGCAGCGTGCCCGCCGTAGAGGTGATGCTGGACGCCCCGGACGAGCGCGAGCCCTTCCGCAAAACGGACGTGGTGTCCTTTGGCTGTCAGGGGCATTTTATCGGCGAAGGCCCGCAGGGCTACCTGCACGCCTGCATCTGGCTGGCGCAGCTGCTGCGCACCGACGGCTCCAGTAAGGCGCATATCGTGATGTAAAACAAACAGGAAAGGAACGACCTCCCATGATCATCTCCACCAAAAAAGGCACTCCCAAAGAGGAGCTGGAAAAGATCGTTGACAAATTCGAAAAGCAGGGTCTGGACGTGACCCTGATCACCGGCAAGGACTACAACGTGTTCGGTCTGGTGGGCGATACCACCAAGATCGACGAGCGGGACGTGCTGGCAAACCCGTGGATCGACAACGTTACCCGCGTGTCCGCGCCCTATAAGCGCGCAAACCGCCTGTTCCACCCCGCAGACTCGGTCATCGACTGCGGCGGCGTGAAGGTCGGCAGCAAGGAAAAGATCGCCGTCATGGCGGGCCCCTGCAGCATCGAAAACGCCGAGCAGGCTCTGCGCATCGCGCAGGGGGTCAAGGCGGGCGGCGCGGTGCTGTTCCGCGGCGGCGCCTACAAGCCCCGCACCTCTCCCTACGCCTTTCAGGGTCTGGAGACCGAGGGCATCTTGGACATGGTAAAGGCACGCGAAGCCACCGGCCTGCCCATCGTCTCCGAGCTGATGAGCGAGGACCGCATCCCGGAGTTTGAGGAGTATGTGGACGTGGTGCAGATCGGCGCACGCAATATGCAGAACTTCCAGCTGCTCAAGGCCGTGGGCAAGATGCACAAGCCTGTGCTGCTCAAGCGCGGCCTGTGCAACACCATCGAGGAGTGGATCATGAGCGCCGAGTACATCATGGCCGGCGGCAACGAGCAGGTCATCTTCTGCGAGCGCGGCATCCGCACCTTTGAAAAATACACCCGCAATACGCTGGATCTCTCCGCCGTGCCCATCATCCACGAAAAGACCCATCTGCCCATCGTGGTAGACCCCAGCCACGCCACCGGCAAGGCCAATCTGGTGGAGCCTATGATGATCGCCGCCGTAGCCGCCGGTGCGGACGGTCTGGAGGTAGAGGTGCACTACGACCCCCAACACGCATGGAGCGACGGCGCACAGTGCCTGACCCCGGACGCCTTTGCACAGGCCATGGCAAAGTGCCGTCAGGTGGCTTGGGCTATCGGCCGGGAGATGTAAAACGTTTACCCCCTCAGGCGCTGGCGCGCCAGCTCCCCCAAGGGGGCGCCTGAAGCGCTGCCCGGGGGAAATCTTCAAAAGGATAACACCGCTATGCTTGTAACCATCAGACCTTCCCCCTGCGGCATCGGGGGCGTGATCGCCGCGCCGCCCAGCAAAAGCATGGCGCACCGCGCCGTGCTGTGCGCCGCGCTGGCTGTGGGGCGCTCCCATATCACCCATCTGGAATTCAGCAAGGACATCTCTGCCACCCTGTCCGCTGCCGCGCAGCTGTGCGCCGCTGTGGACACCGGCGCAGACGATGCTGCTGTGCAGGGGCTTGGGCATTTCCTGCCCCTGACCGCCCCGGTGGACTGCTGCGAAAGCGGCAGCACCCTGCGGTTTTTGATCCCCATTGCCAGCCTGACCGGCCAGCCGGTCACCTTTACCGGGCGCGGGCGGCTGATGGAGCGTCCGCAATCCGTATACGAAACGTTATATCGTGAGCAGAATCTACGGTTTGAGCAGTCTCCCGCCGGGCTGACCGTGGAGGGTGCGCTGACCCCCGGGGACTACCGGCTGGCGGGCAACGTGTCCAGCCAGTTCATCAGCGGGCTGCTGTTCGCGCTGCCGCTGCTGCCCGGGGACAGCCAGCTGCACCTTATTCCCCCGGTGGAGAGCCGCAGCTACATCGACATGACCCGCGCCGTGCAGGCCGCCTTTGGGGTGCACAGCCGCTGGCTGGACGAAACCACCCTGCTGCTGCCGGGCGGGCAGCAGTACCACCCCTGCGACTACAACGTGGAGGGCGATTACAGTCAGGCCGCGTTTCCGGCGGTGCTGGGCGCAGTGTGCGGCGGGGTGACCATCACCGGCCTTGCGCCGGACACCCTGCAGGGCGATGCTGCCATTCTGGACATCCTGCGCCGGTGCGGCGCGGTGTTCACTCGCACGGGCGACCGCGTCACCTTTGCAAAAGCTTCCTTGCATGGGGTAGACATCGACCTTGCGGACTGCCCCGACCTTGGCCCCGTGCTGATGGTGCTGGGACTGCTGTGCGAGGGCACCACCGTCATCCGCAACGCGGAGCGGCTGCGGCTGAAGGAGAGCGACCGCATCGCGGCTATGGAAGCCGAGCTGCGCACCTGCGGCGGCGTGCTGGAAAGCGACGGCGGCACCATCACGGTGCACGGCTGTGCGGAGCGTCTGCACGCCCCTGCCGCCCCCCTGCACGGCCACAACGACCACCGGGTGGTCATGAGCCTTGCGGTGCTGGCTGCTGCCGCCGCACTGCCCCTGACCGTGGACGACGCCGAAGCCATCCAGAAGAGCTGGCCCGGCTTTTTTGCAGATGCAGCGCCGCTTGGCGTGGAGGTAGAAGATGCTTGATAAAACGAAACGTTATCTCGTAGTGGGTCTGGGTCTGCTGGGCGGCAAGTACGCGCTGGAACTGACCCGCGCAGGCTTCCATGTGGACGGCATCAACCGCAGCGAGGGACACTTGCAGTACGCGCTGGAGCACGGCTATATCGCCAGCGGCAAGACCCACGATTTTGAGGACCTTGTCCGGCAGGCCGACCATATCATCTTTGGCCTGTACCCCACCGCGCTGCTGGACTGGTTTGGTACCTACGGCCATCTGCTCAAACCCGGGTGCATCTTTACGGATGTTTCCGGTGTCAAGACCGGCCTTGTAGAGCCGGTGCAGGCGCTGTGCCCGGCGGGGGTGGAGTTCATTGCCAGCCACCCCATGGCCGGCCGCGAGACCTCCAGCGTGGAGCACGCCGCCGAGGTGAATTTTGCCCCGGCAAACTTCATCATCACTCCCACCGAAAAGAACACCCCGGCGGGCATCCAGTGGGCAAGGGAGCTTGCCGAGGTGCTGGGCTTCAAGCATATCTGCACCCTGACCGTGCAGGAGCACGACCGGATGATCGGCTATGTCAGCCAGCTGTGCCACGCCATTGCCGTAAGCCTGATGTGCGCCAACGACAACTCCTCGCTGTGCGAATACACCGGCGACTCCTTCCGCGATCTGACCCGCATTGCACGCATCAACGACAAAATGTGGGCAGAGCTGTTTTTGTGGAACAAGCAGAACCTGATCAGCGAGATCGACCAGTTCGATTCCGCTTTGCAGGAGATGCGCGCCGCCCTTGTGGCGGACGACCGGGACAAGCTGGAACAGATGTTCCGCCTTTCCACCCAGCGCCGCGCCGCCTTTGACAAAAAGCTGCCGGAATAAACCGTGACGGAGGTATTGCCCCATGCCCAAGCAGGAAGGACAGAAATCCAAGCTGGTAACGCTGCTGCGCATCCTTGAGCAGCGCACCGACGAGACCCACCGCCTGAACGTGCCCCAGCTGGTGCAGCTGCTGGAAAATCAGGGCATTCTGGCCGAGCGCAAGAGCATTTACAGCGACATTGACACCCTGCGCAGTCTGGGCTACGACATCCAGCTGCAACGGGGGCGCGGCGGCGGGTACTGGATGGCCAGCCGTGCATTCGAGCTTTCGGAGCTGAAGCTGCTGGTGGATGCGGTACAGTCCAGCAGCGTCATCTCGGCGCGCACCAGCAAGCGCATCATCCACAAGCTGGAGGCCCTCTGCTCCGACTATGAGGGCACCCAGCTGCAGCGTCAGGTGTATGTGGACGGACGCCCCAAGACCGACAGCCAGACCCTTTTGTACAGCATCGACGCGCTGCACACTGCCATCAACCGGGGGTGTCTGGTGCAGTTCCGCTACAAGGGCAGCAGCGCCGTGCGCACCGTAAGCCCGTGGCAGCTGGCGTGGGAAAACGGCTGCTATTACCTGATCGCCTATCAGGACGAAAAAGCTCCCCCGGTGCGCCACTACCGGGTGGACCGGATGGCCGGGGTGCTGGTGCTGGACGAGCCGCGCCGGGGCAAGGAGTTCTTCCGCACCTTCGATTTGCCCGCCTATCTGCGCAAGCACTTCAATATGTTCGGCGGCACCGAGTACCGGGTCACCCTGCGGTGCGCTGCCGACCTTGAGCCGGTCATGCGGGAGCGCTTTGGCCGCGAGCCGGTGTTCTGCCCGGAGGAGGATGGCTACTTCCACTTTGACGTGCCCATCTGCGTCAGCCCTCAGTTTTTTGGCTGGGTGTGCGGCTTTGGCGGCAAGGTAGAGGTCACCGCCCCCGCCGCCGTCCGCGCTCAGCTGCACGAGATGGTGCAGAGCCTTGCGGAGCAGCATGAATAAACAGAAAGGGTTCCAGAAACGCCTGCGGGCGTTTCTGGAACCCTTTTTCATAATAATTTTTCCTTATTCCTCAAATTCCAGATCGCTGGGCTGGATGAGGTCAAGCTCTGCGGCGGGCTCGGCGATGAGGCGGCGGCTCTGGTTGAAAATGGCCTTTTCCAGCGTGTTGCGCGCCAGACGGCCATTGCCGGCGGTGCGGCTGTCCAGCGCCTGACGGCGCTTATAGTAGCCCAGCAGCGGGAAGGTGCAGCCCTCGGCAAGGCGGTAGCCCTTGCCCTTTGCCAGCACGGCGGTGATGTCCAGCAGTTCATCCGCAGTGTAGTCCGGGAACTCGATCTTGTTGGGGAAGCGGCTGGCAAGGCCGCTGTTGGCGGTGAGGAATACCTCCATCTCCTTGGTGTAGCCCGCAAGGATGACCACCAGCTCGTCCCGGTGATCCTCCATGCCCTTTACAAGAGTGTCGATGGCTTCCAGCCCAAAGCTGTCCTGCTGGCCGCGGTACAGGCTGTAGGCCTCGTCAATGAACAGCACGCCCCCCAGTGCGCTCTCGATGACGCTGTTGGTCAGCGGGGCGGTGTGACCGGTGTAGCGCCCCACAAGGTCGGCGCGGGTCACCTCCACCAGCTGCCCGCCCCCCAGCGCGCCGATGGCCTTGAGGTACTTTGCCACCAGCCGGGCAATGGTGGTCTTGCCGGTGCCGGGGTTGCCGGTAAAGATCATGTGCATGGACAGGCTTGCGGTCTTGAAGCCCGCCGCTGCGCGGCGCTGCTGCACCTGTAAATTGTCTGCCAGACCGAACACATACTCCTTGACCGGGGCAAGCCCCACCAGCGCATCCAGCTCGGCGCGGATCTGCTCCACCGCGCCGGTGTAGGCCGCCGGCAGCAGGCTGAACAGGTCTGCCGGGGCGGCGCCGTTCAGCGCAAATTGCAGCCCTTCGGGTGCGACGGTCAGCGCTACCGTGCCGGACAGTTTTGCATCGGTCTGCAAGCAGTACTCGCTCAGGGCGCGGAAGATCCGCTCGCAGCAGTCTGCCAGCCCCTCTGCGCCTTTTTCCTTGGAGCACTGCGCCGCCACATAGTCCCGCACCTCTGCCCCGGCGGTAAGGGTCAGGCCAAGGCGGCTGTGCACCCGCTGCGCCAGCGCGTTCAGCTGCTGCGCCGCCAGCGCAGCCAATGCTTCCGGGGTGAAGGGGGCGGTCTGGCACACATCCCCTACCGCCGCCACAAAGGACGCGCCAAACTTATCCGCCAGCGCCTCCCGTCCCTTGCGGGAGAAGAAGATCAGGTACTTGCCGCAGGGGTCGATGCGGCTCACTGCGCCGGGGGCAAGGGCCGTGCCGGCTTCTACCAGAATGCCCTCCTTGTTCACCAGATACCGGCTGGACAGGGGCGCACTGCCCTTGACCGCGAGGTCGGAGAGGATGCGCAAAAAGCCGGGGTGGCAGCTCTCGTAGTGCTCGAACACCACGATCTCGCCCGGGGCGTGCAGGGCTGCGTAAAGGTCCTGCAAAAACAGCTTTTCCGCGCCGGGGTCGGGGTAGAGTGCCAAGTCCATCACCGCCATCCGGTCGCTCTGCAAAAGCCCCCGCGCCGCCATGATGCGGGCGGTCTCGGCCAGTGCAAAGTGCCGTCCCGTGCCCGGTGCGCCCCACAGCAGGATCACATTGCGGGCGGCTGCGCCCTCGGTGCCCAGCACAAAGGGGCGGCGCATGGCCCGCACCACGCTGTCCACAAAAGCATCCTGCCCGAGGACAGTCTTTTTTACCTCGGCGGCAAGGCCTTCAAAGCTGCCCAGCTGCTCCGGTTTTGTGTCTGCCGTGCCCTTGGCAAGCAGGCCGTCCGCTTCCATGTCCCGCAGCATCCGGCGGCTGTCCTCCAGCGCCGTCTGCACCCCGGCATCCTGCGCTTTCAGCCGGGCGTTTTGCTGTTTGAGCAATTCGTCCAGCTGCTTTTGCTGTTCCAGCAGCGCCGCGTTCAGGTCCGGCAGGCCGCTGCCCGCCGGTTTTTCGGGCTGCGGCTTTTCCGGCTGCGGCTGCACGCCGCCGAACTTCAGTTTGCCGCCCGCGCCGAACACGCCGTTCATCAAGCTTTCCCAATCATCGGTGTATGCCATGGTGCTGCCCTCCATCGGTGTTTTTCTTCCAGTATAGTGAACTGCGCAGCATTTTGCAAGCACAAAAAAGCTCCCCCTTTCGGGGGAGCTGATATCCGCGCCTATGCGGGGATTATGCTGTTTTCTCAGCCCTTACAGCCCTGCTCTTCCCAGTCGCCGAAATCGTTGGCATCGGCGATCTTGGTGACGTCGATCTTGCCGTTCTCATCCTTGGGGGCAACAGCGGGGCCGGCCTCCACGGGGTTGGCGTTCGGGGCTTCGGGGTCGTACACAGGGCGCTCTTCGGCGGTCTCCGGCTGGGTCTGGGGTGCGTTCTCAGCAGGGGCGGGAGCCTCCGGTGCGGCTTCCTCGGCAGCTTCTGCGGCGGCATCGGCAGCCTTTGCTTCTTCCTTGGCCTCGGCCTCTTCGTAGGCTTCGGCGGTCTTTTCGGCCTCCTCGGCGTCCTTTTCGGCTTCCTCCGGGAACTCGACCTCCTCCACATGGAGCGGGTCTTTCTGGTTCAGGATCTTGTCCAGCACCACGATGGCAGCGCCGGTGACGGCCACAGCAGCAGCCGTGCCAAGAATACGGAACAGAGTTTTCATACCAGAACCTCCTTGTTATAAAGAAACGTTAAGAGAACGTTACGACCTCTTCCAGGGGCTTTTCGGCAGGCTCTACCGACACGGCGGTCAGCACCGGGCCTTTGCCCCGGTAGATGTTGTGGAACTTGTAGCCCACCTTGGCGGTCACCCGCACCCAAGCGCGCTGTTCCAGCGCCTTGTAGCCATCGTAGCTGCAGGGGAAGCCCACAAACTGGATGTCCTGCACGCAGCAGGTCATGGCAAAGCGGCCGGGCACAAAGCTGTTTTTGCCGGCGCGGTTGGTCTGGCAGACCTGTGCCAGAAAACGCACCGTTTTGCCGGTGTACTTCTGGGGCTCGTCCTGACAATCCATGTACCAGATGCCGAAATCGTCATCCGGGATGTCGATGGGGTCGGCGTTGATATCAAAGGGCAGCGGGTCGGGGATATCATCGTAGGCTACGCTGCCGTCCTTGAACTCGTAGGCGATATCGCACTTACGGGAGGCCTGCCGCACCAGCTTGTGCAGCTCCTGCCGGGCGTCGTCGTTGTTCACGGCCTCGGCGCGGTTGAACACGATCAGCTCGCTGCGGGCGATCTTGTCCAGCATCAGACTGCGCATGGAGTTATCGCGGGCGTAGGTCAGGGCGGTGGTGCCGTCGGCAGTGGCAATGCACTGGTACACCAGCCAGTTCTCGGGCAGGGCATCGGCCAAGTCCTGCAGCAGCCACATGCCGTTGTACTCGATGACCACGCGGCCTGCGTCCGCTTCCTTGCCCAGCTTTGCAAGGTTCTGGGGGTTCAGTTCAGACTTATCCTCCAGCACCTTCACGGTCACGCCGGGGAAGGCGAACTTTTTCTCGTTGTACTCCTCTTCGCCCTCCTCGCAGATCAGCAGCAGGGTCTTGTCGCCGGAGTCGAAATTGGGGTCTTCAAAGGTCTCCTGAATAAACTTGGTCTTGCCGCTTTCCAGAAAGCCCACAAACAGGTAGACCGGGATCTCTTTTGCCATAATAAATGGTTGCTCCTTCTCTCAATAATGGGGTTCTCAGCAGCCGAACAGCTGGGCGATAGCGGTCTCGTTCAGCTTGGAGCCGATGACCACCAGCTTGCCGCCCACGTCTGCGCTGCGGCTGCGCACTTCCCACTCGCCGGGCACATAATCGAACTCCAGCCAGCCGTCTGCGCCGCCGTCCACGATGCCCTTGCTGCGCAGGATCATGCCGTAATTGCCGGTATCCAGCTCGGTGAGGGCGTGCTCCACCTCGGCCTTGGTGAACTTGCGGGCCGTCTCCACGCCCCAGCTGGTGAACACTTCATCGGCGTGGTGGTCGTGATGATGATGGCCGCAGCAGCAATGACCGTCATGGTCGTGGTGATGCTCGTGCTCCTCGTGATCATGCTCGTCATGGTCATGGTGATGCTCATGCTCGTGCTCGTCCTCCTCATCATCATGATCGTGGTGGTGACCGCAGCAGCAATGGTCATCATGATCGTGCTCGTCGTGGTCGTGGTGATGATGCTCGTGCTCATCCTCGTCGTCATCATCGTCATCGTGGTCATGATGATGGCCGCAGCTGCACACACCGTTCTCATCGTAGTGATGATGGTGATGCTCGTGCTCTTCTTCCTCGTCCTCGTGGGCGTGCTCTTCGTTTGCCTTGGCAGCCATGGCGATCAGCTCGGCCTTGAAGTCGTCCTTGGTGGACATGGCCTTCAGGATCTGCTCACCGGTCAGGTGATCCCATGCGGTGGTCACGATGGTGGCGGTGGGGTTCTTTTCGCGCAGCATTGCCACGGCAGCGGCGATCTTTTCCTCGCTGGCAGTCTGGGTGCGGCTGAGCAGGATGCAGCTTGCGTGGCTGATCTGGTCATCGTAGAACTCGCCGAAGTTCTTCATATACATCTTGACCTTGTTCACATCGGCCACGGTGACAAAGCTGTTCAGCTGCACGTCCAGATGCTCCGCCACGCCCTCCACGGCGCGGGTCACATCGCTCAGCTTGCCAACTCCGGACGGCTCGATGACGATGCGGTCGGGGTGGTACTGCTCCACCACCTGCTGCAGCGCGGTGCGGAAATCGCCCACCAGAGAGCAGCAGATGCAGCCGGCGTTCAGCTCGTTGATCTGGATGCCGCTTTCCTTCAGAAAGCCGCCGTCAATGCCGATCTCGCCGAACTCGTTCTCGATCAGCACCACCTGCTGGCCTGCAAAGGCCTCGGTGATCAGCTTTTTGATCAGAGTGGTTTTGCCGGCGCCAAGGAAGCCGGAGAAGATATCAATTTTAGTCATGATCCAAATGCCTCTTTCTTTTTATCGCAATATTCGCAATTGTTAGCGCAAAGGGCCGCAGAGTGCTGACCCAAAAATACTACACCTCTATTATAACAAGGCTGTCAATGGAAAACCGGCCTTTTTCAAGAAAAAATTGTAACTTTTTTTGCAAATTGACGGTGTTTTGGGGGGAGTTTTGCCCCCGCATTGCATTCTTCCCCGCAGAATGATACAATAGCAGCAGCAAACCATCGCCGCCGGACGTTTTTCCGGCAAATGACAGAAAGAGGGCTTTTGTTATGAGTATGAACACGGTTCCCGAGCGTCTGGCCGCGCTGCGTGCCGCTATGAAGGCAAACGGCGTGGACGTCTATCTGATCCCGGTGGGCGACCCGCATTCCAGCGAGTATCTGCCCGACCACTACACCTCCCTGACCTACTTCTCCGGCTTCCACGGTGAAAACTCCAACTTTGTGGTCACCATGACCGAGAGCGCCGTCTGGGCAGACGGCCGGTACTTTGTGCAGGCAGAAAAGGAGATCGCCGGTACTGAGATCCAGCTGATGCGCATGGGCGAGCCGGGCGTGCCCACCGCCGAGGAATACTGCGGCAAGGTGCTGCCCGAGGGCGGCACGCTGGGTCTGTGCGGCCTGACCGCCAACTGTGCACTGGTCAACAGCCTGAAAAAGGAACTGGAGCCCAAGCACGGCAGCATCAAGACCCTGTTCTTGGAGGACGAGCTGTGGGTGGAGGGCCGCCCTGCCCGTCCGGCTACCCCGGCATGGATCCTGCCCAAGGAGTACGCTGGCTTCTCCCCGGCGGAAAAGCTGGAGCAGCTGCGCGGCAAACTGAAGGAGCAGGGCTGCACCGCCCAGCTGGTGGGCAAGCTGGATAATCTGGCTTGGCTTCTGAACCTGCGCGCCATGGATATCGAGTGCACCCCCTACGCCATGGCCTACTGCTATGTTACCCCGAATCGCGCCGTGCTGTTCATCAATCAGGCGCGGGTCACCCCGGAGGCTAAGGCAGAGCTGGAAGCCAATGGCGTAACGCTGGCCGACTACGACAGCATTCTGGACGTGATGGCCGCCGAGACTGAGCCCCAGACCGTGCTGGCGGAGAGCGCTACCGTGAACTACGCCGTGTATCAGGTGCTGGAAAACAACCCCGCCCTGACCGTGAAGGACGCCGCCGACCCCCTGCTGGCCATGAAGGGCGTGAAGAACGAGGTGGAGCTGGCACACCTGCGCGAGTCCCATCTGCGGGATGCCGTTGCCATGGTACGCTTCCAGATCGAGCTGGAAAACCGTCTGGCTTCCGGCGAACAGCTGACCGAGCTGACCGTGGACGAGATCCTGCACAAGTACCGCAGCGCAGACGATAAGTTCCTTGTGGAGAGCTTTGGCACCATTGCAGCCTACGGCGGCAATGCAGCCATGATGCACTACCACGCCACTCCGGAGGATCACGCCGTTCTGCAGCGCAAGGGCTTTTTGCTGGTGGACAGCGGCGCTACCTATCTGGACGGCACCACCGACATCACCCGCACCTACCCGCTGGGCGAACTGACCGAGGACGAGCGGCTGTTCTATACCTGGACGCTGCAGTGCCACATCGACATTGCCAAGGCCGTCTGGCTGGATTACTGCGACTGCCACATGCTGGACACCATCGCCCGCGAGCCGCTGTGGCGCCACCTCATCAACTACCGCTGCGGCACCGGCCACAGCGTCAGCTTTGTGGGCAACGTCCATGAGGGTCCCCACGCTTTGAACGGGCGCAACACCACCCTGATGCGCCCGGGCATGATCGTCACCGACGAGCCCGGCGTGTACGAGGCCGGCGAGGTGGGCATCCGCATCGAGAACGAGATCGAGTGCTACCATAAGGCCGACAACCAGTACGGTACCTTCCTTGCCTTCCGTCCCCTCACCTTTGTGCCCATCGCTACTTCTCCCATCGTACCCGGCGTGCTGGACAAGGAGCAGGTCGCTTGGCTGAACGATTACCACCGCAAGGTGTTTGAGCAGCTGGCACCCCGCCTGACCGAGGACGAGCGCGCATGGCTGGCCGAGAAGTGCGCTGCCATCGGCTGCTAATGCTAAAAAGAACAAAAGTCAGCTGCCGCTTGCCGTCCTGACTCTTGCCGTAAAAAATGCAATTCCGGGCAGACCGCAGTCTGCCCGGAATTGCTTGATTTAAGATGATTTTTCCGCTGATGATGGCCAGAGCAACGCGGAGGCCATTCCAAATCGTCTACCCTGCAAAGGAAACCAAACCATGATCTTTCACATTGCGATCTGCAGCCCGGACGGAGCGCTGCGCAGCAGGCTGGAGCACCAGTGCATGGAGTTCTTCGCCCGGCGGGAGGACGCCTGCATCGTGGAGCAGCTGCAAAGCCCGGAAGCGCTTTTGCAGCAGGATGCCGCCGGGCTGCGGTACGAGCTGTACCTCATCGAGCTTGCGGCGGTAGCCCGGCCCGAGGGGCTTACGGCGGCGGCAGAGCTGCGCCGCCGGGGCCGCCGCGCGCCGCTGGCCTTTGTGGCCCGCACCCCGGCGCACGCATACAGCGCCTACCGGGTGGACGCCATGCAGTATCTGCTGCAGCCGGTGCACCAGCCGGAAGTTTCTGCCCTGCTCAAGCGGGCGGTGGAGCCGGAATACGGCCCCACCCTTACCGTGACCACCGCGGACGGCGTGCGGGCGCTGACCTATGCCGAAATTGAATATCTGGAATGCACCCATCATATCGTGCACTTCCACCTGACCACCGGGGAGGATGTGGCCTCCCTCTCGCTGCGGGTGCCCTTTTCTGCTGTGGCACAGCCGCTATTGGCGGACGGCCGCTTTGTGCAGCCGCACCGCTCCTATGTGGTCAATCTGGAAGCAGTACAGCTGCTGTCCCCCGGCGAGGTACGGATGCGCAGCGGGGCGCGCATCCCCATCCCCCGCGGGCGGGAAGCCGCCGTCCGGGAGGCTTTCTGCGCCCGGGTAGGGTAAAAAGTAAAAAGTCGCTGCACATTCGTGCAGCGACTTTTTTGCTTAACGATTTATTCTTCCTTATGCCGGGGCTTTTTGCGGCGGGCGTGCTTTTGGGGCTTGCGGCGGGGCTTTTTGCGGGAGGGCTCGGGCTGGACAGAGGCATCGTTCAGGCGGGACATCGCATCCAGCAAAGCGCCCTGCAGGCTGTCCGAGGGTACCCCGCTCTCCGAAAAGGCGAACAGGAATTTGTAGATCTGGGGCTGCAGCTCCTCGTACAGCCCAAGGCGGGTGTACACCTCCTTGAACAGCTGAAAAATCTGTGTCTTGTTCTCTACGATGCCGCGCAGGTCGATCTGGGTATGGCAGAGGCTTTTGGGGTTCTGGATATAATGATACCCGGCCTCGGGGATGGAAACGAACACCTCCGCGTGTTCCAGATACCCCATGTTGAAGATCAGATCCTCGGCCCAGTGCACATCGGGCGCAAAGGCAAGCTGATTTTGCGCAATGATCTCCCGGCGGTAGAGCTTGTTCCACAGCACACCGTAGTAAAAGGATGCAGGCTGCTGCATCAGGCTGCGGGCGTAGTCCTCCCGGCTGTAAATGCCCTCCGGCAGAAAGCTATATTTGCGCACCTCAGTTTTCGGCGTTTCCGGTTCGATGCCCAGCGAAGTTTGCAGTGTCTCGAGGAAGTAACCAGTCTTGGTGGAATTTGAAGGAATCACCATCCAGTATGGGGCGATTACAAGGTCTGCGCTGTGCTGCAAAGCAGCCTGCACAAGGTTCTGGGTGTAATCGGGATCCAGTGCGTCATCACTGTCCGCAAACTGGATATAGTCGCCGTGTGCAAGGACAAGCCCGGCATTCCGCGTGCAGGAAACGCCCTCGTTTTCCTTGTCCACCACCACGATGCGTGGATCCTTTGCCCGGAACTGCTCACAAATGGCAAGGCTGTCATCCGTAGAGCCATCGTTCAGCACGATGATCTCCAGTTCCTGATAGGTCTGGCCGCAAATACTTTCCAGACAGCGGGAAAGCCCCTTCTGGGCGTTGTACACGGGCACAATGATGCTGACGAGAGGGTTCGTCATGGCAGGGCCTCCTTTTTTGACGACAAAATTTGAGTATTATTATTATCATACTCCTGCGGCACCCGGATTACAAGAGCGCCGCACTGTGGCAGTTTTGTGAAACCTTACGCCTGCGCCCAGTCCAGTGCAGTCCAGTCCGGCAGGAACTGGTCGCAGATGCGGCGCAAAGCGGGGGCGTCGGCGGCGCTGGTGGTGTCCTGAATGCCCACCAGATAGAAGCCGGCGTCATGGGCGGTCTGGGCAGCGTAGAGCGCGTCCTCGCACACGGCACACCCGGCGGGCTCCGTGCCGCCAAGGCGGTGCAGCGCCTCCATAAAGGGGGCGGGACTGCTCTTGCTCATAGCACCCCGCGCCTCAATGTAAAAATCAAAGTATTCGTCGATGCCAAGGCGGGTCAGCACGGTGCGGCACTGGTTGCTCCATGTGTTGGAGCAAATGCACATCCGTGCGCCCTCAGCCCGTAGCCGGGCAAGGGCGTCCCGCACGCCGGGCTTCAGTTCCACCTTCTCGTACAATTGGGCGATCACCTCGCGCATCACGTCCAGATAGCCGTTCCTGTCCAGCGGCAGCGCATACTCCCGGATGAGGTACTGTGCGCCGTCCTCCATGCCCATGGTCAGCAGGGTCTCGTGCAGGTCTGCCTTCGGGGTGCGGCCAAAGCGCGCCAGCAGCGCCTCCGGGGCGCCCTCCCATACCACCACCATGCTATCGGTCAGGGTGCCGTCCATATCAAAGATCCATTGTTTGCAGTGCATACGTTCCTCCTGTTGTGCGCCCTCCGGGCCGCCTTTATACTCATCTCCGGTTAGTATAGCACGAAACTTTCACAGGAAAAAGGCATGATCTCCGAAAAATCGGGAGAATTTTACCTGAAAGTATGGTATAATTATAACAATTTTAGAAAATACCGGGAACGTGCACGGGAGGGCTTGATATGGAACGCAGAGAACCCACGCAAAAGGCGCTGGTGCTGGCAGGCGGCGGTGCGCGCGGCAGCTATCAGGTAGGCGTCTGGCGGGCTTTGATGGAGCTGGACTGGCACCCGCAGATCATCACCGGCACCAGCGTGGGCGGGCTGAACGGCGCCATGTTCGTGCTGGATCTGTACGAGACTGCCCGGGATATGTGGCTGACCATCCGCAGCCGGGATGTGATGGAGCTGCCGGAGGAAAACGCCGACCTTTCTGCCCTGCACCAGTTTCTGCGCCGGGTGGTAAAGGAAGGCGGCATGGACGTGACTCCGCTGGAGGAGATCGTGGAGCGGGTGCTGGACGAGGACGCGCTGCGGGCAGCGCCCATCCGGTTCGGCATCGTGACGGTGGAGCAGCGCGGGCTGCGCCCCCGGGAGCTGACGCTGGAGGATATCCCTGCCGGGCAGGTGCGGGACTACCTGATGGCTTCGGCGGCCTGCTTCCCCGCATTGCGGGCGCGGCAGATCGACGGGGTAAAGTTTCTGGACGGCGGGTACAGCGATAATATGCCCACCGGCCTTGCCAAGACCATGGGCGCAGAGGAGCTGGTCTGTGTGGATCTGGAGGGCGTGGGCATCACCCGCCCCAACCTGACCGGCCTGCCCACCACCATGATCCGCAGCTACTGGGAGCTGGGCGATATCCTGCACTTCGACCCCGACACCGCAAAGCGCAACATGGAGTTGGGCTATTACGACACCCTGCGCGCCTTTGGGCGCATCCGGGGCTGTGCCTACGCGGTGGACAGCGGTGCGGACAGCAGCGCCGATGCCGAAGCCTTCCGCGCAGCCTTTGACGCCGTGCAGAAGGAGGTGCGGGAGAAGTACCCTGTCACCCTTACCGCCGATGCCGCTTTACTGCTGGCACGGATGAAGGACGCCCAGCTTGCCCCGCTGGAAGCCGCCGCCGAGGACGCCGGGGTAGATCCCACCCACTTCTACACCACCCGGACGCTGGCCGAGGCGTTTCTTGCAGCGTGCGATAAGGACCGTATGGAAAGCTTTGCCCCGCTGTTTACGGGCAGCAGCACCGCCGGACAGGCGGCGCTGGCCGCTTTGCTGCCCAATACATTCTTACAGGCGCTGGTGTGGCGCACTTTGACCACATCGGCTTTGCCGGAGGTGACAGAAGATGAAGGTTTATAAAGGCGTATCCGCATCCTCTGGGCTGGTGCTGGGTCAGGTGAGCCGACTGGAACATCATGTGGAGACCTTCAGCCACGGCCCTTTCAACCCGGAGCGGGAGCTGCGGCTGCTGGCAAATGCCGTGCACACGGCGCAGAATGAACTGGACTCCATGGCAGAGCGCGCCGCCCCCACCGAGCAGGCCATCTTTTTGTTCCAGAGCATGATGCTGGACGACGAGGGCATGATGAACGAGGTGCGCTTTTGCATCAATGCGGGCATCAGCGCCTCGGCGGCGATGCATCAGGTGGGGCAGCGCTACGCCGACCAGCTTGCCAACATGAAGGATAACCCCTATATGCAGCTGCGCAGCGTGGATATTTTGGACGCGACCCGCCGGGTGATCAACATCCTGACCAACCGTCCCCGGGTGTGGCTGGCGCTGGATCATCCGGTGATCCTTGCCGCCGACCGGCTGATGCCCACCGACCTGTTCAGTGTGCCCTCCGGCATGATCTTAGGCGTCATCACCGCCGAAGGCAGCGGCCAGAGCCATGCCGCCATCATTGCCCGGGCAATGAACATCCCGGGCATCGTGCAGGTGGGCAAGGATTTTCTGGACGACTGCGACGGCCGCACCGTCATTCTGGACGCAACCAACGGCAACTGCATCCTTGACCCGGATGCCGTCGCCCGCCAGCAGGCAGAGGCCAGCATCTGCCAGCTCCAGCGCGAGGACGCGAAGATGAAGCAGCTGCACAGCCTGCCGGATGAAACGCGGGACGGCGAACCCTTTGAGCTGCTGGCCAACTGCTTCGGCCCAGAGGATATCGACACCGCCATGCAGTCCGGTGCAAAGGGCGTTGGGCTTCTGCGCAGCGGCTACATGATGCTGCCCGGGCGCATTCTGGACGAGCAGGAGCAGTATTTCTTCTATTGCTCCTGTCTGGCCGCCGCAAACGGCTGCCCGGTGACCGTGCGCACCTTCGACTTTGGCTCCGACCGCACCGTGGCCGATGCCAATCAGGGGCCGCAGTCCTCCAAGCTCGGCCTGCGCGGCATCCGCAACAGCCTGCGCCAGCCCCAGCAGTTCCAGACCCAGATCTGTGCCTTGCTGCGCGCCGCCGCCCGGGGGCCACTGCGGGTGATGTTCCCCATGGTGACCGATGTAGAGGACTGGGACGCTGCCATGAGCATCGTGGAGCACTGCCGCCAGAGCCTGCGGGAGCGGGGCGTGCCCTTTAACGAGAACACTCCGTTCGGCGTGATGCTGAGCATCCCCGCCGCCTGCCTGACCGTGGAGGACTTTGTAGCCCACGGCTGCGATTTTCTGGTCATCGGCACCAACGACCTGACCCAGTACACCCACGCCGCCGACCGGGAGCTTGCCAGCGCGGAGCACTACTACCGCCCCGCCAGCCCGGCCATGAAAAAGCTGATCACCATGGTGATGGATGCCGCCAGCGCGCACCACGTCCCGGTGACCATCTGCGGCCTTGCCGTGGGCAACCCCGCCAACACGGCGCAGTACCTGCATCTCGGTCTGCGCAGCTTCTCGGTAAGCCCCCAGAACCTGCTCAAGGTAAAACAGGCTCTGCTGGACACCGATGCCCACCCGGATGCAGGGGAAAACGGCTGAAAATGCTTTACAAAACGTAATATAACGCAAAATAATAAGAGGCTGCTGCACAAAACCCTGTGCAGCAGCCTCTTTCACTCTTTTTTGTTATAGCTGTCGTTTTTCTTTACGACCCCCTTCCGTGAAAAAGCACCCCGGGAAAATCCGCAGATTTTCCCGGGGTGCCAATTTTAAATAATTATTCCGCTGAAGATGGTCAGAGCAAAGCGGAGACCATTTAAATCGTCAAGCGTCTTACTCCAGATTCCCGGTCAGGGTCATGACGGCGGAGAGCACCGCCAGCGGGGCGGTCTCGCACCGGAGGATGCGGGGGCCAAGACCCACCGTTTTTGCCCCGGCTTTGGCGGCCATTTCGGCTTCCTCGGCGGCAAAGCCGCCCTCGGCACCGGTCACGATGGCAAGGCGCAGCTTCTGCCCATCGGCGGGCTTTGCCTCCGCCAGCAGCTGACGCAGGGGTGCGCCGCCGCACTCGTAGCAGAACAGCACCAGATCGTACTGGTCAAAGCTGCGGCACACTGCCCCGAAGTTCGGCAGCGGCAGGGCTACGTCCGGCAGAACACCCCGGCCGCACTGCTTGGCGGCTTCCAGCGCAATGCGGTTGTAGCGCTCGTTCTTCTGCTCTTCCTTTTTGGGTGCAGCCACGCAGTAGCGGCTGAAGAAGGGTACGATGTGGGCAGCGCCCAGCTCCACCCCGTGCTTGATGATCTGTTCCAGCTTGTCCTGCTTGGGGTAGCCCGCCAGCAAAGTCACCTCCACGGTGGGCTCGGCGGCGCTGGGATAGCCCGGCTCTACGGCAAAATCTACCCTGTCCTCCCCAAAGCCGGTGATGGTGGCGGTGTACTCCACGGCGTTGCCGTCGCAGAGGATGACGGTATCCCCCGGCTTTGCCCGCATCACCCGGGCAAGATGATGGGCGTCCGCCCCCCGCAGGGTGGCGGTGCCGTCAGAGATCTCGGTGGTAAAGTAGCGGTGCGGCATACTGTGCGCTCCTTCTTACAATATTTGAATCTCAGGCCTTTTTGCAGATGATGCACTCCCAGCCGCGCTTTTCCTTGACTTCTGCCACGGCGAGGCCGGCCTTTTTCAGCCCGGCGATCACCTCGTCCTTGCGGCTGTCGATGATGCCGCTGGCAATAAAGGTGGCACCCTCGGCCATCAGGCCGGGCACGGCGGGCGCAAGGCTGAGGATAGCATTGGCCACAATGTTGGCAGTGATGATATCATAGGTGCCGCTGGCCTTGTCGGACAAATCGCCCACCAGCACGGTCAGCTTATCCTGCACGCCGTTCAGGGCTGCGTTCTCCCCGGCGGTGCGCACCGCCACGGGGTCGATGTCCACGCCCTCTGCGCTGGCAGCGCCCAGCTTAAGGGCGGCAATGGCAAGGATGCCGCTGCCGGTGCCGATATCCAGCACCCGCTCACCGCCGCGCACCTGCTCGTCCAGCGCCTCAAGGCAGAGGCTGGTGGTCTCGTGACCGCCGGTGCCAAAGGCAAGGCCGGGGTCAAGGATCAGCTTGACCCGGTCGGTGTCGTACTGCTGCCACGAGGGCACCACAGCCAGACGGCTGCCGATCTCCATGGGGTGATAATATTTGCGCCAGCCGTTCTGCCAGTCCTCCTGCTCCACGCCCTCGGTCTCCACGGTGTAGGGGATGCCGGCGGCTTCCATGCGGGCAGCGATGAGCGCCAGCGTCTCCACCTGAGAAGCGCCCGGCTCCAGATACAGATGGATGATCACGGTATCCCGGGGCTTGTCCAGCAGCTCCTGCTCGATCAGGTCCACATGGGCGATCTCGGCCACCTGCTGCTCGATGTCGCTGTAATCCTCGATGTAGATGCCGCCCTCGGCGATCAGGGTGGCAACGGCTTCGGCGTTTTCGGCATCAGCCTTGGCCACGGTCAGGCGGATATCGGTCCATTCCATAGTACAAGTCTCCTTTTTGTATCTTGGGGTGTATCCGAAAAGTCGAAAATTTAGCCTACTTCTACAAGCACAGCTGGCTTTTGCGTGAATCAGCCTTGAAATCCACAAAGGATTCCTGCGGCTATTTGCCTTAAATCCCGCTTGTGCTTGCGAAATATTCGTCATTTTCTTTGTTTTCAGATACACCTTAGCCCTTCCGGCAGCGCCGGAGGGAAAAATTCTGTTACCTGTATAGTACCCGATTCTGCGCCCGGATGCAAGCCCCTTGGCAAAACCGGCGGCGCTGGTACAATGTTTGCACAGATTGACTTTCGGTAAAACATCCGGTATGCTATACTGGACAGGAAAAAATATGATGCTGCGCAAAGCGGCATCGGAAAGGGATCTTTATCGTATGTGTACCAAAACCTTCACATGGCGGCTGCTCACCGGCCCCGAGCTGACCGAGGTGTATCTGAACGAGATGCGCCGGGATTTCCCCGCCGGGGAGCTGAAGCCCCTGAGCATGGTCCTGACCAGCGAAGCGGAGGGCACCGCCCACACATGGGGCGTGTTTGACGGCGACACGCTGGCAGCTTATCTTTTGATGGTGCGGCCGGAGGGCTGCCGGGTGAGCCAGCTGGATTATTTTGCCGTAGTGCCCGCCTACCGCGCCCACGGCATCGGGGCACAGCTGCTGGCACAGCTGCCCGCCCACGAGGGCGATGCCGAAGCGATCCTCATCGAGGCCGAGATGCCGGAAAAGGCCGAGGACGCCGCTATGGCCGTGCGGCGTCTGGGCTTCTACGCCCGCTGCGGCGCATGGGACACCCACTACACCGAACATCTTTTTGACGCATGGTTCCGCATTCTGGTGCTGGACTGCCCGGGCTGCGCCTCCCTTGCCCCGGAGGCTGTGGTAGAGGCACTGGCCGACTGCTACCGCCGCACCATCAGCCCCACCCAGTGGCAAAAGCACGTTCAGTTCTTTGCCCCGGACGGCAGCGTGTGCGGGTAACCAAACCATCAGATGCGCGAGGGCGCGGAGGGAGCTGCCATGAGTGAATTTTCACACCTGAAAAACAAGCTGCTGGCCGAGCAGGTGGAGGACCAGATCTACCATTATATTCTGGACGAAGCGCTGGAGCCGGGCGCAAAGCTGCCCAACGAGTTTGCGCTGGGCGAAAAGTTCCGGGTGGGGCGCAGCACCATCCGCGAAGCGGTCAAGCTGCTGTCCAGCAAGGGCATCGTAGAGGTGCGGCAGGGCTCCGGCACCTATGTGGTGACCACGGTCAAGGGCCTTTCCGACCCGCTGAACCTGCGCAGCGTGCAGGACAAGAATGCGCTGGCTTTTGATCTGGTAAACGTCCGTCTGCTGCTGGAGCCGGGCATTGCGGAGATGGCCGCGCAGAACGCCACCCCGGAGGATATTGAGCGGCTGCGGCGGCTCTGCGAGCGGGTGGAGACCAAGATCCACGAGGGCGACCGCTACATCGAGGATGACATCGCCTTCCACACCTGTATCGCCGAGAGCAGCAAGAATCTGGTGGTGGGGCAGCTGATCCCGGTCATCGACACGGCGGTGATGATGTTCGTAAACGTCACCCACAAAAAACTCATCGACGAGACCATCATGACCCACCGCATGATCACCGAAGCCATTGCCAACCACGACCCCATCGGCGCAAAGGCTGCCATGGTGATGCACCTGAACTTCAACCGCAGCTACATCAAAAAGGTCTACGATGGCGAGGATCCCGACGACGGCACCATCGGCATGGCGGCGTATGTCAATTGATACACAAAACTGATTGAAAATGCGCTCCGCTTTGCTCTGCGCATAGTCAACGGAAAAATATTTTTTATAGAGCAATGCCGGAGCGTCTGCGGACGCTCCGGCATTGCATTTTCACGGGTGGGGTCGTGAAGGGAAGCGGCAGCTGCAGCGCCGCTTTCTGCGAAAGCGCGGCGCTGCCGGAAAGGCTTTGACTGAGAGGGTCCTTCTCAAAGTCATCAGATGACTTTTTCTCCTCTTTTTTCTCAAAAGCCGCTTTGACGGCTGATTTTGGGCAAAATTCGCCCGGATTTGGGCAGAGTGCATGATGTATCCCAGAGTTTTTGCACAAAAAGTAGGACATACCCGTGACAACTTGCAAAGAGACGTCTGCGGATTTACAATAAAGTCACAAAAAGGTCCGGCAGAAAAAGGACGAAAGCAAGCAGTATTTGGAGGTAATGAATATGGAGTTGCGTTCACAGGAAGTCCGCACTTTAGCACCCGAGAACGACCCCCTGAAAATGGGTATGGGCTGGAAGGTCGAGGATCTTTCCAAGCCCCAGATCATGGTGGAGAGCACTTTCGGCGACAGCCATCCCGGCAGCGCCCATCTGGATCAGTTCGTCAAGGAGGCCGTGCAGGCGGTCAACGACAACGGCGGCAAGGCGGCCCGCTATTTTGCCACCGATATGTGCGACGGCATCGCACAGGGTCATGACGGCATCAACTACTCGCTGCCCCACCGTGACGCCATCGTCAATCTGGTGGAGGCACAGGCAAACGCCAGCGTCTACGATGGCGGCGTGTTCATCGCCAGCTGCGACAAATCTGTGCCCGCCATGCTGATGAGCATCGGCCGTTTGAAGGACATGAGCGCCATCGTGGTCACCGGCGGCGTCATGGAAGCCCACACCCTGCCCAAGGAGTATGTAGTCAACGACCCCGCCTGCGCCATCAACGAGCTGCTGACGCTGGAGCAGATCGGCAAGTTCGACGCATGGGAAAAGACCGGCGTCATCCCCAACAGCCAGCTGGATTACTACAAGCACAACGCCTGCCCCAGCTGCGGTGCCTGCTCCTTTATGGGCACTGCTTCCACCATGCAGATCATGGCCGAGGCACTGGGTCTGATGCTGCCGGGCACCGCCCTGATGCCCGCCACCGCCCCGGAGCTGAAGCAGGCCGCCTACGATGCCGGCAAGCAGCTGATGGAGCTGGTCAAGAAGGGCATCACCGCCAAGGACATCGTGACCAAGAAGAGCTTTGAGAACGCTATCATGGTGCACGCTGCCATCTCCGGCTCTACCAACGCCACCATGCACCTGCCCGCCATCGCCCACGAGTTTGGCATTGAGATCGACGCCGACACCTTTGACCGGATGCACCGCGGCGCACACTACCTGCTGAACATCCGTCCCGCAGGCGACTGGCCCGCACAGTATTTCTACTATGCAGGCGGCGTGCCCCGCATCATGGAAGAGATCAAGTCCATGCTGCATCTGGATGCCAAGACCGTTACCGGCAAGACCCTGGGCGAGAACCTGGAGGAGCTGAAGAAGAACGGCTTCTACGAGCACTGCGATGCCCTGCTGGCCGAGAAGAGCAAGAAGATCGGCCGCGAGATCAAGCGCACCGACATCATCCGCAGCTTCGACGAGCCCATCGGCACCAACGGTTCCATCGCCATCCTGCGCGGCAACCTGGCCCCGGAAGGCTGTGTCATCAAGCACACCGCCTGCCCCAAGGCCATGTTCAAGGCGACCCTGACCGCCCGCCCCTTCGACTGTGAGGAGGACGCCATCGACGCCATCCTGCACGGCCGCATCCACCCGGGCGATGCCGTGTTCATCCGCTACGAAGGCCCCCGCGGCAGCGGTATGCCGGAGATGTTCTACACCGGCGAGGCCATCTGCTCCGACCCGACCCTGGCCTCCAGCGTGGCCCTCATTACTGACGGCCGCTTCTCCGGCGCAAGCCGTGGCCCCGTCATCGGTCATGTGAGCCCGGAGGCTGCCGCCGGCGGCCCCATCGCACTGGTGGAAGAGGGCGATATCATTGAACTGGACGTGGAGGCCCGCCGCCTGGAGATCACCGGTGTGAAGGGCGAGCACAAGACCCCCGAAGAAATGGACGCCATTCTGGCAGAACGCAAAGCCAACTGGAAGGGTTTTACAAGCAAATACACCCATGGCCTGCTGAAGCTGTATAGTCAGCACGCAGTCAGTGCCATGAAGGGTGCTTACATGGAGTAAGGAGTGTAAAAACTATGGCAGAAGCAAGAAGTCTGGCCGATATCAAACTGGATAACGCTTACAAGTTCGGCGCTGGCCGTTACCTGCAGGAAGCAGGGGCCCTGAAACTGCTGGGCGGCGAGGTGGCACGTCTGGGCAAAAAGGCCCTGGTCATTGCCGGCCCCCGCGCCTGGGCAGCCACCGAAGGCAAGGCAGAAAAGAGCCTGAAGGATGCCGGTGTGGAGTTTGAACTCTCCCTGTACCCGGATCAGAACACCTACGAGCGCGCCAAGGAGCACGCCCTGCAGGCCCTGACCACCGGCTGCCAGGTCATCGTTGGTGTCGGCGGCGGCCGCATCATGGATCAGGCCAAGGCTACGGCACACTTTGCAGGCGACCTGCCCATCGTGGAGGTGCCTACCTCCATTGCCACCTGCGCGGCATTTGCCCCGCTGAGCGTCATGTACACTGCCGAGGGTGCCTCCCTGGGCAGCCTGCGCTATGACCACGAGGTCAACGCCATCGTCATGGACATGGACGTGATCTGCAAGGAGCCCCCGCGCTACGCAGCCAGCGGCATCATGGACGGCATGGCCAAGATGATCGAGATCCAGAACGGCCGCAGCGAGATCCTGCTGGACGATGTGAGCATCGGTCTGTTCACCGCTTACACCATCGCAGAGATGGCTTACCATGTTTACGAGAAGGAGGCCCATCAGGCCTGCCATGACATTGCCGAGGGTAAGCTGACCAAGGCCGTGGAGGATATCGCCTACCTGAACGTTGCCGTGGCCGGCATCGTCAGCGGCGTGAGCAAGGGCTTTGGCCAGACCGCTCTGGGCCACGAGACCTACGAGCTGGTGCGCACTCACTTCACCCAGGAGGCAAAGCCCTACCTGCACGGTGAGATCGTGGCCATCGGCGACTGCCTGCAGCTGGCCTTCAACGGCCATCCGGAGCAGGTGGCACCCTTCCGTGATTTCATGCGCAGCATGAACATGCCCCTGACCCTGGAGGACATCGGCATCGACCCGAACTCCCCCAAGATGGAGAACCTGTTCCAGGATCTGTTCCACAGCCCCTTCATGGAGCCTACCGCAGAAAATGAGGCACGCCTGCGCAAGGCCATGCACTATCTGTCTGCAGACTGATCCCCACAGCATTCCCTGAACCGCAATGACAGCGCCCCCTGAACCGTCTCGGACGGCGCAGGGGGCGCTGTTTTGTCTTTTTGGCACAAAGAAGCCCAAAAATCTTCTTTTTCTTTTGTGATTTTTCCGCTATATCCGCTATACTAGAGGCGCAGGAATTCCAATGGGCACGGCCCATGATAAGAAGAAAGTGAGGATGTCCGTATGAAAATGCAGGAAGGCTTTTTGTGGGGCGGTGCAACCGCTGCCAACCAGTGTGAAGGCTCCGCTTCGGCGGGGCCCTCTGCGTTCTGCCCGGCGGGTTTTGGACGAATCGGCTGAAAAACAGCAAAATTCGGTCAGAATGCGCTAGAATGCTGGACAGCATCCGGTGAATTGTGGTAGAATTGCAATAGAATGCGTGGAAGCGCAAAACCGATGCTGCGCGGTGAACGCAGCAAAGATGAAAGATGAAAGAGGTCGTTTGTGATGAAGATTATTCGTGCAAAGGATTACGCAGACATGTCCCGCAAGGCGGCAAACATTATTTCCGCACAGGTCATCATGAAGCCCAATTGCGTGCTGGGTCTGGCCACCGGCGGCACCCCGGTGGGGGCCTACCAGCAGCTGGTGGAGTGGTACAACAAGGGCGACATTGATTTCTCGGAGGTCACCACCGTGAACCTGGACGAGTACCGCGGCCTGCCCAAGGACCACCCGGAAAGCTACTGGAGCTTCATGCACCGCCACCTGTTTGACCACGTCAACATCAACCCCGCCCGCATCAACCTGCCGGACGGCACCAACCCCGATGCGGACGCAGCCTGCGCCCAGTACAACCAGATCATCCACAGCGTGGGCGGCATCGACCTGCAGCTGCTGGGCATCGGCCACGACGGCCACATCGGCTTCAACGAGCCGGGCGAGGCCTTTGAGCTGGAGACCCACTGTGTGGACCTGACCCAGGAGACCATCGAGGCCAACAAGCGCTTCTTTGACGGCAACGTAGACCTGGTGCCCAAGCAGGCCTACACCATGGGCATCAAGACCATTATGCAGGCCCGTAAGGTGCTGATGGTGGTCAACGGCACCGGCAAGGCCGAGATCGTGAAGAAAGCCTTCTTCGGCCCGGTCACCCCGGAAGTGCCCGCCAGCATCCTGCAGATGCACCCCGACTTCACTCTCGTGGGCGACGAAGAGGCCCTGAGCCTGATCTGATCGGTTCCCCAAAGCATGTTTCTGCCGCCGCACGGCCCTGCCACCGTGCGGCGGCTTTTTTCTGAGCAGGGGAATTGTAACGCGGCAAAAAATACAGTATACTGGAACAAAAACCACCACGAGGGAGGGGCGGCCGATGTTCAGCGAAGAGATGATCTGCAGCCTGAATGATCTGGAGCTGGAAGTTTATAAGTATGTTGTGCGGAACGCGGACAAGGTGTGCTATATGCGCATCCGGGAGTTTGCGGATGCCGCCCATGTGTCTACATCCACCATCCTCCGGTTCTGCAAAAAGGCGGGCTGCGACGGCTACGCGGAGTTCAAGATCCGGCTGCGCCAGCATCTGGAACAGGCAAAGCAGCCGCCGGTCAAGGACGATGTGTCGGAGGTCATCGACTTTTTGAAAAAGACCTGCTCGGCGGAGTTTGAGCAGAAGCTGGACATGCTGACCAGGGTCATCTTTCAGGCCCGGCACATCTTTTTTGTAGGCAGCGGCATGTCCGGCATCGTGGCCAAGTACGGGGCACGCTATTTTTCCAGCATGGGCAAGTTCTGCCTGTACATCGACGAGCCCCACTACCCCACAGAGAGCCGATTCGTGGAAAATTCGTTGGTGATCGTGTTTTCAGTGTCCGGCGAGTCCCGCGACACCATCGGCCATGTGATGCGCTTCAAGGAGCAGAACTGCCAGATCCTCAGCGTGACCAACACGGAAAACTGCACCATCGCAAAACTCTCGGACTATAATCTGGCCTATTATGTCACCTACGAGCGGCTGGGAGTCTACGATGTGACGACCCAACTCCCGGCCATGAGCATCGTGGAACGGCTGGGCAAAAAGCTCTACCGCTACACCTCCGAGGGCCCGGCAGCCATCTGAAAAAAGTCCAAAATAAAAAACAGGGTGTTACCTGGAAAAAACAAGTGCGAAAAAACGGCACTTGTTTTTTTATGCCCAGAAACTGCTGACAAACCACCTGCCTGCGTCTATAATGGACGCATCAGAAGTACTTCGACCGGAAATTGGATGACTTGAAAAGGTAAAGGAGAAACAATCATGGCAAAAGATTATGCTGCGATCTCCAAAAAGATCGTGGAGAACATCGGCGGAGTGGAGAACATTGCCAGCGTGACCCACTGCATGACCCGCCTTCGCTTCGTGGTGAAGGACGAGGGCAAGATCAACGACGCAGCCGTCAAGGCGACCGACGGCGTGATGGGCGTCGTGAACCAGGGCGGCCAGTACCAGATCATCATTGGCAACCATGTGGAAGAGGCCTACAACGAGGTGCTCAAGATGGGCGACTTCGGCGAGGCAAGCCAGGTGGCCCGCGGCGAGAAGAAGGAGCCCCTGACCCTGAAGAAGGTGGGCAACAACATTCTGGATGCCATCGTGGGCACCATGTCCCCGCTGATCCCCGCCATCATCGGCGGCTCCATGGTCAAGCTGCTGGTCATGCTGCTGGGCATGGTCGGTGTGTTGTCGGCCGACAGCGAGACTTACAAGATCCTGAACACCATCGGTGATGCAGCCTTCTACTTCCTGCCGGTGATGGTGGCCGCTTCTGCTTCCAAGAAGTTCAACACCAATATGTTCATCGCCATTGCCATTGCAGGCCTGATGCTGCACCCGGATTTCCGCACCATGATGGAGGCGGTCACGGTCGGCGATACCGCCGCACACTTCCTGGGCATCCCGGTGGTGGGCGTCAAGTACACCTACACCGTCATCCCGGCCCTGTGCATGACCTGGATCCTGTCTTACATTGAGCGTGCCATCGACAAGATCACCCCGGCTGTCACCAAGAACTTCCTCAAGCCCATGCTGATCTTCCTCATTGCTGCTCCCATTGCGATCATCGTGGTCGGCCCGGTCGGCATCATGATCGGCGAGGGCATCTCCGCATTCGTCTACTTCGTGCAGGCTAAGCTGGGCTTCCTGGCTGTGGGCATCATGGGTGCCCTCTGGCCCCTGCTGGTCATCACCGGCATGCACCGCGTGTTCACCCCCACCATCCTGCAGACCATCTCCGAGACCGGCATGGAGGGCACCGTTATGCCCTCTGAGATCGGTGCAAACCTGTCCCTGGGCGGCGTGTCCCTGGCCGTTGCCTTCAAGACCAAGAACAGCGAGCTGCGCCAGACTGCTCTGGCCGCTGCTTCCTCTGCTCTGATTGCCGGCACCACCGAGCCCGCCCTGTACGGCGTGGCCGTGCGCCTGAAGCGCCCCCTGATCGCTTCCCTGATCACCGGCTTTGTCTGCGGCTGCCTGGCCGGCATGGCAGGTCTGGCCAGCCGTTCCATGGTGTCGCCCAGCGTGCTCACCGGCGTGCAGTTCATCGACCCGGCCAACCCCGGTGTGAGCATCGCCTGGATCGCCGGCATCTCGGTGCTGTCCATCGTGCTGTCCTTTGTGCTGACGCTGGTGATCGGCTTTGAGGATCTCCCGGAAGAGGAGTGATCCCCATGTCTGATTACAAACTGCCCGAAAATTTCCTCTGGGGTGCTGCCATTGCGGCCAATCAGGCCGAAGGCGCTTACAACGAGGGCGGCCGCGGCCTGAGCAACATCGACATGATGCCCCACGGTGTCCACCGCATGGAGGTCAAGCTGGGCGGCACGCCCCACCCGACGCTGCAGGCAGGGGAGTATTACCCCAGCCACACCGGCGTGGACTTCTACCACCATTACAAAGAGGACATCGCCCTGATGGCAGAGCTGGGGCTGAAGGTGTTCCGCACCTCCATCTCCTGGTCCCGCCTGTACCCCCACGGCGATGAACGGACCCCCAACCCGGAGGGTGTGGCCTTTTACCGCAATGTGTTCCAGGAGTGCCGGAAGTACGGCATTGAGCCGCTGGTCACCCTGTGCCACTTTGATATCCCCATGGGTCTGGTGGAGCAGTACGGCTCCTGGCGCAGCCGCAAAACGCTGGAATGCTTTGCCCGCTACGCCGAGACCTGCTTCAAAGAATACTCCGGCCTTGTGCACTACTGGCTTACCTTCAACGAGATCAACATCCTGCTGCACAGCCCCTTCTCCGGGGCAGGCATCGCCTTCCAGGAGGGCGAGAACCGCAGTCAGGTGATCTATCAGGCGGCCCACCATGTGCTGCTGGCCAGCGCCACGGCCACCCGCCTGGCCCACCAGTACGACCCCGCCAATCAGGTGGGCTGCATGCTGGCCGGCGGCAGCTTCTACCCCTACTCCTGCAACCCGGAGGACGTCTGGGAGTCGGTGCAGAAGGAGCAGGAAAACCTGCTCTTCATCGACGTGCAGGTGCGGGGCCGCTACCCCGGCTACGCCCGCAAGCTGTTTGCGGAAAAGCAGGTGCAGCTGCACACCGAACCCGGCGATGACGCCCTGCTGCGGGAGAACACCGTGGACTTCATCTCCTTTAGCTACTATGCCAGCCGCTGCGTGGCGGCCAGCCTGGAGGGCAAGGCCGTGAACGACGGCAACGTGGTGCGCTCGGTGAAGAACCCCTATCTGCAGACCAGCCAGTGGGGCTGGGCCATCGACCCGCTGGGCCTGCGCATCACCATGAACCAGCTGTACGACCGCTACCAGAAACCGCTGTTCCTGGTGGAAAACGGTCTGGGTGCACACGACACGGTGGAGCCCGACGGCAGCGTCCATGATGATTACCGCATCGACTACCTGCGCCGTCACATCGAGGCGGTCAAGCAGGCTGTGTCCGACGGCGTGGACCTGATGGGGTACATCGCCTGGAGCGGCATCGACCTGGTGTCTGCCTCCACCGGCGAGATGAGCAAGCGGTACGGCTTCGTCTATGTGGACAAGCAGGACGACGGCACCGGTACGCTGGCCCGCAGCAAAAAAGATTCCTTCTACTGGTATCAGAAGGTCATCCGCTCCAACGGCGCAGACCTCTGAGCACTTTTCCCCGTTTCGTAAATGCAGAAAGCCGCCCCGCAGGCACCGAAAGTTCCGGCCTGCGGGGCGGCTTTTGCTGTGTGCGGTGTGCTGGACCGTTGCATGGAACTGGAAGCCATGTACCGCAAGGGCTGGCAGGACGCCGAAAAGCTGGTACAGTGGTACCGCGCTGCCAAAGCGGAAGCATAAGCCGAGCACAACACGAAAGGGCCTCCCCGGAATGGGGAGGCCCTTTCTATGCGTTTACGACTTGACGTGGATCACGTTGGAAGGGAAAAGCATCAGTGCTTTTCCTTGTACTTGAGGCTGGCGAATGCGCCTGCGATGGTCAGCAGCATGCCGCTGAATGCCATGCCCAGGGCGGCAATCCAGTTCACGCCGGTCTTGGGCAGAGCGGCGGCAGCCTCTACGGCAGGCAGCTCGGGCTCAGCCGGGAGGACGACCTCATCCGGGGTGGCGTCCTGCACGGGCGGCAGCTCGGGGGTCTCCGGGGTCACGACTTCGTCCGGGGTCTCATCCTCCACAGGGCCGTCCGGGGTATCGGGATCCACCGGTGGAGTGACCGGCGGGACGATAATGGGCTCCGAGGATTCGACATAAGAGTAGTGGTAACCCACCGAGGATTCGGTGTGCACATCGGTCTTCTTGGTGGCCTCGGTCACCTTGGCATCATCGGTAGAAGTGTAGTTGAACTTGAAGAAACCGGTGATCTTGTTCAGAACATCCTTCCAGGTAGCTGTGGTGTCCTGCCAGGTCTTGTAGGTGACGTAGCTGGAGGAGTCGGTTCCCTTAACAGCGGTCTCATACGTCTTGTTCTGGGTATAGGTCTGATCATAGCTGCCGAACTGGCCGTTGTCACCGCCGGTAGTCTCATACTCATAAGACGTAGTGGTCTTATAAGTGGGGATCAGTTTCAGATCTTTGCTGCACTTTTCTAGCTCGGAGGTGATCTTGCTTATGGTGCCGGTGCAGGTGTACACATTTCTGCCATGGGCAGTAATGGTCTTTTCGTCGATCTGGGTCAGGTCGTCGATACGCAGGTCAAAACCACCGGCCCACCTGACTCGGCCTCTATCAGTGCCATAAGAGCTGTTTACGCAGGTGTTGCTGTCCTTGGACATATAGCCATAGGTGGTGAGGTCGGAAGTGCGCAGGTAGACTTTATAAATCTTGCCCCGCTCGGTATAATTCTGATCCGTATACATCGTGACGATCTGCGGATTCAGACCCTTCTTTTCCTCCTTCGAAAGGCTGCTCATATAGAGATCCAGATGCCGCTGGGCTTCGTCCTCAGATCTGAAGTAGGTCGTTCCATCGGGGAGCTTCAACGAATCATAGGCAACGGTACCGGTCAGCTTGTAATAAGCACTCTCCGTGGGGTACTGGTCCGAATTGGGTGCGATCCATTTGTTGTTACCCCAAGAGGCGCGCGGGTACTCATAATGGCCCTTGCCCGTTTTATTGTCTTCGTTGTCATAGGAAATCTGATGCATGAACTTGGCTTCGGTACCCTTGCCATCAAGCAGTTTTTCGGCATCCTGATTCCACAAGAACTTCATGTTGTCGCGCATCAGAACAGCGTCCGTTTCCGTACCATCTTTCAGGGTCAGGTTGGAATCGGTTGCAAGGTCAAGGTGGCCGATCTTATTTTCGTCTCTATAGGTGTCCCACACATCGATCCACTTGCCATTGACTTGAATCTGCGTGCCCCACCGATCGGTTTTGGTGTCCTCTACCTGATCGGCACGGTAGTACTTTCCGTCAGAGCCACGATACCAGGTGTACACATTGCCATCGTAGGACTTGCCAGCTTCATCAGCTTCCTTCTTCTGGTTCTCCAGCAGCTTCTTCAGGTCGGCCTTGTCCATGGCTTCGTAGTTGACCTTACCGACGATCTTCTCGACAATGCTCTCGATATATTCCGTTGTGGTTCCAGCGGTGAAAGTATATTGGCCGTCAAACAGCAGGCTCTCATCGGGCTTCAGTTTTGCAATCTCAGCCTGGATCATCTCCAAAAGCTCTTTCTGGGCTTCTTCCTTGCTGGAAGCATTGGCAGAAAGGGAAGTGGACCTCTCAATCACCTTGACCGAAACGGTTTCCACTGTGGAATCGTATGTGCCGCGGTACTTTACGCCGTCCTTCGTATAGGAAACAGTGCCATCCTCATTGAAGGTGATATCCGTGTAACCCTTTTCTTCCAGCTCCTGCTTGACATCGTCCTTGGAGAGACTTGTTTCAGGCGTGATGCTGATAACGGTAGTGGAACCATCCTTGTTCAGTACGGAGTAGGTGCCGTCTCCATTGTCGGTCAGGCCGGTATATTCTTTTTCACCGACTTTGATGGTGTATTTACCGTTATCCTCAGCGGCCTTCGTATAGCCCTTGCTGATGATGGGGATCGGATCCTGGTTGATTTTCTCTTCCTTCTCGACCGGTTTGGTCTTGTCCTCTATGGTCCAGCTCACCTTGGTGAAATTGGCATTGTCGATGGTGCTGCCATCCGGAGCAGCAGGAGCAGTGCCTGCTTCATAGTTGAAGGTATAACGCTTGCCGTCTGCACCAATGTAGCTCTTGAGCATGCCTTTATAGGCACCCTCGGTGTAGTACTCGAAATTAGTTGCACCCGTCGGAGCCTGCTTGAAGTCGAAACCTTCGCCGAAAGCGGTCTTGATGCTGTCATCGACATGGGTCAGGCCCTTCTCAGTCCAGATCACAGTGGAACCGGTCACCTCAGCGGTTGCTTCTTCGGTGTTCTTCTTGGCAGAAGAGGCGCCGTCTTTTTCGGTCGCTACGAAACTGCTGACGGTATTATCGTCTACATTATAGTCAAAGGTATAGGTCTTATTGGTGCTGGGATCCGTCCACTGGAATTTGCCGTTCTTTGCATCATTTAGGTTGATATTGTCGATGCTGACCTCCACACCGGTTTCCTGCTTGATGGCTGCGGCCAGTGCCTTCTTCAGCGCTTTGTCCTTTGCCTCCTGAATGGCGTCTGCCTTGGCCTGGTCTTCGGTCTTGCCGCCGTCCACCTTGGTGTCGGACTCCTTGCCGTGGTGGTCGGTGATGGTGATATCAAAGCTGAGGCTCCAGCGCAGCAGCTGATTGTCCTCGTCTTTCACAAGGCACTCTTCGCCGCTGCCGGTAATGTAGTACAGCTTGCCGTCCTTCACGGTGTATTTAACACTACCGGCGTTCTCATTCAGCAGATCTTTCAGCTCTTCATTGTTCAGGGCGTTGTACTTCTCGGAATCTTCCCTCCGGATGATGGTATAAGTCAGGTTGTTGTCGGTGTCATTATAGGTGAATGTGCCATCTTTGTCGGCGCCGGCCTTCTCCACAATGTCCTTCAGGTTGAAGGTGTGATCATTACCGGCATCGTCCTTGACAGTGATGTTTTCAGAAGGATACTGATAATCCTCCTTGAACTCCTCTTTTTCGTCCGGGTGCTCCTGGCTGGCCATCTTGATGGTCAGGGTAGTCTTGGTGGTTTTGGTGGCCGTGCTGGAATCCACCGTGATGGTGGTGGTGTGCGTCTGGCCCTTGGAGTCAACGTATTCCTTGGTCAGGGTATAGGTGCCGTCACCGTTATCCTTGTAATCGGCCTCGATCAGCTTGGCGATGTCCTCGCCGGTCATGGGGCCGGTGAGCGGTTCTTCATCCTTCTTGGTCAGGGTGAAGGTTTTGTTGCCATCTTTTTCGACAGCGCCGGTCACGGTGTAGCCGCCGATCTCAGTATCAGGTTCGGTTTTCCAGTTCAGCTTTTCACTCTCGCCGCCCAGCTCATCATCCAGCGAATCCTTCACGTCCTCGGTGAAAGACTCGTCAGTCTTGGCACTTGCATTACCCGTGCCGGTGACGGTCGTATCAAGGGTGGCATCGGTCGTGGTGGTGGAGCCGTCCGGGTTCGTGGTCGTTTCGCCCGGCACAAGTTCGGTCTTGCTGCTCACGGTCTCCGACTTGTTGGCGGTGCCGATCTCCTTTTTATCGTCCTTGTCTTGGGCATCCTTATCATCAGGGGTCGTAGCGCCGTCATCGGTGCTGCCCTGCACGTTGTCGGTGCTGGGATCACCGGTCTTGCCCTTTTCCTCGGAGGTGTCCCGGTTCACAGGACCGGTGCTGTCAGTGGTGACGGAACCGTCCTCGTTGTCGGTGACGGTATCTTTGCTGTGATCATAATCCACCGTAATGTCATCGCCGCCAATGGTGTCAACGGCATCCTTGTGTTCCTCGTTCCGGATTTCTTCCTGCTTTTCCCCTTCCTCAGCGACGGGGGCGGGCGTGGAATTCTCGACTACAGGCTCGGCCTGCGGGGCAGCGTTATCCTCGACAGAGTCGGGGCCTTCCACAGCATGGGCGGCCATGGGCTGTGCAGCGACACAGGCGGTCAGGGCTACGGACATGGCAGCGAGTTTCAGCTTTTTGTTCGTCATGATTGATGGCTCCTTTCAAATGGTGTCAAGTCTTTTACGCATTACAACTGTCCCATAGGATGGACATATTTCAAGGCTTACTATCCTGCTTCCTTTATACCATTTTCCGGTGCGGGTTGTCAAGAAAAAATGTGTAGAAACGCATGATTTGTGAAAATATTCCAAAGTCTGAATTGGATATTTTGCACAAATCACAAGAATTTGTTGCAGAAAAAAGAGAAACTGTTGCGGACGTGAAATGATGCGGTTGCGGTACTGGTGCAGAGTGTGCGGATTGTTGCGGAAAACCACTTTTTGAGGGACGGAATTTCTGGCAAAGAACCGGCTGGAATTTCTCCTGCCGCCCTGCTGCAGACGAAAAAAGGCCCCCGGAAACCTGCGTCTCCGGGGGCCTTGCCCTCTACCTTATATAGGGCAGTCGGCGATCACTGCTTCTGCTTCAGCCGGGCCATGTAGCTGTCGGCGGCCACGGCGGCAGCGGTGAAGCTGTTGTTCTTCCACCAGCTGATGAGCGCGGCCACGGTGGTGATGCCGGCGGTGACCAGCTGCTCCACAGTGGTGCTCTCGATGGGCAGCACGGGCTTGCCCATTGCGCTCAGCACCTGATTGGTCAGGGCCAGCAGGAGCACAGCGGTGCGGGCCAGGGTAGCGGTGGAGATCTTGTTGCTCAGTTCCATAAATCAGTTCCTCTCTTTCATTCGTTCATGGTTCTCAAGGTCGGCGATGCGGTGGTTGGCCACCTTCATCTGCTCTTCCAGAATGGGCACGCGGCGGGCGAAATTGTTGTGCTCGCGCACCTCGCGGGTCAGTTCTTCCAGTTTGGTGTCGGTCACGGCCTGACTGCGGCTGTTGGCAATCAGCACCCCGATCAGGGTCACGGCACCGGCGATCAGGGCGGACAGGATGCTTTCCATTGGGTTCACCTCCTTCTTAACCTGTCCAGCGGCTTTTGGCGGGGCGGGTGTCCACATGGACCCAGCCCACAGCCCGTCCGGCCCGGGGCGGGTACCGGCCGATGCCGCCGGTGCCGGGCAGGCAGGTCTCTGCATAGGCGACCAGCTGCTCCACCGGGATGCCCTGCACCCGGATGTCGGCAGCGCGCCCATACAGATGCTGGCTGTAGGCGGCCCCGCCCACGGATTTGTTGTGAGCGGCGGTGCGGTAGCCGCTGGTGATGACTACGGGGCGGCCGAAGTGGTCGCGGATCTTCTGCAGCAGGGCGGCAAGGCTGCTGTCCACGAACACAGGGTCCGAGCCATCTTTGCAGGCAAACTCGGCCACGGTGAAGTTTGCGCTCAGCTTCCGGGTGCCGTCCCGCGTGCGGGACCAGGCTTCAAGCATCGGCTTCCACCTCCGCCAGCAGGGCTTTCACGGTGCTGCGCAGACGGGCGGGCACCTCGTCCAGCGTCTTGATACCCTTGCGGATCAGGGCTGCATAAATTTTCGCCATCAATTTTCCTCCTTTTCTTCGTACAGCTCGCACAGGGCCACCTGAAGATCGGTGACACTGCTCTCCACGGCGGTCACCTGCGTCAGCAGGTCCGCGAGGGTGGGGTAGTGGTAGCCGGTGAGCCAGATCTCTACGGTGTAGCCGCCGGTCGACGTTTCTGTTGCAAAGTGCAGGGTCCCGTTTGTCTGGAAAGTCGTGTTGGATGCGAAAATTCCAGTGCCGTTTCCGTAGTTATGATTGGCGGTGCTGCCTTTTGCAATGTCTACTTCCTCGCCGTACCCGCCGGTACTGCTGTTGTATTTCGTCTTGACGTGCACGTAGTCCAGGCCGTCTGGCATTTTGATATCGTAGGTCTTCCACCTTTTTCCGGTTTCTTCGTAGTGGTTCCACACCAGCCGGGGCTCCGACTTTACCGCCACGGCGGCAGCGATCTTGTCATTGAGCGTTTTGGCGCTGAGGGTGCCGTCCGGGGCGATGTCCAGCGCTTCGCCCACTTTCACGCCGCCCAGCTGGTCCGCCGTAGCGGGCGGCAGGCTGTAAGGCGTGCCGAACTTGGCGTCGGCCTCCAGCCGGGTATAGTAGGCGGTCAGGTCGGCACCCAGCGTGCGCAGGGCGGCCGTCTTTTCCGCACCGGTCCACCCGGCGGCAGTGCTGGCGGTGGTGAGCGCTTTTTTCACGCCGTAGGGCAGCAGGGCCGGGGTGAGCGGCGCAAAGCCGTCGGTCATGCTGTCCAGCTGCTCGGCGGAGGCAGGCACAAGGGTCAGGGTGGCGTCCTCCCGCACAGCCACGCCGTATTGCGGGTCGATGCGCACCGGGCCGGGGGTCTTTGCGTCCGGCAGGGTGCTGCTGCGCACATAGGGCGTCAGGTCGGGCGGGGGCGTAGTGTCGGTGAGCAGGGCACCGGTGTCGGGGTTCACGCTCAGAACCCGCAGCAGGGAGCCGGCTGCCGGCTGCGCAGGCCGGGGCAGGGCACCCACGTCCTGCGCACGCAGGACCACTACACCGCTTTTGCCGTTCACGCTCAGTACCTGACCGTCTGCCGGGGCCAGCTCTTCGGCACGGGCGGCAGCAGCCTCGGCCCGGGATGCACACCCGGCCGCCGCGGTGCTGCTGGTGCTGGCCTGCCGGGCAGCAGTCTGTGCCTGTGCGGCACTGGAAGTGCAGCGTTCGGCGCTGGCCGAGGCGCTCTGGGCCGCCGTGGCGGCTGTGCTGGCACTTTCCAGCACGCGGGCCACGAACTGCTCGTACAGGGTGGGCGGCAGGTCCTCGGAGCCGCCGTCGGTGGGCAGGGTGGCATAGGTGTCATACCGGCCGGGGCGGGTGTAGGCGGTGTAGCCGGAGCCGCTCACGGCGGCCAGCATCCACTGCCCACCGGTGCAGCCGGTGAGGCGGCGGTCCACCGTCACGCAGGCATCGCCGTCCAGCGGCACCGGGGCCAGCTGGGTGCCGTCGCTGCGGCGCAGGTACAGGGCAATGGCGCAGTCGGCCCAGCTTTCGGGCAGCTGGAACTGCAGCCGGTCCACGCCTTCCGCGTTCTGTGCGCCCAGGTGCAGGCGGCTGGGCTGCGGCAGGAATTCGGTGCCGCCGCAGGCTCGATGAATGATCTGGATCTTCATGGTTTTGACCTTCCTTTCCGGTTTTTTATTTGATTGTACGCCGGGGCGCGCGGCAGCAGAAGTGTGTTCTTTTTCTCCGCAGATTTCTGGGCTTCGGCATTTTGCCGGAGGGGTGTTTTTGGGGGTAATTCGGGGGCAATTCCGGGTGCGGAAAATGCCCGGCGGCGGGCCTGGTTTTGTGCAGAAAACTGCGGTATTTGGCCGCTTGTTTCCGTGCGGGAGGGCCAGAAACGGGTCGTTCCGGGGCGTCCGGGACGGATGCAAATGTTAAAAATTCATGAACAGAACGTAGACGAAAAAGAGCGGAAAATCCAGAGGAAATAACTTAAAAAACAATATTTTGCAGGAAACACTGTTAAAATTGCACAAAAAAGAATGTTAAGTATCTAACAAAGCGGAGACGCCCGATTTGACAAATCAGCTCCGGTCTGGTAAGATAATACCGCGCAACGGAGCAACGGACGTTGCAGCGTTTAAATTTTATCTGGATGAAGTGAAATGCCGTCTGAGCGGACGGTACGGTGCAGGCAATGGGGGCCTGTGCCGGGGGACGGAGCAATGTCCCGTTGGAACGGATTCCGACGCAATACGATGCTTGGCTTCCACAGCCGGAAAAGCATCGTATTTGATTGTGGAGCCCCTGGTGCTCCGCAGTCCCGGCGGCCGGGGTGCAATGCAGCATCCGCGGCCGCACCAAAAACAAGAAGAGAGGAGTTGTCTCGTATCGCTTCCGTAAACTTGAAAAAAGCATCCTTGGGCTGCAGATCTGCAGTCTCTTCCCGCGTGCTGGCGTTTTGTGTCATGGTCGTGTGCCTTGTGGCTACCCTTGGTGTGACCGCTGCGAATCTGCGGCTGACCTACGTCACCGACTCCAATGGGGCCAAGCAGGTGATCCTCACCTCTGCCACCGACCCCGCAAAGGTCATGAGCCTCTCCGGCATCCAGTCCGAAGAGGGCGACCAGGTCTATTACACGGCGTTCAGCGGCAACCTTGCCACCCTGAACATTGAGCGCGCATTTTCGGTGAACATCCAGGCCGACGGCCAGACCTACCCTGTGAAGATGGTGTACGGCACTGTGGCCGATGCCTTGCAGCGCGCCGGCATCACCCTGGAGGGGGATGACTACACCGAGCCTGCCCTGGACCGCCTGGTGACCGCAGGCACCCCGATCGTGGTGCACCGCGTGGACTATCAGGACCGCGTGGAAACGCAGGCCATCCCCTATGATACCGAGTATGTCTATACCAGCCTGTACTTCCGCAACACCGGGCGCACCACCACTGTGCAACACGGTGCCGAGGGCCAGCAGACCGTGACCACCCGCGACCGCTATGTGGACGGTGAGCTGGAGAACAGCATCGTGGTGGATTCCACCACCACCGTGCAGCCCACGAACCATGTCATCAAGACTTACGGCGCGGGCGCACCCGTCTCGCCCCTGACCGGCCCGGACGGCACCACCAATGCCCCTGCTTCCTACAGCAAGGTGCTCACCGGCAAGGCCACCGGTTATTATTCTAAAACCGGCAAGGGCTCTTCCGGCCTTGGCCTTGGCTACGGCACCGTGGCCGTGGACCCGGATGTGATCCCCTACGGCACCAAGCTGTACATCACTTCTACGGACGGAAAGTTCGTGTACGGCTACGCGGTGGCCACCGACACCGGCATCGCGGTGCAGAAGGGTCAGATCCTGGTGGACCTGTTCTATGAGACCTACGCCGAGAGCGTGATCAACGGTGCCATTCAGGTGAATGTGTATGTGGTGGGCTGACCGGTCCGCCGCATGACCCCCATAACAGAAAAGGACCCCGCAGAGCGGAGCATTTGTACGTTTCTCCCAAAAGAGAGAGGTGCAGAGGCTCCGCTTTTTTCATTGCATTGGTAAGATTCACGATAAATTTTGCAAAAAATTGGCGGGTGTGTATATAAGGGAGAAATATTGAAGAAAAGATTATGGGTATTTTTCCAGAAAAGGCCTTGAAAAACCGGTCGGAATTCTTTAATATAAAAGAGTAAAAAGCTACAGGTGCGCGTATGCGGACCTGTACGGGGAGGAGCAGTCTATGAAACCGACCGAAGAAAAGATTCAGGGCAATGCATCGGATCTGCCGGTGTATCTGTTCAAGCAGGGCAACAACTGCGAGGCCTATCGTTACTTCGGCGCACATCTGGAAACACGCGCAGGCGAGCCCGGCGTCGTGTTCCGCGTATGGGCACCGCACGCTGTGGCTATCAGCGTGGTAGGCGACTTCAACAGCTGGAAGCCCGGCAGCCACCCCATGCACAAGGTGGATGGGGATTCTGTGTGGGAATTGTTTATTCCTGGCATGAAGGAATTCGACGTTTACAAATACTGCGTGACCACGCGTGCAGGCGACCTTGTCTACAAGGCCGATCCCTATGCGTTCCACGCCGAGACCCGGCCGTCCAACGGCAGCAAGGTCTATGATATCTCCGGCTTTGCCTGGCACGATGAGGCCTGGCAGGCCGCCCAGAAGAAGGCCGATGTCATCAACGGCCCCATGAACATCTACGAGATGCAC
>ERZ827363.462-NODE-462-length-44296-cov-6.726182_pt1 | contig 44296 bp, 29 predicted proteins | sample MGYA00519776_ERZ827363 | MGnify/ENA primary metagenome ERZ827363 (study PRJEB31778, sample SAMEA3449288) | human gut metagenome | biome: human gut; feature: human-associated habitat; material: faeces | place: United Kingdom | collected 2010/2012 ... | reverse complement strand
ATGTGGAGCGTGGAGAGCGTGGCAGCACCGAGGAACATCTGACGGTGACACAGTTCAAGGTACAGGCCGAACAGCAGCGTTTGGAAGCTGTGACCGGACAGGTGGCACAGGCCGAGCAGAGCTTAGCGGATGCCAAAGCTGCCACGGAGAAGCAGAAAAAGAAACTGGAAGCTCTGAAAAAGGAAACTCAGGCTGCTAAGTCTGTTGCTATGACTGCACATGAGATTGAGTCGATGGGCAAGAAAAATCCCATTACGGGAAATGTTACCATGACGGCGGATGAGTGCCGCACGCTAAAGGATTATGCGGTCAGCAGCTTTGCGGAAAAGTCTGAGAAGCTGAAATACAAGCAGAAATTCGAGCAGGCAGATAAAAACGCAAAGATATGGAAAGACCGTTTTGAAAAACTGAACAAAGACTATGAGGAGCTGAAACAAAAAGCCCAGCCTTTCCTGGATGCGATTGAGATTGCATCTGAAAAGGTCTGGGCTTTTATCAATGCCATCCTCGCCAGGGGAAAGGAACTGTATGAACACAAACACCCTGCCCGCAATCGTGGACAGGACATGGAAATTTAAGAAAGGAACTATTTGCCTATGAAGAAAACCGTAGAGGAAATTAACAAGATGATTATGGAAGATGCCCCGATGGAAGAAATCAACGATGCCATCGGCTATATTGATATTTGCTCCTGCTTCGATCCGATTTTTGAGCCGCCTATTGATTTTCTGGAAGAATGCCGCAAGCGTTGGGAAGCGGCACAGTCCTCTTTCTGCAAAACCATTGAGTGCAAGATCGGAAACACATGGTATGTGATTGAAACGGAGTGTGACGGAAATGAGCCACTTACCGACAAGGTAAAACGGCTCATTTTTTCTGACAAGGGGGTGATTTGTTAATGACTGCGACACAAAAGCATGATATAATTCCAATATGCACAACGGTACTGTCGGCTGACCAACCACCGAAGGAGGATATTATGTTGGATCAGCAGAAAATTACCATTCTCTATTGCCGTCTGAGCAACGAGGATGCCCAGGAAGGCGAGAGTAACAGTATCGCAAATCAGAGAGAGTATTTAACCCGATATGCCCGTGACCACGGGTATACAAACCTGAAAATTCTGGTGGATGACGGTTATACGGGGACGAACTTCAATCGTCCCGGTGTGCAGGAAGGCTTTGAGCTTGTCAAGCAGGGGCTTGTGGGCTGCTGGCTGGTCAAAGACCTCAGCCGCTTTGGTCGTGACTATCTGACTGTTGGACAATATACGGATATTATCTTTCCGAGTTATGATGTCCGCTTTATCGCTATAAATGATGGCGTAGACAGCAACCGGGGAGACAGCGAGGGCTTCGCCGCAATCCGTAATCTGTTCAACGAGTGGTATCCCCGTGATACCAGCAAGAAAGTCCGTGTCAGTTTGCGGCAGAGAGGAACCAGTGGGAAGCACATGGGCAAACCGCCCTACGGATACCGCTGTGACCCGGAGGACAAGGATCACTGGATTCTGGATGAAGAAGCGGCTCCGGTAGTCAAGCTCATCTTCGACCTTTGCATTGACGGCAAAGGCCCGGAGCAGATTGCAAGGATTCTGGAAGAAAAGCAGATTCTGACTGCAAAGGCACTCTATGCCAAGCGAAAGAAAAAGCCGATGCCGGAAAGACCGTACCACTGGGGCAACCAGTCCATTGTAGGGATTTTGGAACGGCAGGAGTACACAGGCTGTACCTGCAACTTCAAGACTTATTCCAAGTCCTACAAGCTGAAAAAGCGGATTCCCAATGAGCCGGAGAATATGTTTTATCTGCCGGACACACAGGAAGCGATTGTATCTCAGGCACAGTTTGACAGGGTGCAGGAACTGAGGAAAAACAAACGCCGCCCTGCAAAAGCGGAACGGCAGGGATTGTTCTCCGGGCTTCTGTTTTGTGCCGATTGCGGCGGCAAGCTCCACTTTGCCACAAGCAAAAACTTTGAGGGCAAGCAGGATCACTACGTCTGCAACAACTACAAGAGCAACCGTGGTACTTGTACTGCCCACTATATCCGGGAAGATGTGCTTCGTGAAATCGTTCTGGAACGCATCCGGGCAGTCAATGAGTATATCCGAAGCGATGTGGACGGTTTTCAGGAGGAATGGCTGCAATGCCGCAGGACTGACCAGGAGCGCAGCATCCGGGATGACAAAAAGAAGCTGGAACAGGCAAAGAAACGCCTTGCCGATCTGGATGTCATCATCGCCCGGCTGTACGAGGACTATGTTCTTGGAAATCTCAATCAGGACAGATACAGAAAGATGTCTGCGGACTATGAAGCGGAGCAGGAACGGTTAAAGCTCGAAATTGAAGTTATCGAAGAATGGGTGGAACAGCGGGAAGAAATGAACGACGGTCTGGATGCCTTTATCGCCCTGACACAGAAATATGTGGATGTGGAGGAGCTGACACAGACCATCGTGAACGAGTATATCAAGAAAATCATCGTCTATGCCCCGGACAAATCCAGCGGCAAGCGCAAGCAGAAAGTGAAGATTTTCTTCAACTTCGTGGACGATGTAGATATTCCCGTTATTTCCGAGCCTATCATCACGCAAACAACCTATGAACACAGAAAAACGGCGTGACCTTCGGGTCACACCGTTCTCTGCGACAAAATAGTTACTTGTCACTATTAAGCCTTGTCACAACAGGCTTTTCCAGCATTTTATAGTGCCGCTGCACAGTAGTGGTCAAATGGTGGTCAAAATGGAGATAATCTAAAATGATTTCAGAAAGCTCATCACTAAGTCTATGCCCAAAGGGGGGCGGTAACGCTGCGCTTCTGCCATGACACACATACTGGGCAGAAACCGATCAAACGCGCCACGGCTTTCCCCAAAGGAGAAAATCTCACGCAGGGTGCCATTTAGAGAAAGTTCACACATGGATCAGCTCTCTTTTTTGATTTTATTGAGTGCCGCATTCAACTGTTGCACATCTGCGGGGGTGATGGACTTTGCGACCTGCTTCAGAATGGAGCGCAAAGATGTGCGTGCCATCTGACGTTCCATCTCCGGCGGCATTTTTACATTTTTTGCAACATCCCCATAGGCGTTGGATGCCTTAACCATAAGGGAAGAAAGAAGTTTGTTGGCAGCAGGAGATTTCTGCAGAGTCTCCATTGAGTCCATAATGGAGTAATAGCCCTCTTTCATAAGCTCTTCCGGCTTATCGAACCAGTTTTCGACTTGCCCCTCGGCGCGGTAGGTCGGGTCGGGTTTGTCTGCCTTTGTGATCGTCATGCAGTCGGTGCAGCCGCCCGCCACGGCCTTGATTTCGTGCGTGCCGGAGATGGGCACCGTAAACTTGAAAATCTTGTCGCCGTCCTGCGCGGCAAACTCCTTGCCGTCCACAAACAGCGTGACGCGGGGCTGGTTGGAGTAGACCTTGATTTCGGTCTGGCTCTCCGTGCGGTGGACGTAGCGGCGTCCGCAGAGATGCACAAACGGGTCGCTGCTCAAATATGCCTTATAGATAAAGTAGGCGTCCTTCTTCGTCTTGCGGTCGAAGGTCACAAGACCCTTCTGGTTTTGACCGGGCTTGCCGCCTTCACCGCGACCGTCCGCGCCGAAGTCGAACCCATTCCAGACGTGCATTGCCCAGATGTAAGGGCGCTCCGACCACATTTTGAGCATATGCTCGTGGTAGACGGCTTGGTAGCTTTCCGACCAGTCGCCGCGCTCCGGGCGGGCGCTCTGGTAGGCGGGGTTTGCGTCCGCGCCGAACTCCGACAGACCGATGACGCGGTCGGGGTGGTTTTTGTGGAACGTGTCAAAAAATTCATCGTTCTGCTGCAATTCACCCAAGTACCAGCCGTAGTAGAGATTATAACTGCAAATATCGGGCAGCTGCACAAACGGGTCGTTGGGATCCAACATAAAAGCGTGCGCCATTGTGGTGGGGCGGGTGGCGTCCAGGCGATGGCAGAGGTCGTTCAAAAGGCGATGGTTCGCCGTCAGGTCTTCTGTCACGCCGGTAGTGACGGTAATCTCATTGGATAAGCCCCAGCAGATAATGGACGGATGGTTGTAGTTTTGCAGCACCAGTTCTTCCATTTGGCTCAGCGTGTTGGCGGTGGCTTCGGGCAAATGCTCGGTGATGTAGGGGATCTCTGCCCACGCGACAAGACCGTACTTATCGCATAGATCGTAAAAATACTGCGCGTGCTGGTAGTGGGCAAGGCGCACGGTGTTGGCGCCCATATCCCGCAAAATCTGCATATCCTCCTCATGTTCAGCGGCGGTCAGCGCATTGCCGAGTCCTGCGCGATCCTGATGCCGCGCCGCGCCCACAAGGCGGACATTTCTGCCGTTGAGCCAGAAGCCTGTATCGGGTTTGAAATCAATTTTTCGGCAGCCGAAGTGTACCGCCACCGCGTCACCGCCGGGCAGCGAGGCAGCTACACTGTACAGATACGGGTCCGCCACGCCGTCCCACAGGTGGACGTTTTCCATGTGGAACACGGTCACAGCCTTGCCGCCCTGCACGGCGGCGGTCTGCTCCCCGACACCCTCGATGGCAAACAGAACCTCGGTGCCGTCGGGGGTGTTCTCACAGGCGGCTTCCACCGTGACGGAGGCACTGTGCAGGTCGTCAGACACCTCCGGCGTCACGCGCAGGGCGGGCGCGCCGTGGTTATCCAGCGCAAAGTGACTGTGCGGTACAATAAGGATATGTACATCGCGGTACAGCCCGCCATAGAAGGTGAAGTCCGCTTTCTGCGGGTAGACCGTGCGGTTGGCGCTGTTATCCACCGCGACAGTCAGCGTGTTCTGCGCAGCCAGTGCGGGGGTCAGGTTGACGCGGAAGGTGGAATAGCCGCCCGCGTGGCGGGTCAGCTCCTGGTTGTTCAAGGTGACGACTGCCGTCATGGCGGCACCCTCAAATTCCAGCCAGACCTCCTCATCGTCGGCGTGTGCGAGGGCGGCAAATTCCTTGGTATAGGTGCAGGTCCCGCGGAAGTAATCGTTGCCGCCGTCGGTGCCGTCGGCGGCGTTCCATGTGTGGGGCAGGGTCACAGCCACCGGTGCCGTGCCGGGTTTTGTGAACTGCCAATGGGAATTGAAATTCAATGTGCTGCGCATACAAAACTCCTTATTCAAAATCGCTCAATTTCCAGCTGTCGCGCCAGCGGATCTTCGGCTTGCCTTCCTCAAATGTGATGGGCAGCCAGACGTAATTGGCGCGGGAAGTATTGGCGCTGGTCAGCATCGGGCTTTGCATCATGGTTTGCATTTCTTCGGACGTTGCCTTGTAGTGTTCGGGGTCAAAGCGTTGTGCGGTGCAGCGCTCCAGCAGATCCGCCAGTTTAGCATCCACGGGGTAGTCCGGCACCCAGCGGTCAGCCAGCGCAATGTAGAGGTCGCGCTTACCGGGAACTTTGAACACCTGCGAGATTTGGCTGTTGAAGGACGCATGGCTCGCGTCATCTGCGTGCGGATCACCGATGCTCACAAACGGCCTGTCGGGCGCGTCGGACACGGCGCTGTCGCTCTTGTTCGGCACATACCCGGTCATGCCGGAGGTCAGCATATACCACTTGCCGCCATGCTCAAACACAGCCGGCGCTTCGCGGCTGAACGGCGCGTGCAGACCCTCGTACTGCCAGCAAATTTTTTCTTCCGCCTCCAAGAAGTCCCGCGTCAGGCGCATCGTCAGCTGACCGTTGTGGTTTGCGTCCATATAGAGGTACGCCGTATCGCCGCAAACGGTAATGTCAAAGTCACCGACCTCGCAGCCAAACGGGCGGTAGTGGGCTTTGACAATTTCATAGGGACCTAAGAATTTGTCGGCCTGCAAGACGGTAAAGCAGGCATCGGCACCGCAGTGCTTGATCCAACAGACATACTTGCCCGTGTACGCGCATTTGACAATGTGCGGGCGGTCAGCACGGGACGTGGGATACAGCGGCGCATCCTTGTCGGTTAGGTCAGGCTGGATGAACAAGCCCAAATCTTCCCAGTTACACAAGTCGGTGGATCGGTAGGCGCGCATTCCCCATGTCCAGACCGGGCATTTGCCGTCGGTATGATCCTTGTTTTCGCCATACCAGTAGTAGACGCCGTCGTCGTAATACAGCGCACCGCCGTGGGCTTGGATGCGGCGACCGTTGGTGTCGCGCCAGACCTTGCCGGGGTAGATGGCGTCGCGGGGAGGTTCCGGCACGACCTCAGCCCCGTCGGGGGTCAGCGGCGTGTCGGACATTTCCGGCTCGGCACTGTACAGTTCGAGCGCACACAGGGCTGCGTCCAGCGCGTCGGCAGCTTCGGCGGGGATGGCTCCGCCCGAAAATTGCAGGATTTTACGAACGGAGAAGCCCAGCGCTGCGGGCTGGTTTTCTGCCATTGTGCGCATACCGGGCAGGAATTTGTCAAACACTGCGCGGCTTTCTTCATAGGTGAAAATCTCTTTCAACGAGCTATCAAGTGAAAGCGTAACCTTCTTCATGGTTCATCCCTCTTTCTTGATTTTGTTCAATGCGGCGTTCAGCTGTTGGATCATGGCGGGCGGCACAGCCTTGCCGCCCTGCACGGCGGCACTGTGCAGGGCGGCAGGCACCTCCGGCGTCACGCGCAGGGCGGGTGCGCCGTGGTTACCCAGCGCAAAGTGACTGTGCGGTGTTGCCTTAACAATTAAATGTATAGTGACCGCTGCCGACCGTATGCTGTGTGCCATCCGGCAGAATGATTCTGGCGGTGGTATTACAGGGAATGTCGGCGGTTAAGATGAATTGTCCGCTTTCACGTTTCCAAGACGCATATACGGTTCCATTCTCCGTTTCAAAGCTGCGCTTGGCCCACGTCAAGCTTTTGTCCGGCTGAGGGTGAATCATAAGCCGCCGATAGCCTGTATCATCTTGGTCTACGCCGCCGATGGTGCGGAAAATCCAATCGTCTACCGTGCCGTAGGTATAATGATTGAAGCTCTCTTTTTTAGGTGTTCCATCGGGCTGATACATCTCCCAGCTTTCCCAAATTGTAGTGGCACCGCGCTTTACCTGTGCCAGCCACGACGGAGACTCTGTCTGGTACAAAAGCGTATAGGCGAGTTCGCGCTGCCCGCCGATGCAGAGCGCATCCAGCAAATAGGGCGTGGGCAAAAATCCTGTGTCAAGGCGGTCGCCGTTTGCGTGAATGATTTCTGCCAGCTTTGTACCGAATTTGTCCACCCATGCATCCGGCACAAGCCCAAAGACCAACATCAGCACATAGGCACCCTGCCGTTCATACCTTAAAACACCGTCTGCCGTAATAAGTGCTGCCCGGATCGCGTGTTTCATCTTGTCGGCTTCTTCCTGATACCGAACAGCATCCTCTTCGCGCCCTAAAACGGCGGCAGCCTGTGCCATTTTATGGACGGCCAGCCAGCCGAAAATCGGCGTTGTATAGGCAGAAGTTATAGCCATTGTGGTGAATAACTGCTCTTGAGGTGCTCCGGCAAGGCTGGGCACCAGCCACTCACCAAACTGGAATCCGGTGTCCCACAGATGTTCTTCCACTTCATCGGGCAGGGTGCTGTTCGGTGCGTGAATACGGGCACGGCTGATAACATAGTCGCACCAGCCCTTCATGCTGTCATACTGCTTTTCAAGGATGCAGGTATTGCCGGTGACTTCGTACATGGCCATCGGCACCGTCACGGCAGCATCACCCCAACCGGCACTGCACACGGGACCGCCGCATCCGGTTTGCTCCCCCATCTGAATGCCGGCATAGTGGTAGATAGACACATCCGGAACCGTAAAGGGAATCGAGCCGTTTTCGCGCTGGTCCACACACAGGGATTGCAGCCACTGGGTCAGAAACGGCGTGACATCCTCATTCAGCAAGGCGGTTTTGGCATACAAAGAGATATCGCCGGTCCATCCCGCCTTTTCGCGTTGGGGACAGTCGGTGGGAATGGACATCATATTCGCACACTGGCTCCAGCGCGTGTTTTGGTATAAGCGGTTTAAATCTGCATTGGAACATTCAAAGGTTCCGGCATTTGTTTTTTCGGTAGAAAGAACGACAGCCACAAATTGCTCGGCAATCGGATTTTCCACCCCGCTGACACGCAGATAACGGAATCCGTGAAAAGTGAACCGCGCCTCAAATGTTTGCGGCGTACCATCGGAAATGAACACGTCTTTTTGCTCGGTTACGCCCATTGCACTGTCGATGTTGTTGAAATAGTTTCCCTTTGCGTCAACTGCTTCAAAATGTTCTAACGTCACTGCGGCACCTGTCGGCAAATCCACAGTCACACGGGCGCGACCTGCGACGACCTGTCCAAAATCCACGATCGTCTCGCCCTTGGGGCTGGTATAAACACACTGTGCGGGCAATTCTTTTACGCAGATCACCGGGTCGTCAAACTGCGGGTATAAAACGGAATCGCTCTGCTTTGTATCTTTGACAGCGGGCAGCCAGTCAGCAGCAGTAAAACCGGGCATATCCCAGCCGGGCAAAGCCAGACGCGCGTCATAGAGTTCTCCATCAAAAATATCCGAGGCACGCACAGCGCTCTCGTGTGTCAGCACGCCTTCGTCGGAGCAAATACGGGTGTGTGTGCCATCGGCATTTTCAATTTCAAGTTGGAACAACACCGTATGGTCGGGCTGCAAGCCATCAATGGGCGGCTGCGTCTGCGGGCAGCAATACCAGCCGTCGCCGACTTCCATGCCCAGTACATTTTCGCCGATATGCAAAAGTGCCGTTAAATCGTAAGTCTGAAAGCACAACAAACCCTTGTAAGATGTGTGTTCCGGGGCAAACTCCCGCATATCGGGGCGTTTTCCGTTTACGGTCAGGCGGTAAACTCCAAGGCAGGTGGCATATAGCCGCGCACGGCGGGGTGCAGCGCTAAGAGTAAACGCGCGACGAAACAGCGTGGCCGGCGGCTGTGTGCCGAACCCTTTTTTGCGCTGCACATAGGCGCGGGGGGTGCGCATCCAATCGGCTTTCCATTCATTGGAAGACAGTGAGGTTTCAAAGCTGCTTTCGGCGGTGGTGTTTTCGCCATGATTATCCCATACAGTCACTGCCCAGCGGTAGAATGTTTGCGGTCGCAGAAGATCGGGACCACAAACAAAAGCGTTGCATGCTGTTTCCACCCGCCCACTGTCGAAGCAAACCGTATCGTCTGCATAGATCCGTAAGCGATATGCGGCTTGCATTGTGTTCGGCTTTTCACTTTTCAGTTTCCAACCAAAATAGGGCTGCTCGGCAGAGTTGATGCCGAGAGGGTTCACACGATGATTCACGGAAAGGGCATAGAGATTCATAGGGAGCACCCATCTTTCTGTATTGTATACCCTACAGTATAAAGTGCTGCTTCCGCGCAGAAAACAAAATAAATGGCGTTTACGTATACTAATTCGACTTTCTTTGGTAAAAAAGCCAAACAAAATACGCAAACGCCATTTTTTTGGCAATACTGCATAATTCTAAGGCAATACCGCATAATTCTAAGTGCCGATACGGCGAGCGAGGTGCGACAGCTGCTAAGCCAAAAGCGCAGATAATACTTTGTGTATTATCGAGCATTTTGGCAACGCAGATGCCGTGCCGCAGCCGCCGGAGCGGTGCTTAAGCCGTCAGGCGAGAATTGTGCGGTGTTGCCCTAAGCGCCGAAGCGCTGCTTAAGCCGTAAGGCGGGAATTGTGCGATGCTGCATTTATTCTCTGTTTGCTTTTACATCGAGGCGGAAAGGGTGTGTGTCAATTTTTCCTCGTCCTGCGGAAACTGGCAGACGATTTTTCCCTTTCTCAGCAGTTCCTCATTCCCAGCTAACGCGGCGAACAGATATTTGGACAGGGTGGATTTCAGATTCAGCTTGTCGCCTTCCCGGGTACAAAACAGTACCTCCCCACGGCATTGCTGTACCGCCTCCAGAAAAGCGGCAAAATCTGTATGGCTGGTCAAGGTCATGGTTTGTTTCCTCCGTTATTGCGGTACTCCGTGGGGCTGCATCCTATTACCTTGCGGAATACGGCGGTAAAATAGCTGCGGGAACTATAATGCAGTTCCTCACTGATTTGCTGCAGCGTTTTGTCTGTTCCTGTTAATTGAACACAGGCGTATTGTATTTTGGCGTGATTGATGTAATCTGTCATCCGCTGTCCTGTCTCGCGGTAAAATTTCTTTGTCAGATAGTAGGAAGTGTAACCCACCGCAGCGGCTATGTCATCCAGCAAAATGTTATCGGTCAGATGGCTATGCACATAGGCACAAATCTCCTGAACAGCATCGGATAGAGCCGGATTCATGCGGCAGTCGTGGACGCGGTGAACGAAGTCCGATACCATTGCGCTGTTGACTTCAATCAGCCCTACGTCGGTACATTGTTCAATAGCACGGATGTACTGCACCTCCAGTTGTTTCGCAATGCGGGGGGAAAGCCCGCCCTCCATGGCAGCACGGGCACAAAGCGCCGTGAAAATAATCGCGGTATCTTTGCTTTCCCTCAGGGGATTGCCCAAATTATAGGAATCTTTATCAGCAAAACGTCCCATACCTTTACTATTATCCGGATAGTAAATGTCTCCCTCGCGGATTCGCTGCATGATTTGTGCTTCCACCACGCGGGCACGGTCCGGATCCCAAGGGGAGGGGGATTCTTCCTTATCGGGAATTATGTTGCTTCGATTTTGCAGACGGATACTCCCTACATCCAGAGTTTCCTCATAGAGAACCCAATGCAGCATTTTGATATATTGATGCAGCGTAGATAAAGGCAAAATCGGAACCTGTTCCAATTTTTCCATAATGGTTGCGGTCAAGGACACCGAAAGATTCATACCGCGCAAGCAATTTTGAAGAGTCTGCAAAGAAGCTGCGGCATCAAACACGGGTCCCAATATTACCAGATAGCTGGCATCATCGCCGTGCCATACGCACTCAGCGACCCAAAGCATACCGATAGGGTCGCTCATCAAAATGGGAGCATGGCTTTCGGGACCATGAGCAATAGCATAGTCGAGACACTGCCCTAAATCCAGAAATAAACGGAACTCCTTCTCAGCCGGGCAGGTGCAGGTGTACAGCTGTTTTTTCATCCCAAAGCACCATAAGCTCAGTCCGCAAGCGCTGTTCGCCATGTGGGCAAACAAATTGAGCCGTTCTTCGGCGATAGTTAAGACATTGTCCACTGCGCGACCTCCTTTTGCATTTCTACTACTGGTATTATAGCAGAACGCAGCCGCATTAGAAATAGCTATTTAGCGTTTACAGAAGATAATTGGCGTTTTCCGGCAAACGAAGCCAAATATATTTCTCTTGCGCCAATTTTTGCCTGTTAAGATGACGAATCCTCTGATACAATAAGACCACAATCGATTGACACGGTAAGCCTCTATCACACAAGTTGAAGGAGAAATCATTATGACAAAAGAAGAAAAGCTGGCGCGCAAGCAGCAGCGCAAGGCCGAAAAAGTCGGTTTGGGCAAGCTGCTTTTGTGGAACTCCAGTTCCTGTTCCGTAGCATTGTCCACACTGATGCTTGGCTATGTCACGTTCTATTGTACCGATGTACTGCAGCTTGCCCCTGCTCTGGTGGGCACACTGTTCATGGTCAGCAAAATTTTTGACAGCTTTACCGATATCGTTGCGGGCTTTATTGTCGACCGCACGCAAACCCGCTGGGGTAAGGGTCGCCCGTATGAGATTTTTATGCTGTTCCTGTGGCTGTCCACATGGCTGCTGTTCAGCTGCCCGACGAGCTTTGCTACCGCGGCCAAGTGCATCTGGATCTTCTGTATGTACACCTTTATGAACTCCATCTGCGTTACGTTCCTGAATGCCAACAACGTTGTGTACATGGTTCGCGCCTTCGAAAATAAGGAACAGCAGTCCAAAATCGTTGGTTACGGCAGTATTTTTACGATGGCCGGTGCAATGGTATTTAATGTCTTGTTCCCCACGGCAATGGCAAAGGTCGGAACCGATGCCGTCGGCTGGAGCCGTCTGGTCGGTATGATCGCTATCCCGTTGACCGTAATCGGTATGCTGCGCATCCTTACCATTCCTGAAAAATTCACCCCCGTCTCTGAGAAAAATGGCGAACAGACACATCTTAAAGACCTGCTGCCTCTGCTGAAGGAAAGCCGCCCGGTTCTTATTATCTGCATGGTTCGTTTTGTACAGAACATTGCCACGGGCTTGGGTGTCGCCACTTACTACTGGCAGTACATCATCGGAAACCTTGGAATGATGGGCATGGCCTCGGTGACCACGATTCTGGTATTGCCGCTGGCTTTTGCCCTGCCCGTACTGCGCAAAAAATTTGGTATGGCTGGTATGTCTGTCATCGGTATTTTGGTAGGCTGCATCGGCTACCTTGCAACGTTCTTTGCAGGCGGCAACATGGTATTCTTTATTGTGGCGGCTCTGCTCGTTTCTGCCGGTGCCGTGCCGCTGAATATGATGTTCAATATGTTTATTGCCGATGTAGCTGACTACAACGAATGGAAAGGCCTTAAGCGTATGGAAGGCACGATGGGCAGCTTGACCGGTCTTGCCGGCAAGATTGGCAGTGCGTTTGGTGGCTTCCTGATGGGCGTTTTGATGAGCGCTTCCGGCTATGTCGGTGGTGCGGATGTGCAGGTCGATTCTGCCATTATGATGATTCGTGTACTTGCATCCATTGCTCCGCTGGCTCTCATGCTTGTTGTTGCTGTGATTCTGCGCTTCTACACCGTAGATAAGCAGATGCCCCAAATCAAACAGGATCTTGAGGCTCGTGCCGCTGCGACCACGGAAGCAGCCGCCGAATAATACACTATTTTTGCGGGCAGGGAATCTTCTCTGCCCGCTTTTTAGAAGGGAATATGAGTAATGTACGATGCATTTTATCCCGGTCAAGTGTGGCTGGATACAAATGGGAACCGCATTCAAGCACATGGCGGCTCACTGATTTATCTCGATGGTGTGTACTACTGGTACGGCGAAAACAAGGAAAAAACGGACAAGGCTGCGGGCATCTGGCACTGGGGCGTTCGTTATTACGCATCTACAGATTTGTATAACTGGGAGGATCGAGGTCTGCTCATCCCGCCCGTGACGGATGACCCGAACAGTTCGTTGCACCCCACTTCTATGATGGATCGTCCGCACATCATTTATAATGCACGGACCAAAAAATATGTCTGTTGGCTGAAAATTATGGAGAAAGACCAGACGCAGACCGAAACAGTGCTTACGGCAGACTCCTTCTTTGGTCCGTATACCATAGTGAGGGAAAAACTGCGCCCACTTGGTATGAGTGCGGGTGACTTTGACCTGGCTGTAGCACCGGACGGAAAAGCGTATTATTTCTTTGAACGCGTACATTCTGAGACGATCATCGCCGATTTGACGGAGGATTACACCGATGTGACCGGCTATTACTCCACGCATTTTCCCCACAAAGGACCGCCCCATGTGCGGGAGGCTACGGCTCATTTTATACGGCATGGAAAACACTATTTGTTGACTTCCGGCACAACCGGGTATTTCCCGAATCCGTCAGAGGCAGCCATGGCTGATACATGGCACGGTCCTTATACGGTACAGGGTGACCCGCATATTGGTGACAAGACAAAAACGAGCTTTCACAGCCAGATCTCGTCGGTATTCAAGGTTCCGAACAAAAAGGACTTGTACATTGCCTGTGCCGACCGCTGGATGCCGAATGCACCGGATTACGACTACACGCATTATGGTCCGCTTTACGACAGACTCTTTGATCCGGACGTGGAGAAAACGCCTGCGGATTGGGCGCTGCTTGCCAATTTGCCGCAAGAGGATACGCGCAATGCCGACTACGTTTGGCTTCCCATCCTTTTTGACGGCGATAATGTGAAGATTGAATGGCGGGACAGCTGGAAACTGGAAGATTACGAGTAAAGGAAATACGATGATGCAGAAATACCAAGATAGCAGTCTTTCCCCGGAAGAACGTGCAAGTGACCTGCTGGCACGGATGAATTTGGATGAAAAATTTGGTCAGATTCAATGCTACAATGCCATTGATTCTTTCCTTGGCAAATCGGTGGAGAAGCAGAACCCCTACGGTGTCGGTCAGGTTTGCATTTTGATTGCGACTATGCTGGACGATGTGGGCAGCGCAGCGGGACTTATTACAAGGCTGCAGAAACAAATCATGGAGTCCGGCAAACATCATATCCCCGCAATTTTCCATATCGAGACATTAACGGGTGTGATGGTGACAGCGGCGACTTCTTTTCCCTGCGGGCTGGGGCAGGCTTCCACATGGGACCCGGAGCAGCAGCAGAAAATGGCAGCCTGCATTGCCCGACAGGGACGCGCTATGGGAATCAGTCATGCGCTGGCTCCTGTGTTCGATATCTGCCGTGACCCGCGCTTTGGTCGTATGGGAGAAACCTACGGCGAGGATCCGACCCTTGCCGCTGCGATGGGGACGGCCTATGTGAAAGGCTTACAGGATAAACATCGTATGAGTGCCTGCAGCAAACATTTTCTTGGGTTTATGGCAGGACAGGGTGGAATCCATACGGCACAGGCAGTCGTTTCCCCGCGTGAACTGCGTGAGGTTTATGCCAAGCCGTTTCAGGCAGCCATTACAGATGGAAAACTTGACAGCGTAATGAACTCCTATGCTGCCATTGATGGGCAGGTCCCGGCAGGCAGTAAGGCAATTCTGCGTGATCTGCTGCGCAGTGAGATGGGCTTTAACGGTGTAACTGTGTCGGATTACAGTGCTGTGGAACAGCTGGAATCGATTTATCATCTGGCTGAGAGTCCTGCCGATGCAGGACGCCTTGCGCTGGAAGCGGGTATGGATCAAGAGCTTCCGACCATTGCGGCTTATAACGATGAACTGAAAGAAAACATTCGCAGCGGTGTTGTGCAGGAATCGCTGCTGGACGAAGCGGTGCTGCGTATTCTGACGATGAAATTCCGTTTGGGTCTGTTTGAAAACCCCTTCCCCGCTGAAAATGTACAGGCGGAAATCACTCCCGCAGATACGGCGCTGAACCGCAAAATCGCGCAGGAGTCAATGATCCTGCTGAAAAACGACGGTGTCTTGCCCCTGGCAAAGAGCGTAAAAAAGGTGGCTGTTATCGGCTGGCACGCTGACAGTGTCCGTGCCTTATTCGGCGGATATTCGGCACTGGCCATGAAAGAAAATACGCTGGGCGTTAAGATGAGCATGGCCGGCATCCAGGCAGATGCGGATTCTCCGGCTGCGGAAAATGCGGTGCAGAAGACATATCCGGGAAGCGAAGTCGTTATGGAAAACCCCGGTGTCGAGCCGCTGGCACGGCGCTGCTATCCCGATGCGTATAGTATGCTGGGGGCATTGCGCCTTGCTGCCCCGCATACAGAGTTTCTGTATGCACAGGGATACCCCTATGCTGGCAATGAGGAAAGCGGTTATGATGCGGCACTGCAGATCGCAAAAGATGCCGATTTGGTGATTTGCACTTTGGGCGGTCATTATGGCTGGAATGCGTCCTGCACAACGGGCGAGGGTATTGATGCCATGCACATTGGACTGCCGGTCTGTCAGGAACGCTTTTTAGAAAAATTGGAATCGCTGCACAAGCCGGTTGTCGGCGTTCACTTTGACGGTCACCCCATCAGCAGCGATACGGCAGACCGCGTATGCAACGCGATACTGGAGGCATGGGCTCCCGGTGCGCAGGGCGGTGAGGCCATTGCCGCGCTGCTGACCGGAAAGGCGAATCCCTGCGGCAAGCTGCCCTGTACCGTGGCACGCCATGAGGGGCAGATTCCTGTGTACTACAACCACCCGACAAATACCTGTTACAGTATGACAGGAGGCATGCCGAAAAACGCCTATATCGATGGAGCGCACACGCCACGCTACTGCTTTGGTCATGGACTGAGTTATACAAAATACGAGTACGATACATTGCGGTTGGAAAAAGACGCTATTCAGGCCGACGGTGTACTGAAAGGGCGGCTGCATGTGCGCAACACAGGAAATAAAGCCGGCACAGAAATCGTGCAGTTTTATGTGCATGATGTGGCGGCAAGCATGGTACGTCCCGTTAAAGAACTGGTGGGGTTTGCCAAAGTGAATCTGCAGCCGGGTGAAGAAAAAACGGTCTGTCTTTCCCTGCCAATGAGCCAACTGGCTTTTCTGGATGCCGATATGCGTTGGAAAGTCGAACACGGGAAAGTCGAGCTGATGGTCGGGGCATCCTCTGAGGATATTCGCGGGAAAGCGGAGTTCATGATTGTGGGAGATGCTTATCCCGATGGCAAAAATCGCAGCTTTGTAGCTGACACAAAAATCATGTAAAGGTAAATTGACAATGCAAAGATTGGATTTTAACACCGGCTGGCATTTCAGCTGCCCCGATGGCCGCGATTTTGATGTGACCCTGCCGCATGATGCCATGCTCAATACCCCGCGCAATACCGAGCCGGGGTTTACATGGTTTCTGCTGGCAGGCTGGCGCGGCAACGATTATACCTATACAAAGAATCTGCACATCACGTCGGAACTTATAAATAAGCACCTTGTACTGGAATTTGAGGGTGTATACTGCATGACGACGGTGACAGTGAATGACCGCCCCGCCGCCGAAAAAGCTTACGGGTACACGCCATTTACGGTGGAACTGGATGGACTTCTGCGCGAAGGCGACAATACAATTGAAGTCACCGCCCATGTGCCGCAGGACGGTCATAATCGTTGGTACACGGGCGGCGGTATTTACCGCCCGGTGCATCTGCTGGTGGGTGAGGACGCCTATATGGAACGATACGGCGTGCGTGTCACAACGTTGTCTGTCGCACCCGCTTGCGTGCGGGTCGAGGTAATGACCCACGGCGGTGACTGTGCCGAGGTGCGAATCGCCGAGAAAAACGGGAAGGAAGTGGTTTGCGCCCAAGCGGCTGTTGCAGACGGACATGCTGTGGTCGAACTGGAGATTCCGAACGCAAAGCTCTGGAACGCCGAACATCCGAATCTGTATCTTGCCGAAGTCACCATGTACAGCGGCGGAAAAGCAGTTGACACGGTCACGGAATCGTTTGGTCTGCGTGTCATTGAAATTGACCCCGCACGTGGATTGCTTATCAATGGGGAACCGACGTTTTTGCGCGGTGGCTGCATCCATAATGATATGGGCGTTATCGGCGTTATCAACAATGATGCCACCGAACTGCACCGCGCCCGCAATATCAAAAAGGCCGGGTTCAACGCAATCCGCAGTGCCCACCACCCGATGAGCCGCAGTCTGATGAAAGCTTGCGATGAAGTGGGTCTTTATGTGATGGATGAGGCGTTTGACTATTGGTATCGTATGAAGTCCCCCAATTCCCCTTATAACCGATATTTTATGCAGGACTTTAAGGTCGATACAGCCGCAATGGTGCAGGATGCCTACAATCATCCCAGTGTGGTGATTTACTCCATCGGCAACGAAATCCCGGAGGCCGGCGGTGTAAAGGGCGTGCGCGTCGGCAAGGAAATTGTAGATGCCATCCATGCGCTGGATACGACCCGTCCGACCACTTTATGCCCCAGCGTACATTGGCTGCGGGAATATCTGGACGGTACGCCTTATCTGACAACCGATGAGGACGAATGGATGCGCGATGACCCTGAACGGCAAAAGGCGGATTGGATGCACTATGCGTCCATCTTCCGCAGCGCAGTCAACAATCTGCCTGACAACGAGAAAGGGCAGGTTTACCCGGAAACCTACATCCGCATGGATGAAGATGCCACAAAAAACCTTTACCCTTATTTGGATATTGCCGGGTATAACTACTATGAGGATCGGTATGAGGTATTGCATGAACTCCACCCGGAACGTGTACTGCTGGGTACCGAAACCCGCCATACCATGCTGCCGGATACGATGAAGTTTGCCAAGACACACCCCTACTTGATCGGCGATTTTGTCTGGACATTGCAATCTCACTTGGGTGAAATCAACTGCTGCGACCTGCACTATGAGGAAAACGAGGAACACAAAAGCTACCCGTGGGTCACAAACCACGGCGGCGTGCTGGATTTGACAGGGCAGGCAGAGCCGTCGCTGCATCGTTATGAGTTTATTTGGGGCGGCTTTTTAGACAAGCCTGTACACGCGCTGTACCTTGCCAGCCAGCCGCCTGTTCATAACGGAAAGCCCCCTCTTGCCACAAGTTACCGCTGGACCGATACGGTAGACGGCTGGACTTATGAGGGCTATGAGGGAAAACGGACTTTTGTAGATGCCTACACGGATGCCGACAGTGTGGAAATTTTTGTGAACGGCAAGAGCGCGGGCAAGGCACAGGTGAAAGACTACTTTGCCAAGATTCCCTGCATTTATGAACCGGGTGAACTCGTGGGTGTTGGCTATGATGCGGACGGACATGAAATCTACCGCACTTCGGTGCGCACAGCCGATGCCGAAACCGTGCTGACCGTCAAGACCGATAAGAACATTTTGCGCGCGGGCGGACAGGATTTCTGCTTTGCGGATGTTTATGTAACAGATAAAAACGGCACCGTCAAACTGCTGCCCGACTATGATGTGAAAATCGAGGTGGTCGGTGCGGCATCTTTGCAAGGCTACGGCAGCGCCGCCTATAAAAACGCTGAGCATTACGACCAACACCACCATAAGAGCTGGCAGGGTCATTTACAGGCTGTCCTGCGCAGCACGGAAAAGACCGGGCCTGTGACTGTGACCTTTACTGCCGACGGCTGCGCTCCGGCAATCCTGCATTTGAGCGCTGAATGAGGAGAAAATTATGAAAAATCACGGAATGAACCCGTATCTCCCAAGCTGGGAGTATGTGCCGGACGGTGAACCGCATGTGTTTGGCAAACGTGTCTATATCTACGGCAGCCATGACCGCTTTGCCGGCTATGCTTTTTGCCAGAACGACTATGTATGCTGGTCAGCCCCGGTGGATGACTTGACCGATTGGCAGTACGAGGGCATCATCTACACCCGCGCCGAAGCTGCCCATAACGAGGATGGCCGCCAGTGCCTGTACGCCCCCGATGTGACCTGCGGTCCGGATGGACGCTACTATCTCTATTATGCGCTGAACGAAACCTCTGCCATCTCGGTGGCTGTCTGTGATACCCCTGCAGGGAAATATACCTATTACGGGGATGTTCATTACCCGGATGGCACGACTTTGGGCGCACGCCCCGGTGATGAGCAGCAATTTGACCCCGGTGTGCTGACTGAGGGGGAAACCACATGGCTATACAGCGGCTTCTGCCCGCCGATGATGCCGGGTCGCACAGGGGCGCTCTGTTATCGCCTTGCGTCCGATATGCTGACTGTTGAGCAAACATATCCGGCTGTTGTACCCGGTGCCCAGACTGCAAAAGGAACGGGCTTTGAGGGACACGCATTTTTCGAGGCAAGCAGCATCCGCAAAGTGGGGGATAAGTACTATTTTATCTACTCGTCCGAGTTGAGCCATGAACTGTGCTACGCTGTCAGTGACAGCCCCTGCCGCGGCTTTGTTTATGGCGGCACGCTGGTAGATAATGCCGATTTAGGCTTGTGTGATACGGCGCGGTATTTTACGGGCAACAACCACGGCAGTATCGAGCAGATAAATGGGCGCTGGTATGTGTTCTACCATCGCCACACGAACAGCAGTATGTTCTGCCGTCAAGGCATGGTGGAACCGATTGAAATTTTGCCGGACGGGCGTATCCCGCAGGTGGAAATCACAACAAGCGGACCGAACGGCACTCCCTTGCCGGCTGTCGAATTGCGTGAACTGCCCGCCTATGCCGCCTGTAACCTGTATATGACGCAGCCGCCGCAGGTCAATGCCGAGGCCGGGCAGAATCCGTTCCCGTACATCACGCAGGACGGTGCGGATGTCATGCCGGAAAGTGAAAGTAAACCGGAAGCATATATCTGCAATTTAACTCCCGGTACGGTAGTTGGATTCAAATATCTGAATTTTCAGAATGTCACGAAAGTATCGGTCAAGACGCGTGGTATGTGCTATTATGGCGGCTTTGACGTACTCCTCACTGCGGATGGTGAGCCGATTGGTACGGTTTCAGCGGCAAGAGGGAACGAGTGGACATGGCAGACAACGGAACTGGCAATCCCTAATGGAATCAGTGCCATTTATTTCCGCATGAAGGGCTATGGAACACTGTCGTTGGCCGCCGCGAAGTTTCATTGAGAAAGGAACAAATCCATGCTGGAAGATTATCAAAATAAGGTCTGCGTTGTAACGGGTGCCGCCAGCGGCATCGGCAAAGCACTGTGTGAAAAACTAGTGGCACTGGGCGCACAGGTATACGCACTGGATCGCAATAAAGCAGATATAGAGGGCTTGTCAGCCTTTGTTGAAACAGACTTGTCCGATAAAGGGAGCATTGATGCCGCCTTTTGCGCTTTGCCGCAGGTGATTGACCGATTCTTCGGTGTGGCGGGTCTGTCCGGGGCGCGGACAAGTTACTGGCTGACGTTCACAGTGAATTTTATAGCAAACAAGTACATGACCGATACCTATTTGGAAAAACGCATTCCGTCCGGCGGCAGCATTGCCTATGTGACAAGCTGTGGTGGTCTGATGTGGGAAAAATGGCGCAAAGAGTATGTGAAAGTTATGGACTGCAAGACGTGGGATGAAATGGTTGCGTTTATGAAGTCAGTTTCTCCTAAGGATGGCGTGGGTGTTATGGCCTACACCCTCTCCAAGCGTGCCATGAACTACTACACCTCGCTGAAAGCCGTGGAGCTTGGAAAGCGCGGGATCCGTGTGAATGCATTGCTGCCGGGCTCCACCGACACCGGCATGAAAAAAGAATTTGAGAAAATGGCCGGCGGGCAGGATAATCTTGTCAAAGAAAACGGCGGCGCAGGACGCCTTGCCACCCCACAGGAGATGGCCGATCCGCTGCTGTTCCTTAACAGTGGTATGGCCGCCTTTGTTTCCGGATTGTTGCTGATTGCAGATATGGGTCACAACTGTGAAAAGACGCTGGGATTCTGCAAAAATCAGTTGGATGTTCCCGCAGCACTGAAACTGTATAACACGAAGTTTTTTCAGAACAAGTTGAAAACCAATCAGTGATATTTGATGTGCGCGGTTTCTTTTATTATTTAGATCACCGCATGATTGACGATATTACGCGCAGTATTTGATTTTTATTGAATTCACATCAAGATTTGCGGGGAAAGTGTACCCTTACGCCCGGATAGAACAGAGAAACTATAAAAAGAGCCCGGAGGACCTTACCAAATCGGTAAGGTTCTCCGGGCTCTTTTTTTCTCCCCCGGAAAGTGTATTCAAATGGGGTACACGAGGCAACAGGAAAAATCAAGAAAGGATGTGAGCATATGACAAATACCATATTTTACAACGGTTTGCAATGGGAAAATCAGCGAACAGCATTTAATTCTTTTCGTAAATCAGATGCCCACCGACCTATGGTTTTCGCCATAAGCTGGTGGGCATCTGTTGTTCTGGCTTATAATTCACTGATGGTTGCAGTAATGGGCTGCATGAGGATTCGCCTGACCGGGTTATATACTGCCAGCACCACAGCCGCCAGCACGACTACAACAATCACGGCAAGACACCCCCACGGCACCTGCCACGCTGCACCGAAATAATGGGTGATGAGCAGGATATACAGCTTCCGATTCAGCACAAGACCCAGCGCAATGCCCACCACAAGACCGGACACCGCATAGGTGCCAGCTTCGGCAGAGATCATGCGTTTCAGCTGTGCATCATCCATCCCGATGGCACGCAGGATGCCATACTGCTTTATTCGTGCCGACACGCTCATGGAAATGCTGTTGATGATGTTCAGAATGGTGATTCCTGCAATCACGATGAGAAACGCATAGACCACCAGATGGAACGCCCAGTAGGTGCTTTGTATCATCCGATTTCCTTCGATTCGGTTGGAAAAAACAACCTGCTTGTTTAACGTGTCGCTCAGCAGGGTGTGTATTTGTGCAATGGCTGCGTCTGCTGTGGTATCTTTTAGTTGAATATCGATCACCGCATAGCGGTTTTGCCCGGTCAGCTGATGGAAGGTTTCTTCGGTGCAGATAACAATCGGGGAATCGGTACTACTGAACGGGCTGTCGTTCAATACACCCACGACTGTGAGCTTTGCATCCTCCAGCTGAATGGTATCACCCACGGTCAGGGAGTTGCTTTTGTCGAATACCGTCAGCACAGGGTATGTGCCATCCTCTGGCTCCTGCGGAAGGGTTCCGCCAATCAGGTCTTTTTTCGCCCAGCCAAACTGTATAGTATCGTATGAAATCAGGTCGATGGACCCCTGTTTTCCCTGATATTCCGCCGGGAGCGGGCAATACATCCGCCCGAATGCGTGTTTGACTTCCGGCAGAGCTTCCAGCTGCTCCACCAGCACCGGGTCAAGGACATTTTGCCCGGATGTTTCAGCCACCGATAAGTCCGGTGCGTAGGACTGCACCGGATTCAGCGCAAATCCAACCCAACGAAGCAAAACCGAAAAGCTCAAAAACAGGAGAATGCTTAACGCAAAGGAACCTGTCATCAGAAGCAAGTTCTTTTTGGACGAGGTTGCATGGCTCACGCCCAAAGAGAGCTCTGCACGACTTCCAAACAACCGAGCATGACATGGAGAATCCGCTGCATTTTCCACCGCATTCACAGTTGCTGCTGTGATCGGAGAAGCTTTTGCCGCCCGCCGTGCCGGAGAAGATGCCGCGAACCAAACCGTGATAAGTCCCAGCACGGAACCACAGATAATACCGACCGGGCTGATGCCAAGCACTGGTAAAGAGCTGAACTCCTCGCCGATAAATCCACGCAGAAAGGAACACAATCCCCATGTGGAAACGATTCCCAGCACACATCCTGCTGGAACAGCAGTTTTACACCAGAAAAGGGCTTCCAGCCGGACAAGCATCCGAACCTGATTTTTTCCTGCCCCAAGACAACGCAGCATTCCATAATAGCTGGTACGCTGCGCTACATTGCTGTTGATGCTGCCTGTGATCATAAAAATTCCGGCAAGGACGACCATGCCAGCCAACACAGCCGCTACCGCATATAAGCCTACAATATAATCGTTGTTGCTGCTTGCGTTCAACGCCATCAGGTAAGTATTTTCGGAGATTTTTTCTTCTGAAATTCCGTACTTGTTTTCGATGTTCACAATGGACTGCCGCAAATTGGTATGTGGCTTGAACTGGATGAAATACTGTGTTTCAAAGGATTCTTCTACCTGTGCGGCAATCTGAGAAAATGTACTGCGGTTCATCACCAGCACAACAGCATCATACTGGTTCGTATCGGAGGTATCCTCATTGAAACCTGCGACAGTAAGCGAAATGGTCTGTCCATCCGGGAGCGTCAGCGGAATCGCTGTACCGACCGTAACATCCAGCCAATCCCGGATGTTTGCTGTCACGAGCACTTCGCCATCCGCCGGGGCAGTGCTACACTGCATTCCCGGAAAGATTTGAAGGATTGCATCATCTGCTCCTACCAGTGCGGCACGTTTATCTCCGGCAAAGTAGTTTTCCGTAAGGGAAGCGTTGATGTCGCTATACGCCGAAAGTGCAGCAACATTCTCCTGTGCGGCAAGCTCTGCGGCTGTTTCAGGGGAGATGTCCTTTACCATGATATGCCAGTTTCCGTTTTTGTTCAGCTGGTTTGAGGTTTCCATCCGAATCGCCATATCTGCCATACTGAACACCGCCGTGACCAGAAACACCGCAAGGACGATGCACAAAATCGTCATGCGGTTCTGCCGTCTGCGTACCTTGGCAGAAATCGGGATCAGGCTCAGATAGCTTTTCATTTCTGTGCTGCTCATTCCCGGCACCTCCCAAAATCGGTCAGGCAGCCGTCCGATACCTGCAGCACCCGGTCTGCCGTCTGCGCAATGCTGCGGTTGTGGGTGATCATCAGGATAGTCTGCTCGTATTTCCGGGATGTTTCTTTTAGCAGGGCAATGACCTCGCTGGTGTTCTGGGTGTCCAGATTGCCGGTCGGCTCATCCGCCAAAATCAGTGAAGGGCGGGTCATCAGGGCGCGGCCAATGGCTACCCGTTGCTGCTGCCCACCGGAAAGCTGACTTGGCAGATGCTTCCGACGGTCTTTCAGATTCAGCACGGTCAGCAGTTCTTCCAGATATGCCCTGTCCGGCTTTTGGTAGTCCAGCAGCACCGGGAACAGGATGTTCTGTTCTACGGTCAGTTCCGGGATGAGGTTGAATGCCTGAAAGATAAAACCGATATTGCGGCGGCGGAAGATCGTCAGCTCCCGGTCTTTCATGGCAAAAACATCCTTGCCATCAATCAGCACCTTGCCGGAAGTCGGCGTATCCAGTCCACCAATCAGGTTGAGCAGGGTGCTTTTGCCGGAGCCGGATTCGCCAACGACCGCCACATATTCGCCTTTCGGCACTGAAAAGTTAACATCTTTCAGCGCATGGACAGCAGTTTCTCCGCTGCCGTAGGTCTTGCAGAGATGGTTGACTTCTAATAGTTCCATAGTGTATCCCTCACTTTGCAGGTTCCTTCGATTCAGACGGATTATCTCTGTCTGTGCAGAAAAGGATAACACGTCAACCTTACTGCAAGCCTACACTCAGCCTACAATTTTGTAGGAATCGGAAAATTCAGAGTAAAGGTCGTGCCCTTTCCCAGCTCGCTGTCTACTTCAATGGTGCCGTGATGGGCTTCCACAACGGCTTTTGCCAGCGGCAGACCCAGCCCGATGCCCTGTGTATCCTGTGAAAAGCGGCTGCGATAAAACCGTTTGAAGATATGGTACAAATCTTCCGGGTGGATGCCGCTGCCGTTGTCGCGCACTTTGATCTGAACCATGGACGGCAGTGCATTCCACTCTACCTGAATCGTATCTCCGCTCTTTGTGTGGTCAAGGGCATTCTTTACAAGATTGTCCACAGCTTCCTGCATCCAGTCACGGTCGCACCAAAGTGTAACCGCCTCTGAGCCGGACAGAACAAGCTTTTTCTGTTCCTGCTCTGCACGATAGTTATACTGCCGCGCAATGTCCTGCACCATTTCAGCAACATTTTCGTTTTTCTTCTCCAAGACGACCGAACCGGCATCCAGCCGGGTGATTTTGAGCAGATTCTGCACCAGCGTTTCGATGCGGTCCAACTCCTGTTCGGACAGGTCTGCAAACTCTTTGACCTCCGACGGCGAAACAGCTTCGTCCTGAAGCAGACCGTTGTAGATATTCAACGCCGCCAGCGGTGTTTTGAGCTGGTGCGAAATATCTGCAATGGTATTTTTCAAAAAACGCTTCTCCCGCTGCTCGTTGTCTGCGTGTGCGCTCAGAACTGCCGCCAATGCATTAACGGAGTGAAACAGACGGTAAAGTTCTCCCTCCCGGTCGCAGTCCAGTCGTGCATCCGGGTTGCCATCCAGACAGCTTTGGATTTGCTGGACTGCCTGTTCCAGAAGCGCGCTCTGCCTTTGGAAATAGCGAAAAAGCACGCCCCAGAGACAGCCGCCCAGCAGCAGAAAAACCAACAGTAACCCGAAAGAGAATGCGTGCGTCGTATGCCATACGATGCCCTGCGTGAGAGCCAATGCCACCGCCCAGACCGCCAGCACTGTCCGGAACAAAATCCGGATCTCCCGGTTTGCGAATACTTTCATACGGCACCTTTACCCATTCCATTTATAGCCCATGCCGCGGACAGTCAGCAGCATCTGCGGTTTGCCGGGGTCGTCCTCAATCTTCATCCGCAGCCGCCGGATGTACACTGTTAAGGCACTGCTGTCAATGTAATCCCCATCGCAGTCCCACAGTGCATCCAGAATTTGTTCCTTGGATAGCACGGCATTCGGATGCTGCATAAAGAAGCAGAGCAGCTTGTACTCTGCGCCGGTCAGTTCCAGCAAGATTCCGTTTTTGTATGCCTGCCCCTGCAACAGCCGGACGGTGATGCTGCCCGATTCCAGTACGGGTTCTCCTGCGCTGGACGCATTTGCACGGCGAAGCAGTGCATTGACCCGCGACAACAGGACACCCAGCTTGAACGGCTTGGTCAGGTAATCATCCCCGCCCAGTTCCAGTCCCATGATGATATTCATTTCCTCATCCGAAGCAGTCAGGAACAGAATCGGCACGTTGGATGTGCGCCGCACCTTCTGGCAGAAATCGAAGCCAGAGCCATCCGGCAGGGAAACATCCAGCACCAGCAGGTCATATTTTCTGTCTGACCACAGCACCTCGGCTTCTGCCAGCGTCCGGGCTGTATCCAGTGCAAAGCCCTGTTTCTTGAATGCAAAGGTCAGCCCACTGATCAGGCTCAGATCATCTTCCAAAAGGAACAGTTTTCTCATGATTCCCTCTCTTTTCCGCGTTTTGTGTGTCCTACAGGTTCAAAAGCATTATAAGTTTTTTCTGCGAACATTACAATGTGCGAAACGGAAATTGTTTCTTGCCGTGTGTTAAATATAAGTCCTACTATCACCGCTTTACTGCGTAAAGTACATTGCAAGGTGATTTTTGGTGCGCCCGAAGGGATTCGCCAAGCCGCGCCCTAGAAATGCCCCACCGGGGCGTTTCTGCCCCGCGGGACGCAAAGCGCGGGGCACGGGCTGTTCGAATCCTCCCTTTTGCTGCCCCATAAAATCCATGCAAAACAAAAAGAGCAGCACCCCATAAGGTGCTGCTCTTGGTGCGACCGGGAGGATTCGAACCTCTGGCCTTCCGGGTCGGAGAACTACGACAGGGCGGCATAGACCAGCGTTGAAACGTAAAATTTATTGGTTCTGCACAGTTGAGCCCAAAACGAGAAAAAAGCCCATTGTTGGTTGTCACAACAGGCTTTTCCGGCATTTCACAAGGCATTTGCACAGCAGTGGTCAAATGGTGGTCAAAAATCAGGGACACTCAACACGCAGTATCCCTGTGGAAAGATTTTACAGACGAAAGCGGTGCACCATTCCAGCAGATTTTGTCCTGATCATAGACTACACGGGTGGCCTCTTTCACAAATGCTTTTACTTCCGGGTAGGGACTTGGCCACGTCACATTGATTCGCCTGCAAGTCTGATAGGAGATGAGATAAAAGGCATCGCGCTCCGGGTCGCGATTGAAATAGCCTTGCGCATTTATGGAATACACATCATTTCAAGTAAGTAATTAATAGATTCATGACAGCTTCGCCAGAAAGTTCGTATCTCGGAGTACCGCCAAAACTGGGCAGGGGAGCAACACCAAAATCATGGACATACTATGCCGACCATACTGGTCGGACAATTTATTTGATAGAATAAAAACAACTTCTGCACTTGGTGAAATCCCGAGAGAGACTGCCGCTTTACGACTAATTTAAGACGCAATTCAAAGACGACAGCAAAATTCCCGCTCGTCTTACCCCTCATACCCTTTTCCGTCGTACTTATCCCTCTCGGGGGTGCCCAGCAGCACATCGGCATACGGGCCGCCCAAGGCTTGCAGGCCGGCGGCGACCAGACCTGTGAAACGCACTGCACCAAGGTACCGCAGGTGGGTGTTGTCCTCCTTGCCGTCGGGGTAGTTGGGGTAGAGGTTCGGGGTAAAGACCATGTACAGCTCGCGGCTGGAGGGCTCGCCCATCTCCTGCACCAGTTTGGTGGATGCGGCGCTCAAATCAATCAGCGGCAGGTCCTCGCGCGCGGCCAGCAGGCGCACAGCGTCGGGGTAAGCACCGTGGGTCGGGACCAAAATGCCCCCCTCAAAGCGGCGGCGCACCAGCGGCGTGATGAGCACGGGCAGCGCGCCCTTGGCCTGCGCGGCGTGGGCGTAGGCCAGCAGGTTGGCGGCGAACTGATCAGGCGCGGCGTAGCGGGTGGGGTCCTCGGACTTTTCATCGTTGTGGCCGAACTGCATCAGCAGCAAATCGCCCGGGCACAGAGCCGCCTCCACCGGAGCCCACAGGCCCTCGTCGTAAAAACTCTTGGTGCTGCGACCATTGCGGGCATGGTCGTACACCGCAATGCCGGGGCGCACATACAGGTCCAAGACCTGCCCCATGCCGCACTGCGGCCACGTGGAAATATTATTGAACTGCACGGTGGAATCACCGATCCAAAAAATACGCGGTGTCATAAGCCAAAACTCCCTTTATTACATTATTATATCTACTATAGCGCGCGCCGCGCGCCAAAACAAGCGTTTCAGCCGCGGTAGAGCGTGCGTTTTGCCCAACCACCCACAAGGTCCACGGCGGGACCCATCAAAAGCATGATGCCAATCGTGACGGGCCCGACGCTGCCGCCCAAGACGAGCGTCAGCACGACCCACGCGGCGTCCCACGCCATGCGTACGGCGCGGAAGGGCAGATGGGGCAGCGTGGCCGCCAGTACAAAGGACATCGCGTCATAAGGCGCGGTGCCGAGGTCGGCAGTCATGTACAGCGACGCCGCCACGACGAAAACCGCAAGGGCGGCCACCATGAACACAAACCGCGCAGCCCCGCCTGTGGGAGCCGTGATGCCGTACAGGCGGAACACCCAGCCGAAGAAATCCGCCGTGTAGCCCACCAACACCATGTTGGCCAGTGTGCCAAGGCCGATGCGGTGCGGGTCCTGCCACAACACAAGGCAGAACATGACGGCGTTGATGAGCAGTTCGGCGCTGCCCAGCAGCCAGCCCATGCGGGCGGCAAACGCGAGGCAGGCCGTCGTGAATGGGTCGGTGCCGAGGTCGGCCAGCACAAGGGCGGCCACGGCAAAGCCCATAAACAGCACGCCCACCGTCATGACAGCGGCGCGGCGCAGGCGGTAAGCTCCGGCTGGTAAAAAGTCAGTAAAACTCATTTTTGGCATTTTTCGGCAGTCCTTCCCGTACAACAGTTTTTTATACTAACCATATCACGCTGCCGCGTGCCAACACAAGACACAGTATTTATAAATGCGAAATTGTTCCCCCTGCACTGGCGAGCGCGTTGACTTTTGGCAGTGAAAAATGGTATAGTACTAAAAAGGGAGTGTCGGAATGTTTGAAACAATTACAAAACATGTGCGGGAAAACTCTGTCGTGCGGTTCCTGCTCTCCCACCTGATCATTCTGCTGGCGGCGCTGCTGATTTGTGCGGTGGGATTCCGCAGCGCGTTCGTCATTGTGCGCAATGATGTGCTGGACAGCACAATGTTTGCCATGACGCAGGCCGTGTCCAGCGTGGACAACGGCCTGACGGAGCTGCGCACGCTGGGCATGCAGACCGCCCGCAGCGAGTCAATCTATCGGTTGGAAAATCTGCGCCACACCGACGATAACTACTACCAAAACATCATCCGCGCTATCAACGAGTACTACCAGCGGATGCTATACTACTCGCCCAACTGGGTGAACAATACCTTTATCTATTTAAACAGCATGGACCGCGTTATCTACAACCGCGCGGTCTATGCGCCGGACATTTTCAGCGGCTACCTGCTGGAATGGGGCGATGACGCCGCGCTGTGGCAGGCGGTCTGCACCGATGACAACCGCGCACCGTTTTTCTGCAAGCTGGGTGGGCAGGACATCTATTACGGCATCCCCAGCAGCCGCCTGATGAGCAGCAAGACCGGGACCGTGTTCTTCCGCATCGATTCGGACTGGTTGGAGGAAAAGTTCTCGTTTTTGGAGCAATACAACGGCTATTCGCTGTTTGTGCTGGACGATGACAACGGCGGGGTCTGCCTGTACAGCCACGATGACCTGAGTCTGGCCGACAGCCTGCCCGAAGACTGGCTGACCGCGCAGGGCACATGGAACAGCGGCAACGATTTGGTCCTGCACCTTGCGGGCAGTGACTCGCTGGGCTTGAGTTATCTGCTCGTTTTGCCGGAACAGCAGGCAATGCGGCAGCTGAATACCCTGCGCAACCAGATGCTTTTCCTGATTTTTGCCGCGGTCGTGCTGGGCACGGCGGTATCGCTCTACTTTTCGGTGCGGCGCGGGCGGCCCGTCAATGAGATCGCGCGCGCCTTGCAGGCGGCTGACGGCGCGGTGAACACCGATTTGAACCTTATCAGCAGCGCGGTCAGCCAGCTTGTGCAGGATAACACCCATCTGCTGCAGGAGCAGGCGGCCGACCGCCCCGCGCTGCAGACGGCATTTTACCACAACCTGCTCAAATCGAACTTTGTCTCCCGCCCGGAAATGGAGTATATGGCGCAGCGCGCGGGCATTGAACTGACAGATAAAACCTACTGCGCCGCCGTGCTGCGCCTATTCCCCGGTATTGATATTGACGCCATTGACGGCCAGACCGTGGAGGACGCCAAGGTGCTGCAGCAGGCCATCAGCGCCTATGTGGACGAGCTGTGCGTGCGCCCTGTGCACAACTACAAGCGCAATACCCTGGAAACCCTGTATATGTTTGAGATCCAGGACCAGGAAAAACTGCTGGGCGTGCTGCACCGCGTTGCGGCGTGGCTGCATGAGCAATACCATGTGGAAGCCCATTGGGGCGTTGGCACCCCCTGCGATGACCTGATGCAGTTCTGGAAAAGCGCCGAGGAAGCCGCAGCCGCCCAGCACGATGCGGACGGCGGAACAGCGGTGCAGGTGTACGGCAGCCAGCTTGGCGCCCGCGATGGCTATTACTTCCCCTATGTAGTGGAAGAGCGGCTGACCCAGAGCCTGAGCGCAGGCGATGCCAAAGCTGTGGAAGATGTGCTGAGCCTTTTGCAGACGGAAAACTTTGTGCGCCGCAGTTTGAACCGCAGCCGCATGCGCCAGCTGAACCGCCGCATTGTGGAAATCCTTTCCGCACAGACCGGCGTTATAGTGGAAGAAAACGCTGACCTGATGGCGCTGAACGAGCTGGCGTTCGACTACAAGGGCGACTGCGAAAGCTACTTTGAGGCGCTGAACACACTGTGCCAAGCGCTGTGCAGCGAGGCCACGCAGCAGAAAAGCGCCCGCCGCAGCGAGAACGTGAAGGCCATCGAGGAATACATCCGCAAAAACTACCGCAACCCGAGCCTCGGTCTGGCGATGGTCAGCGCCGAGTTCAATCTGTCGGAAGGGTATCTGTCGGCCATTTTCAAGAAGGAAACGGGCACAAATTTTGCAGAGTATCTGGAGCAGCTCCGCGTCAAGGCGGCGTGCGTATTGCTGGAGGACGGCTGCAAAGTGTCCGATCTGCCGGAACGAGTCGGGTACAACAGCATCCAGTCGTTCCGCCGCGCGTTCAAGCGAGTGATGGGCGTTAGCCCGAGTGAATACAGAGAATAAAACGACACATCGCAATAATTCTAAGGGGGAACGATTCTTCTCCACAAGAATCGTTCCCTTTTTCTGTTGGGGAACAGATGCATAGAAACGGGAAACTGCCCCTTATGCGGCGGGGGGCGGCGTGGTATGATGCAGATACAGCAAGCGGGACGGACAAACCCGCGGCGGTGCATTTCACATCACGAGAGGAGAGAATTTATTCCATGCCACTGAAAACCCGGTTGGCCCCCAAGGAGCATATGGGGCTGACGACCCGGCAGAAAATCAAAAAGTATCGGGCATTCTACATTATGTTCATCCCGCTTTTCCTCTGCTTGGTCTTGTTCTCCTACCTGCCGATGTTCGGCATTCTCTACGCATTCACCGACTACACCCCCTTCAAGCCCGCCAGCTTCGTTGGGCTGCAGAACTTTCAAAAGCTGTTCTCCCAAGCGGGTTTCTGGAAAGCGTTTTTCAACACGCTGCAAATCAGTATCACCAAACTGATCATCGACACGGTCGGCAGCATTGTGCTGGCTCTGCTGCTGGATGAACTGCATTTCAAATGGTTCAAAAAGATCTCCCAGACCATCATCTACATCCCGCACTTTATGTCCTGGGTTGTTGTGGCTTCCATCTTTACCATGTTCCTCTCGCCGAAAAACGGCCTGATCAACGGCGTTATCACCGCTTTGGGCGGCGATTCCATCTATTTCCTCGCCAACGAAAAATGGTGGCGGCCCATCTTTTATATGATCGCTGTCTGGAAAGACATCGGCTGGGGCACCATCATCTACATTGCGGCGCTTTCCGGCGTGGATATGGAGCAGCACGAAGCCGCCGTTCTGGACGGTGCAACCCGCTTCCAGCGCGTGATCTACTTAACGCTGCCCGCCATTTCCGGCACCATTGTTACCGTCTTTATCCTGAACCTGGCCAAGGTCCTGAACCTGTTTGACCCGGTGTGGGTATTGCAGAACTCCATGGTCGTCAACACCTCGGACGTTTTGGAAACCTATGTTTACCGCATGGGCATTTCCGGTTCGCAGTACGGTCTGTCCACGGCAGCAGGCTTGTTCAAATCCGTCATTTCTATCCTGCTGGTTGCCATCGGCAATAAGCTGAGCAAAAAGCTGACAGGCGAGGAGGTACTGTAATATGAACGGCATCAATTCCAAAGACCGTTTCTCTTTTGCCAAGGGCTACCGTGCCCGCACGATCTTTTTGATTTTTGATATCCTGCTGCTGGGCATCCTGATGTGCATGATGGTGCTACCGCTGCTGAAAGTGATCGTTGATTCCATCGACCCCACCAGTTACGGCGTGCGCCTGTGGCCCCGCAAGATCGATTTTTCGGCTTATGAGATGATCCTGACCACCTCCAGCCTTTACCGCCCGTTTTTGGTCTCTGTGCTCACCACCGTTGTCGGTACCGTTACCGGCCTGTTCATCATCACGATGGGTGCTTATGTCCTGATCCAGAAAGATATGCCCGGTCATGTTCTGATGGGCCGCATGGTTCTGTTCACCATGATGTTCAGCGGCGGTATGATCCCCACCTACCTGACCATCAAGAACCTGGGGCTCATGAACAACATGCTGGCCGTTATCATTCCGTGCAGCGTTTCGGCTTACAACACCATTCTGATGCGCAGCTTCTTTGCCAGCATCCCGAACGAACTGTTTGAATCCGCCACCATTGACGGCTGCTCGCCCTTCGGCTGCTTCTGGCGCATCATGCTGCCGCTGTCCAAGCCTGCACTGGCTTCCGTTGGCCTGTTCATCGCGGTCGGCCTGTGGAACGAGTATATGCACTTCATCCTTTACATCACTGACCCCAACTGGCAGAACTTCCAGGTCAAGGTCCGCTCCCTGATTCTGGAAGATGGCCTTTCCGGCACAGCCATCACACTATCGGCTGATATGTTAAAATCGGCAACGGTCGTTGTGGTCGTGCTGCCATTCCTGTTCATCTATCCCTTTGTACAGAAATACTTCACCAAGGGCGTTACCCTGGGTGCTGTCAAGGGCTAAAAACTCGTACTTGCGGCGGAGTAGTCCGCCAGGTAAAATAGAACTATATCAAACGGAGGAGAAAACTATGAAAAAACAGATTTCCATGCTGCTGGCCACGGCCTGCGCAGCCTCCCTGCTGGCCGCCTGCGGCGGCTCCGGCAGCACCACCACGGATTCCAGCTCTGCTGCTGACACCACCGCCGCGGCTGCTTCCTATTACGAAAGTGCCCAGAAGCCCGACAAGCTCGTCTGGTGGGTCCATGACGGTATGCACCAGGAGGACGGCTCCGAGCAGTGGATCGCTGAGTTTGACGCCAAAACCGGCATCGACCTGGAACTGGACTTCATTGATAACAACGAGTACACCAAAAAGCTGGAACTGGCCTATGCTTCTGACACGGTTCCCGATACCTTTGACCTGAACGGCGAGACGCTGGGCAACTACGCCGCGCAGGGCGCTATCGCCGACCTGACCGACCTCGTCCACGAGAGCGGCCTGTATGACAAGGTCGACAAGAACCTGTGGGACGCCCTGACCGTCAACGGCAAGATTTACGGCGTCCCCCGCGAGACGCCTTCCGCCATCGTGACCTATGTCCGCAAGGACTGGCTGGACCGCCTCGGCATGGACGTGCCCACCACCTATGACGAGTTCATTGAGATGCTGACCCGCTTTAAGAACGAGATCCCGGAGTGCACCGCACCTTACACGGCCCCCGGCCTGAAGAGCACCCAGGCACTGCCTGAGTTCTACCAGGGCGCAACCGCTGACTATGTGAAAGTTGACGGCAAGTGGGTCGACGGCATGGCACAGGATAACATGCTGACCGCCCTGCAGAACCTGCAGGATGCTTACACCGCCGGCCTGATCGACCAGGAAGCCATCACCAACACCACCAGCGCCTGCCGTGATGAGTGGTACGCCGGTACCGTCGGCTGCTTCCCGTACTGGGGCGGCCTGTGGGGCGAGACGCTGACCGTCCGCCTGAAGCAGAATGTCCCCGACGCCGAAGTCATCGCTCTGCCTCCCATCGAGGGCGCTACCTACCTGTACAGCGCCCCCAGCGTGCAGGTCATTTCCTCTAAGCTCAGCGATGAGCAGGTTGCCTCTGTCTACAAGTATTTCATCGAGTACATGCACGACGGCGGCGAGGGTCAGGTTCTGTTCCAGAGCGGCGTTGAGGGCGTGCACTGGCAGCAGAGCGGCAACAATATTGACCCGCTGCCCACTATCTCCAAGCCTGCCGAGGCTTTCCGCAAGGCATGGATCACGCCTTGGCTGGCCCTCACCCCGATGACCGCCACCGATAAGAATGTCGAAGTCTCTCAGGAGGTCACCGATTCTCTGGCCGTTGTCTCTGCCAACGCGAAGAACACCTCCGTCTTTCCTGTGTCCGAGCAGCGCACCATGATCACCTCTGACCTGACCACCACCCGCGAGAACATCATCTCCCGCGTCGCCATGGGCCAGCTGACCCCCGAGGAAGGCATGGCCGAGTACAAGGCACAGGCCGAGACCCTGAACGTTGCACAGGCGTTGGAAGAAATGAACGCCAACGCATAACCTTACCATTCTCTAGTCCTTCTAAATACAAAGGAAAAGGGGCCGGGCGATTGCCCCGGCCCCTTTTCCTGTATCTGTGACCCGTTAAGATAAAGGAGCAAACCATGAAGATCACCTTGACCCAGTTCCGCCCCAATACCGCCGAAGCCGTCTGGACTGACTGTTTTGCCCAGGCCATTGCCGAACTGCACAAAGCGGGCGGCGGTGTGCTGACCGTACCGACAGGGGAGTATTCCACCGGCCCCATTGAGCTTTGCAGCAATATGGAGCTGCACCTGGAACCGGGCGCGGTCATCCGCTTTTTGAACGACCCTGCAGCCTTCCCTTTGCAGGAATGCCAGTACGAGGGGCGCATCTCCCACCGGCCCAAACCCTGCCTTTCCGCTTTCAATGCCGAGAACGTGGCCCTGACCGGCTTCGGTGTGCTGGATGGCTACGGTGCACCGTGGTGGGCTGCCCAGCGCGCCCGCACCCTAGCCAATGGCCGCCCCTACCTGCTGCATTTTGAAAACGTCACCCACCTGCGCGTCTGCGGCGTGCAGCTGCGCAACAGCCCGGCGTGGACCGTCCATCCGCTGAACTGTGTGGATGTGCTGATCGAGGATGTCTCCATCTGCAACCCTTACAATTCTCCCAACACCGACGGCATCAACCCCGAAAGCTGCCGCGATGTGCGCATCCTGAACTGCCGCGTTGACGTTGGCGATGACTGCATCACACTGAAATCCGGCACCGAGGAAACGCCGAGCCCCGCACCCTGCGAGAACATCGTCATTGCAAACTGTCTGCTTGTGCACGGACACGGCGGCATAGTCATCGGCAGCGAGATGAGCGGCGGCGTGCGCAATGTCACGGTCACGAACTGTGTGTTCACGGGTACCGACCGCGGTTTGCGCGTCAAGACGCGCCGCCGCCGCGGCGGCTGTGTCGAGAATCTGCGCCTGTCGAATTTGGTAATGGAGCGCGTGTTCTGCCCGTTTGTTTTTAATATGTACTACAGCTGCGGCACGGCCGAAAAAGACCGCTGGGTGTGGGAAAAGACGCCCTACCCCGTGGACGGCGGCACGCCCGCGTTCCGCAACATCCGCATCAACGGTGTCACCGTCGTGGGGGCCACGGCGTCGGCGGGTTTCTTCTACGGTCTGGCCGAAAGCCCTATCGATGGCCTGAGGCTGACGGACTGCCATATCGAGATGGCCCGCGGTGCGGCCCCCGAAAAGCCCGCCATGATGGGCAACTTGGAGCCGATGAGCGCGCGCGGGTTCTTCCTGCGCAACGCGAAAAACGTGGAATTTCACAACGTGATGCTAAAAAATGCGGACGGCGAAGCCTACGACACCGACGAGAGCGTCGACGGCGAGTTTTAACAGGAGAGAAGAATGAAACTGTACGATAACACGACCGAAAACGGCCAAAATTACAGAAATCCCGTGCTGTACATGGACTACAGCGACCCCGATGTCATCCGCGTGGGGGAGGATTACTACATGGTGGCGTCCAGCTTTACCTACCTGCCCGGTGTGCCGCTGCTGCACAGCCGAGACCTCATCCACTGGGAACAGCTGGCGTGGTGCGTCGAAAAGCTGCCCTTTGCCCGCTACGACCTGCCCGCCCACGGCTGCGGCACGTGGGCCCCGGCCATCCGCTACCATGACGGCATGTTCTATGTCTTTATCCCGCTGCCCGACGAAGGCATTTTTGTCACAACTGCGAAAAATCCCGCAGGCCCGTGGAGTGAGCTGCACTGCATCAAGCAGGCCTGCGGCTGGATCGACCCCTGCCCGTTCTGGGACGACGACGGCAACGCCTACATGGCCCACGCCTACGCCAAGAGCCGCTGTGGCATCAAGCACCGCATCGATGTCTGCCGCATGGCCCCAGACGCAAGCCGCCTGCTGGACGACGGGGTCGAGGTGTTCAACAACGAGCTGATGCACCCCACGATGGAAGGCCCGAAGTTTTATAAGCGCAACGGCTGGTACTACATCTTTGCGCCTGCGGGTGGCGTCGGCACGGGCTGGCAGGTGGCGCTCCGCTCTCGCAGCCCCCTCGGCCCCTATGAGCAGAAAATCGTTCTGCATCAGGGCAATGCCCGCACCAACGGCCCCCATCAGGGCGCGTGGATCGACACGCCCGCGGGCAAGGACTGGTTCTTCCACTTCCAAGACGACGGCGTCTATGGCCGCATCCTGCATTTGCAGCCCATGACATGGTGCGAGGATTGGCCGTTCATCGGCTTGGAGCAGAACGGTGACGGCATCGGCGAGCCGGTCGAGAGCTGGCCGCTGCCCCTGCCAGAGGTGGACGCCCCCTATGAGTTGACCGCGGATGACGACTTTTCCAAAGGTCTCGGCATCCAGTGGCAGTGGCAGGCAAACCCAAAGAAAGAATGGTACACCGCCGAAAACGGTGCACTGAGGCTGCCCGTTCTGCCCTGCGCCCGCGGCGAAAGTCTGCTGTGGTACATGCCGAATGTGCTGACGCAGATGCCGCAGGCCCGCGCGTTCACGATGCAGACGACCGTCACGCTGGCTGCCGACGGCAACGGCGATGAGGCGGGTATCGCGGTCATGGGGCACGATTACTCTGCACTGGCGCTGCACCGCGGCGCGGCGGGCAATGAGCTGGTGCTTTACCGCGGCAAAGTCACGGCCCGCACAGCCGAGGGTGTGGCCGAGGAAGAAGGCGTCCTGCGCCTGCCGTTTGCGGGCGACACCGTGACCCTGCGCCTGTACTTTGAGGACGGCGGCACCGTACACTATGCCTATGAACTGAACGGGCAGGAGACGCTGCTGGACGGCAGCTTCCCCGCCGCAAAGTCAACCTGGTCCGGCGCAAAGCCCGCACTGTTTGCCCGCAATACCGCCAACAAGGCGGGTGGGCAGGGCCGCTTTGGCGCTGTGAGCTTTGAACGTCTGTGAGGGAAGCGACGATGAATGAATACGCTGAATATTTTTCGCTGATACGCGCAAATGACTTTGAGGGCGCAAAAGCCTATCTGGCCGTCAACCCTGCCGCAGCCAATGCGCGGGACAATACGGGCGTGCCCGCCGTCCTGCGCGCAATGCAGACCGGGGACGATGATTTCTGCCGCTGGATTATTGAGCAGAGCCTTTCCAAATTGAACGAGACTGACCCCGACGGGGCCACAGCTCTGCACTATGCCGCGGCCAAGGGAAGCCCGGAACTCCTGCGCTATCTTGTCGAGCGTGTCGGCTGGGACCCCCTGCGCGGCGACTGCAAGGGCCGCACGCCCTACGGCATCGCCCACATGGCGGGAAACGCGGCGGGCGAAGCCTACTTTGCCGAGGCCGTCGGCGCAGCATGGGATGATTTGTACGCCAACCCCGTGCTGCCCGGGTTCCGCCCGGACCCGTCCATTGTGCGCGTGGGCGAGGACTACTACATGGTCAACTCGTCCTTCACATGGTTCCCGGCCATCCCCATCAGCCACAGCCGCGACCTTGTCCACTGGGAACCCGTCGGTCACGTGCTGACTGACCCCGAAAACGCGATGTTACAGGGCCTTGAGGGCGGCCACGGCTACTGGGCACCCGATATTTCTTATTATAGTGGGCGTTTCTACGTCACGGCCACTCTGCGCCGCAACGACGACCATCCCCGCCCGCGCGCGCAGATCGTGACGAGTGCCCCCGCGCCCGAAGGCCCGTGGGACCCACCCGCCGTCATTGAGGAAAACGGCATCGATCCGTCGCTTTTTACGGACGGCGACGGCAAGCGCTACATGGTGCTGAACCGCGGCGCGCGTCTGCTGCCCCTGACGCCCGACGCCCGCGCGGCGACAGGCCCCGCCCGCCTTTTGTGGTACGGCGACATAAAGCGCGCTAGCGAGGGCCCGCACATCTTGCAAAAAGACGGGTGGTATTATATTATTTTGGCAGAGGGCGGCACCGGCATGACCCACCAAATCAGCGTCGGCCGCGCCCGCACGCTGGACGGCCCCTACGAGTCGTGCCCCTACGACCCGATTCTGCACCAGTACGACCCCAATGCTACTTTGCAAAAATCCGGCCACGGCGACTTGGTGGAGACACAAAACGGACAGTGGTACGCGGTTTACCTCTGCGCCCGCCCGCAGGACGGTTTCAGCCCGCTGGGCCGCGAGACCGCGCTGGACCCCGTGGAGTGGACCGCCGACGGCTGGCCCATCATCAACCGCCGCAAGGGGCCGTCCGCGCTGCAGCGCCGCCCCGACCTGCCGCGGTTCGTGCCCCACGCCGCCAGCCTTGACCCCGCCGATGCGCGCAGCCTTTGGGTCAGCCCGCGCCTGCCCGCCGATGCCGCATGGGACGGCTGCACGCTGAGCCTGCGCGGCGATGTGCGCGATTTGGACGACAAAGCAACAAAAGCGGGTATCTACACTCGCCAGACCGCCCTGCAATGCAGCTTCTCCGCACGGCTGGACACAGCCCTGCGCCCCGGCTGGCAGGCGGGTATCACAGGCTATTACGACGAAAAATCCTATTGCAAATTCGGCCTGCGCGGCACCGAAAACGGCACGCTGGCAGAGCTGACCGTCCGCAGCCCAGAAGGAAAGACGGTCGTGCGCAGTGCGCCCGCGGCCTGCGGCACCTTGCGCATGGAGGCTGACGGCCTGACGCGGCGGTTTTACCTCGATGACACACTGTTTGCCGAGCTGCCGCGGGCAGAATTCCTCGCCGATGAGGGTCGCGGCTGCCAAAAGCGCTTCACCGGCAGCATGATGGGATTGTATGCGGTCGGCGCGGATTTTACCGCAAAATTCGGCGAAATGTCGATAGAAAATAGCACATCTGATTGAACACTGTGAGAGGAGGCTCCCTATGGAGCTTTGGTACACCCAACCTGCCGCGGATTGGAATGCGGCGCTGCCCGCGGGCAACGGACGTCTTGGCTGTATGCAGTTCGGCGGTGTCGCGCGCGAGCGGTTCCAACTGAATGAGGACAGCTTGTGGAGCGGCGGCCCTATGCACCGCCTGAACCCCGACGCCTCGGCCACGCTGCCCAAAGTCCAAGAACTGCTCCGCCAAGGCCGCCTGCCCGATGCCGAACGGCTCGCGCTGGATGGGCTGGCCTCGACCCCGTGCGGCATGCGTGCATACCAGCCTTTGGGCGATTTGACTTTGGATTTTGACGGCCTGCCTGCCGAAGCCGACGACTACTGCCGCGGCCTTGACTTGGACGCGGGCACGCTCTACGTCCGCTTCACCGTGGGCGGCGCGCACTACGCGCGGGAGGCGTTCGCCTCCTACCCGGACGGCGTGTTCGTCCTGCGGCTGGCGACCGACGCGCCGCAGGGGCTTTCCCTGCGCTGCCGCTTGGACCGCAAGCGCCGCGAAGAGACAGGGCACTTGGACAATGCCACGACCTATTTCACGGGCGACTCCGACGGCATCGGCTTCACCGCCGCGGTCCGCTTGGCTGAGCATGACGGCGGCACTGCGCAGGCCGTCGGCGATACGCTGCTGTTGCGCGGCGCAAAGTCGGCCACCTTCCTGCTGGCTGCCGCCACGACCTACCGCGCGGTCGAACCCCTGCAGGCCGTCACCGCCTGCCTTGACGCCGCGGCCAAACAGGGATATATTGTTCTTAAAAGGCGATATGCCGAAGATATTTGCAATAATTTTGATACCTGCCGCCTCACCTTTGCCACAGACCCTGCCTTGGAATCCTTGCCCACCGACGAACGCCTGAGGCGCGCCGCCGCACAGCCCGACCCGGGGCTGGACGCGCTGTACTTCCAATACGGACGGTGGCTGCTGTTTGCGGCCAGCCGCCCGGGCAGCCTGCCCGCCAACTTGCAGGGCGTCTGGAACGATTCGTTCTTTCCGTCGTGGGACTCCAAGTATACGATCAACATCAACACCGAGATGAACTACTGGCCCGCCAACATCTGTGGTTTGGCGCAAAGCGAGGAACCGCTGTTTGACCTGCTGGCCCGCATGGTGCCCAACGGCCAACGCACTGCGCGGGAGCTGTATCACTGCCGCGGCTTCGTCGCCCACCATAACACCGATTTGTGGGGTGACACCGACCCGCAGGACCGCTACATTCCCGCGTCCTTCTGGCCGATGGGTGCAGCGTGGCTCTGCACCCACATCTGGCGGCATTATCTCTACAGCGGTGATACGAAGTTTTTGCGTGCACAGTTCCCGACGCTCGAGCAGGCGGTGCTCTTCTTCACCGACTTTTTGGAGCAGGACGCCGATGGTTATTATGTGACGAACCCCTCAGTCTCACCTGAAAATACCTACATCCTGCCGGACGGCGTGCGCGGGCATCTCTGCATCGGTCCCACGATGGACCGCCAGATTTTGCGCGAGCTGTTCGCGGGCTACCTTGCCGCCGCGGCCAAGCTTTCCGTCACGAATGAGACGACCTGCGCCGCGGCTGCCATCCTGCCCAGACTGCGCCCGACGCAGATCGGCAGCGACGGACGCTTACTCGAATGGGGCGGCGAGTACGGCGAGGCCGAACCCGGCCACCGCCATATCAGCCACTTGTATGGTCTGGCTCCGGGCAATGAGATCAGCACTCTTGCTACGCCGGAACTTGCCGCCGCAGCGCGCAAAACACTGGAATACCGCCTTGCCCACGGCGGTGGCTACACAGGTTGGAGCCGCGCGTGGATCACGCTGTTTTGGGCGCGGCTGGGGGAGGGGAGCAAGGTCGAAGAAAACCTGCGCGCCCTCTACGCCAACTCCACCTTCCCGAATCTGATGGACAACCACCCGAGCAAGCGCGGCCCTGTGTTCCAAATCGACGGCAACTATGGCACGACCGCCGCTATGGCGGAATGCCTTGCCCAAGTCAGCTATGACGGCGTCAACCCACAGGCCGTGTCCCTGCTGCCTGCACTGCCGCCAAGATGGCAAAGCGGCGCGGTGCAGGGCCTCTGCCTGCCGGGCGGCGCATGCCTTGACCTCGTATGGGAAAACGGCACTTTGCAGACCGCGGCCTTGCACGCCGCGGCTCCGTGGAAAATGCGCCTGCACTGCGCGGGCGCGGAGGCTGAAATCGAGCTTTCGGCAAGGCAGAGCGTAACCCTGAACGCCGCCCTGCAGCCCATACATTAAAAAACGGAGGGAAAAATGAACGACCATACGGCAGAAGTCCGCAGCTCCCGCAACCTGCGCCGCGGGGCCCACCAGCTTTTAGAGCTGTACCGCGGCCATTGGGGCCAGCTGTTTTGGGCGGCGTTCTGGTTTACTGTCAAACATTCTCCGGCGTGGGTCACGCCGATCGTCATTGCCAACATCATTAACATTGTCACCGATCCGGAGCATCATAATCTGACGCAGTTCTGGCTCAACCTCATCGTCGGCAGCGTATTTATTGCGCAGAACGTCCTGACGGCGTGGCTGCACACCCGCGCCAGCTCGGGCCTGACCCGTGGGGTGGAAATGGAACTGCGCGGCGCAATGGTGCATAAATTGCAGCGCCTGTCCATCCAGTACCACACGCAGGCCCAGACCGGGCGGCTGCTGTCCAAAATCATGCGCGATGTCGAAAATGTCGAGCAGATGATGCAGTCCTGTTTCAGCTCCATCGTGCCGCTCGTCACCAGCGTGACCGTGGCGGTCATCGTCACGGCGCTGAACGACCCGCGCGTGCTGTGGCTCTATCTGTTCGCGGTACCCGTGGCGGGCATCACGGTGGGAGTGTTCCGCCAGCCTATCCGCAAATCGAACCGCTGTTTCCGCCGCGAGATGGAGCGCACGCAGGCCGCCGTCAGTGAGATGCTCGAGATGGTCCCCGTCACCCGCGCCTACGGCTTGTCCGAAGAGGAGGCCGACCGCATGGATGCCCTGCTGGGAGGCGTGCGCGACTCGGGATTTCGGCTCGACACGACGAACTCGCTGTTCGGCGCGACAAGCTGGGTCGTGTTCCAGCTGTTTCAGATGATTTGCTTGGGCTTCACGGGTCTGCTGGCGTGGAACAAGGTCATCACGGCGGGCGAGGTCGTGCTGTACCAGAATTATTTCGGACAGATCGTCACGGCCGTGTCGGGCGTCGTCAACCTGTTCCCGGCGCTGGCCCGCGGCATGGAGTCGCTGAACAGCATCAACGAGATCATGGCCTCCGGCGACGAGGAGCAGAGCGGCACGACGCCCGCCCCTGTGCCGCTGCGCGGCGCGGTGCGGTTTGAACACGTGGCCTACCGCTACCCCGACGCCGAGTGCTCCGTGCTGACGGATTTTGACTTGGCCGTCCCCGCGGGCAGCAGCGTGGCCTTTGTCGGCCCCAGCGGCGCGGGAAAATCGACGCTGCTGAGCCTCCTCATGGGCTTCTGCCGCCCCGGTGCAGGTCGTATTTTGGTGGATGACATCGACCTGCGCGACATGGATTTGAAGAGCTACCGCAGCCAGATTGCCGTTGTACCGCAGAATACGATTTTGTTTTCGGGCACATTGCGGGATAACATTGCCTACGCCGCACCCGACGCCACGGACGAAGAGATTCTCGCGGTCATTGATGAAATCGGCCTGCGAGATATGGTTGACCGCCTGCCGAAGGGCATTTACACGAACTTAGCCGAGCACGGCGGCAACTTCTCGGGCGGGCAGCGCCAGCGCATTGCGATTGCGCGGGCCCTCATCCGCCGCCCGCGGCTCATCATCTTTGACGAGGCCACCAGCGCCCTCGACTCCGAGACGGAGCGCCTTGTCGCCGACGCCACCGCCCGCCTGATGGGCCGTTGCACGACCTTCCTTGTTGCGCACCGTCTCTCCACTATCCAAACCGCCGACCTCATCGCCGTGGTCGAACACGGCCGTATCACCGAACAAGGTGGCTACGAAGAACTTATGACAAAGAAAGGCCGGTTCTACGACCTGAAGATATTGCAGAAATAGTGTGCCCGCTATATTATAAAAGCAGCATTACCAGCAGGTATTGATTTAATAAGTTGTTTGTTGTAACACGACTTTGGTTTAGACCATCAACAAGCTCGAAAGCAACGATGAGAACGGTCTAAACGGTTTCGGCCGCGACATTGCGTACTGTGTCGATCATATCATCGGCAACAACGGCATGGAAAATGGTATGAAGCCAGAGGAGACTGTACAGAAGTATGTGACCTTGGAGGAATATTCTGACAGCTATAAATAAGAGTGACAGGCTTTCCCTGTACGAACGTCGCAGACAGCTGATTGCGGTTTTATATGAACGGCAGAACGATACCATTGGTAATCTTGCTTTTGAATTTTCTGTGAGCTCACATACCATCCGAAATGATATTCGGGTGCTTGAATTAGAATATCCAATCTATACAAGGATGGGAGCGGGTGGTGGTGTGTTCATTCTGGATTCGAGCCGCTTGCAGCAGCGATGGCTGACGGTACGCCAGCGGGAACTGCTGATGGATGTGTGCAGCGTTTTGGATGATGAACAAGCCCTGCTTATGAGATCCATCATTGGCGGGTTATCGCCTTGAATTATGAATGGCGTGTAAACAATTAGCACTTGCCATTGACAGACTGCTAATTGTTGGCGTATATTAAACTTACGGATTTATTCTGTAC
>ERZ827363.453-NODE-453-length-44914-cov-14.080541_pt1 | contig 44914 bp, 28 predicted proteins | sample MGYA00519776_ERZ827363 | MGnify/ENA primary metagenome ERZ827363 (study PRJEB31778, sample SAMEA3449288) | human gut metagenome | biome: human gut; feature: human-associated habitat; material: faeces | place: United Kingdom | collected 2010/2012 ... | reverse complement strand
AGGGACTATTTGATTAATATTAACTTCGTCCCAATTTTAACGGGACACTAATGAAAATCGTGTAACACACGAATCGCATTTTGTTGCTTGCGTAATCCGTAAAGATTATGACAATCAACGTCGTATGTCGCAGAGACGCTATCAACAGAAACCGTTTAGCCCCTCTTGCTCTTGTCTTTACCCATGACCGCCGCCGTAAGTTCGTCGGTCTGGGCATTTCGGAAGCTTTGGTGCATTGGGATTTCGACAAGCAACAACCTACCGCCGACTGCCCCGATAGAGCAGAAATACAGTTTCAAATAACCTCCAAGATACGTGAATACGAGAAGAAAATCAAAAAGTTGGAGGTGCTGGAAATTCCCGTTACATTCGATACGCTGTTTGAACAGAACGGCAAACGAATCAACTGCACGGTCGGGGAGTACTTCAAACAGATTATCGAACGCTTGGAAAAAGTCGAAAAGTACAGTTCCGCCAGCAAACATAAGGTAACGTTGGTCCTTGTGTCGCAATTCCGCTCGGTCAATATGCGTTTTGATGAATTGGATTTGACGTATTTAAGGGAGTTTGAAATCTTCTTGAGTCAAAAGGGTAATGTAAACAACAGTTGCAATTATGCAGCATTCCAATACTGCCGGTTGTATCTTATTGAAATTCTACATCAAACCACAACACACTGCAAATGTATACAATTTACTTTATGTTGTATCTTATCGAAATTCTACATCAAACCACAACATGAGCCACTGGCGAGCCACATCCCAAGGTGTTGTATCTTATCGAAATTCTACATCAAACCACAACTGTACTTAGTGATATTTCTTTAGAAGATATGTTGTATCTTATCGAAATTCTACATCAAACCACAACACGTCGTTTACACGAACATTTCCGGCGATGGTTGTATCTTATCGAAATTCTACATCAAACCACAACAGTACATGAGTAGAAATATTGACGGGAATGTTGTATCTTATCGAAATTCTACATCAAACCACAACTGGAAGTCGTTCATCGTTTCGAGTCTTGTGTTGTATCTTATCGAAATTCTACATCAAACCACAACTGCAAGCTCCTACTGCATATAAAAGGAGGTGTTGTATCTTATCGAAATTCTACATCAAACCACAACCTACACGGCCGTCCTCATTATCACGGTATTGTTGTATCTTATCGAAATTCTACATCAAACCACAACCGCAACCATATTCTGTGCAATAGCAGTAGGGTTGTATCTTATCGAAATTCTACATCAAACCACAACAATTTCCCCGCTTCTTACGAAGACCCCGCAGTTGTATCTTATCGAAATTCTACATCAAACCACAACAAGGTCCGGCGTTCATATTGATACCGTGCGGTTGTATCTTATCGAAATTCTACATCAAACCACAACTATTGAGAAGAATGCCCTTTTTATTTCCGAGTTGTATCTTATCGAAATTCTACATCAAACCACAACTCGTCTGCCGTTTCTATGTCAGGCGTAAGTGTTGTATCTTATCGAAATTCTACATCAAACCACAACAGATATTTAAGATAGTATCGAGGGATCGAGGTTGTATCTTATCGAAATTCTACATCAAACCACAACATGATCGATATGCTAAGCATTCGACCTGTTGTTGTATCTTATCGAAATTCTACATCAAACCACAACCATCCGGAAATGGGAAACGAACCTCGATTGTTGTATCTTATCGAAATTCTACATCAAACCACAACTACCGAACAAGTTCGGTGAGTTTGACGGTGTTGTATCTTATCGAAATTCTACATCAAACCACAACCTTTTTGGCACAAACGTTCTTTACAATACGTTGTATCTTATCGAAATTCTACATCAAACCACAACTGTGACGCCTGCGGCTGTCCTAGGTTCTTCGTTGTATCTTATCGAAATTCTACATCAAACCACAACGAGTGCGTATGCCCAACGTGCAAACGTGCGTTGTATCTTATCGAAATTTTACATCAAACCACAACCATGTGTTAATCATGAATATGACAGTGACAGTTGTATCTTATCGAAATTCTACATCAAACCACAACAGTACATGAGTAGAAATATTGACGGGAATGTTGTATCTTATCGAAATTCTACATCAAACCACAACTGGAAGTCGTTCATCGTTTCGAGTCTTGTGTTGTATCTTATCGAAATTCTACATCAAACCACAACTGCAAGCTCCTACTGCATATAAAAGGAGGTGTTGTATCTTATCGAAATTCTACATCAAACCACAACCTACACGGCCGTCCTCATTATCACGGTATTGTTGTATCTTATCGAAATTCTACATCAAACCACAACCGCAACCATATTCTGTGCAATAGCAGTAGGGTTGTATCTTATCGAAATTCTACATCAAACCACAACAATTTCCCCGCTTCTTACGAAGACCCCGCAGTTGTATCTTATCGAAATTCTACATCAAACCACAACAAGGTCCGGCGTTCATATTGATACCGTGCGGTTGTATCTTATCGAAATTCTACATCAAACCACAACTATTGAGAAGAATGCCCTTTTTATTTCCGAGTTGTATCTTATCGAAATTCTACATCAAACCACAACTCGTCTGCCGTTTCTATGTCAGGCGTAAGTGTTGTATCTTATCGAAATTCTACATCAAACCACAACAGAGCCGCGAATACTTCGATACGTTCCAAAGTTGTATCTTATCGAAATTCTACATCAAACCACAACCCAGCGTACCGTTCGACAGTTCACTCATAGTTGTATCTTATCGAAATTCTACATCAAACCACAACTGTTTAGCACGAGAAGTAATCTTATCAAGGTTGTATCTTATCGAAATTCTACATCAAACCACAACGAAGACGGCCGCAACGTTACTATCTCCAAGTTGTATCTTATCGAAATTCTACATCAAACCACAACCGCGCTCCGGCGATCGATACACGCAGCAGGGTTGTATCTTATCGAAATTCTACATCAAACCACAACAGTGCTGCGGACAAGTTAACCAATACCAATGTTGTATCTTATCGAAATTCTACATCAAACCACAACAAGTGATTATCTCGATAATTGCTTTGCTTGTTGTATCTTATCGAAATTCTACATCAAACCACAACACGTTCGAATACGTTGTTAACACGCCCCAGTTGTATCTTATCGAAATTCTACATCAAACCACAACTCAAGTACGTATGGTAATACTCGTAAATCGTTGTATCTTATCGAAATTCTACATCAAACCACAACAGAAGCGCGATCATAATTCGCTCGAAAAGGGTTGTATCTTATCGAAATTCTACATCAAACCACAACAGTCGCTATAGTGATTGGCTGGAAACGTTCGTTGTATCTTATCGAAATTCTACATCAAACCACAACGACGCTGCCGGCGAGCCTTACGGAACCTACGTTGTATCTTATCGAAATTCTACATCAAACCACAACTTTGGTTCGCGTTCGATGATGAGGCCAGTGGTTGTATCTTATCGAAATTCTACATCAAACCACAACCTTTGCTGGTTAAATATTTCGGCCGCTTTGGTTGTATCTTATCGAAATTCTACATCAAACCACAACCTATGGACGACAAAGAGTGCCTCAGAAATCGTTGTATCTTATCGAAATTCTACATCAAACCACAACTCTGTTTTGCATTCTTTTTCCAGTTTATCAGTTGTATCTTATCGAAATTCTACATCAAACCACAACCCTGTCGCTAGCAGTTATCCGGGCTCGAGGTTGTATCTTATCGAAATTCTACATCAAACCACAACTATACGCCGCAAGACATTCATCTGCTCGAAGTTGTATCTTATCGAAATTCTACATCAAACCACAACGCCAGCAGAACCCGATTTACCTTCGTCGGCGTTGTATCTTATCGAAATTCTACATCAAACCACAACTCATCGCGTTTTACCGTCACCTTTTGAAAGTTGTATCTTATCGAAATTCTACATCAAACCACAACTGAAAAGGCGAGCAGCGTTTTGGCCTCACCGTTGTATCTTATCGAAATTCTACATCAAACCACAACTCGAAAAGCAGTTAGCACTGGAGACCTTTGGTTGTATCTTATCGAAATTCTACATCAAACCACAACTTTAGTATCTCTCGTTAGTATACTTAACAGTTGTATCTTATCGAAATTCTACATCAAACCACAACTATAGCAGAATAGGAGCGAATCCTAAATAGTTGTATCTTATCGAAATTCTACATCAAACCACAACGTCGATGTAGGAGAGTCCCGTGAAGCAACTGTTGTATCTTATCGAAATTCTACATCAAACCACAACTGAATTCAGTCAGATACTCCCCGTTTTCCAGTTGTATCTTATCGAAATTCTACATCAAACCACAACCCGCATTCTCGAGCTCCAGCTTCTTCCTTGTTGTATCTTATCGAAATTCTACATCAAACCACAACCAGCCACTCAGGTACTGGGGAGCGAGAACGAGTTGTATCTTATCGAAATTCTACATCAAACCACAACTATCCTCTGTGTCTGTATTGCCATTATCGTGTTGTATCTTATCGAAATTCTACATCAAACCACAACATTAGTCCAAGCATTTGGACTGCAGGTTCCGTTGTATCTTATCGAAATTCTACATCAAACCACAACACCCGGGAGCAACAGGATGAACTTGAAAAAGTTGTATCTTATCGAAATTCTACATCAAACCACAACTGGCCAGCTGTCTCGATTCCAGGGTTCTTGTTGTATCTTATCGAAATTCTACATCAAACCACAACCCCCCTGTCGGTGATCCTACCGCTATTGCGTTGTATCTTATCGAAATTCTACATCAAACCACAACGTCGGGCCTCATATTGATTGATAAAGTGTTACTTACGGGCTGTCTGCCACTATAAAAATACGATCGGGTGTTCCGACGAAGCCAGTTTGATGCATTTTCCGTATTTCAAAGAACGAAAATAACGATTTATCAGAAAAATTCCAATTGTTGCGGAATTTCCGGTTTTGCTCGTTCGCTTTTACCCCAAAAATTTAATATGTCTCCATACTGTTTGTCCGTTACAGCAAGAATACTTGTAAATCCTGTCGGAGGCATCGATCGTCGAACCCGCTTAATGTGAACCTGCATATTCTCCTTCGATGCACAATGGCGCACATAGACTGAATACTGCATCATTGTGAAACCATCTTTTTCCAACGCCTTGCGAAATTGCACCGCATGACGTCGTTCCGTTTTTGTATTGGTTGGCAAATCAAAAAAGACAAACAACCACATGATTCGATAAGCATTCAAGCGTACTTCTGACATTCGACTACTCCAATAAAGGATATGCAATCTTTTTTTGGGTTCCAGCAAAGCATTTAGCCAGGGAAGAGGCTGAAAACATAAGTCCTACTTCGAGAGGTCGCACAACCTTGTCGAAACGAGTATCGACAAACAGGAGCCGCAACAGTTCGCCTTTCACCTTTTTGGTCAGTTGTGTATTCCCGTTTCTGTAAAGTTGGCAGACCAATTCGTCGACATACGGTCGATAGGGTTCCATTACGTCATCGGCCAGCGGAAAGGAGTTGTAACGATTCCGATGGAAGATCCCGAATGCTGGGAACAGTCCGGAGCCCATGATCGCACGGGCCACGGCGGCTCGCAGGATCGTATAGCCGTAATTGAGCAGGTTGTTGGGCGGCGAACCTTCGCGGGAACGGTAAAATTCGGCACCGAACAGTTCTGACCAGTAGATTCTCGCTGCTATGCCCTCCCGGTTGTCGGCGTCGGCGCTCTTGACATTCATGTAGCAGGGTTTCAGTTTGTCTCCGTCATACCCCAGCTTCCGCAGCAAGGCAGCCTGGTTGCGGATTTTGGTCTCGACGATCTGTTTCCAAAGGCCCTTCTTCAGCGGTTCGGATGCAGCGATCTGCATCCGATAATGTTCACCTTGCGTTCTGTTTGAATCCAAATTCATCAACAAGGCGTTCGGCATTCGGTTCTCTCCGCACAGGATAACTGCCACGTTGTTGTCCGACAGCGCATTCAAGAGCGGCAGCGTGATGGAGGTCTGCTGGTCCTCCAGCACCACGAAGCCGATATCCTCGATCGGGATGCTTTTCCGTTGGTCGGGGGCCTCGCGCGTGTGGATGATCATCTGGCCGTTGCGCAGGCTCAAACAGTAGGGTGTCGAAAAAAACAAGGTTCGTTTCAGCATGGCCGGTCATCTTTGAATTTTATCTCGCCCGTTACGGTCAGTTCGAAATCATAACCTTCCACCAACATGTTAAAATTGGAAACGCTGAGGCGCAATTTCGGTGATGGATTGGATTGGCAGAATTGAGAGGTCCCAGCTCCATATAAGGAGGTAAGTGTTTTCTGATCTCGGGCCTCCTGATGAAAGAGGAACTGTACCCGTCCTTCTGCAGCCATTGCTGTTACCTTGTAGAGTCGTTTTACCAACTCCTTGCGGGTACATTCATAAAGTTCTGCCGGGGTATTTTCATAAAACAGGACCATGGTCCCCGTTTTTAAGATGTATTTCAAGGGGAAACCGTTCGTGTCGGTCTGCGGTACCAGATCGGGGCGGGCTTCCCGGTCAGCGCTGGCTTTGAAATATTGGGCAGCTTCGAGGTTGCTGACGAGTTCAAAGGTGCGTTTCGTTTTGCCCTTTTTGTCCTGGCCCTCATAGATGACCGTGCAATAGTTCCCCTCATTTACGACATGATAATCCCGCTTGTACTCTTTTGCAGATAGGTCGCGCTGTTTTTTTAGCGCGATCGGATGTTTGACACTCGGTGTGAAGATCCGCACCTTGCGGATGGGAATGCCCTTTTCCCGGTTCATCCAGATCGTGTATTCATCGGGATTCATCGCCGTCTTGAATCCGACCTCGTCGATTGCCTCCCGTACGCGATCCCGGACTGCATCGTCGATAATCTTGTCGATGTCCGTCGGCTGTAACTGCGCGAGCGATTTGCGGATGACATAGCGGATCTCTCCATCCTGCTTAATAGCGCCGTAGAAGGTATCCTGATGCAACCGGCAGCGAGCCGTGTCTCCTTGCTGGTAGATTGGTTCCCCGTCGGCATTCAACTTTATCCGGCCGCGAACCCGTAACTTCCTGCGCGTCTGTTTGGTCATGTTGTCGGGCGTGTGGTGGGCAACGAGCAGTTCGTCGGCCGCCGCCTTGACATCTTCGGTAAAGGTCGGCCAGGGTTTCTCGAAGCGGGGTTTGCCGCTTTCGCCGTAGCCGTATCGCTCCTCGTCGGCGACATATTGCGCCCAGCGGTCGTACTCCCGGCGGCCGATACAGGCGATCGTGATGGCGTCGATGCAGTGGTGGACGTGGTTCGTGCGCTCCTTGCGGGCATACTCCTCCTGCAGTCCCCACATCTTGCGGAACGCGGCGGTCGTGGAACCTTTGACCGTATAGATTCGGTCAAAAACCGTCTTCAGATAGAGCCGTGCATATTTGCCGATGATGCCGATGTCGACTCCCTGCCGATTGCTGAATCCTTCGGGAATCTCGGCCATGGTGAAGCGTTCGTATTTCCCGCGCCAGTAGTCGAGTTGCATCTGCAAATAGTGACGGCGCTGAATGGCGTCGTCCTTTTCGGATTTAATCGCTGCGCTTTTGCTCCTGCGAACCTGGGCTTCAATCTGCTTTTGCAGACTCTCCATTTTTTCCCGCCAACCAAACGATTCGATCCGCTCCATGATCTCGACATGGTTGGACAACTCGGCCGGCAGTTTCGCCCGTTTTGTCTCCCGGTTGAACCGGTTTTCGCAGAGCGTCTTGTTCATCTGCGAGTCATCGCCGCCGCGAGCCTGCGGGAGCGTGTGCTCGATGTCGAAATCCGGAGCCGACCCGACGAAGTCCGAAATGCGGATTTGCCGCCCGGTATAGGGACAGACGTGCTGCTGTTCTTCCCACAGCCGGTATTTCAGCACTTCGTCGTCCGAGGGTTTTATCTCGCGGCCGGTTTCGGCGGCATACTGGCTGTGGATCTCTTCGGCATATTTCCGATTCTCAACCTCCCGTTCCCGCTGATACTGCTCGATGGCCTTCCGCCTGTTCGCATCATTGAGTCCGCGGGCGAATTCAATCCGGATCTTCGTGTCTCGGTCGATCCTGCCTTCGCGTAACAGCGTGTTTATCAGGTTGCGCAATCGGAACAGGGCCCGCATGGCCATCGGGTTGCGAATGGTCGCAGTACGTGGAGAGCCGAGTTGCAGAATGCCATTTGCCTTGGGTTGCGCATCCGGATAGGTCTCGATTTTCGAGGGATGATAAAGACGGATCAGACGAGAGGCATCCAATCCATGATCGCTGAAATAGTCGGCAATGCGGTGCTCCTTTGAATCGAACTTGTTATACGGATTTCGCTTGTAGTCAAGCAGCAGCGAGGCGATGTCCTGTTCGATTTCATGCCGACGGCTTTCGTCGGCATAGACCTCCTTCGGAAGTGCCGCCCGCAGGTTGGCCAGGAATACCGCCTCGTCGTACCGATAGCCACAGCGCAGATAGACCAGAATCTTGCCGATGGCATTTAGGCTCAACGCCGCGTAATCCTGCGGGAGTTTGATGGCTGCAAACGCTTTGGCTTGTTCATCCGTGAGTTGCAATTTTTCGCAGGCCCAGCTACGCAGCCGACCTTCGTCGTTGAACGAAAAGAGGGCGTGCCATACGTCATTCAACATCTGGTCCTCGTTTTTTCCTGCTCCAAGCAGGTAAAGGCTGCGAATCTCCGTAATCCAGTCGTCTCCGAAGATCGCTTGCAGCGATGCCGTGACGGGGCATCCCGATACGGTGGCCGTGCGGGCGAAATTGAAACGATAAGGAGCTTCTGTACGCTCCTCTTTGCAGGCATATTTCCCTTTGCCGGCGATTCTGCGGGCGATCTCTTCGAAATCGAAATAAGGCTTGCTTTTCCGGAAGAAGAGCGAACGAATCGTCTCGAACTCTTCCTGTGTCAAAGGTCGTGGAGCATTGTCGCCCGGTCCTGTAATCCGGATGTTGTTGACGAACGACAGCATCCGGAACTCCTCAAAACGGGGATGCGAAACGGGGCACCGACTCTTCGTCGGCTCGAAGGTGCATCGGCCGACTGACCCCTTCTGCGATTTGAGGTCGCGCTGGAAAAAGATTGCCCGATGCAGCGCCTTACGCCATTCGTCGGGCAATTGCTGCCGGTCGCAGATGGCATTGAACTCGGCCAGGTAGTGTTCGTTGCGCGAGGTGTATTTGTCGCGGATTCGTTCCTTGTGTTGGTACAGTCCGTAGAAATATTCTCCGAGGTACCGACACCCTGCCGCTGCTATTTCAGCCGACAGATTTTTGATACACTCCTTGACCGTGCCGTCTTCTTTCTCATTTCCTGCTTCCTTGCGATTGCTGAGGAATCCGCGTCGCTGTGCCAAATGATAAAGCGCCCGGCCAAGCAGCCAGCGCTGTGTGCGATTCCCGAGATCGAGCCGCTCGGACAGGGCTACATAACGATCGTGGTAAGGATTTCGATCCCCATTGTCGTCGGTTCGCTGCCAACGGAGGAATTCATTGTCCTGCGGGTAACGTTTCTCTTTTTGCCAGGCGGTCAACAGCTCCTCGGGCAACGGCGGGCAAAGGTCGTAACGGATGAGTATTTTGAGCAGTTCGATTTTTCGCAGACGCCGCCGGAAATAGTGGCGGCGCAGTGCCCGGGCGCTCGTCCGATCCTGAACGGCAGGTTTTTCATTGTTTTTGTCGCGGGCAACTCCCTCCTGGAAAATGTCTACACCTTTGTCAATCAGCGTATATTCGTTCTCCGATTCATCGACAAGGGCCCATCCCAGTGAGTTGGTGCCAAGGTCCAAACCCAATACTTTTGCCATATGAAGAAAGTGTTTTCTGTAAAATTAAATAAAAAATTGCAGAAATTCATCTTTTTTTACTATATTTGTGGTGTAAGAATTCTACATCTTATCACAATAAGGCTATATGCCGAAGGTTTTCAACCTATTGTCTCCGCGTACTCCGTGGAGACTTTTTTTATATTTCGTGAATAATTTAAAAACCGTCGGTTGCTATTGCGGAGTGTGCCGGCGCTGTGGCTTTTTGCCTTCGGGAGTTCATGGTGCCGAAAACAGAAGGTCGCATGTCGGACCGTCCGCCACTCGCCGTGCGACGCACCGACATGAAGCATCTCCAATTGCAGCGTTCATCAAGGGCATATCGTTGGAATATGCAGGAATACTTTATATCGAGACTCTGAAACCGGGAAAACACGCGAATAGAAATTCAGCGACGCCTTCTGTTTCCGGGCGCATTCGTGCACGAGGCTCTGCCGCGGGCGGACGATGACGAACCGGATAAAAAGCGCACCCCGAAATCCCTTTCCGGATTTTCGGGGTGCGCTTCATTCGGGCGGGCGGCTGTCCGGCGCGTTATCGGGCGGGATGTTCCGGGCGTTTGCTGAAAATGGCCTTGATCCGGTCCATGTCGAACTTGGCCGAGCGGTCGTAGCAATAGATGCCGTTCTGTTCCTGTTCCACGTCCGTGAGCTGGGTGTAGCAATAGCCCCACACCTGTCCGGAGAGCGAGAGCAGCGCGTCTACCTGGCCTTCGAGCCGCGTGTAGAACTCTTCGAGCGTACGGGGCGCCTGTCCGTAACCCCACGATTCGGTCTGGGAATCCGTGGCCTGCTTCTCCTGGTCCTTCACCCATTTGATGCCGCCGAATTCATCGACCAGGTAGGGGCACGAGCCATCGTACTGCGGCCAGGCGTAGTTTGCGGTCGCCTTCACCTCGTTGAATCCGATGTTGCGCGTCTGGTCGCGGGTCGTCCGCAGGCGGGGATGGAAGAACGTGCCGTCGCTGAAGATTTTCTCTTTCAGTTTGGCCGGGTTCTGCTCGTAATTGTGGACGGCCCAGATGTCGGTCCTGACGACGGCGCCGCCGCTGACGGTGTTGACGGGGCGCGTCGGGTCGAGGCGTCCCGTCAGGTCGTAGACGTCGGAGGCGAAGCGCGGGAACTGCGTGTTGTCGGGCCACCACTCCTCGTTCATCGGCGTCCACGTCAGCAGCGAGGGGTGGTTCCGGTCGCGGACCACGCATTCGGCCCATTCGGAGAGGAAGTTGCGGGCCGTCTCCACGTCGTTGGCATCCATTCCCCAGCTGGGGCTTTCGCCCCAGGTGATGTAGCCGAGTCTGTCGGCCCAGTAATAGTAGCGTTCCTCGAAAACCTTCTGATGCAGGCGTGCGCCGTTGAACCCGGCGGCCAGTCCCAGCTCGATGTCGCGGCGCAGGGCGTCGTCCGACGGGGCGGTCCAGATACCGTCGGGGTAGAAACCCTGGTCGAGCACCAGCCGCTGGTAATAGGGTTCGTTGTTGAGGTAGATTTTGTTGCCTTCGATGTGGACCTTGCGCATCCCGACATAGGATTTCACGGCGTCGAGCACCTGGCCGTCGGGGGCGACCACCTCGTAGGTCAGGTCGTAGAGGAACGGGTCTTCGGGACTCCAGAGCCGGGCCTTTTTGACCGGGATGACGACGACGCTGCTGTTCGACGCCCGGACCTGCCGCGTGCCGACGACCTTGCCGCCGTCCCGAAGGGTCACCCGGAGCGTGTTCGGGCTTTCCCGGAAGAACTGCGGGGCGACGATCAGCTGCTGCTGGTCGATGTCGGTCGTCATTTGGACGCGTGCGAGGGCCTCGGGAGCCACGGCCTCCATCCACACCGTCTGCCAGATGCCTGTCGTGCGGGTGTAGTCGCAACTGTGCGAGGCGTATTGCAGCGACTGTTTGCCGGCAGTCTGTTTGCCGCTGCGCAGGTCGCTCGTGGCGAAGACGACCAGACTGTGGCTGCCGCCCGGCTTCACGAATGCGGTGATGTCGTAGGAGAACGACGTGCTGCCTCCGAAGTGGCGGCCGACGAAGCGGCCGTCGACATACACCTCGGAGGTGTAGTACACGGCTCCGAAGTTGAGCATCACGTTGCGTCCCGACCAGTCTGCCGGAATGTCGATCGTACGCTGGTACCAGATGCGGCCGATGAAGTCCGTGTGGCCGACGCCCGAGAGCTTGCTCTCCGGGGCGAACGGCACGATGATTTTGCCGTCGAATCCCTTCGAGCCGGCGTAGCCGCGTTCCAGGCCGCTTGCGCCGAAATCGAACGTGTAGGTCCATTCGCCGTTCAGGTTGATCCAGTCCGTCCGCTCGAACTGCGGGCGGGGATATTCCGGGCGGGGGATCTGCGAAAACAGACACGCGGCCTGAAGCAGGAAAAAGAGGGTGATTGCGGTTTTCTTCATGGTTGTTTTTGGTTGGTTTGCTTGTTTTCGGGGTGGTTATTCCGGTGCGATGTCGAACCGGTCGGGCGGCTCCGTGCGCTGCGCCCCGGCGAGCGGCGGCAGCATGCCGCAAGGGAGCAGCAGCAGGATGTGCGCATGTTTCATGGCTTCGTCTATGGGTTTGCTGTGCCGAAGTTACGAAACTTTTTCGGAATACGGAGCGGGTCAGAGGTTAATTTTGCAGGGGGACAGGCTGAAGACCCGAAAAAAATAGACTATATTCGTACGATCAAAACTGCCCGACTGATAGGAAAAAGAGACTCTTGCACTGTTGGGGACCCTGCACCTTCGTCGGAGCGCAGGTCCCGTGGCCGACGCTTTTCAACGGCCGGAACCTGAAAGGCTGGAAGACGGTCGGCGGGACGGAATCGTTTTTGTGTTATATTTACGGATAAAACGAATGCGGTTATGGAACGGGAGAACGTCTTTCATATCAAAAACATGGTTTGCAACCGCTGCATTCTGGTCGTCACCCGGCTGCTCGAAAAAGCGGGGTTCACGCCCCTCGATGTCGGACTGGGAACGGTCGTCGTGCAGGAGAAGCCCGGCCGGGAGCAGCGGGAGGCGTTCCGCAAACTGCTCGAAGCCTACGGGTTCGAACTGATCGACGACAGCCGGATGCGCCTCATCGAGCAGATCCGGACGGCCGTGATCGAATTGGTGCATTACAGCGAAGATGCCTCGAAAGTCAACCTGTCGGATTACCTGCGCGAACGCTGCCACCGTGATTACAGTGCGTTGAGCAAGCTCTTTTCGGAGGTCAACGGCATCAGCATCGAGAAATACTTCCTCGCCCAGCGGATCGAGCGGGTCAAGGAACTGCTGGCCTACGGCGACCTGACCGTCAGCGAGATCGCCGACAAACTCCGTTATTCGAGCGTGGCGCACCTCAGCGCCCAGTTCCGCGCCCAGACCGGGATGTCGCCCACTGAATTCCGCCGGCTGAAAGGACGCGGCCTGAAACCGCTGGATGAAGTGTAGGTATAAATCATATCCATAATTCTGTAACACCCGGAGCGTGTCGGGACCTTACCTTTGTTCCCATGGAAAAGAGTAAGATCATCACGAATACGTTCCCGGTCGCAGGCATGAGCTGCGCTTCGTGCGCAGTCCGGGTCGATAAGGCGCTCAACGGCCTGCCGGGCGTCGAGTCTGCGCATGTGAACTACGCTTCCGCTACGGCGCGGGTGGACTACCGTCCGGGGGAGTGCTCTCCCGGGGTGCTGAAGCGGGCCGTGCAGGCGGCCGGTTACGACCTGCTGACCGACGCGGAAGGCCCGGCGGAGGACGAGGCGGCGCACGTCCGTGCGGCGCATTACCGGGCGCTCAAACGGCGGACTCTTTGGGCGGCGGGGCTTTGTCTTCCGATTGTGGCCGGAGGCATGCTGTTCATGGACGCTCCGGCCGTGAAATACGCCGTGTGGGCGCTCTCCACCCCGGTCGTTTTCGGACTGGGACGGGAGTTCTTCGTCAACGCCTGGAAACAGCTCCGCCACGGGGCGGCCAACATGGATACGCTGGTTGCCGTCAGTACCGGAATCGCCTATCTGTTCAGCCTTTTCAACCTGTTTTTCCCGGAATTCTGGCTGTCGAGGGGCATCGAGCCGCACGTCTATTTCGAGTCGGCGGCCGTCATCGTCGCCTTCATCCTGCTGGGGCGGCTGCTTGAGGAGCGGGCGAAACGCGGCACGACGACGGCCATCGCGAAACTGATGGGCCTGCAACCGAAAACCGTCACGGTGATCACCCCTTCGGGCGAACGCTCCGTGCCCGTTGCGGAGCTTCGCGCCGGGGATCTGGTCGCCGTGCATCCCGGCGAACGCATCGCCGTGGACGGCACGGTGGCCGAAGGCGCGTCGTATGTCGACGAGAGCATGCTCAGCGGGGAACCGCTCCCCGTCTGCAAACAGGAGGGTGCGGCGGTGTTCGCCGGAACGATGAATGGCAACGGTGCGTTCCGTTTCCGGGCCGACAGGGTGGGGCAGGACACGGTGCTGGCCCGGATCATCCGCATGGTGCGGGATGCGCAGGGCAGCAAGGCCCCCGTGCAGCGGACCGTCGACCGGATCGCCGGCGTTTTCGTTCCCGCCATCATCGTCCTCGCCGTGCTGACCTTCGCGGCGTGGATGCTTTTCGCGCCGGAGGAGGGCTTCACCCGCGGGCTGCTGGCGCTGGTGACCGTGCTGATCATCGCGTGCCCCTGTGCGCTGGGGCTGGCTACGCCCACGGCCCTCATGGTCGGGATCGGCAAGGGCGCCGGACAGGGCATCCTCGTCAAGGACGCTGCGAGCCTGGAGGTGGCCCGGAAGGTCGACGCCGTGGTGCTGGACAAGACCGGAACGCTCACCGAAGGCCGTCCGTCGGTCGTGGACGCTGCGTGGGCCGAAGGGTCGGAGACGGCGCGGCGGATTCTGTTCAGCCTCGAAAAACGCTCGGGGCATCCGCTTTCGCAGGCCGTCGTCGAATCGCTCGGCGGGGAGCGGGACGTTCCCGTGACCGGGTTCGAAAGCATTCCCGGGCAGGGTGTCCGGGGCGTCGCGGAGGGGCGGACCTGGTATGCCGGGAACGACGCGCTGCTGTCCCGCCACGGCATCGTGCCCGACGCCCGCCTGCAACGGCTGGCCGAAGGGTGGATGCAGGAGGCGAAGACCGTGGTTTGGTTCGCCGACGAGGAGCGGACGCACGCCGTGCTCGCCCTTGCCGATGCGCTGAAACCCTCGTCGGCCGGGGCCGTCGCCCGGCTGCACGCGCTGGGAATCACGGTCTGGATGCTGACGGGCGACAACGCCGGTTCGGCGCGCGAAACGGCCCGGAAAGCCGGGATCACCCGTTTCCGGGCGGGCGTCCTGCCGCACGAAAAGGCCGGATTCGTCCGGCAGTTGCAGTCCGAAGGCCGGACGGTGGCCATGGCCGGCGACGGGATCAACGACAGCGCGGCTCTCGCGCAGGCCGATTTGAGCGTCGCCATGGGGCGGGGGAGCGACATTGCGATGGATACCGCGATGGTGACGATCCTCTCGTCGGACCTCCGGAAAATCCCGGAGATGATCCGGCTGTCGCAGCTCACCGTGCGGACGATTCGCCAGAACCTCTTCTGGGCCTTCATTTACAACCTCGTCGCCATTCCCGTAGCGGCCGGGGCGCTCTATCCCTTCTGGGGGTTTCTGCTCGACCCGATGATCGGCGGGGCGGCCATGGCCTTGAGCAGCGTGAGCGTCGTGGCCAACAGCTTGCGGCTGAAACGCCGGCGGATCGGCGATGAGTGTGAACATGACGAACCGGTTGAAACCGAAGAAAAGATGAAAAAGGAATTTATCGTGGACGGCATGACGTGCAATCATTGCCGGATGCATGTGGAACATGCGCTGAACGCCCTCGACGGCGTGAAGGCGGTCGTGACGCTGGACCCTCCGGTGGCCGCCGTGGAGTACTCCGGGCCGGAAGTCGGCCTCGGGGAGTTGCAGAAGGCCGTTACGGAGCGGGCCGGGGAGTATACCCTGCGGGCGCGGTGACGACGGACGCCCCTGCGCAGGCGGGGCGTTTTTTTCGTGCCGCGCCGCATCTTTCCGGCGAATGTCCGGCGGAAAATGCGTTTTAGCATTAACTTTGCTGTCGGATCGTGTAAAGTATGCTGATGGAGACTCTTTCCCGTTGGATCGGCGGCATGAACGACGTGCTGTGGACCTATGTGCTGGTCGCGGCGCTCTTGGGGTGTGCCGTGTGGTTCACCCTGCGCACGCGGGGCGTGCAGTTCCGCCTGCTGGGCGAGATGATGCGCGTGCTGGGCGAGTCGGCCGGAAGCGGTCCGAAGGGCGAGCGGCACGTCTCGTCGTTCCAGGCTTTTGCCGTGTCGCTGGCCAGCCGCGTCGGCACGGGGAATCTCGCGGGCGTCGCCACGGCCATCGTCGTCGGGGGACCCGGCGCGGTCTTCTGGATGTGGGTCATCGCCCTTGTGGGCGCCGCGAGCGCTTTCGTCGAGTCGACCCTCGCACAGCTTTACAAACGCCGCGGCAGGGACTCTTTCATCGGCGGCCCGGCCTACTACATGGAACGCGGCCTCGGGCGGAGGTGGATGGGCGTGCTGTTCGCCGTGCTGATCTCCGTGACCTTCGGATTCGCCTTCAACTCGGTGCAGAGCAACACGATCTGCGCCGCGTGGGAGGGAGCTTTCGGCGCCGATCATGTGTGGGTGGGCGTCGTGCTCACGGCGCTGACGCTGCTCATCATCTTCGGAGGCATACGGCGCATTGCGCGTGTCAGCGGCGTGATCGTCCCGATTATGGCGCTGGGGTACATCGTGCTGGCGCTGGGCGTCGTGCTGTTCAACCTCGGGCGGCTGCCCGAAGTGCTGGAACTGATCGTCGCCGACGCTTTCGGCTGGGAGCAGACACTGGGAGGCGCGGTCGGCGCGGCGTTGATGCAGGGCATCAAGCGGGGACTTTTCAGCAACGAGGCCGGTATGGGTTCGGCCCCGAACGTCGCCGCCACGGCCCATGTTTCGCATCCCGTGAAGCAGGGGCTTATCCAGACCCTCGGGGTCTTCACCGATACGCTCGTCATCTGCACCTGCACGGCCTTCATCATCCTGTTCGGGGGCGTTCCCGACGCTTCGCTCAACGGCATTCAGCTGACGCAGGCGGCTCTGGAGAGCGAGATCGGTCCTGCGGGCGGGGGGGTCGTCGCCGTGGCGATCTTCCTGTTCGCCTTTTCGTCGATCATCGGCAATTATTACTACGGCGAAGCCAACATCCGCTTCATCACTCCGCGGCCGTGGGCGCTGACGCTCTACCGGATGCTGGTCGGCGCGATGGTGCTCTTCGGATCCTTGGCGACGCTCGATCTGGCATGGAGCCTGGCCGATGTGACGATGGCGCTGATGACGCTGTGCAATCTGGCGGCGATCGTGCTGCTGGGCCGTCAGGCCTTCCTGCTGCTGGCCGACTACACGGCCCAGAAGCGGCAGGGCATCAAAAATCCGGTCTTCACGAAAGACCGGATTCCCGAATTGAAGACAAGGCCGAGTGCTGGTAGCGCATTACTCCACCAGCCGGCGCGTCACGCTCCACCGCTGCATCAGCCGCACCACCGCCCAGCTCACGGCGAAGGCCCCGCAGGCGATCAGCGCGATGCGCGCCAGCGCGGGAAGTCCCGGAATCCGCTGCACGAGGTCGTAGCCGGCCTGAACGAAGATGAAGTGGCAGAGGTAGATGCCGAACGTCGCGCCCGCCAGCCGCGAGAGCCATGCGCGGGGCCGTGCGGCGGCCTTCTGCACGAGGATGAAGACCGGGGCGGTCATCATAAAGACGTTGATGCCGGCGAAATACCAGACGATTTCGAGGTAGGCGTAGTTGCCCGGAAAATGTTTCTGCATCACCACGTAACCCAGCCCCGTGGCGAGGTATCCGGCGAGGAAGGTCGGGATGCAGATGCCCAATGTCTTGTGCCAGTTCCATGCGGGCGGGAATTTCACGAGGTAGAAGGCCAGTACGAGGTAACCGGCGAATCCCGAGACGTAGTGGAACGTGCCGAACTCGTTCCAGTCGCAGACGCCGTAAAGCCCCGTGTTGCCGTAATTGCCCGTGTAGCCCAGCGCCGGGGCCAGCATTTTCACGTAGGGCAGCAGCAGCGTCACGCCCCAGATCGCGAGGACGCTCTGCAACTCGCGCCGCGAGGCCCGCTCGAGCCACGGGCTGATCAGCGGCATGATCAGATAAAGTCCTATCAGCATATAGAGATACCAGAGCGGCGTGGTGTCGTAGCAGAAGTTGAAGACGAAGGTCCACATTTTGTGCAGCGTCGCTTCGCCGGTGAACAGCGCGGGGTCGATCGACGGACTGGAGGTCCCGACGTAGCGCATATACAGGTAGTAGAGCACGGGCAGCGTCAGCGACCAGAAGACCAGCGCCAGGAGGACGCGGCCGATCCGCTTGCGGTAGAAAGCCCCCGTTCCGGTCCGCACGGGCAGCAGCAGCACGCCCGACATCATCACGAACAGCGGCACGCAGGCCCGGACGAAACTGCCTGCCAACGCTCCTTGCAGGAAGGTGGCGCGGTCGCTGTCGAACACGGCGACGAAGGCGTCGCAGCTGTGGGAGAAGACCACCAGAAAGCAGGCGATCACGCGCAGGAGGTCCACCCAGCCGATGCGTTCGCGGGCCGGGACGTTCAGGTCGGGAAGTCGGTTCTTCATTGTCGCAGAAATGGATTTCCGGCGAAGGTACGAAAAAAATCCGGGACCGCCGTGCGTTTTCGCCGCGGCGTCCCGGATTTTTGGTTGTCCGCACTCCCTCCGGCGGACGTCCCCTTCGGGTCAGTTGACCACCACCGTCGGGAAGTATTCGCGCAGCAGGGCCGCGGCGCGGTCGAGCTGTTCGGGGGTGTTCTCCCGCACGTCGCGGAGTTTGTACTCCAGCCCCATCGCCTCGTACTTATGCACTCCGAGGGTGTGGTAGGGGAGCAGTTCGACCCGCTCGACCGACTTGTAGCCGCCGAGGCGTTCGCCCAGCGCACGGATGTCGGCTTCGGCGTCGCTGATGCCCGGAACCAGCACGTAGCGTAGCCAGAAGGGTTTTCCGTGGGCTTCGAGCCAGGCGGCCGTGCGGAGCGTCTGCGCATTTTCGCGTCCGGTGAGGGCGCGGTGGCGTTCGGAATCGGCCTGCTTCACGTCCAGCAGCACCAGGTCGACCAGCCCCAGCAGCTCCTCGACGGCCGGGTTCCACACCCCGCCGTTCGAGTCGATGCAGACGTGGATGCCGGCCTCCTTCAACGACTTTACGAGCGGAACGAGTTCCGCGGCCTGGAAGGTGGGTTCCCCGCCCGAGAAGGTCACGCCGCCGCGCCGCCCGAAGAAGGGCTTCTGGTCGACGGCCATGCGCAGGATCTCCGCAGGGTCGGTCAATGTGCCCGCTCCGGCCTCGATCGTGTCGGGGTTGGCGCAGTAGAGACAGCGGAAATTGCAGCCTTGGAGGAAAACGACGAGCCGGAGTCCCGGCCCGTCGAATGTTCCCATGGATTCGTAAGAATGTACACGAAGCATGATTGTTCCTTGTTTTTGAATAAGGGGGTTCGGGCGCAAACCGGGTTCCGGTATGCAAATCCTGCGCCCGCCCCTAAAAGCGGCTTTTCAAGCCGTTACATCCTTTCGTGGAAGCTGCGGCTGATGACTTCGAGCTGGTGTTCGCGGCTCAACTTGGTGAAGTTCACGGCGTAGCCCGAGACGCGGATCGTCAGCTGCGGATATTTCTCGGGGTGCTCCATGGCGTCTTCGAGCATCTCGCGGTTCAGTACGTTGACGTTCAGGTGGTGTGCGCCCTTGGTGAAATAGCCGTCGAGCATCGTCACGAGGTTCTCGATACGCTCTCCGGCCGTCGGGCCGAGCGATTTGGGCACGATCGAGAAGGTGTTCGAAATACCGTCCTGCGAGTCGCGGTAACGCATCTTGGCCACCGAGGCGAGCGAAGCGATGGCGCCGCTCTTGTCGCGGCCGTGCATCGGGTTGGCTCCCGGGGCGAAGGCCACGCCCTTGAGGCGTCCGTCGGGCGTTGCGCCGGTCTTCTTGCCGTACATCACGTTCGAGGTGATCGTCAGCAGCGACAGCGTCGGGCGGGCGTTCTTGTAGACGGGCAGCTTCTTCAGCTCCTCGCTGAAGTAGTAGACGAGGTCCACGCCCAGGTGGTCGACACGGTCGTCGTTGTTGCCGTAGCAGGGGAATTCACCCTCGATGTCGAAGGCTTCGGTGAGCCCCTCGGCGTTGCGGCGGGGCGTCACGCGGGCGTATTTGATGGCCGAGAGCGAGTCGAGGGCGATCGAGAGACCGGCCACGCCGTAGGCGAGATTGATGCGGGGATCGGTGTCGACGAATGCCATCTGGGCCTTCTCGTAGTAGTACTTGTCGTGCATGTAGTGGATGATGTTCATGGCCTCGTTGTAGACGCGGGCGATCTCCTTGAGCACCATCTTGTAGTTGCGCATCACCTCCTCGAAGCGCAGCGGACCCTCCGACAGCGCCGGAATGCCCTTGACCATCAGCGTGCCGGTGTTCTCGCAGCGACCTTCGTTAATGGCCAGCAGCAGGGCCTTGGCCAGGTTGGTGCGGGCGCCGAAGAACTGGATCTGGCGGCCGATGTCCTGGAACGAGACGCAGCAGGCGATGCCGTAGTCGTCCGAGTGGCGCACTTCGCGCATCAGGTCGTCGTTCTCGTACTGGATCGAGCTGGTGTCGGCCGAAACCTTGGCGCAGAAGTCCTTGAATCCCTGCGGCAGCTCGGGGCTCCAGAGAATCGTGAGGTTCGGTTCGGGCGAAGGACCGAGGTTGTAGAGCGTTTGCAGGAAGCGGAACGAGGTCTTCGTCACCTTCGTGCGACCGTCGTTGAAGCGTCCGCCGATGGCCTCGGTCACCCACGTCGGGTCGCCGGCGAAGATGTCGTTGTAGGACTGCATGCGCAGGTGGCGCACCATGCGCAGCTTGATGACGAACTGGTCGATCAGCTCCTGGGCGAACGACTCGTCGATCGTCCCGTGCGCGAGGTCGTATTCGATGAAGATGTCGAGGAACGACGATACGTTGCCCAGCGACATGGCGGCTCCGTCCTGCTCCTTGACGGCGGCCAGATAGGCCATGTAGACCCACTGCACGGCCTCCTGCGCCGAATGCGCCGGGCGGCTGAGGTCCAGTCCGTAGTATTCGCCCATCGTGCGGATGTCCTTCAGGGCCTTGATCTGCTCGGCGACCTCTTCGCGCAGGCGGATGCGGGCGTCGGTCATCGGGCCGGTGAGGTTGCGGAGGTCCTCCTGCTTGGCCTCGATCAGGCGGTCGGTTCCGTAGAGGGCCAGACGGCGGTAGTCGCCGATGATGCGGCCGCGGGCGTAGTTGTCGGGAAGACCCGTCAGGAAGCCCAGCGAGCGGAACGAGCGGATCTCCTCGGTGTAGACGTCGAACACGCCGTCGTTGTGCGTCTTGCGGTAGTGGGTGAAGATGTCCTTCACCTTCTCGTCGACCTCCACGCCGTTCTCCTTGCAGGCGCGCGATACGACATTGATGCCGCCGAAAGGTTTGATGGCGCGCTTGAGCAGTTCGTCGGTTTGAAGGCCCACGATCAGCTCGTTTTCGCGGTCGATGTAGCCGGCCTTGTGCGAGGTGACGGTCGAAACGGTCTTGTTGTCCAGCGCGCGGACGCCGTTATGCTGACGCTCCTCTTCGAGGGCCTTGAGGCAGAGGTTCCAGATGTGCTTCGTTCGCTCGGTAGGTCCTGCGAGGAACGAGGCGTCGCCCAGGTAGGGGGTGATGTTTGTCTGTACGAAGCTCGTCACGTTGATCTCTTTGCTCCAAAGCCCGTCGATAAAGGTTTTGTTCAGTTCCATAGATGATATTGTTCGTTTTGAGATGATAATTGTCCTATTTCGGTCGGCAAAGATACGTTATTTTTTTCACACCGGCCAAAGAGCGGTTACAATTTTTTATAAAAATTTAAAAAATACCTACGATCAGGTATTGACGGCGCCTTCCGGGACATGCAATAGTTACAGGAAGGCGTTGCGGCGTTTGTGGCCCTGCTTTTGCAGGGGCGGGAGTGTATAAATACGAAAAACGATGAAAAGATTTTGGATTGCCCTGCTAGGTGCGGGGCTTTTTGCGACGGCGGCGTTCGCCGGCGGTGACGAAGTTCCGGTCAGGATGCACGAACTGCCCGATGCGGCAAAGACGTTGGTGAAAAAGTATTTTCACGACATCGAGGTGGTTTCCGCCACGATGGAGAAGGGCGTGGCCCCGAGCTATGAGGTGAAGCTGGCCGACGGTACGAAGATCGACTTCGACGCCCGCGGCGAGTGGACCGATGTCGAGCGGCCGGGGGGTGTCGTGCCGGACGGGCTGATTCCGCAGCCGATCCTGAAATTCGTGGCTGCGAACTATCCGGGGCGGCACGTCCGGGGTGTCGAACGCGACGGCCGCAACCATGAGATCACCCTCGACAACGGACTGGAACTGAAATTCAACCGCCGTTTCCGGCTGGTGGAGACCGATCACTGACGGCCGACGATTGGTGCGGCGGATTACGGCCCGGGGGTTTGAGTTGCGCATCCGGCCCCCGGGTCCCGCCGCTTTGTAAGGTGAAAGGTGTAAGATGAAAGGTGAATTTTTCATTTACAACCTTTCACCTTTGGCTTTGATAAAAAGCGTATCTTTGCAGCGTAAATCCCGATAACGATGGAAGAACTTTCGCTTACGACCCCCGCCCTGCTGTTTTCGGCCGTGTCGCTGATTCTGCTGGCCTACACCAACCGGTTTCTGTCCTATGCGCAATTGGTGCGCACGCTCAAGGAGCAGCATTTGCAGCACCCCTCGAAGGTGACGCGCGCGCAGATCGACAACCTCCGCCGGCGGCTCCACCTCACGCGCACGATGCAGTTGCTGGGCGTCACGAGCCTGTTCCTGTGCGTGGTGACGATGTTTCTGATCTACGTGGGGCTGATGCTGCTTTCGGCTTATGTCTTCGGTGCGGCGTTGCTGCTGCTGGTCGGTTCGCTGGGCGTTTCGATCTGGGAGATTCAGATCTCGGTCCGGGCGCTGGAGATTCACCTCAAGGATATGGAGAACCCGCTTGACAAGCGGGATTCGGAATAATTGTCCGGTCGTGTTCAAGCCGCCCTTTTTTAAGTTTAAGGGTGATTTAGCGAAGCGGCATCTTTTGACAAAAACGAAGATGCCGCGACGTCGCGTCACTGCATCTCCCACTAACCTACTTATGTAACCTAAAACCAACTTGTGAATCCGGTTCTCCGGTTTTCACAGTGCAAAGATACGGGTCCGTCGTTTCGCTGAAATGACGGACCCGTTGCATTTTCGTTACACGGCGCTTTTTGAAGCTCTCCTTTTCAAAGGAGGGTTTGGGTGGATTGTCTGCACGATGGCGTATCGGCATTATTTTTTGGCCTCCAGAAAATATTGCTGCGATTTGAGCAGGTTGCGCGACTGGAGCATCATCGTCTTCGTCTCGTTGAGGATCGTGAGGTAGAGCACCCCGGCGCGGGTGCTGCCCGACGGGACGTCGTTGATGCGCCGCAGCTGGCTCTTGATCGCCTCGACGATCGTGTCGAAGAGCTTGTCGCGCATTTCGAGCACCAGATCGAGGTCCGAGAAATCCTTCGTCGCCAGCATGTCGTTGATCTTGTCGAAAATCGCCTCCACCTGGTCGTTCACGCGCATCAGGTCGACGATCTGCTCCTTCGACATGCCCTCGTGGTTGTTGTCGATGTGTTCGAATGCCGGGCGCGTGATGTGGATCAGGGCCTTGGTCACCTCCGAAAGGTAGTCCGTGACCTGCACGTAGAAGTGCCCCGTGTCGATGTCGCACCGTTGCAGGCGGCGCAGCGTCGGCATGACGTTGTATTTGCGGATGCGGGCCTCCTCGAAAAGACGGTTCGAGTCGCGCACCATCTCCTTGAGCACCTTGCGGTTCTCCTTGAAGACGGCTACCAGCGTGCGGTTGTAGATGCGCGTGACCTCCTGCATCGTCGTGCAGACCTCGCCGATGCAGGCGCACAGCACCTCGTCGGGGGTCTCGGCCGTTTCGAGCGGCAGCAGGGCCTTTTCGGCCTCCTCTTTCAGTCCGGGCGTCTTGAGGTGGCTGCGGACGAGCAGCCAGGCGCAGAGCGCCGTGAGGGCTGCCACGGCGATCCAGCCGCCCCACAGCAGCAGGGCTGTCACGGCCAGCGCGATGAGGAATCCTCCGAGCGCCGTGATGAACCACCCCGAGATGACGGCCATCACGCCCGTGATGCGGTAGACGGCGCTTTCGCGGCCCCACGAGCGGTCGGCGAGCGACGATCCCATGGCCACCATGAAGACCACGTAGGTCGTCGACAGCGGCAGTTTGTAGGAGGTGGCGATGGCGATCAGGATCGACGCGGCGGTGAGGTTGACCACGGCGCGGACCATGTCGTAGGGGGCCGACGAACGCTCCTCGGCAGGGAGCGGCTCGAAACGCCGGTCGATGGCCTTCTGAACCCGCGCCGGAATCAGCCCGGTCCACATCGTGTTCATCACCAGCGTCGCGCGCACCAGACTGCGCGAAATGAGGGTCGAACCGAAGCGTTCGTCGCCCTCGTGCTGCGAGGCGAGCGACAGTTCGGTCTCGGTGACGTGCTGCGACTTTTTCGAGAAGAACAACGTCAGCACCATGATCAGTCCCGAGACGCCCAGCAGCAGGAAGTTGGCCCGGGCGGGAGCTTCGAGCGCCCCCATCATCATCGTTTCGCTGCCCGCCTCGCCGGCGATGCGCCAGGCGTCGTAGCCGGCCAGCGGCACGCCGATGAAGTTCACCAGGTCGTTGCCCGCGAAGGCAAGGGCCAGCGAGAAGGTTCCCGACAGGATCGTGATGCGCATGATGTTGAGCCGCATGCGCTGGAAAATGTAGAGGAGGAGCGACGCCGCGGCCCAGAAGGCGAGGAGCGTCACGAGGACGTGGTCGCCGACGTAGGCCGAAACGGAGGTCGGGATCAGTCCCGAGCTTTTCAACCCCTTGAACAGCGCGAAATAGAGGATTCCGGCCAGCGAGATGCCGCACCAGACGGCTCCCCAGCGGCGGAAGACGGCGGCGTAGCGGAACGAGAAGATGAGGCGCGAAATGTACATGAAAAGCGTTCCGGCCACGAAGGCCAGCGCCACCGACAACAGGATCGCCGCGATGATGACCATGGCTTTGCCCGTGTTGATGAACTGCGAGAGGTCCTGCAAGGAGGTCCCCGGGTCGCCGGCGATGCGGAACAGGGCGGCGGCGACGGCGGCGCCCAGCAGACCGAAGACCATCGACACGGTGGTCGAGGTGGGCAGTCCCAGCGTGTTGTAGAGGTCCAGTAGCAGCACGTTGCCCAGCATCATGCCCAGAAACAGCATCATAATCTCCTGAAAGGAGAACTGTCCGGGGTAGAAGACGCCGCTGCGGGCGACCTCCATCATGCCGCTCGAGGTGAGCGTGCCGACCAGAATGCCGGCGGCTGCGACCCAGAGGATCACGCGGCGCGGTGCGACTTTCGAGCCGAGGGCCGAGTTGAGGAAGTTGACGGCGTCGTTGGCGACGCCCACGACGATGCCCATCACGGCCAGCAGGGCCAGGATGACGACGATTGCGGTGAATAGCGGGGACATGGATTATCCGTTTTCGTAATTGTTATGGTTCTTTACCGTTGCAAAGGTCCGAAACCGATGTTACAAAGGCGTTACAGGGGCGTTGCGGGGGAGTGAAAAAATATCGGGGAGCGGTAAAAAACCGATCCGGCCGCCTGTCCGGCCGCGTGCGACAACTGCAGGCGACAGGCGAGCGCAATCGCTTGCGAATTGCCGGGCCGCCACAGCAGTCAAGGCGTGTGTTTTTGCGCCTTAACTCCCCGCCGAGGCGGGGAGTCAGGGGTGGCTCCGATTCGTAATCGCAGCCAAAGGCTGCGAATGCGGCCGGGCGGGTTGTCGTGTAGCTGGAATTTGTTAACTGTGTTTCTTCAATGTGAAGACGAACTCCAGCCCGCCGCGTTCGCGTTCGCGGGCCGTGATCGTGCCGCCGTGGATCGCAACGGCGTTTTTGACGATCGCCAGCCCCAGTCCCGTGCCGCCCTGTTTGCGCGATCGGCCCTTGTCGATGCGGTAGAAGCGTTCGAAGATGTGCGGCAGGTGCTCCTCGCCGATGCCGATGCCGTTGTCGGCGAACGAGACCGTGCACTCTTCGGGGGTGTCGGAAAGCAGCCGGATGAAGATGTCGCGTCCGCCGGAATAGGCCGCGGCGTTGTCCGCGAGGTTGCGGAATATTGATGTCAGCAGCGACGGGCTGCCGACGATCTCGACCTGCTGCGGGAAGTCGATGTTCACCCGCAGCCGCTGGTCGGCGGGTTTCAGTTCCATGTCGGCCGTGACTTCGGCGATCAGGTCGTTCAGCACGACGCGCTCCTTCTGGATCAGCTGGCTCGCCTCGTCCATGCGCGTGATGGTCGAGATGTCGGCCAGCAGACGCCGCAGACGCTCGGTCTGTGCGGCGCTTTTTTTCAGGAAGTCCGTGCGTCTTTGCGCGTCGAGCGACGGGTTGGCCAGCAGTGTTTCCAGATAGCCCTGAATCGCTGCCACGGGGGTCTTCAGCTCGTGGTTGATGTTGTTGGTGAGCTGTTTCTTGATGCGTATTTTCTCCTGTTCCTCGTGCAGCGCGAGGGCGTGCTCGCGGTCGCGGTCGGCAGTGGTTTTTTGCAGACGGGCGTAGAGGCGGATGATGTGGCTCGATATTTCGCCCAGTTCGTCGTGAGGAAATGCCGGGAGGTCGTCGATCCGCTCGCTCCGCTCGGCCCGTTCGGCGAATTCGTTCAGCCGGGTGATGTTCTGGCCCAGGCGGCGCGTGGCGAAATAGCCCGCCACGCTCATCAGCAGCGTCACGCCCAGCATGAACCAGAGGAATTCGCGGTCGGCGGCCAGGATTTCACCCAGCGGCACGGAGTAGGGTACGGCCGAACGGACGATGTAGCGGTCGCCCCGCATGGCCGAGTAGAAATAGTTGCGGTCGGTGCTTTCGGAGTGGCGGCGGATGGTGTACCCCGTCCCGCGGGCCAGCGCCTCGGCGACCTCGGGGCGGTCAAGGTGGTTCGCGCCGGGCAGCGTGTCGAGCGAATTGTCGAAAACGACGTGTCCCGCCGGGTCGATCAGCGTCACGCGCACTCCTTCGCAGGGTGCGCCGGAGCGGGCGATGAAGGCGTCGGGGGGCGCGCCCGCATTCACGGCGTCGAGCATCCGCAAGTTGAAAAGCTGCAACTGCGCGTCGAGCCGCTCGGCCTTGAAGTGCTTTTCGCGCCCGTACTGGAAAAGGATGAAACACCCCACCAGCGTCCACGAAAAGACGAGCAGCAGCAGGAACAGCCGCCGGTGGTAGGAAAGTTTATGCTTCAAAGCCGTAGCCATAGCCCAGGCGCGTTACGATGTGTTCCCCGTAAGGCCCGACTTTACGGCGCAGGCGTGTGATGTTCACGTCGACCGTGCGGTCGAGGACGATCACCTCGTCGCTCCAGATGCGGCGCAGGATCTCCTCGCGTGAAAAGATCACGCCCCGGTTCGAGAGCAGCAGAGCCAGGATTTCGAACTCCTTCTTGGTGAGTTGCAGCTCCTTGCCGTCGAGCGTGCAGACTTTGCGCCGGAGGTCGATCTCCAGACCTTCGAAGCGGATGCTTTCGGATTCGGCGCGTGCGGCGGACGTGCGGCGCAGTACACTGCGCACGCGGGCCAGCACTTCGCGGACCGAAAAGGGTTTGGTGATGTAGTCGTCGGCTCCGATGTTCAGCCCGGCCACCGTGTCGTCCTCGGAGTCCTTCGCGGTGCAGAAGATCACGGGGACCCGGGCCGTTTCGGGATCGGCTTTCAGGAGCTGCGCCATCCGAAAGCCGCTCATCTCGCCCATCATAACGTCCAGCAGGATCAGCGAATAGCGTTCGGGATGCATCCGGAGGGCCTGCTCGGCGCTGTATGCCACGTCGGCTTCGTAGCCTTCGACTTCGAGGTTGAATTGCAGGATTTCGCACAGCGACTCTTCATCGTCGACCACCAGGATTTTGTGTTTTGCCATAAATGCGGGTTTGAGTCCGCAGCAAATTTACGCATCATTCACCGATGTTGCATGCCCCCGGCATGACATTTAACCGAAATGTAATGTTGTCTCATGCGCTTTTGCGGTCAAGAAGCGCAGGGGGCCTTTGCCGGATGCCTGCAAAAAACCGAAAAGGCCCCCGGCGGCCGGGAGCCTTTCGTGTCGGGCGACGCGGGAAAACCTATTTCCCCAGCACCTCCATCTGCTGGCGGATCGACTCCTCGTGGATGGCCTGCAGGACGGTGCGCATGAACTCGCGGTCCATGCCCATCTGCCCGGCCTGCCCGGCGCGGCGGGCCAGCAGCTCCTCGTAACGCTGCGTTTGCAGGACGGGCATGTTGTGCTCCTTTTTGTACTGTCCGATGTCGCGCGAGACGCGCATGCGGCGCGAGAGCAGCTCCAGCAGCTGGTCGTCGAGCTTGTCGATCTGCGAACGCAGTTCGGTGAGGCTCTCGGTGGTGATCGACTCGTCGCGGATCACCAGGTTGCGGATGATATAGGCCAGCGCCTCGGGGGTCACCTGCTGGGCCTTGTCGCTCCAGGCGCAGTCGGGCGAGCAGTGGGCTTCGATGATCAGTCCGTCGAACCCGAGGTCCATGGCCTGCTGCGACAGCGGGGCGATCAGCTCGCGCTTGCCTCCGATGTGGCTCGGGTCGCAGAAGATCGGCAGGCGGGGGAGACGGCGGTGCAGCTCGATGGGAATGGCCCACATCGGGTGGTTGCGGTAGAGGCTCTTGTCGATCGACGTGAACCCGCGGTGGATGGCCCCGATGCGGCGGATGCCGGCGTTGTAGATGCGCTCGATGGCGCCGATCCACAGCTCGAGGTCGGGGCTGACAGGGTTTTTCACCAGCACCGGGACGTCTGTTCCGCGCAGGGCGTCGGCGATCTCCTGCATGGCGAAGGGGTTGGCCGCCGTGCGTGCGCCGATCCACAGCAGGTCGACGCCGCCTTTCAGCGCCGTGGCGACGTGCTCGCGGGTGGCCACTTCGGTCGAGGTGTACATGCCCGTTTCGCGTTTCACGCGCTGGAGCCAGGCGATGCCCGCCTCTCCGACGCCTTCGAAGCCGCCGGGTTTGGTGCGGGGCTTCCAGAGTCCGGCGCGGCAGATGCGGATGCCTTCGGCTGCCAGCGAGCGGGCCGTGTCGAGGACCTGCTCTTCGGTTTCGGCACTGCACGGGCCTGCGATTACCAGGGGGCGCCGGGGGTCGATTCCCGGGAGTGTGATGGGTTGAATGTCGTTCATGGTTGCGTTATTTTTGTTTGTTTTTTTAGTGTCTTTCCTTTTTCCGGCTGCTTGCGGTGCGCGGCGTTCCGGGGCGTCAGATCGCGGGGTTGGGGCATTCGGCGTATTCGCCGAGAATGCGGAAGTCGCTGGTGAGAGGCCGTGCGGCGTCGATGGCCTGCCGGTAACGCATCGGGTCGTCGAACGTCACGTCGACGTAGAAGCGGTATTCCCACTCGCGCCCGATGATGGGCAGCGACTGTATTTTGGTGAGGTTGATGTCGTAGAACGAGAGAACGGTGAGCACCTTGGAGAGGCTCCCCCGGGTGTGCGGAAGGGTGAAGAGCAGCGAGGCTTTGTCGGTGTGGGCGGGATCGGCGAATTCCGCGGCGCGGCGCTCGTCGGCGAGCAGGAGGAAGCGTGTGAAGTTGTGTTTGTTGGTCTCGATGCCCCGCCGGAGGATTTCGAGTCCGTAGAGACGGGCTGCGTCGGCGCCGCAGATGGCCGCCGTGCCTGCGAGGCGTCCCTCGGCGATTTCGCGCGCGCTGCCTGCGGTGTCGTCCCTTTCGACGATCTTCATGCCGGGGAGGGTTTTCAGGAAATCGCCGCACTGCATCAGGGCGATCGGGTGCGAGCGGACTTCGGCGATGTCGTCGGGCGTCTGCCCGGGGAGGGCCGCCAGGACGTGCGAGATGCGGAGTTTCTGTTCGCCGATGATCCGGGCGCGGCTCTGTTGCAGGAGCTCGTGGTTGGGCAGCAGGCTGCCGGCGATGGTGTTTTCGATGGCCGCGATGCCCAGCAGCGCCGGATCGGCGGCCATCCGGGCGAACAACTCGTCGAAACTCAAGCAGGGCAGCACCTCTATTTCCCGGTCTGCGAAATAGCCGCGCGCCGCCGTTTCGTGATAGCATCCTGCGATGCCCTGTATTGCGATTTGTTCCATAATGGTTTGAAAAAGAAAATCCCGCTCAACCGAGCGGGATTTTCGTGTCATATTAATCTATACTATCTGTATACAGTTAATTGCATGCGATCCCGCTTTTTCCCTTGCTATAAAAGAAAAAGTAATAAAAATAGTATGCAAAACCGTATGCTCTCATCATTCGATGGCTTTTATCGTTGGCAAATGTAGCGAAATAATCCGTAAAACCAAACGTCCGCCGTACTTTTTTTTGCGAAAAAATCAGCCCTTGCGGTGCCGGAACCGCTTGCGCAACTGCTTGCGGCGGCCGAACGCCAGCCGGAAGAAGGTCCCGCGCAGCAGCGTGTCGTCGACATCCCATCCGCGCGTTTCGGCGTAGCGGTCGAGGATGTAGAGGAATGCCACGGCGGGGCAGGACAACCGCCGGAGGTTGATCATGCAGGCCCGGGAGGAAAGGGGCCGGTCGTCGAAATGCATGCGGTTGATGTCGATCAGCTGGAAGCGGTAGGCGCCCGCGGGGGTGCGGTCCCAGAGGATGTTGCCGTGGTTGAAGTCCCGGTGCTCGATGCCTTTCTCGTGGAGCTGCACGGTGAAGCGGGCGAAGGCCTCCAGCACGGGCAGGGTCCCCGCTGCGGGGAAGCGTGCGGTGGTCTGCGACAGCGGGGTGTAGTCGGAGCGCCGCGAGACGTAGTAGCTGTCGCAGAGCAGTCCGCGGCGGCGGTATTCGCTCCATGCGACGGGTTCGGGCGAATCGACGCCCAGCGCCCGGAGCCGCACGGCGTGTTCGTACGAGCGGCGGGCCTTGCTCCGGCGGAAGAAGGTGTAGATGACGGCCCGCAGCAGGTTCGGGCGCTTGAACCGTTTGACGACCAGCCGTTCTCCCTCCGCCTCGAAGGCTTTGATCGTGTTGCGTCCCGCGTGCAGGACCTCGCCTTCCCGGTCGAAGAGTTCGGGCAGGCGTTCCGCGAAGTCCCGCAGGTGTTCCGAGGCCGTATTGACGTGAATGTGCATTGCGGTGTTTTTTCTGTAGCAAAGGTACGCACCCGCGGCGTAAGGCGTTAGTCCTGTTTGATTGTTAAGTTGTTCTGAAACGGAAAAGAAAGGCGGATTTCATCGGGTGGCGTGCGGAGAACGCGCTCCTTTTCCCCGAAGGCCGGGTGCGGTTCCGGACGGGCATGAAACGAGCGGAAAAAGTTCCGCTCGTTTTCAGGATTTATCTCATCCGGATGTGGAACGCTTTGGGGCGTGTCATCGTCTTCGTGGAGGTGCGGTCGAACGAGTCGGCGACCTCGATGCGGACGGTCGTCGCAGGTCCCGAGGCGCGGTAACGCCACATGTGGAGGGGCAGGCCGTCTGGAACGGTCTGGTGCCGCGCGTGTAGGTGATCTTGTGCAGCCGAAATCGTTGGGCGTGACCGGTCCCCGGGCGAAGCCCTCGGCCGCGGCGGCCGTCGCCAGCGACAGCGCGCAGCACCGGTTTTTCGGAAACGGGTTTCCGTGGGGCGCGTTATTTCGAAGAGGGGTCGAATACGAAGATGTTCTGGTAGTGTTTCGTATTGTCGGCGGTGATTCCGCGGGCCGTGTATCCCAGATAGAGCTTGTCCTTGCAGACCTTGATGCCTTCGGCTTCGAGCGTCCCGAACACCGAAACGCCGATCTGGGTCAGTTTGTCCTTGTCCGACACGACGGCCACCTGCGTCCGCTCCTCGACGATGTTGCCCTCGAAGTCGAACACCGTGACGTAGGCGAACGAGCTGCCCGAGTAGAACGAGCCGAAGAGGTTGTAGTTCGACTGCCCCTCGGTGTAGTAGAGCCGGTTTTTGTGGACGTCGTAGCCCTGCCAGTCGTAGTAGGTGGCGCCGCTCGCGCTGTATCCCGTCTTGAGGAAGCGCGGCCGGGCGACGGGCGTCAGCGTCGTGAGGTCGTGGCAGCGCACCACCACGCTGACCGGGTTGGTCGAAGCGGGCCTGTCGGTCTGGAAGCCGTCGGTGCAGGTGATCGTTACGTTGGTCATCGGGGCCTTTTTCGCCTCGCTCAGCTTGTAGATGACGAAACACCGGTAGGACGAATTTTTGCTGTCGCCGTAGTTGATCGTCAGCAGGTCGTTCTCCGCGTCGATCGAGGGGTGCAGGTCGGTGTAGTCGCCGATGTAATAGTAGTCGTTGCACTCGTTGGTCTTGACGGTGGCTCCCTTCACGTATTTGACGCGCCCCACCAGTTTTTCGTTCCAGTACTGGCCTTTGGCGTTGCAGACGCCGTAGGCTCCGGCCCACAGGTAACGGTCGGCGCCGTCCTCTTCGAGGGCGGTGTTCGTCCCGTGGCCGAAGTAGGTGAGTTTCATATAGTCCTTGTTCTCGGTCTGCACGTCCGGGGTCTTGTTGGGCTGCGCGCGGACCCAGTTCAGCTGCGCCTGGTTCGTGTTGGAGAGCTGCGTGTACCAGACCGAGCCGTCCGAGTCGAGGTTGAAGCCCTGCATCGCCGTGTTGTCCGGCAGGTAGGTGTTCCGGCTGAAGATGTTCGAGGCATCGAACCGGTCGATGCCCGTGGTCGACGATTTGTCGGGACCTTCGGGTTTGCCGGGACCGGGCGTTTCGCCGCCGTCTCCGTCGCCGCCGCAGGCGGTGCAGAGCGAGAGGCCCAGAATCGAAATAAGCGTGAATTTCAACAGTTTCATAGCATGTCGTTTTAGTTGCGGTAAATTCGGTATTGCCGCCCGAGGCGGCAATACCGAATAAAACCTGTTGTTTCTAATTTGTGATTATCGGTCTTTCGTTACCTGGATGTCGTCGATCCACAGGCGGTAGTGCTTGGTTCCGTAAGGATGCGCCGCGATTACGATACGGGTCTCCTTGGTGGCTCCGGCGATCTTGACCACATGCTCCGTGGGGTTTACGTAGTCGGTCGTGGGAATTTTGTCGCTGTCCACGTGCGTCGAGCACTGTACGGTCACCTGCTTGTCCGTGTTGGCCGTGGCGGCCCCTGTCGGTTCGGCCTTGGTCGGGCCTCCGTCGGTGATGGTTCCGGGACCTTCGACCTGGATGTAGTGCTGTTCGTGGTCCTGTCCCCACGAGTGGTACGGCTCGAAGTAGGGCGCCGTGTGGCACGTTACGGTGATGTCGGCCGTCCCTTCGCCGATTCCGGTCAGCTTGGGCGTCTTGATGTAGCCCGAAACGGATGCGGTCGAGAGCAGTGCGGCTCCGGTCTGGGTGCGTACCCAGAAGCCCTGCCAGCCGGGATAGTCGGCGTCGGCGTAGTTCGTGCCGTAGGTGTCGCCTTCCCACCATGCTTCCCACAGTTTGGCCGCTTTCACCGGACCGCGGTTGTCGGTCGCGCTCCCGACGTAGTTGAAGAACGAGTCGGTGGAGTTGACGGGGTTTACGATTTTTCCGGTGGCCGCCGGGCAGTTCGGGTCGTCGGGGTCGATGTTCGCACCGATCTGGGCGTTGGTGACTTCGACGCCGAATGCCTGGTAGATCGGACAGCCTCTGAACCAGAAATCGTCGAAATCCTTGTAGAGGATGACGTTCGGCGCCAGATTCTCCTCGGGAGTGGTGAACGACAGCCACGTTTTGTCCGAATCCTCCTTATTGGGACCCAGCTCGTGGGCGACGATCCAGAACCAGTAGGTCGTGCCGGGTTGCAGGTTGCCGAAGGCGAAACGGTTGTGCGCGAAGAACATGCTGCTGGCGGTGAGCCAATCGGCCGTCTTCGAGGTGTAGTTGCGCAGGTTGTCGCCCTCCTCTTCCAGCGCGAGGCCGAAGCTGAACGAGCGGGGCGTGCCGTTGTTGAAGTTCGTGCCGGTACCCTTCTCGTAGTCGCCCCAGTCGAGGACTGCCAGGCGGGGCAGCAGTTTGAACATCGTGACGGTTACTTCGCCGGCCAGTTTGGCGCGGCTCTCGGCGGTGAGGTCGTAGGGGGTCGCGACGGACGAGATCTCCACGTGCAGTTTGACCGTGATCGGGCCTTTCTTGGTCGGCGTTCCGCTCAAGGCGAGGGGAATCGCTCCGTCGCCCGCCTCCATTTCGTATCCCGAGAGCGATTCGATGGCGATGCCTTCGGCTCCCGCGCCTTCGAGCGTTGCCGTGACGTCGGCCTTATAGCCGGGCTTCGATTTCTGGTAGGGGATCGTCACCCGCTTGTCCACGAGCTCCTCGTAGAGGTCGAAACTGGGGGCGATCTCGGGCGAGCCGACGGTGAAGAATCCGTCCTCCTGCGTAACCCGGATGACCAGTTCTTTCAGTCCGTCGGAGAGCGTGACGCTGCCGGTACGCTCCGCGCCGTCGTTCTGCGCGACGGTGATGTTCACCGCCTGTTCTTTCGGCGCGCCGTTCCCCTCCCCGGGCGAACAGCTGATCCACGTGTCGTCGGGCGTGATTTTCCAGGACCCGTTGGTCAGGACGAGCAGCTCCTTCGTCGAATTGAGGTACGGGAACGAGAGCGCGTCGTGGCTCCGCTGCAGGAAGTGGGTTTCGTCGTCCTTGCAGGATGTGCCGAGGGCGACCGACGCCAGGCACAAAAACGAAATTATAGCGTGTATTTTCATAAAATCGGATTTTTGATCGTTTCGGGTAAGCGGGTTAGTCGTCCCAGCCGGGATTCTGCGGCCGCAGGTTGGGGTTGATGTCGAGCGCATTCTTCGGAACGGGGTAGAGGTACTTGTAGTCTGCCCATTCCCGGTCGAGAATGTAAACCAGGCAGTTGTCCTTGTTGACACTGTATGTCGTGACGTTGTCGCCCTCTTCGGCGGTCACCTCCACGTACGAAACCCCGGTCTGGTTGCTGCCCGATTTGGGATGGCTCTTCGAGTAGAAGCAGAGGTCGTTCTTTCCGTCGCCGTTCATGTCGAACGGCTTGCCCAGTTCGGGAATGTGGATGCCAGCGAATTCGACCGTCAGTTTGTGGCCCATGCGCCAGCGCATCAGGTCGTCGCGCCGGGTGTTCTCCATGTACAGCTCGATGCTCCGCTCGCGGCGGCATTCGAGTATCCACTTGTCGGTCACCCCGTCGTAGTAGCTGGCCAGATAGGGGTCGGCCGTGGCGGGCATCGCGCCGATTACGCCCGAACGCTCGCGCAGCGGACGGATCGTCTTGTTCCACACCGTCTGGTCCATCTCGCCCAGTTCGGCCTTGGCTTCGGCCTCGTTCAGCAGAATTTCGGCGTAGCGGAACACAGGGAGCGAGTTGGCGCTGGAGGTGTTGCTCTCGTTCGCATCGTCGTCGGTATTCCACTTGATGATGCGGTAGTAGGTCAGCTGCGTGGTCAGGCCGGGGAAGACCTTTGCGAATTCGTTGGTCTCCTTGCCGCCGACCTTCTTGACGTAGTAGGGCGTGATGAAGGTCTGGCGCAGGCGGTAGTCGCGGCCGGCGAACTCGTCCTTGAACTGCGTTTTGTTGTATCCGTCCTTGTCCGTGAAGCGCGTCCCGTCGAGGTTCAGGTACATGTTGACGAACGCTTTGGGACCCGAGTTGCGTTGTCCGTAGCTGCCCGAGGCGTAGTACCACGAGGCGTCGTGAAACCGGTTGAGCGTGGCGTTGAACTCGTTGGCCAGGATCACTTCGGTGTACTGCGGCTCCTCGCTCTTGAAGACCTTGCTGTAATTGGTCGTCTCCTCGCCGGCCGTCGAGACCAGCGAATAGGGGCTGTCGCCCATCAGCTCCTCCGAGGCGGCGACGCACGCGCGGAGCCATTCCTCGCTGCCGTCCAGCCCGTGGTACTTCCGCCAGGTTCCCTCGTAGAGGCAGATGCGCGATTTCAGGGCCAGCGCCACATAGCGGTTGATGACGTTGGTGTTGACGTATTTGCTGGCCTTGGAGCACCAGGTGGCGGCGAAGTCGAGGTCTTCGAGGACCTTCTGCATGACGTAGTCGCGCGGGTCGCGGCCCTTGTAGAGCTGTTCGTCGTCGTCGGGGTCGATCGGCTCGTCGTACCAGGGCACGTCGCCGAAGGTCTTGACCTTGTCCCAGTAGAACCACGCGCGCCAGAAGCGGCCGACGCCCTCGTAATGCTTCATCGTCGCGTCGTCCACATAGGGGGCCGCGTCCTTCATGTGCTTGAGGTAATAGTTGACGTTGTAGAGCGGACGCCAGTTGCCCCGCGCCCAGTTGTTGGCCTGCTGGGCGCTGTAACCGCCCGTCTTGAGGAATCCTTCGGTCTGGGTCGTGACGCAGATGTCGCTGTACTGGTCGCCGCGCGTGAGCGTCGCGGCCGAGGGCAGGTGGCTTTCGAGAAAGCCGATCGCATAGGTTTCCAGCGCCGTTTCCGAATTGAAAAAGGTGTCGGTGGTCGTCGAATAGACGGGGTCTTCGTCGAAGAAGCTCTGGCACGAGGCCAGGAGGGACAATCCGGCGATTATCGCTATCTTGTTCAGTATGGGTTTCATGGGATTGCGTGTTAGAAGTTGATGTTCAGTCCGATGGTTACGCTTCGGGTCATCGGGTATCCGTAGCCCTGGCCGTCGGTGCCGGTCTTCGATGCGAAGTCGGCGTCGCCCGCCGTGATCATTTCGGGGTCGTAGTTCTTGGCGTACTTCTTCAGCGGCGACCAGAAGAACAGGTTTTCGCCCGAGACGTAGATGCGCAGTTTCTCGATGTGGGCCTTGCGGGTGATCTGCTGGGGCAGGGTGTAGCCAAGCGAGATGTTTTTCAGGCGGCAGTAGCGCGCTTTCTGCAGGTAGCGGTCGTTGGCGGCGCGCAGCGTGCCGCGTCCGCTGACGGCCAGCGAGCCGCGCAGTCGGGGCCAGTATGCGTTGGGGTTGTCCTCCGACCAGCGGTCGGCGTTCTGCCACGGCAGGCTGTATCCGTAGGGGCGGTCGTATTGTCCCCAGAAGAGTCCCGACTCGCCGGCGGGATACCAGTCGCGTTTGCCGACGCCCTGGAAGAAGACCGCGAAGTCTATGCCGTTCCAGTTTGCGCTGAAGTTGATGCCGTAGTGATAGCGCGGCGAGGAGTTGCCGATCTTGCGCAGGTCGCCGTGGTCGTCGAGGCGGTTGCTGCCGTTGTCCACGACGCCGCTCTCGTCCAGGTCGGCGAATTTCAGGTCGCCGGCGTTCCACGACTTGTTGTCGCCGCTCCAGAAGGTCTTCTCCTGTGCCTTGAGACCCCACTCCTGCGCCTCCTCGTCGGTGGCGAAAAGCCCTACGACGTGGTAACCCCAGATCTCACCCAGCTCCATGCCTTCGTAGTAGGCGTTGGCGTAGAGCGTGGGCAGGGTGTTCGACTTGCTGGTGTATTTGGTGATGATCGACTTGCTGTCCCAGAGCGAGAGGCGCACGCTGTAGTTGAAGGGTTTGTTCGCCACACGGAAACTGTCGGTCCAGCCCAGCGAAACCTCGAAACCGCGGGTGCGCATGTCGGCGTTGTTGCCGTAGGGCGCCGAATAGCCCGTCACGGCCGGCAGCTCGGCTCCGGTGACGAACATGTCGGTCGTCTCCTTCTGGTAGATGTCGCCTACGAAGCTCAGGCGGTTGTTCAGCAGGTTGACGTCCAGTCCGAGGTTGATCGTCGAGGAGGTCTCCCACGTGAGGTTTGCCGGCAGCACGGACGAGGGCGCCGAGGTGTAGGTGCGCTGGCTGCCGTCGACGATCACGCCGGCCTTGTTGAAGTCCAACAGCTCCATGTACTTGTAGGGCGAGACGTTGCCGTTGCCGGCCTTGCCGATCGAGAAGCGCCATTTGATGTTGTTGATCCAGGAGATGTCCTTCATAAAGTTCTCCTCCGACATCCGCCAGCCCACGGAGGCCGACGGGAAGAAGCCCCAGCGTTCGTTGCTCGGGAACTTCGAGCTGCCGTCGTAGCGGCCGCTCAATTCCGCGAGGTATTTGCCCTTGTAGGCGTAGCTGGCGCGGTAGAAGATGCCGACGAACCCCCAGTCGTAGCTGTTGGCGTCCTCCAGGACGTAGTCGATGCCGTTCATCAGCGAGTAGTTGGGTTTGCCGTCGACGATGAATCCGTCGCGGCCCATGCGGGTGTTGCGCGCCCGCTTGTGTTCGATGTTCCATCCGGCCATGACGTTCAGCGAGTGGTCTTCGGGCAGCCGCGGGGTGAACGAGAGGTTGGCGTTGCCGCTGTGGTACTCGATCTGCGTCTCGGTGGTGCGCATCGAGCTGCTCGCCGGATAGGAGATCTGGATACCCGGACCGTTGGAGTAGGTGACCTGCGAGATCACGTCGTTCTGGCGCGAGTGGTTGAACAGGTAGGAGTAGTCGGCTTTGGCCACCAGCACGTCCTTGATCAGGTCGATGGTCACGACGGTCGTGTTCTTCATGTCGAACTTGAGGTTGTCGCGGTAGGAGTTGCCCTCGGCCATGTTGGCGTAACCCGTGTAGACGGCCGCCGCGGTCCACGTCCCGTCGGGGTTGGTGACGCGGGTGATCGGGAATCCCTGGTGTTCGAGGTTGCGGCGCACCAGCAGGTTCTGCGCATAGGTCGTCGGCTGGTGGTAGCTGCGGCGCACGAAGTCGGTGTTGTTCTCCACGGTCAGCCATTTGGTGATGTTGACCGTACCTTTGGCCCGGGCGTTCAGCTGGCGGAATTTCTCGTCGCCGACGCGGTAGATGCCGTCCTGCTCGTAATAGCGGGCCGAAGCGATGAAACTGGAGGTTTTGCCGCCGCCCGAAATCCGGATGTTGTGCTGGTGGGCCGTGGTCGATTTCTTGTAGAAGAGGTCGTACCAGTCGGTGTTGCGTCCGTAATACTGGTATTTGCCGCTGGCGTCGAGTTCCCATTCCAGATAGCTCCGGTCGGGGTCGTTCATGCGTTTTTTGTACTCGTCCTCCCAGCTCTGCGTCCAGGGGAAGAAGTTGTTGATGCCCGTCGGCAGATGGTGCGAGTAGCCCACGTAGGCGGTCATGTAGTTGTCGTACCAGGTCTGGCTGTCGGTCTCGTATTTCGGGCGTACGGTCTCGCTGATGATCGAAACGCTGCCGCTGTAATCGACCGAAATCTTATCCTTGCGGGCGCTTTTCGTCGTCACCAGCACCACGCCGAACGCACCCCGGGCGCCGTATACGGCCGTCGAGGAGGCGTCCTTGAGCACCGAGATGCTCTCCACGTCCTCGGGATTCATCGCCGTCAGGTCGCCCTCCACGCCGTCGATCAGGCAGAGCGCCGATCCGCCTGCGCCGATCGACTGCGTGTTCGCACGGATGTTGATCGACGCCGAACGGCTCGGCTTGCCGTCGGCCATCGTGATGTTCAAGCCCGGAATCTGGCCCTGGATCGACCGGAGCAGATAGGCGTTGGGGCGGTTTTCGAGCACCTCGCCCGAAATGTTCTCCACGGCCCCGACGATGTTGCGCCGCCGCTGGGTTCCGTATCCCACGACGACGACCTCGTCCATCAGGTTCTGGTCCTCGGTCAGGACGACCTCCAGTTTGGTGCGGGTTCCGACCTTGACGCGCTGGCTCTTGTAGCCCAGATAGGAGACGGCCAGCATGTCGTCGGGTTTGGCCTGAAGCGTAAAGGCTCCCTGCGCATCGGTCGAAGTGCCCTGCGTGGTGCCTTCGATGAGGATGGTGACGCCTGTGAGCGGCTCACCCTGTTGGGATTTCACGGTTCCGGACACGGCCTTGCTTTGGGCGAGGACCTGTCCCGTCGCCAGCATCAGGAGGATGAAAATTCCCCCCCCCGAGATTTTCCGGCGGATTGCGGATCGGTAGTTAAAAAGATTCATATACGAGGTTCTTTGAAGTGTTTGGGTCAGAGTTCGGTGTGTTTCGGGGCGCGGGTCGTCGTCCGGACGATGCAGTCGCGCAGCCGGGTCAGCTGTTCGGGCGTGGCGGTCAGCCATCTGTGCCGTCCGTCGGGACCGGGGGTGAAATTCGTGAATCCTTTGTCGTCGACGGCGACGGTTCCCGGCTCGCTTTCGGTGAAGTATTCGGGATGGAGCAGGTAAACCACCGACAGCAGGTCCCACGACGCGCGGTCATAGGGCATCTTGTGGTAATTCTTGTAGCCCTCGACGACGGGATGGAGTTTCGCCCAGCCGAAATCGTTCTCGATGGCCGCACCGGGATACATGACCTGCTTTCCCAGCTCGAAGGGGTTCTGCACGATCGGCGTGTCCCATTCGGCGAAGAGTTTCCGCATGGCGGGGATGTCGTTGACGACGTTGAACTCCGCGCGCTGCTTCTCGCCGTAGCTGCCCGCCATGATCGAGAGCGTCTTCACCTTGCGGGCCACCAGTTCGCGGCCCGTGAGGGGCGAGATGTCGTCGGCCGGGCTGTCGAGGAGTTTTGCCAGTTCGGTCGCGAATCCTAAAGAAAGTACGGTTACCGAGCGGTCGGGCTGCGCGGCCAGCGTGCGGCGGTAGAGCGTGACGGGGTCTTCGATCTGTTCCGGGGTCTTGCTCCGGGCGAAGGCCGGGGAGCCGTCTTCGCGGGTCATCGCGCACACCGCCGCCGTGTAGTCGGGAGCGTGGTCGTTGAGCACCGGGGTCGGCGACTGCGCCAGCGGAATGTCGGGGTAGCCGTACCACGTGTTGAGGATGTCGATGTAGTCGGTGGCCGTCGGGCTGAGTTTGTGGTTGCCGATGGCGAGCAGGTCTACGCGGCCGTCGTCCATCGCCTTGTAGATCAGATCGAAGGCCAGTGCGTCGTCGATGTCGTTGCCCATGTCGGTTTCGACGATCAGCCGGATCGGTTCCGGCGCCGGCGCTGCGGACCGGGAGCCGCAGCCCGTGCCCGCGAGCAGCAGGGCGGCCGCTGCGGGGAGCAGTGAGATTTTCATTTCGGATTCGGGTTTTTAGTTGCCGCCGGAGGCGATGATCGAAGCCAGTCCGGCGATGAAGAAGAGGAACATCACGGCCAGCAGCGTGTTGGTTTTGCGGTCGGCGCCCTTGAACTCCTTCCAGATGAAGACGCCCCACACGGCGGCGATCATCGGCGCGCCCTGTCCGAGCGCGTAGGAGATGGCGGCCCCGGCCTTGCCGGCGGCGATGTAGCTGAAGGCCGTTCCGAGACACCAGACGGCGCCGCCCAGCATGCCCACGAGGTGCGTGGGCAGCGAGCCGCGGAAGTACTCGCGGTAGCTGACGGGCGCTCCGACGAAGGGACGGCGCATGGCGTAGGTGTTGAAGGCGAAGTTGCTCAGCAGCACGCCGACCGAGAAGACAAAGATCGCCGAATAGGGCGTCAGCATGCCTGGCGTCGGGGCCGCGAAGTTGTCGAGGTCCATCGCCGCCGCGACGAACCGGTAGAAGAACGACATCAGCACGCCCGCCACGACGGCCAGTATGATGCCTTTGCGGTTCTGGGCCGCCGAGTCGCCGCTCTTGCGCATGCGCCCCGAGGCGATGCCGTTGCAGATGATTGCGACAACGATGAGCGCAACGCCCAGGAAAAGCACGACGGGATCGCCTTTCGGCGCTCCGACGTAGTTGACGATGACGCCCAGCACCAGCGCGAGTCCCACGCCCAGCGGGAAGGCCACCGAAAGCCCGGCCAGCGATACCGAGGCCGAGAGCAGGATGTTCGAGGCGTTGAAGATCACGCCGCCCAGCACGACGCTGCCGATGCCTCCCCATTCGGCCTGCGCGAGGTCTTCGAGGAAGGGACGGCCCTCGGTCCCGATGCTTCCCATCGTGAAGCCCAGGAGAATGGCGAAGAGCACCATGCCGATCACGTAGTCCCAGTAGAAAAGCTCGTAACGCCAGGTCTTGCCGGCGAGTTTCTGGGTGTTTCCCCACGAGCCCCAGCAGAGCATCGTGATGAAGCAGAAGATGACTGCCAAAGAGTAGCTGTTAACAACGAACATAGTATTTGAGTTTTAAGGTTTTCGTTCGGTTCAGGCGAGGGTCTCCAGCTCCCCGCGCCACGGTATCGAGGCCTGTGCGCCCATGCGGGTTACCGAGACCGAGGCGCTGTGTGCGGCGAACCGCACGGCGTCGGCCAGACTGCGGCCTTCGGAGAGCGCCACCAGCAGGGCGCCGTTGAAGACGTCGCCGGCGGCGGTCGTGTCTACGGGCGTGACCGTGCGCGCCGGGATCAGCAGCTCCTCCGCGGGGGTCCGGATCAGCGCGCCTTCGCTGCCCAGCGTGACGATGACGTTGCCGACGCCTTTCGCCAGCAGCGCCCCGGCCGCTTTCGAGGCGTCCTGCACGGTGTGCACGGGGATTCCCGTCAGCGTTTCGCTTTCCGTGCGGTTGGGGGTGATCAGGTAGACCTTGCGCAGCAGTTCGTCGGCGAGCGGCATGGCCGGGGCCGGGTTGAGCACTACGCGGGTTCCTGCCGCATATGCCTTTTCGATGGCGCAGGCCACCGTTTCCATCGGGATTTCGAGCTGTACGAGCAGGTATTCGGCTCCGGCGATGCGGTCCGCCACGGCGTCGATCGCCTCGCACGTGAGGCTGTGGTTGGCGCCGGGAGCCACGGCGATGCAGTTCTCACCGTCCTGCGAGACGAAGATCAGCGCCGTACCGGTCGGGGTGTCCTTGGCCGTGAAGAGGGCTTCGGTGTTGATGCCGTCGGCGGCGAACTGCTGCCGGAGGGCTGCGGCGCCGGCGTCGTCGCCCAGACACGAGACGAAGGCCACGTCGCCGCCCAGGCGTGCGGCCGCGACGGCCTGGTTGGCCCCTTTGCCGCCGTTGGACTGCATGAAGCGCGCCTCGCCGACGGTCTCGCCCGGGCGGGGCAGGTGTTTGACGCGGGCAATCATGTCGATGTTGGTACTGCCTATTACCAGAATCTTGTTCATGTTCGGTTATCGTTGGTTAATTTCTGTCGTTTTTTCGCCCTGCGGGGTCCGGATGCGGCTCAACCCCGCGGAGATGCGGTTTTTCGGTTTTCAGGTCGTCCGCCGATTGTCCCCGATGCCGTTTCTTGCCGTTTTGCGCCCGTTGTTTTCATAAGGTGTCTTTGCAGAATACGGTTCTTATGGGGCCTGTAGCAGATGTTCGGTTTTCGGATGCTATCTTTTTAGCTCTGTTTGCGCTTATCGTTTGCGCAAATATAATTACTTTTTGGAAACCTCCAAAATTATTTTACCGTTTTTCTTTTCTTTTTCGATATTTTTCATATATTTGTCATGGGTGAACTGAAAATAAAGCAATGAAAAAAGAAACTCTCGTTAGCATCGCCGAACGTTCCGGATGTTCGATTTCCACTGTTTCGCGCGTTTTGAGCGGCAATGCGGCCAAATACCGCATCAGTCAGCGTACCGTGGCGCGCGTGACAGAGGAGGTCAAACGCTGCAACTATACGCCCAGCCTGCTGGCAAAGGGTTTACGCACAAATCGTACCGATACGATCGGGCTGCTGATTCCGAACATCGAGAATTCGTTTTTCGCCGGCGTTGCGGGCGTGGTGATCCGCGAGTCGCGCAATTATAATTATAAGGTGGTGGTGGTCGACACGCAGGAGGACGAGCGCAACGAGCAGGACGGACTGTCGGCGCTGCTGGCGCGGCGGGTGGACGGCATCGTCGCCGCGCCGTGCGGCAGCAATTCGGAGCTGTTCGCCAGTGTGCAGGAGGGCGGCATGCCGCTGGTGCTGATCGACCGCTATCTGCCCGACGCCGGGATGCTCTCCTATGTCACGACGGACAATTACCGCGGTGCGGTGATGGCGACCGAGTACCTGCTCGAAAACGGACACCGCCGCATCGCCTGCATCCAGGGCACGCCCCATTCGATGCCTGTGCGGGACCGCGTGCGGGGATTCGGCGACACGCTGCGGGCGCACGGCCTCGGGGACCGGATCGTGGTGACGGGCGAGGATTTCTCGGTGCAGAACGGTTATCTGGAGACCAAGCTGGCGCTGGCCCGGGAGGAGCGGCCCACGGCGATCTTCGCCTTGAGCAACCTAATTCTGCTCGGGGTGGTGAAGGCGGTGCACGAGTCGGGCCTGCGGATTCCCGACGACATTTCGGTCGTTTCGTTCGACGACAACATGCTTTTCAACTACCTCGATCCGGCGATCACCTGCATCGGCCAGCCGACGGACGAGATCGGCACGCTGGCCGTGAAGCTGCTCATTCGCGCCGTCCGCGAGCCCGGCGCGGCGCCTTCGCACCTGCACCTGCCGCCGTCGCTGATCATCCGCCGCTCGGTGCGCAACCTGCTGCTGTGAGAAAACGAAAAGCGCACCGTATTTATCCGGGTTATTGTTTGATAAGGGTATGCCTTATGCCAGAACCGGCATGCCGCATTTTTCAGGATCAATTCATTTTCGGTCAATTCAATATAAAATAAAGCGCTGGCCGATGCCGCTAACAGTATGATCAGCGGGATAAACGGGATGAGCAATAAGGAGCTTTTTTCCGGAACATAAAGGATTGTTAATGGAATTATGCATACAAACATCAAAATAGGCATAAAACAAGCCCAGATCGTTACCGAACTCCAAATCGAACGCTTATAAGTTTTCATGTTTATTGAGGATATGATGCAATCCGGGAGTTTCCACCGTGAAGCCCTTCTCGCGTAATGTTTGAATTAAATCCGGATAATCTCGTTCATCGACCAAATCGGTCACATAACGCCATGATTTCTTCGCCGGCGTCATCACCTGAATATAAGGCCGCGATAATCCGCCCTTATAGCCGATTTCAATTTTTTCAATAGTATTGAATTGAAATTCAGCATACCAGAAGCGATATGCCGGATTTTGGACAATCAATGAATTCTCCGTTAAAACAACATAAAATAATTGAGTTGCAGTACACGCTACAATAAAAGACAGGACACAAAGTTCAATAACAAGAAAAACAAGAAAGCCTTTCAGATTTCCAATCGTCATCAATAAAAACAGGGCCAATATAACAACGATCGGTTTCAAAGTGTACATTGAAGTAGACTTTTTGATGGAACGGCGGTAAATTTTCATAACTGTCATCACTACTGTCCCGTAAAAGCGGGCAAGTCGGTCTTTGAAATAGTTGAAACAT
>ERZ827363.445-NODE-445-length-45332-cov-16.653003_pt1 | contig 45332 bp, 40 predicted proteins | sample MGYA00519776_ERZ827363 | MGnify/ENA primary metagenome ERZ827363 (study PRJEB31778, sample SAMEA3449288) | human gut metagenome | biome: human gut; feature: human-associated habitat; material: faeces | place: United Kingdom | collected 2010/2012 ... | reverse complement strand
ATACTACAAAGAAGTTTGTCTTTTAGATCAAGCATGGGTTAAAGATGGAGATAAGAGCATAACTAAATATCTTCAAGAAAAATCTAAAGAAGTTGGTTCTCCAATAACAGTAACTAGATACTCTAGATTTGAAAGAGGAGAAGGAATCGAAAAGGTTGAAGAAGACTTTGCTGCTGAAGTAGCTAAGACTATGGGATTACAATAATGCCAAGAGAGAACACTTTAGTGTTCTCTCTTTTTTAAAGATATAAATTGAGAAATGCAGGAGGAATTGGAATGGAAAAGTGTACCTATAAAAGAGTTATGTTAAAGATTTCAGGTGAAGCATTATCAGGTGCAAATGGATTTGGATTTGATTTTGATACTATTAGTAGAATAGCTAAAGAAGTTAAAGAGATAGTTGATATGGACATAGAAGTTGGTCTTGTTGTAGGAGGGGGAAATATCTGGCGTGGTAGAAGCAGTGAAGGAATGGACAGAACTACAGCTGATCATATGGGAATGTTAGCTACTTGTATTAATGCTTTAGCACTTCAAGATGCTCTAGAAGGTATAGGAGTTAAAACAAGAGTTCAGACTGCAATAGAAATGAAGGAAATTGCTGAACCATTTATAAGAAGAAGGGCAGTAAGACATTTAGAAAAAGGTAGAGTTGTAATTTTTGGAGCTGGTTCAGGAAATCCATATTTCTCAACTGATACTGCAGCGGCATTAAGAGCAGCAGAAATTGAAGCTGATGTAATTTTATTAGCTAAAAATGTTGATGGTGTATATGACAAAGATCCAAATAAGTTTTCAGATGCAAAAAAATATGATACACTAACATATATGGAAGTGATTGAACAAGGATTACAAGTTATGGATACAACAGCTACAACTTTATGCATGGATAATAATATTCCAATATTAGTATTCGGTATTGAAGCTGATGGAAATATTAAAAGAGCCATGTTAGGTGAAAATATTGGTACAATAGTATCTAAAAAATAGGAGGTTAATATGATTAAAGATGTTATTAAAGTAGCAGAAGAAAAGATGCAAAAAACTATTTCAGTTTTACATTCAGATTTATCAACTATGAAAGCTGGTAGAGCAAACCCAACAATGCTTGATAGAATTCAAGTAGATTATTATGGAAGCCAATGTCCATTAAATCAAGTTGCTAATGTATCAGCACCAGAACCAAGAATGTTAGTAATAACACCATGGGAAAAATCTTTATTAAAAGAAATAGAAAAAGCAATATTAAAATCAGATTTAGGAATAAACCCTTCAAATGATGGTGCTATTATCAGATTATTAGTTCCAGAACTAACAGAAGAAACAAGAAAAAATATTGTGAAAAATGTAAAAAAAGCTGGAGAAGATGCTAAAGTTGCATTAAGATCTATTAGAAGAGATGCTAACGAAAAAATAAAGGCTTTAAAGAAAGATGGGCATATTTCTGAAGATGAAGTAAAGAAAGCTGAAGAAAATGTTCAAAAAGTTACAGATAAATTTGTAAAAGAAATAGATACAGTAATAGCAGCTAAAGAAAAGGAAGTTATGTCAGTATAAAAAAACCTGCTTTGCAGGTTTTTTTCCTATATAACATAAAATTGGAGGAAATTATGATTAATTTATTTAAGCCTAAGAAAAATGGAAATGATTTAGAGTTAAAGATAGATAAAGATAATCTTCCAGAACATATTGCAATAATAATGGATGGCAATGGGAGATGGGCAAAGAAAAGAAATCTTCCAAGAACAATGGGACACAAGGCTGGAGTAGAAACAATTAGAAAAGTTATTAAAGAAGCCGATAGAATTGGAATTAAATATATAACTTTATATGCTTTTTCTACTGAGAATTGGAGACGTCCAGAGGAAGAAGTAACAGCTCTAATGAAGCTATTGGTACAATACTTAAAATCAGAAGTTAAAGAACTTCATAAAAATGATGTAGTTTTAAGAGTTTTAGGTGAAATAGATAAGTTACCAAAGGAATGCGAAAGAGAAATAAAAGATGCTATTGAGCTTACAAAAAATAATAAAGGCTTGATTCTAAATATTGCTTTTAATTATGGTGGTAGAGATGAGATAGTAAGAGCAATAAGATTAATTGCTGAAGAATATAAGGATAATAACATTAATATTGAAGATATTAATAATGAGTTAGTAAATAATTATCTATATACAAAAGATTCACCAGATCCTGATTTAATTATAAGACCTTCAGGAGAGCAGAGATTGAGCAATTTCTTATTATGGCAATGTGCTTATTCAGAATTTTGGTATTCTAATGTCTGCTGGCCAGATTTTACAGAGTTAGATTTACAAAAAGCTATATACGACTACCAAAATAGAGATAGAAGATTTGGAGGAGTATAAATAAGAGGTGAAAAGATGAATATAAACAGTAGGTATATAGGAGCCTTAGTCATAGCTCCATTATTAATATTTATATTATTAGGAGGATTACCACTAAAAATATTCACAATTGCATTATCTATTTGTGGGCTATATGAGTTTTATAATGCTTTAAGAGCTAAAAAGATTAATGTAATATCAGTAATAGGATATGGATTATTGGTAGTGTATTATCTTATTGATAATAACTTTGAAATAATGATGCATGTACTAGTACTGGCAACAGTATTGGCTTTAATTATTCCAATAGTTACTTTAAAATACTCTTTTATTGATGTAGCAATATCAATTTTAGGATTTATTTATGTGGCAATACTATTTAGTTTTATACCATTAGTTAGTGAAAAGACGAATGGTAATTTTTTAGTTTGGCTTATATTCTTAGGATCATGGCTAGGAGATACAATGGCTTATTATTCAGGAAGAACATTTGGTAAGAGAAAGATTGCTCCAAAAGTTAGTCCTAAAAAGACTGTTGAAGGATTAATAGGTGGAGTATTAGGTGCAACATTAGGTTGTGGAATATATGGAATAGTCATAAGTAAATATGGAGTAGGAATAAATGTTATGCATTTCTTCTTGATTGGCGCTATTTGTGGAATGATGGGATTATTTGGTGACTTAGTTGCATCATCAATTAAAAGATATGTAGGAATAAAGGATTATAGTAATTTAATACCTGGACATGGTGGTATTTTAGATAGATTTGATTCTATTTTATTTAACGCTGTAGTAGTATTTTACTATTTAACATTTATTGTGGGAATATAAGAAAGCAGTAGGTTTACTACTGCTTTTTTACATGGGAAAATATCATTAATGTTCTTTCTAAATAATATAATTTTAATATAAATGTTAAAGGAGAATGTTATGAAAACTATAGAAAAATATAATAAAATACTTCTTCTTATAGAACTATTTGCAATTTTTACAGTAATAACATTAGGTATTAAATATTATTTTAAGCCATTTATAATAATTATTATTATGCTGATTATAGGAAGGTCTTTTTATGATTTTTTTCTAAAGTTTAATATTTCAAAGCGAATTTCTGGTGCATTAAGTATATTGTTGATAAATGTAATGTTTTTTTGTTTTGCATTTTACTTTGGCAACGAATTTATAGATATATTAAAGAAGATATATAATAATCATGCTGAAGGCTTAATAATATTAGAAAAAAATATTAAGTTACTTTTTGGCATAGATATTGAAAAAATATTACAAAGAGCTCTAAAGAACATAACAAGTAATATATTAACAGCTGGTGCTAGCATAACAGGTGAAGGGCTTCTTGCATATATAATTGGAAATATTACTGTGTATTTTTTGTTGGTGGATAGAGAAAATGTAAGAGAACTACTATTGAAGGTAGTTCCAATCAATATTTTTTCTAAGATTTCAGAAAAGAAAAATAATTTAAGGCAGGTAATAAAAATTGAACTTATCCTAGTATGCGTAACAACTACTATAATAATAACTGGTTTTAGTATCTTACATATTCCCAGTGGATTTTTTTTAGGAATACTATGTGGAATATTAGATATTTTACCATATGTGGGAACAATAATTGTTTTTATACCAATTATAATATACAATATAGTAGTAAAAAAATATTTAATTGTAATAGGAATGATATCTCTATATATTCTTTCTCAGCTTATAAGAGAGATTTTAGAACTAAAATTTTTAAGCTCTAAATTAGAGATTCATCCGTTAGCTATAATGTTATCTATATATATTGGTGCTGAAATTTTTGGTTTTATAGGGATTTTAGTAGGACCAATATATTGCTTAGTAGCGAAAGATATACTTTATGGTTAGAAACATAGGAGGCAAATATGAAGAATATATCAATTTTAGGGGCTACAGGTTCTATTGGGACACAAACATTAGATGTAATAAGAAAATCATCAGGAACAATAAATTTAGTAGCAGTAAGTGCAAATTCATCTGTAAATAAAATTATCGATATAATCGAAGAATTTTCACCTAAATATGTAGCAATGATGGATAAAAAAGCTTATAAAGAAATTAAGGAATATTGTACTAATAATCAGAAGAGTATAAATGTTTATAGTGGAATTGATGGGCTTATTAAAGTAGCATCTCTAGATGAAATAGACACAGTAGTTACATCTGTAGTAGGTATGATAGGGCTAAAGCCAACCATAGCAGCAATTGAAGCAAAAAAAGATATAGCTTTAGCTAATAAAGAAACCCTTGTAGTAGCAGGTGAAATAGTAATGAAGAAGGCTAAAGAAAATGGAGTTAAAATACTGCCTGTAGATTCAGAACATAGTGCTATCTTCCAAAGCTTAAGCGGATACTGTAATAAGGATATACATAAGATAATATTAACTGCTTCAGGTGGACCATTTAGAGGCAAGAATATAGATGATTTAAAGGATGTTACAGTTCATCAAGCATTAAAACACCCAAAGTGGAATATGGGGCAAAAAATAAGTATAGATTCAGCAACATTGATGAATAAAGGTCTAGAAGTTATTGAGGCACACTATCTATTTGAATGTAGTTATGATAATATTGAAGTTGTAGTACATCCACAAAGTATAATTCATTCTATGGTTGAATATAAAGATGCAAGTATCATAGCACAAATTGGCTCACCAGATATGAGATTACCAATACAATATGCGCTTAATTACCCTAAAAGAGAAGGAAGAATAGCAAATCCAATAAGCTTTTATGAAATAGCACAGCTTACATTTGAAAAACCTGATATGGACACATTTAAATGTCTTAAGCTTGCTTTTAAAGCAGGAAAAACTGGTGGATTAATGCCTACTATTTTAAATGGTGCCAATGAAGAAGCTGTTGCATTATTATTAGAAGAAAAAATTAAATTTTTAGATATTGCTGATTTAATTGAAGAGTGTATGGATAAGTTTAAAGAAAAAAGCAATATGGAACTTACCATTGATAACATTATAACAGTTGATAAAGAAGTAAGAGAATATTTAAGAAAAAAAGTGAGTTAGGAGTTGAATTAATTGTATATTATAATGGCTATTTTAGGATTTAGCTTACTTGTAATAGTTCATGAACTAGGACATTTTATTATGGCTAAAGCCAATGGAATTAAAGTTGAAGAATTTTCAATAGGAATGGGACCAGAAGTTTTTTCACATAAGGGAAAAGAAACTCAATATTCATTAAGGCTTCTTCCTATTGGAGGATATGTAAAAATGATGGGAGAAGAGGAAGCTGTAGAAGATGAGAGAAGTTTTTCCAGCAAGTCACCTCTTAGAAGAATTTCAGTAATCCTGGCAGGTGCATTTATGAATGTGGTTTTTGCCATACTTATATTTGCTTTATACTTTAGTAATGTTGGATTTTCTAAAAATGTTGTAGATAGTGTTATGGATAATTCTCCAGCACAAGAAGTAGGTCTTCAAAAGGGGGACATCATAACAAAAATTAATGGAGTAAATGTTAGAACAACTGATGACATTCTTTTAGAAGTTCAATTAAGTAAAGGAAAATCTCTAGATTTAGTAGTTAATAGAGATGGAAAGAAATTAGATTTAAATGTAACTCCTAAGCTTGATGAAGCTAGAGGATCATATTTAATGGGATTTTATTACGAAAGAGTAACTAATCCAACTATAGGTGAAAGTTTAAAATACACTTATAACTATACCATAAGCATGGTAAAGCAAACTTATAAAAGTTTGCAACTATTAGTTACTGGAAAGTTAAATTTAAAAACCGATGTAGGTGGACCAGTTACAATTATAAGAATGTCTGGAGAAGCAGCAAAAAGCGGTATTCAGACACTGGCATACTTCTTAGGTGTAATAAGCATTAATTTAGCAGTATTTAATTTATTACCATTCCCAGCACTTGATGGTGGATGGGCTATAATATTATTTATTGAATTAATAACAAGAAGAAAAGTACCAGATAAAGTTGTTGGAGCTATAAATTATGTAGGATTTATGATACTTATGGGATTAATGGCTTTAGTTACACTAAAAGATATTATTTTCCCAGTGCAGCTTTAGGAAAGGAAAATTAAAATGGAAAGAAAAAAGACAAGACAAGTGAAGGTTGGAGGAGTTTTACTTGGTGGAGATGCCAAGGTATCAATTCAATCTATGACTAATACAGATACAAGAGATGTTGAAGCAACATTAAATCAAATAAGAGAACTGCATATTGCAGGATGTGAAATAATAAGATGTGCAGTACCAGATATGGAAGCAGCTGAAGCTTTAAAAGAAATTTGTAAATACTCACCAATGCCAGTGGTGGCAGATATCCATTTTGATTATAGATTAGCATTAAAGGCTATAGAAAATGGTGTATCAGCTTTAAGATTAAATCCAGGAAATATAGGAAGTATTGACAGAGTGAAGATTGTTGCAGAAGCAGCAAAAGAAAGAAATATACCTATTAGAATTGGGGTAAATTCAGGGTCTTTAGAAAAAGAAATCTTAGAACGTGATGGAAAACCAACAGCAGAAGGGTTAGTTGAGTCTGCCATGAATCATGTTAAGATTCTTGAAGAAGTAGGATTTTACGATATAGTAATTTCAATAAAATCTTCAGATGTCCCAATGATGATAAAAGCATATAGACTTATGAGTGAAAAATGTGATTATCCTCTTCATTTAGGAGTTACTGAATCAGGAACTGTTTTCAGAGGTACCATTAAATCAACATTAGGTATAGGTACTTTATTGGCAGAAGGAATAGGTGATACCATAAGGGTATCACTTACCAGTGATCCAATTGAAGAAATAAAGGTTGCAAAGGAAATGCTTATTGCATTGGGCTTAAGAAAGCAAGGAATGCAGTTTGTTTCATGTCCTACCTGTGGAAGAACACAAATAAACCTTATTAAAATTGCAGAAGAAGTGGAAAAACGCTTAGAGAACTGTAATAAGAACATAAAGGTTGCTGTGATGGGCTGTGTTGTTAATGGACCTGGAGAAGCTAGAGAAGCAGATATTGGTATAGCTGGAGGCAATGGAGTTGGATTAATCTTTAAAAAGGGACAAATCTTAAGAAAAGTTAAAGAAGAAGATCTTGTTGAAGAATTGCTTAAGGAAATAGAAAATCTATAGGAAGAAGAGGCATATGTGACAATATGCCTCTTTTTTGTAAATAATGCCAGTAGCAATCTAAATTATGTTGACTTACATATACATTGAATGTAAAATTACTTTGATAATAAAATAGCGAAAGAAATAGGTGAAATTTTTATGATTAATTTAATTGCAGGATGTACAGATAATAAATTTGTACAGGTAATAGGTATATTGTGTGCCTTTTTTGGAACTTTCCTAGCGTTAAAATATCTAAGTAGCATGCTTCCTAAAGATGCAGGAAGAGAATTTGCACATGATGGAAAGAAATCAGCTGGAAAACCAAGAGGGGCAGGACTTATATTTATCTTGGCTTTTGGTATAGTAGCTGTGCTATTTGGCAAGCTTAACTGGGAAATTTTAATATACCTTGTGCTTACCATGGCTTCTATGTTAACTGGATACTTGGATGATGCATCAAAAAATCCTTGGGGAGAGTTTAAAAAAGGAGCATTAGATCTCTTAATTGCATGTTTAGTTGCTGGAACTTACTTAGCATTTAATGGAAGTGAAATATTTATTAATGTTTTAGGTGAAAGTATTGTTTTAAATCCAATAGTATTCTTTATATTAGCAGTTATACTTGTGTGGGTATCTATAAATGTAACCAATTGTACTGATGGTGTAGATGGATTATCAGGAACTTTATCAGTTATTACTTTATTCACTATTTATTTATTAGAAAGTGTTAAAGGAACAAATTCAGCTATTAATTACATTACATTGATTCTAATAGTTTGCGTACTTGCATATCTTTGGTTTAACGCTACACCTAGTAAGCTAATGATGGGTGATGCTGGTTCTCGTGCATTAGGTATATTTATTAGTATTGCAATACTTAAAACAGGAAGTCCTCTATTATATATTCCAGTGGCTTTAATGCTTATAATCGATGGAGGATTAGGGCTAATTAAAATATCATTTAGAAGATTTTTAAAAATTGAAATATTAAATAATATAAGAACTCCAATACATGACCAGGTACGTAAGAGAAATGACTGGTCAAATACACAGGTAGTTTTTAGATTTGCAATAATACAAATAATAGTATCATTTTGTGTTATATATTTAATAAAATAGTAATAAAAGCTTGGCGTATTTTAGCCAGGCTTTTATTTATAAATTCATTGTATATGATATTTTTTTATTTTCCAGATAAGACTTATATTGTTTATAAATATTTTAGAGGAAAAGCTTAAGAGAAGTGATATAATAGATAGTTGAAATGAGTTTAACAAAAGAGAGTGGAGTAAATATGATAGTTAATACTTTTATACCTAAATATATGGAGAAATTTAAATGTATAGGATCAAAATGTACTGATACATGTTGTGCTGGTTGGGATATTAATATAGATGAAAATAGTTTAGAAAGATATAAAAATAGTACTGGTGCCTTAAAAAGTCTAGTTGAAGGCAAATTTTTAACTGGTGATAAAAAAGATGATTTCTTTAATGCTGGATATATGATATTAAAAGATGGTAGCAGATGTCCATTTCTAAATGAAAATATGCTATGTGATATCCATGGAGCAGTAGGAGAAGACAATCTATGTATTACCTGCAAAAGTTATCCAAGAGTTTTTAATATTGTGGATGGCATTTATGAAAAAAGTGCTCTTGCTTCGTGTGAAGAAATATGTCGTTTAGCTCTAATGAATAAAGAAAAGATGGAGTTTGTTGAAGCTGAGGAAGAACTTGATGAAGATAATATTGAAATTAGAAGGATAATTGATACAGAAGCCTTTGCAGGAACAGAGAGCATGATTCAATACTTCTGGGAAATGAGGATATCATCAATAAATATAATTCAATGCAGAGAATATTCTATAGAGGAAAGATTAAATATATTAAAAGGCTTTTATGGTGAAATAGAAAAGTTAAGATTGGAAGATGACTTTGAGAGTATTGAAGATATTTTTGATGAGTCTACCAATGGAACTTTAAACTATCAAAAGTATCTACAAGAAAGCATCAAAGCAGATAAGAAGTTTAGTTTTACTATTGGAGATGATAATTTAATTGCTATGATTAGAAGCCCTAGGTTGAAAAAATATGCAGAGGACTATAAAAACAATATATTATTAAATATTGAGGAAGAGGCATTTAGGGATTTATCTGAAAAAGTAGATGCAATATTAAAAGAAAATGATTATATAGTAGAAAACTATTTGGTAAATCAGATATTTAAAGATTTAATTCCTTTTAATAAGGGAGAAGATATGATGGCAAGTGTCAACGTACTAATTAATACATATAAGCTTATAAAGGAATATCTGAAGGGAAGAATATATAAGAGCAAAGAAAGGATTATGGCAGAAGATGTTGTTAGTGTCATACAGGCCATTAGCAAGGACTTAGAACATAATAAAGTTTTAAATAAAATAATAAATTATAAAGCTTAATATTAATCAGCATTGTTTTTTTATGCTGATTTTACTTAAATTAAAAGCAATAGTAATGTACAAGTAAAAAAATGCATAGAGTTATAAAGGAAGAAAAAATAATGGTGTTTAAGAGATTAAAAAGAACAAATATATTTAAAATCATTACTTCTCTTTATTTTTTCCTATAGTATTAACGATTATCCTAAAAGAAGAATAAAATATTAATAATAAGTTAGATATGTTTATTTAAAAGAAATAAGAATTATACTTAATGAAAGCTTTAAATAATAAAAGGAATTTTACAATTTCTTTATTTAAGTTAGTTGAAAATAAGGAGTGAATAAAGAAATTAAGGGTTTAAAATGGAAAGTTTAATAGACTTTAATATTTTGAAAAATTCACATTTATTTAGAAAAATGGAACCTTTAGAAAAAGGATGGTCAAATGATAGGAAATATATTATATACACAAGTGATAATAAAAAATTATTGCTGAGGATTTCAGAAATATCAAAATTTGATGAAAAATTAAAAGAAAGTGAAATTATCAGAACAATTTCAAGAGTATGCCAAAATACACCAAAGTTTATTGATTTAAAAATTAGTGGAAATAAGATATTGCAGCTATATACCTTTATAGAAGGAGAGGATGCATTAGAATCTATAGGTAGATACTCAAAGGAAGAACAGTTTAACCTTGGAATAGAGGCAGGAAAAACTTTAAAGAAGATACATGAAGCTGAGAAAATAACTGATGCTAAGAGAATTATAGAGATGCAAAAAGAAAGAATAATAGAAAGAACAAAGGCTTATGAAAATTCAAGATATTATAGCTATGAAGACCAAGGACTTATAAAATATATTAAAGAAAATATTGAAATTTTAAATTCAGCCAAAATAGCTCTATGTCATGGTGATTATCATTTAGGCAATATGATAATTAATAATAATAATATATACATTATTGATTTTAATAGATTTAATTATGAAGATATATATAAGGATTTTATCCCCATGTGTGCTTTTACCAGGGGAGAAAGTATTGAATTTGCAAAAGGCCAACTTAAAGGCTATTTTGAAGAGTATATCCCAGTAGATTTCTGGCAGAGATTAAAGCTTTATCTAGCATATTCAAGCCTATATTCAATTTTATGGGCTGAAAATTGTTCAAATGAAGAAGTTGAAGCAATGATAAAGAGAAAGAAAATGGTTTATAATGATTTTACAAAATCATCTTTTGATTCTCCTTGTTGGGTGAATAATTAAGAATAGGCAGTTTAAAAAACTGCCTATATTTTTTATATTATTTTATGGTGATTATAATATGCGAAAATGCAATAATTCAATATCTGAAGAAATAAAGTTTTCTTTAACAGGTTCTTTTTTCATTAAATCTGTAGAAACATATTTTTTATTATCATCAGGAAAAACGGTAATAGCTGCTCCTTTAAAATTATTCATTTCTAAGGACTTAACAGCACCTAAAAAGTTAGCACCAGAGGAAATACCTACACCAAGACCAAGAACTTTAGAAAGTTTTTGAGCCATTATTATTGAATCGCCATCATCAACACTTATAATTTCATTTAAAGAGGCAAGATCTAAAATTGGTGGAACAAATTCGTCAGATATACCTTGAATCCTATGGTCACTTATGTGTGTTCCTGTTGATAGTGTTGGAGAATTAGCTGGCTCTAGAGGATAAATTCTAATGTTTTTATTTTTTTCTTTTAAGTATTTACCTATTCCCATAACAGTACCACCTGTACCAACACCAGCAACAAAGATAGATGGAATGATATGTCTTTTTCTTAAGGAAGAATAGATTTCAGGACCAGTTGAGTAGTAATGAGCATAAATATTATCTACGTTGGTAAATTGGCTTGGAAGAAATATATCAGAACAAAGTTTGCTACACTGTTCAATTAATGAAATACATTTTAGAAATCCTCCATCTTCCTTGGAAACTAAATGTAAGGTTGCATTGAAGCTTTCTAATAATTTTATTCGTTCAGTGCTGAGCCAATCAGGCATATAAATATGGACATCATGATTTAGATAGGTACAAATGGCTGCAAAGGATATGCCTGTATTACCACTGGTAGCTTCTGCAACAATATCTTTTTCTTTAATTTTACCAGCTAAATAAGCTTTTTTTATTATATATAAGGCAACTCTATCTTTAATACTTCCAGTATAATTGTAATATTCAATTTTAGAATAAATCTTTAAAGGTCTATCTTTATATTTAAAGGTAATTTCAATTAGTGGAGTGTTGCCTATAAGTTTTTCTAGATTACTAATTTTATTTAAGATAGATTGCATAAAAAACTCCTTTATTTTAAATAATCTACTATAATAAATATATGCATATGTATAATAGAAAATATTAATGCTTATAAAACAAATTTATTAATATTATAAAAGGAGGAAACTATGTTTTTTATAGGGATTTTTGGCATAGAACATAGGGAAAAGATAATAAAAGAAATAAATAATCTTACATGTAAAAGATGTTTACAAAATGTTACAGGTAAATTGGTAAAGCAATATGATTATTTTCATTTTTTCTTTATACCTATATTTAAGTGGCGTGAAGAATACTACCTTATTTGTGAGAATTGTAGCTGTGTATTTAAAGTTTCTAAGGAAAAGGGAAAAAGTATTGAGCATGACAATGATATAGAAATAAATTATTGGGATTTAAAAGAAGAGGAAAATACATGGAGGGAAAAAATATGCCCAGGCTGTGGAAGAGAGGTTGATTCACAATATAGTTATTGTCCATATTGCGGTAATAGAATTAAATAAAATATTGTAATAGAAAATAAAAGGGCATTATAAATTGCCCTTTTCTTAATTAATCATTTAAAATTGCTGTATTAAGATTGTCATTAAAGATACTTTCATCTAGTTCACCGTATTGTTTAGCAATTATTGTTGTACATACTGCATCACCTGTAACATTGACAGCAGTACGACACATATCTAATATTCTATCAATTCCCATTATAAGACCTATTCCTTCAACAGGTAGTCCTATAGAATTAAAGACCATTGATAGAGTGATCATACCAACGCCAGGAACACCAGCAGTACCTATGGAAGCAAGTGTTGCTGTAAGTATTACAGTAAGGTAATCATTTAATCCTAGGTTGATACCAAAAGCTTGAGCAACAAATACTACAGCTACACCTTGCATTATAGCAGTCCCATCCATGTTAATAGTTGCACCAAGTGGTACAGTAAAAGATGATATGTTTTCAGAAACACCTAATTTTTCATCTAATGTTTCAATGGATAAAGGAATTGAAGCATTAGATGATGCTGTAGAAAATGCAAAGCTCATAACAGGAGCAAATTTGCTTAAGAATTTTATTGGGCTTAGTTTTGTAAAGCCTTTAAGCATAAGCATATATGTTACTAAGCAATGAATAGCTAATGCTAAAAATACTGCAAATATATATTTTAAAAGTGGAGCAAAAGCATTCCATCCCATAGTTGAAAAAGTTGTGGCTATAAGGCAAAATACACCTATTGGAGCAGCCTTCATAACTATTGTTGTCATCTTCATCATAATATCATTAAATTGTGTAAAAAACTTACCAACTGTTTCAGCTTTATCCTTCAATTGTGCTAAAATAAGACCAATTAAAAGAGCAAATACTATTATTTGAAGCATATTTCCTTCAGCTAATGAATTTATAGGATTAGTTGGAATTATATTTAATATTACATCAGAAACTGCTGTACTTTCTGCTATAGTTGTTTCAGCAATTTCCATAGTAGATAAATCAAGACCTAAACCAGGATTAAGTAATTTTCCTATACCAATGGAAAGAGTTATTGCTATGGCTGTAGTTGCAATATAGAAAGCTATGGTTCTAGCACCTACTTTACCTAGTTTCTTAGTATCTCCAATAGACATACTACCGCAAACAAGTGAACAAAATACTAAAGGTACAACTAGCATTTGCATTGCTCGAACAAATCCCTTACCTATAACTTTAAAAACACCATTAATAATAAAATCATCCTTAATGTATCCACTAGGTAATTGGTATAAAATAATACCTGTAATGGCTCCAAGAATTAAGCATATAAAAATTTTCGCTGTCAAATTTAATTTTTTTCTCATAAGTATCCCCCTTTGTTTTTATCAAATGCAATTTTCGAAAATATAACTTGCAAAATATAAATATATTTATACCATAAAAAGAAGAAAATGACAATAGTGGAAATAAGAAAAAATCTATATTTATCTTGATATGTAAAGCTTTAGAGCTGTTAATTTGAAAAACAAATATAAATATTTACAAAAAAAAACTTTCGTTTTTTGCAATTAAAAAAGTTAAATATCAGCAAAGATTGAGACTGTATAGTATATATAAATGAGAGAAGCAAGTTGACAAGAGTTATGATATTTGTAATACTAAAAATATAACTGTAAACGATTACTAAGTTGCATTTAGAGTTTTAAAATTTCTATTTATGTAGGTAATAACAGAAAGTGAGAGTTACTACATAAAACATATGCATTTATGCAATTAATATGTTTTATGTGGTTATTTTTATTTAATATATATTTTGAAAGGATTGGTATAAAAAATGAAAAAGTATGTTATTGCATTAGATCAAGGAACCACAAGTTCAAGAGCTATTATTTTTGATAAGGATCAAAATATATTAGATATAAGTCAAAAGGAATTTACACAAATTTATCCTCATGAAGGATGGGTGGAGCATAATCCAATGGAAATGTGGTCCAGTCAATATGGTGTTTTACAAGAAGTGCTGGCTAAATCTAATATAACTCAAGAAGAAATAGCAGCAATTGGTATTACCAATCAGAGAGAAACAACTATTGTATGGGATAAATATACTGGAGAACCTGTATATAATGCCATAGTATGGCAATGTAGAAGGACTGCTGCAATTGTTGATGAATTAAAGAAGGATAAAGAGTTTGCTAAATATGTAAAAGAAAGTACAGGGTTATTATTAGATGCTTATTTCTCAGCAACAAAAATAAAATGGATTTTAGATAATGTGGAGGGAGCTAGAGAGAAAGCTGAAAAAGGAGAATTACTTTTTGGAACTGGAGATACATGGCTTGTTTGGAAATTAACTAATGGAAAAGTACATGTTACAGATTATACAAATGCATCTAGGACAATGTTATATAATATCAAAGAACTTAGATGGGATGAGAAGATTATCGGAAGATTAGGTATTCCGATGTCTATGCTTCCAGAAGTGAGAAATTCTTCTGAGGTTTATGGATACACTAATCTAGGGGGAAAAGGTGGTGTAAGAGTACCTATCTCTGGAATGGCTGGAGACCAGCAATGTGCACTGTTTGGACAAACTTGCTTTAAAGCTGGAGATGTAAAAAACACATATGGAACAGGATGTTTCCTTTTAATGAATACTGGAGAAAAAATGATTGAAAGTAAAAATGGCCTATTAACCACCATTGCCGTTGGCATAGATGGTAAAGTTCAATATGCTCTAGAAGGTTCCGTATTTGTTGGTGGAGCTGTAATTCAATGGATTAGAGATGAGTTAGAGCTAGTGAATGATGCTGCTGATACAGAATACTTTGCAGGTAAAGTAAAAGATAACGGTGGAGTATATATAGTACCTGCCTTTACAGGACTTGGAGCTCCTTATTGGGATATGTATGCAAGAGGAACTATATTAGGACTTACAAGAGGTGCTAATAGAAATCATATAATAAGAGCTGCATTAGAGTCCATTGCTTATCAATCAAGAGATCTTATGGATGCAATGGAAGAGGATTCAGGTTGTAGACTTAATAGTATTAAGGTTGATGGAGGAGCTAGTAGAAATAATTTCTTAATGCAGTTCCAAGCTGATATAACTGGAACAAAGGTAATTAGACCAATAACTACAGAAACAACTGCATTAGGGGCAGCATATCTTGCAGGATTAGCTGTTGGCTTCTGGAAATCAAAAGAAGAGATAACTACAAAATGGTGTGTAAGCCAAGCGTATGAGCCACAATATGATGAAGATAAGAAAGAAAAGCTTTATAGAGCATGGAAAAAAGCAGTAACTAGAGCTATGGCATGGGAAGAAGAGTAAGAATAAAAGAAATAAAAAAGGGTTTATATAATAAAATATGAAAAGAAAATTAATTGTGCTTATAGATAGATAAAAGGTTGGATTACTTTAAATAATTAATTACGAAGCGATTTATTAATAGCTACAATTTATGTAAAATATGGTATAATTAATAATAAAGTTTAGTGTCCAATTATATTATATTTTTTCATTAAATTAAGGAGGATTAATAATGAGAGGAATCATTTTAGTTATAGCATTAATTAGTGGAGTTTATGCATTTGGACGATATAGTTCTGCCAATGAAAAATCAGAAGAAGATAATGTAATAAAAAGAGAGGATATAGATATTATTGTAAAGATATGTTTAGCGTTTGTAGCATCAATTATCATTGCATCTATATTTATAATCTTATTCAGATTATTAGGCTTTCAGCAAGACCGAATTGCTATTGTGGTTGCTACAATAACTACTGTTACTATGATGTGTTGCACATATGTTATCATTCAGGAAATAAGAAAAATTAAACATAATGATGAATAATATTAAAATTATGTGATATTATTATAAAACTTATATAATGGTAAATTACAATTTTAGGAAAAACATGGAGGAAGGTGGATGAAAAATATAGGCAAATATTTAGGAGTACTTGCTGGATTTATGCTACTAATATTAATTTTTTTATATAATAACAGTGCTATAGGTACGTATAAGACAAATGTTGAAAAAGATGCACGAGTATCTCAAAGAATACCTGATGATTGGCAAGTAGCTAAAGCAGAAACAAAGCGTATTTCTTCAATGCTCTTTTATGAAGATAGTGAAGAAAAGTATATTATATCTATTTATGTTAATAATCAAGGATTTTCTTTTGGTTATTTCTTTAGATATGGTGCAGCAGGGGAAAATGTCAATGATGCTTTAGTACTTAAAATGAAAGGCTTTGATGAAAAGATTTATATGTCCATGAATAAGCAACAAATAGCTAAAATAGAAATTAACACTAGCAATGGTGTTGAAATAAAGGATATTGATAATAGTAAGCCATTTACAATTATCTTGCCAGCTAACTCAGAGATATTAAAAATGTATGATATTAATGGAGATATTGTGGAGAGTAAATACTATACTAGGACTGCTTAAAGAATGAGATTTTTTTAAAATTTTATAAGTTAAACAGTATTTCCGATAATAAATTAGCGTATCCTTTTATTCAACCGTTTTAAATTTTATTTCAAATTATATGAGTTTATGTAAAAGGGGTTATAGATTAGGGTAAAAATATTAACCAGCGGATTTTCTAATGGATTTCCTAATGACTTTAGTATTTTTTTAAGAAAATATATTTGCTTTTCTTTAAAATAATCTTGAAATAGGAGTATAAAACAGAGGAGGTACATACGGACATCCTTTTAAGTTGCAATAACTGAAGATTGTGTTCTTGAATTGTAAAAATAAATTGGAATTTAAGACTCTAACTCTTTTAATAAAAATTGTAATGATATTACTGAGTTTGTGAGTTACACATAAATAAGGTTGCCTTTTTAGGCAACCTTATTTAATAGTGTGAGTTTTAGTAACTTAAATCATCAATTTTCCAAGGGCATGATTTATATCTATGATTAATATAATTTTTAATATGTTCCGCAATTGAAACTTAGATAATATATGGAAGTATTAAAATCATATGGATAAATATAAAATAGTAGAGTAAATTAATAAATATACTAGTAAAAGAAAGAGGGGTAACAATGGTAGATTTATGCTTGTTAGGTTGTGGTGGTGGAATGCCTATGACCTTTAGAAATTTATCGGCACTTTTAATAAACTTTAAAGGACGAAAAATATTAATTGATTGTGGTGAAGGAACACAGGTTTCCATGAGGATCATTGGTTGGGGATTTAAATCTGTAGATGTAATATGTATAACTCATTGTCATGGAGATCATATCGTAGGGCTTCCAGGATTGTTAGCCACCATAGGCAACAGTGGAAGGACAGCACCTCTTACCATCATAGGACCAGAAGGAATAGACAAGGTGGTAGATTCTTTAAGAGTAATTGCTAGGTATCTGCCTTATGAAGTAAAGATTATAGAAAATGAAAGAAGAATAGCATTAAAAATGGGCAGTGAAACCTTGGAAGTAAATGAAGATGCTGAGGAAAAAACGGAGATAATGATTAATACAATGGAACTGGAGCACTCAGCACCATGTATAGGATATAGCTTTTATTTTAAGAGAGCTAGAAAGTTTAATGTGGAAAAAGCTCTAAAGAATGATGTGCCTAAATTATTATGGAATAGATTGCAAAAAGGTGAAGTAAGTATTATTTATGAGGGCAAAGAATATAAAGATTCAATGGTGCTTGGTGATGAAAGAAGAGGAATTAAGCTTTCCTATATCACTGATAGCAGACCTTTAGAAGAAAGTATAAATTTTATAGAAGATAGTGACTTATTTATTTGTGAAGGAACTTATGGTAGTGATGATGATATAGAAAAAGCCATAAAAAATCAACATATGACCTTTAGAGAAGCAGCTACATTAGCTAGAAAAGCAAAATGTAGAAAAATGATGCTTACTCATTTTTCGCCAGCACTACAGGACCCTTCCTTGTATATACAAAATGCAAAAGAAGAGTTTGAAAATGTAGTGCTAGGCTATGATAGATTAATAGATTCATTATCATTTATAGAATAAACATAGGGATAAGCTAAAAAGAAGCTTGTCCTTATTTATTTTATAAAATTAGTTGATGATTCCTCAGTATGGAGGTGCATTTCTGCCAGTGGGGGAAAATCATAGTAGGAAATTTCATAATTAGCTAGAAACTTTAAGGTTTTATGAAAATCTTTAAGAAGATTTAGATTATTTTCATGGAGTAAATGTGTTAAATTCATATTTTCCCAATCATAAAACTTCCAGAAACTTTCTGCTTCATTTTCATATTCTTTTATTAATTTATCATCGTGTGCATTATTTTTTATTTCATGGCAAAGAAAGAAATTGCATACTGGATTCCTAAATTGAAATGGAATGGTACATCCAACTCCATCCTCTACAAAAGGGCAGCTTTTAAAGAAAAGTGATTTATCATGAAATTCATCAGAAATTAAGATGTTAAGCTCTTCATTTGAAAGTTTCAAATTACCTTGAAGGAACTTTTGATATTTTTCTTCTTCAAAGATTCCATGAGTTTCAATATGATACTTATAGATTATGGTACCATCAGTGTTTATTATTTTATATAAAACATTTTTTCCGCCAGGTAGTTGAACCATTTTCTGAATATCTACTAAGTTAAATTTAGGAAAATAATAGCAGCATCCTCTATGTTTTAGATTAGTAAAGTTTATTGAAATATGGCTAGTACATTTTGAACAGTTGCTACAGTAATATCTTGGTATATTATTTTTAAATTCGGTTTTTAATATCATAATTTCACCTCATTATAGAACTGATATAAGATAATTTTACCACTAAATTATGTAAAATGTATATTTTAAATAAAAAGAAGGAAAAGGAATTATTTGGTGAATAAATTAATGAGATTAGTGTAAATAATAAATATTATGTAAAATGATGTTTTGCATGTGGCGATAGCTAAGCATATAATAATTCCTTGATAAACAAAAGTTGGGAGGAAGAGAAATGAAGAGAGTAACAATAACTTTGCTTATTATGAGTATGATGACATTAGTGGGATGCAGTGGATTAGCTACCGGTAGCGGAAATGTAGAAAAAGATCAGGCAAAATCTGAAGCTACATTAGAAAGTATGGAAATTAAGACAGCAGATGATGCCTTGGAAAGACTTAAAAAAGGTAATGAACAATATGTAAAGGATGCAAAGGAAACAATTAATATATCAAGGGAAAGAAGAGCAGAACTTGAAAATGGACAAAATCCTTTTGCTGTTATCTTATCATGCTCAGATTCAAGAGTAGTAACAAGTCATATCTTTAATACTGGGTTAGGTGATATATTTGATATTAAATTAGCAGGTAATGTTGTAGATGATTTAGCTATAGGCTCCATTGAATATGGTGTTGAGCATTTAGGAGTACCTCTTTTAGTGGTAATGGGACATGAGAGTTGTGGGGCTGTTACAGCTGCTTATGAGACTATTCATGAAGGGACTGAAGTAGAAGGGAATATAGGGTCAATAGTGGAAAGAATAGCACCAGCTGTAGAAGCTTCAGAGTCTATTGAGGAAGCTTCTCATAAAAATGTTGAAGATGTAATTGCTCAATTAGCAGAAGATGAAATCATCAAACATTTAGTTGAAAGTGGAAAGCTAGAAATTGTTGGTGCATACTATGATTTAGATGGACATGTAGAATTTTTAGATTAATTTTATTAGAATATAAAATTTAAAAAGCTATCTTAATATTTGAATATTAAGATAGCTTTTTAATTTTTATAATTGTGTTATAATGTTATAGTTAATTTTATAAAGATGAGGTGATTTTAATGAGCGAAGATATCTTAAAGAAAATTACCCTTGAAATTAATAAACATGAAAGCTTAGAAGATAAAGAGTTAAATATAATAAGATTTCAGCTTTTAAAAAAGAGTAATATTTTAAAAGTAATTTTAAGAGGAAAAGAAAGATTAGCCATAGAAGAAGAGGAATTAATAAAGAAGATAATATGCAAGACCTTAATGATTAGGATAACTATAGAAATTCTATTTTATAAAGATGCTTCAAATATTTCTTTAGAAGAAGTGGTAGAAAGTCATTGGCTTGAATGTATTTCAGATACCATAAAGAAAACTCCATTATGTAAGACATTGCTTTTAAGTAGTAAAAGAGTTGTTGAAGGAAATAAGGTAATTGTATTAAATGGATATGACAAAGTAACTGAACATTTAAAGTCAAAATATGGCGATAAATCTATTGAAGGTACCATTGAAGCTATATTTGGTCTAAAATGTAAGGTGGAAATAAGATTTGATCCATCTATGGAAGTAATTATAGATTATGCTGAAAAAGAAAAGAATGAAAGAGCTCTTTTAAATAAGGTGCTGCAAGCCAAATCTTTAGAAATACAAAAAGCAGGAAGTAGCTACAAAGAAAGTGGCAAGGCACAAGAAAAGAAATCTACCGAGAAGAAGCTATATGAAAAGAAGGAAAATACATATAAAAGAGAACCTAAGAGTGAAAACTCTATTTATGGAAGAAATATATCTATTGAAGCAATACCAATTAAAGAGGTTAATGAAACTTCTGGATATGTGGCAGTTTTAGGAGAGGTATTCAAGGTTGATACTATGGAAACTAAGACTGGAAAGATAATACTAACATTCTTTATTACAGACTATACTGATTCAATTACAGTAAAATGCTTCTTAAAGCCGCAGGAAAAAGGTGAGGTTCTTGATAATATTAAAACGGGGCTTTATTGTAAGGTAAGAGGGGAAGCAGTATATGATACATATGCTAGAGAAGTTGTTATCATGGGACGTGATATTTTAAGAATGAAAAAGTTAGAGAGAATGGATGGGGCAACAGAGAAAAGAGTTGAACTACATTGTCATACTACCATGAGTGCCATGGATGGGACTACTCCAGTTGGGAAAATCATTGAAAGAGCTGCTAAGTGGGGACACCCTGCTATAGCTATTACTGACCATGGGGTTGTTCAAGCTTTTCCAGATGCACAAATTGCCGCAAAGAAAAATAAAATTAAAGTTCTTTATGGTGTGGAAGGATATTTAGTTGATGATGGTATTCCTTTAGCAATTAATGAAAAAGGTCAAAATTTAGATGACACATATGTGGTTTTTGACTTAGAAACAACTGGTTTTTCACCAAAGAATGATAAAATTATTGAAATAGGAGCGGTAAAGGTTAAAAATGGGAAAATAATCGATAGCTTCAGTGAGTTTGTAAATCCTAGAAGACCAATTCCTTATAAGATAACAGAACTTACAGGGATAAGTGATGATATGGTAAGATATTCAGATTCAATAGACTTTGTATTACCAAGATTTATGGATTTTATAGGAGATGCAGCAGTAGTAGCACATAATGCCAGCTTTGACTGTAGCTTTATTGAAAAAAATTGCAAAGATTTAGATTTACCTTTCAATGCTACTATTCTTGATACTGTACAGATATGTAGATTTTTATATCCTGAATTAAAATCAGTTAAGCTTAATTTAGTAGCTAAACATTTAGGTATAAAGCTTACAAGCCACCATAGGGCTGTAGACGATGCTAAAGCAACAGGTGATATATTTGTAGAGTGTATTAAGAAGATTAAAGAAGAATATGAAGTTTCAGACTTAAGCGAACTTAATAAGATTTTCTTAGAAAAGGTTGATATTAAGAAACTTCCAACATATCATATTATAATTTTAGCAAAGACTCAGGAAGGTATAAGAAATTTATATAAGCTTGTGTCAGAGGCTCATATAGATAATTTCTTTAGACGACCTAGAACTAAAAAATCAAGGCTTGCTGAAATGAGAGGTGGGCTAATTATTGGTGGTGCATGTGAAGCAGGTGAAATTTATAGAGCTGTACTTGGTGGTAAAAATGATGAAGAAGTAAAAGAGATAATGAGCTTTTACGATTATGTTGAAATTCAGCCTGTTGAAAATAATGCTTATCTTATAGAAAAGGGAAATGTAAAAGATGAAGATGAGCTTAAGGATATAAATAGGAAGATTTATAATTTAGCCAAGGAAGTTAACAAGCCAACAGTAGCTACAGGAGATGTACATTTTTTAGAGCCACAGGATGAAGCATTTAGAAGGATTATAATGGCTGGGCAAGGATTTGGAGATGCAGAAAATCAACCACCTTTATACTTTAAAACTACAGAAGAAATGTTAAAAGAGTTCTCTTATTTAGGCGAAGATATTGCAAAGGAAGTTGTTATAAAAAATCCACAGGAAATTGCAGCTTCAGTTGATATATTAAAACCTATTCCTGATGAGACATATCCACCTAAGATTGAAGGGGCTGATGACGATATAAGGAATATGACCATGAATAAGGTTCATTCAATATACGGAGAAAACCTACCAGAAGTAGTGCAGAAGAGACTTGATAAAGAGCTAAACTCTATCATAAATAATGGATACGCAGTTCTTTATCTTATAGCACAAAAACTGGTGGCTAAATCATATGCAGATGGATATCTAGTAGGTTCTAGAGGATCTGTTGGATCTTCTTTTGTTGCAACAATGTCAGATATTACAGAAGTTAATGGGCTTCCACCACATTATGTGTGTCCAAAATGTAAGAAGTCACAATTCTTCTTAGATGGATCAGTGAGTTCAGGGGCTGATTTACCAGATAAGGATTGCCCAAATTGTGGAGTACCATATATTAAAGATGGTCATGATATACCATTTGAAACTTTCTTAGGATTTGAAGGAGATAAGGAACCAGATATAGATTTAAATTTCTCAGGGGATAACCAAGCTGATATACATAAGTATACAGAAGTTCTTTTTGGTAAGGGATATGTATTTAAAGCAGGTACAATAGGTACAGTGGCAGAAAAGACTGCCTATGGATTTGTTAAAAAGTATTTAGATCAAAAAGGTGAGATTGCTTCACAAGCAGAAATTGAAAGGTTAACTATTGGATGTACTGGAATAAAAAGAACTACAGGACAGCATCCAGGTGGAATAATGGTTGTACCAAATTATACAGATGTATATAATTTTACGCCTATACAAAGACCAGCAGATGATAACACATCAGATGTAACAACAACCCATTTTGATTACCACTCAATTTCAGGAAGACTTCTTAAGCTTGATATACTAGGACACGATGATCCGACGGTATTAAGGATGCTACAAGATATAACTGGAATAGATCCTAAAACAATACCGTTGAATGATGAAAAAGTATTATCATTATTTACCAGGCCTGATGCTCTAGGAGTTACCAAAGAGGAACTTGAATGTGAAGTAGGCTCCTATGGGCTGCCGGAATTTGGAACTAAGTTCGTAAGGCAGATGCTTGTTGATACACAACCTAAAACATTTTCTGACTTAGTGAGAATTTCAGGACTTTCTCATGGTACAGATGTATGGCTTAATAATGCACAATACTTTATTAAGGAAGGATATACTACCTTAAGAGATTGTATAGCCACAAGAGATGATATTATGGTGTACCTTATGTATAAAGGTGTACCGCCTAAAATAGCCTTTACTATTATGGAAAGTGTAAGAAAGGGTAAAGGGTTAACAGAAGAATTTGAAAAAATAATGAGAGAAAATAAAGTTGAAGATTGGTATATAGAATCTTGTAAGAGAATTAAGTACATGTTCCCTAAAGGGCATGCTGTTGCATATTGCATGATGGCTGTGAGAGTTGCCTATTACAAGGTGTATTATCCATTGGCATATTATGCAACATATTTTACGGTAAGAGGTGCAGATGATTTTGATGCAGAGCTTATTTGTAAAGGCGAAAGTGCAGTACATGCTAAATTACAGGAATTATATGCTTTAGGAAATAGTGCAACGGTAAAAGATAAAGGTCTTATTACAGTTCTTGAATTATCATTTGAGATGTATAAAAGAGGTTTTGAAATGCTTAAAGTTGATTTATATGAATCTGATGCAACTAAATTTCAAATAGTAGGTAATGCTTTAAGACCTCCCCTTAGCTCCCTGCAAGGAGTTGGAGTGAATGCCGCCAAAGCAATATTTGAAGCAAGAAAAGATGGGGAATTTATTTCTAAAGAAGACTTAAGAATAAGGTCTAAAGTATCAAAGACTGTTATTGAAACATTAAGTATACATGGATGCTTAAAAGGAATGTCAGAAACTAACCAACTTTCATTATTCTAATAAAAACTCATGTCAATATTAACTAGCTACTGTCAAAAAGACAAATAGAGTTAATGGGACATGAGTTTTTATGTAAAAAATATATCATTATAGAGAAATTTTCAATATGATAAGGAATGAAGAAATGAACCAATTTATCTTTGTAACATAAAATATAGCAAAAGTAATTTAGAGGTGTATATAGTGACATATAGTTCTATTTATAATATGATTGGTTTCAATAATGAAGTGGATAGATTAAAGGCACAAGTGAAGTTAGGATGGGAAAAAGAATTTAGAACATTAAAATGGCTTGGCCTGAAAAATGGAATGGATATATTGGATGTGGGAGGGGGACCGGGGTTTTACAGTGAAAAGCTTCTGGAAAATCTACCAAATTCAAATGTAACTATATTAGATGTAGATGATAAACTCCTTAAGATTGCTCAAAATAGACTTTCTAATAGTTATTATAAAAATAGAGTAGACTTTGAAAAAACAACTATATATAAAACTGGACTAAAAGATAATACTTATGATTTTGTAATATGCAGGTTTGTTTTGCAACATTTAGATAAACCTGTGGAAGCTGTAAGAGAAATATATCGTATTTTGAAGCCTGGAGGAATTATAGCTATTATAGATTCTGATAGTGGACTTATGGGAATAAGTGATCCTTCTTTCTTAATCAAAAGTGGCAGAAGCTTTTTTCAGGAAATAGAAAAGAGGGCTAGATGGAATAGAGAAATAGGAAGAAAGTTAGTTAAGATACTAAGAATATGTGGATATGAGGATTTGGATTTTGAAGCAGTGACCATTCATAGTGACATTATAGGAATGAAAAATATTTTAAAAATACCTAAAATTAATGATGAACAAATAAAGCTTTTAATGAGATATAATCCTACCGTAGGGAAGGTAATGCAGAAAGTTAAAGATGGAAGATTTGAAAATAGTTATACAATCATTTTATTGAATTTAATTGCCAAAGGAGTAAAAAAAATATGAGATTTTTCAAAATCTCATATTTTATGTTTTAAAGTCAAATTTGTTTGAACATCTTCTGCAAGTAACAACAATTTTTCCTTTACCTCTAGGAAGCCTAAGTTTTTGGTGACATTTAGGGCATTTAGTTATTTTATAGTTACGCTTTTCATTTAAAGAATTTTTAGCACTTTCCACTAATGGATAAAGATTGCCAAAGTGAAAATTAGGAATATTTGCAGGTAATGACTTCTTAAAGAGTGCTAAGAATTTATTACAATATGTATAAAATACATTATACTCCTGACGTCTCTTATAATACTTTTTAGAAAATGCTCTATAAAAAGATAAAATTAGTAGAATAAAAGAAAAAATTCTTGTTATTGGAAAGACATTTAATATTAAAGATATGAAGATCATAAAAATGGAAAGAAGATCAAAGCCATATCTATCATTATAATTAGTCATTTAATATCACTCCATTTGTAATTTTAATTACATTATAGTATATGATAGGGGGTAAAACAATTATATTTAAGTTTTAATAAGTAAAGTTTTTGTGAATTTACTGTATAAATTAAATTACTATAGAGATAATAAAAAGTGTAGGCTTCAAGTTATTATGAGTAGAACCTTATAATAACTTGGATTTTATATATGGGGTACTGCAAAATATCATTGCAGTACCTTTTAAAAACAATTTATTAATATTTTAGAGTATATAGGTATAATATAGATAATATGGGGCTGTTGCACTAAATAATTAGTGCGCAGCTCATTTTTGTTAATAAGTTACATAATAAAATACAATATAACCGAACTGGTAAGCATTTGTTTGATATAAAAGAAGCTTAATAGTTAAATTTTGCAAGTTTTTTCTGTTAGCTTTATTAAAGTGCTTCTATTTTTAAATAATGTCTATCCATATCATAAAATATGCCTTAAATTTTATAAAAGTATAGAAAAGGAGCTATCGCTAACGGATTTTTTTATCTGCTATTGCGACAGCCCCACATATTTTCTGAAGAAATTTAACAAAAAATATATAAAAAATTAAAAGAAACTAATTGACTTAAAAAAGCATATAAACTAAAATTATACAATAAAAGGAATAGGAGGTAATATTATCGTGGAAAAAGGCAATATATCAATACATACAGAAAATATTTTTCCAATAATTAAAAAATGGCTATATTCAGATAAGGATATCTTTGTGAGAGAATTGATTAGTAATGGGTGTGATGCAGTTCATAAGCTTAAAAGATTAACATCATTAGGTGAAGCTAAAGTTGAAGAAGATAATGCTTATAAAATAGTAGTAAAGGTTAATAAAGATAAGAAAATTCTGTCTTTTAGCGACAATGGAATAGGAATGACAGTAGAAGAAATAGAAAAATATATAACACAAGTAGCATTTTCTGGAGCAGAGGATTTTGTTAAGCAGTATAAAGAAAGTGAAGATGAAGGAAAACAAATAATTGGACACTTTGGTTTAGGATTTTATTCAGCTTTTATGGTATCAGATAAGGTGCAAATTGATACTTTATCATATAAAGAAGGAGCAAAAGCTGTTAAATGGATTTGTGATGGTGGAACAGAGTACGAAATAGGTGATTCAAATGAGCAGAAAAGTAGGGGAACTACTATTACCTTATATATAAATGAGGAAAGTAGTGAATTTTTAGATAATTATAAGGTAAGATCTGTAATAGAAAAATATTGTTCTTTTATGCCAGTAGAAATATTCTTTGAAGATGAATGTGAAGAAAAGAAAGAGAATGAAAAAGAATTCCCTGTAAATGAAACAAAACCACTTTGGACTAAGCTGCCAAAGGATTGTAGTGATGAAGAATATAAGGAATTCTATAAGAAAGAATTTAAAGATTATAATGATCCATTATTTTGGATTCATCTTAACGTAGATTATCCATTTAATTTAAAAGGTATATTATATTTTCCTAAATTAAAGCATGAATTAGAAGTTACAGAAGGTGAAGTAAAGCTATATAACAATCAAGTTTATGTAGCAGATAATATTAAAGAAGTAATTCCAGAGTTTTTATTGTTATTAAAGGGGGTAATAGATTGTCCAGATTTACCTTTAAATGTATCAAGAAGCTTTTTGCAACAGGATAAAAATGTAATTAAGATTTCTAAACATATTGTTAATAAGGTTTCAGATAAGCTGGTAAATGTATTTACTAATCAAAGAGAAAATTATGAAAGCTTTTGGGATGATATACAGATATTTATTAAGTATGGCTGTCTAAGAGATGAAAGCTTTTATGAAAAAATAAAGGAAATACTTATATTTAAAGATTTAAATGGTAAGTATTTAACTTTAAAAGAATATATGGAGCAATGTAAAGAGACTCATGAAAATAAGATTTACTATGTAAATAATGAAAATGAGCAAAGTCAATATATAAATATATTTAAAGAAAATAATCTAAATGCAGTTATTCTAAATTGTAGTATAGATAACCACTTTATAACTCTATTAGAAAGAGAAAATCCAAACCTTTCATTTTTAAGAATTGATTCTGATATAAGTGATATCTTAAAAAATACAGAAGATAGTGATGATAATGATGAGAAAATTAAAGAATTATTTAAGGAAATATTAAAAGATAAAATAGAAGAAGTTAAGGTTGAATCTTTAAAGAACGAAGAAATTACAGCACTTATTACAGTTTCAGAACAATCAAGAAGAATGATTGAAATGAGCAGAATGTATGGAAACATGGATATGGCAGCCATGTTTAAGGAAGAAAAAACTTTAGTTATAAATAGAAATAACAAGATTATAAAAAATATATTAACCATGGAAAATGAAGATAATAAAAATCTTATTTGCCATGAGATATTTGATTTAGCTAGGATTTCTAGTGGGGGATTAAGCCCAGAAGAAATTTCTGAATTTATTAAAAGAAGTAACAAGCTTATTGCAAATAATATGAAGATAGATTAAGAATATGAAAAAAGCTGTATCAAAGTTGATATAGCTTTTTTTATATGTAATTATCATTAAGAAAAATTAATGTTTTTTTGTTTATTTTTAGTTTACATTTGTTGACGTTTTTGGTTTAAGTTAAAATTATTCATATGTAAAATCTCCAATTTAATTTAATCTAGTTGTATATGATAAGTATTTTATACTAAAAATGTGAGTTTGTTATAATAAATAGTGAAAGTTCATCTTATCTTCATAGAAAAAACAGATTTAAACACTGTTATTTTTTTAATCTAAAAAATATTATGATATTATAAAAATGTTTTAAAAACAAATAATAATTAAATATACAGTGAAAAAAATGATAGTATATAGGAAAAAAAATAATAACTTAGGGAAAAATGAAAATAATAATATAGATTATAATAAAGATATTTGTTATTATAGATGAGTGTGATTTTATCACTAATGATAAGAGTGTTAAAATATTCTTGAAAAGGAGATAATTATGGGAAAAGAAAAGAAACAAATGAGTAAATTAACATTAGTTACGCTTATTTTAATGATTTTCACATCAGTTTTTGGATTTAACAATATTCCAAGAGCGTTTTACTTAATGGGATACTCTGCTATTCCATGGTATTTATTTGGTGCAATTGCATTTTTCATTCCATATGCATTCATGATGGCTGAATATGGTGCAGCATTTAAAGAAGAAAAAGGTATATATGCTTGGATGGAGAGAGCAGTGGGAGCAAAATTTGCTTTTGTTGGAACGTTCATGTGGTTTGCTTCATACATAGTATGGATGGTAAGTGTATCTTCATCAATTTGGGTTCCACTTTCTAATTTAATTTTTGGATCAGATGTTACATCAACGTGGTCATTATTTGGCTTAAATGCACCTAAGACATTAGCTATTCTAGGTGTAGTGTTAATAGTAGTAATTACATATTTATCAACAAAAGGTTTGAAAAGCATTTCAAAAATTGCTTCTGTTGGAGGATTTTTCGTTACAAGTGCAAACATAGTTCTTTTAGTAGGTGCATTAATAGTATTTGGAGGAAATGGATTTAAAGCTGCTGAACCAATAAGCTTTTCAGCCTTCTTTAATTCCCCAAATCCATCATATACATCTATATTAGCAATATTCTCATTCTTAGTATATGCAATATTTGCATATGGTGGGTTAGAAGCTGTTGGTGGATTAGTTGATCAAACTGAGAATTCAGAAAAGACATTCCCGACAGGAATTAAGATTTCAGCTATAGTAATAGCTATAGGATATTCATTAGGAATACTTATGATAGGTCTATTTACAAATTGGCAAGAAATATTAAGTTCACCAGAAGTAAGTAGAGCTAACGTTTCATATGTAGTAATCAAGAATCTTGGAGTTCAACTTGGAAATGTATTTGGACTTTCACCTAAAGGTGCTGCAATAATGGGTACTTGGTTTGCAAGATATATAGGTCTTGCCATGTTCCTTGCTTTAATAGGTGCATTCTTTACATTAATATATTCGCCATTAAAGCAATTAATAGAAGGAACACCAAAGGAAATATGGCCTGAAAGCTGGACTAAAGTTAATAAAAACAATATGCCAGTTAAGGCTTTATGGATACAATGTTTAATAGTAGTTGCTATAATAGTAGTAGCATCATTTGGTGGTGATACTGCAGCGGCATTCCTTGATTTATTAATTTTAATGAGTAACGTTGCAATGACAATACCAACTATTTTCTTAGCTATAGCATTTATAGCATTTAAGAAAAATGATAATATAGATAAGCCTTTCATAATATTTAAGAGTAAAAGTTTTGCAACTATCTGTGCAGTGATAGTAATCATAACTGTTGGTTTCGCTAATGTATTTACAATAATTCAACCAGCCATAGAAGCAAGTAAATATGTTGATACAATAGCACAAATAGCTGGACCAGTTATATTTAGCGTTGTTGCCTTAAGTTTATTTAATGTTTATGAAAATAAAATGAAGAAAAACAAGTTATAGATTAAAATACAATAAGATAGTATAAATTGCGATGATTTATACTATCTTATTATTTAATATAAAAAATAAAATACAATGTAAAATAAGTATTAATGGTAATCCATACTTAAATTTAAAATGATTAGTTTTGTGTCTAAAAAATATCATTGCTAAATATGAACCTAAAGATCCACCAATAAATGATACAGATAGTAGAGTTTTTTCTGTAATACGCCATTTCCTTCTAATAGCCTTTATTTTATCAATAAACATTAAGGCAAATGAAAGGATATTTATAAATAATATATATAATAAAAGAATTTTCATAAATAAAATCATCTCCATCAATTTATTTAATTTTAGATTAAGGAAAATTAATAATCAATTAAAAAAAAGTACATACTAAAAATAAATTAAACTAAGTAAGCTATAATGAATTTTTATGAAAGAAAGTGAAATGAAGTGAAAGAAAATGAAAGAAATGTATTGACAGTGAAAGTAAAGTATCATATTATTTAATTAAATAAAACCTTAACAGAAGTTTTTTGGAAGCTATGTAAAGGATTAAACAAATGTTGGTAATAGGAGTGAATAAAATGATTAATACCATTACATTAAACCCTTCATTAGATTATATAGTAAAAGTTGAAGATTTTAAGGTAGGGCATGTAAATAGAACTTCTAAGGAGGATATTTATCCAGGTGGAAAAGGTATAAATGTATCAATTGTATTAAAGAACCTGGGAGTTAAAAACAGAGCGTTAGGATTTACTGCTGGATTTACTGGAGAAGAAATTGAAAAGCTTGTAGCAAATCATGGAGTGGATAATGAATTCATAAGATTAGAAAAGGGAATGTCAAGAATAAATGTTAAGTTAAAGAGCAAAGAAGAAAGTGAAATTAATGGTATGGGGCCAGATATTTCTAAAAATGATATAGAAAAGCTATACGAAAAGCTTCAAGCTCTTAAAGCGGGAGACTTTGTTGTTCTTGCTGGAAGTATACCAAATACTCTTCCTGATGATATATATGAAACTATCATGAAGGATTTTAAAGATAAGGAAATAAATTTTGTAGTAGATGCAACAAAAGATTTACTACTTAATGTATTAAAATATAAGCCGTTTTTAATTAAGCCTAATCATCATGAACTTGGAGAAATGTTCAATGTAAAGCTGAATAGTAAAGATGAAATAATAACATATGCTAAAAAGTTACAAGAAATTGGTGCAAGAAATGTAATTATATCTATGGCTGGTGATGGAGCAATATTAATTGAAGAAAATGGTGAAATAACTATCAGTGATACACCGAAAGGAACGCTAGTTAATTCAGTTGGAGCTGGTGACTCAATGGTTGGTGGATTTTTAGCTGGTATAGCTGAAAATAAAAATATTAAGGAAGCTTTCAAAATAGGAGTAGCTACAGGTAGTGCTTCGGCATTTTCTGAAGGTTTAGCAACAAGAGATAAAGTTGAAGAATTGTTAAAACAATTATAGAAGGAGATATGAAAATGAGAATCGTTGATTTATTGCATGAGCAAGGAATAGATTTAAACTTTGCTCCTAAAAATAAAGCAGAAGCTATTGATATGCTTGTGGAATTAATGGATAAGACAGGAAACTTAAATGATAAAGATGGATATAAAGAGGCTATATTAGCTAGAGAAGATTTAAGTACTACAGGAATTGGTGATGGTATTGCTATACCTCATGGTAAGACTAAAGCTGTAAAGAATGCTTCACTGGCAGCAGCAGTGAGCAAAGAAGGTGTTGATTATGATGCACTTGATGGAATGCCTTCACATTTATTTTTTATGATAGCAGCACCAGAAGGTGAAAATGAAGTTCACTTAGAGGTATTAGCAAGGCTTTCAACTATATTAATGGATGAAGAGTTTAGAAAATCATTAATTAATGCAAAGGATAAAAAAGAGTTTTTAAATCTTATTGATAAAAAAGAAAAAGAAAAATTCCCAGATGAGCAAGAGGGAGAAGCAGAAGTTAATGCTGATGTAAGAACAGGTTATAGAGTATTAGCTGTAACAGCATGTCCAACTGGTATTGCTCATACATATATGGCAGCAGAAAGCTTAAATGGTAAAGCTGAAGAAATGGGTATATCTATAAAAGTTGAAACTAATGGTTCTGGTGGAGCTAAAAATGTTTTAACAAAAGAAGATATTGAAAATTGTGAAGCCATCATTGTGGCAGCAGATAAAAAAGTTGATATGGCTAGATTTGATGGTAAAAAAGTAATTCAAACTAAAGTTGCTGATGGAATTCATAAAGCAGAGGAGCTAATAAGTAGGGCTGCTAAAGGAGATGCGCCTATTTATCATCATGCTGGTGGTGGTGATGAAGATGAAGCTTCAGCTGAAAAAGAAAGCTTTGGACGTCAAATTTATAAACATTTAATGAATGGTGTTTCACATATGCTTCCATTTGTTATTGGAGGAGGTATCTTAATAGCTTTAGCATTCTTATTTGATGATTATAATATCAATCCAGCTAATTTTGGAAAAAATACACCTTTAGCAGCAGTTCTTAAAACAATAGGAGAGACAGCATTTAACTTTATGCTACCTGTTCTAGCAGGGTATATAGCAATGAGTATTGCAGATAGACCAGGGCTAGCAGCTGGTTTTGTTGGTGGAGCATTAGCAAATTCAGGTATTACTATAGCAAGTGCATTTGATGCTAATATATCTGTTGTTAGTGGTGGGTTTTTAGGTGCTTTATTTGCAGGGTTCTTAGCAGGATATCTTGTACTTGGAATTAAGAAAGTATTAAGTTTCTTACCACAATCTTTAGAAGGATTAAAACCTACACTATTATATCCTTTATTAGGAATTGGTTTAGTTGGTGCAATTTTATTATTTGTAAATCCATTCTTTGGAACAATTAATACTGGCATAACAAATGTATTAAACTCAATGGGTGGAACAAGCAGAGTTATGTTAGGTATGGTTGTAGCTGGTATGATGGCTGTAGATATGGGTGGACCATTCAATAAAGCAGCATATGTTTTTGGTACAGCGTCACTAGCATCAGGAAACTTTGAAGTTATGGCAGCAGTTATGGCAGGAGGAATGGTTCCACCATTAGCAATTGCAGTAGCATCATTAGTTTTCAAAAATAAATTTACTAAAAAAGATAGAGAGGCAGCGGTAACTAATTTTGTAATGGGATTATCATTTATTACAGAAGGTGCAATACCGTTTGCAGCAGCAGATCCATTAAGAGTTATACCTTCAGCAGTAATTGGTTCAGCAACAGCGGGAGCATTATCTATGTTCTTTAATTGTACACTTAGAGCTCCTCATGGTGGTATCTTTGTATTACCTGTAATAGGAGAACCATTTATGTATTTATTATCAGTGGTAATAGGAACAATAGTAGGTGCTATACTTCTTGGAATATTAAGAAAACCAGTTGAAGAAAAAGTAAAATAATATATAAAAAAGACAGAAAATATAAAAAGGATTTTCTGTCTTTTTTATATACTTTAATATTTATTAAAAATAGTAAGAATAAAACTTAGCAAATCTTCTAATAATATATTTAGATTTTATTTTAGGAGGAATATTATGGATTTAAAGGATAGCAATACAAAGATAAATTTAATGAGGGCTTTTGCAGGTGAAAGTCAAGCAAGAAATAGATATACTATTGCTGGAGAAACTGCAAAAAGGCAAGGAATGTATATAATAAAGGATTTATTCACTTATACTGCTAATCAAGAGAAAGCTCATGCAGAAGTGTTTTATAGGGCACTTAAGAGCTGTAACAGCGATAATATTAATATAGATGGTGGATATCCGGTTTCATATTATGATGATGTAGCAAAGCTTTTAAGAGCTGCAGAACATGGAGAATTTCAAGAATATGATGATGTCTATCCCAACTTTGCAAAAGTGGCAAAAGAAGAAGGTTTTATAGCAATAAGCAACATTTTTAACAATATTGCAGAAATTGAAAAGAAGCATGGCGAAAGATTTGGTAAATATGCTGATATGATTGAAAAAGATACTTTATATAATAGAGAAGAAGAAACAATTTGGATGTGTACAAACTGCGGATATATATATGAGGGAAAGTCAGCACCTAATACGTGTCCTGTATGTACTTATCATAAAGGTTATTTTATTGAATTTGAAGAAAGTCCATTTGAATAATAATCAGTAAATAATGATTAAAATGATAGATTAATCTATGTAAAAATAAAAATAGCTAGATTATCTAGCTATTTTTCAGTACCATCAATTAATCTTTTGATATTAGCTCTATGTCTCCAAAATACTAAAAGACATGCAAATAATGTTGCATACACTAAATACTTATCATAACCAAAAAGTAAGGTTGTAAAAAATAATGTAACACCAGCAATTAGTGAACGGATAGATACTACTTTTGTAAATAACTTTAGTCCAAAGAATACTATTGCTGTTACAATAAAGGCCTTTGGTACTATAAACATAAAAGCAGCAGCAGAAGTTGCAACTCCTTTTCCACCTTTGAATTTTAAAAATAAGGTATAGTTATGTCCCAGTATTGCTGAGATAGCTACTAAAGCTAAAGCAATACTTTTATTGCTTTTTAAAAGTCCTAAATATAAGAATAAATATGTTACTAATACAGGTATTATTGCTTTAAGCATATCACATATAGCTGTGATTTTAGATAGTTTTTTACCTGCTATTCTTCCAACATTAGTAGCGCCTATGTTTCCGCTACCAAATTTCCTAATATCCTTGTTAAATTTCTTTTTAACTATTATATATCCTGTAGGTATAGAACCCATTAGATAAGAAAAAATAACCAATAAAGCTAACATAAATATCTCCTTTTTATATATTACATACATTATAATATTTTACATTTGAAAATTATGCAAGAGATATTTATTGTAAAGTGATATATGTATTACTTATGTATTGTTAAAATAAATATTAAATTTATGTTAAGAAATATACTACAAGCGAAATATGTCATATAAAATGCGAAAATAAGTTGACATTTGGTAGAAAAATATCGTATTCTGAATAGGGTGCGAAAGATTATTGGTGGTTAATAAAAAATTCGTACAAGTAACTTAAAAAGTAAATAAAGCATGAGGTGAATTATCAATGGGAATAAGACTAGAAAATCTAGTTGTAAAATTTGGTGACTTTACGGCTATTAATGACGTTACATTACAAATTCCAAAGGGAAAGTTAGTGTCGTTACTAGGTCCATCAGGTTCAGGAAAATCAACAACACTTTTTACTATTTCAGGAATTCATAAAATACATAGTGGAAAGATATTCTTTGGAGATAAGGATGTTACAGGATTAGAACCAGAACAATTGGGAATAGGATTAGTTTTTCAAAACTATGCACTTTATCCACACATGACTGTTAGAGAAAACATCATGTTCCCTTTAAAGAATCTTAAGTGGGATAAGAAAGAAGCATCTGAAAGAGTTGAAGAAGTTGCAAGAATAGTTAAAATTGCAGACCAGTTAGATAAAAAGCCAGCACAACTTTCAGGTGGACAGCAACAAAGAGTTGCTATTGCAAGAGCTTTAGCTAAAAAGCCAGACATATTATTATTGGACGAGCCTTTATCAAACTTAGATACAAAATTAAGAGTTGAAACAAGACAAGAAATAAGAAGAATCCAAAAAGAAACAGGAGTTACAGCTATATTTGTAACACATGATCAAGAAGAAGCAATGTGTATTTCAGATGAAATTGTCTTAATGAAAGATGGTGATATACAACAAATATCATCACCAAGTGATATCTACATGAATCCTTGTAATAAATTTGTTGCTTCATTCATAGGAAGTCCAGAAATGAACTTCATACCATTAAATGTTGAAAATGGAATTGCAAAGGTAGATTCTCTTGAAGTAAATAACTTACCGTTAGATAAAAAGAATGTTTTAATGGGAGTTAGAGCAGAAGATTTTGAAGTAGCAGAAAGTGGTTTAAAGACAATTGTAAAAACTGTTGAAATATTAGGAAGAGAAAGATTACTTACTCTTACTCATAATCAAACAGAATACAAGATGCTTGTAGAAAAAGAATTTGAAATTGAAGAAGGAAAAGAATTAATAGTTAGACCTAAGCTTGGTAAGAGTTATGTGTTTGATGCTGAAAGTGAGGCGTTTATAACAAAATGCTAAAGAAAAATCGCAAAGGATATATATATTTATTACCAGCGCTTGTATTATTAGGGATATTTGTATTTTATCCAATAATATATACTATAATCTTCAGTTTTGATGAAACAAAAGCAGCAGGATTCCAATTTGGATTTGGTACATATCAATACTTGTTTAATGATAAGAGATTTATTCAGTCGCTATTAAACACTGTAATTTATGCGGTAGTTGTTCCATTTTCATCAGTATTTATTTCTTTAATTCTTGCTAATGCGTTAGCGAATATAAAGAATAAAACTGTAAGGGGATTTTTCCAAAGTGTTTATTTCTTACCGTATGTAACTTCAGTAGTAGCTATTGGATTAGTATGGTCATGGTTATTTAATAGTGAATATGGAATAATTAACTACTTATTAGGATTATTAGGAGTTGATAAAATAAATTGGCTTAATGATCCAAAGTATGCAATGACAGCATTAATTATTTTTGCTGTATGGAAGAGTTTAGCATTCAATACATTAATATTAACTACTGGTATTGCGTCAATTAATCCACAATACTATCAAGCTGCTAAAATTGATCAAGCTAAGGGAAGTACAATTTTTAGAAAGATAACAATTCCTCTAGTATCGCCGATGATAGCATATACGTACATGATTAGTTTAATAGCTTCATTTAAGGTTTATACTGAAGTGTATGTTTTATTTGGAGGAAGAACGCTAGATGGAAAGGTATCTACAGTTGTAAGATATATAATCGATAGATTTTACGGAGATCAAGATTTCCCACTTGCATTTGCAGCGTCAGTTATATTATTACTGATTATATTAACAGTTACGATGGTACAAAAAGTAATAACACGTAATAAGATTCACTATTAAGGAGTGCAGAAATGAACCAAAAAAATAATTTCAGAGTAGCTATAAAATATTTTCTACTAGTTATTTTTGCTATAATAACTGTATTTCCGTTTTATTGGATGATTTCATCATCATTAAAGTCAGGATTTGAAGTTATTCAGACACCACCAACAATGTTACCGGAGAATGTAATGTGGTCTAATTATAGCACAGCATTTAGCATGGCTCCATTTGGAAGATATTTTATAAATACAATTATAGTAACAGTATTAAGTATAGTAAGTACAGTTGTAATTTCTATCTTATCAGCATTTGCATTCTCTCACTTAGAGTTTAAAGGTAGAGATTTAATATTTTCAATATTTATTGCATCAATGATGATTCCAGGAGAAGTTTTAATAGTTAATAACTTTAAAACTATATCTAACTTAGGAATGATTGATACATATACATCATTATTTATACCTTATGCGGCAAGTGTATTATATATATATATGTTAAGAGAGTTTTTCTTAACAGTACCAAAGCCACTTTATTATGCAGCTAAAATCGATGGAGCAGGAGACTGGAAATTCTTATGGAAAGTTTTAGTTCCAATAGCAAAACCATCAATAATAACTATATCAATTTTGGTTGGAATCAATTCTTGGAATGCTTTCCTATGGCCGTTATTAGTAACTAATAATGAAAATATGAGAGTACTTGCTACAGGTCTTACAGCTTTCCAATCAGATGCAGGCAATCAATATGAGTTATTAATGGCAGCATCATCTATAATAACAGTTCCAATTGTAGGTGTTTATGTATTCTTACATAAGAAAATTATGAATGGTATTTCATTAGGTGGAACAAAGGGTTAAGATATTTAGAGTGAGGTTCATAGCCTCTCTCTTTATATAAATATATATAAATATTATTACAGAGGTGACTTTAATGAAAAAAAGACTTTTAGCAACTTTACTTTCTAGTACACTAGTGATGACATCATTAGCTGGATGTTCTAGTAAATCAGAAAATGGTGATATGGTTACAGAATTAACTAAACCAATTACAATTGAAATGTGGCATTATATGAATGGGGGACAAGCTGAGGTATTAAATGAAATAATTGAAGATTTTAATGCAACAAATGATAAAGGAATTACAGTAAACGCCATTAGCCAAGGATCTATTGTAGACCTTAACAAAAAAGTAATTTCAGCAGCACAATCAAATAGTTTACCAGCTATTATAAATGTTTATCCAGACGTAGCTACTGGATTGATAGAAGACAAGAAGTTAGTTAATTTATCTTCATTTATCAATGATAAAAATGTTGGTATGGCTGATGAAATGGATGATTTTGTAGATGCATTCATTCAAGAAACATCTCAATGGAATAACGGAGAAGTTTATGGACTTCCAATGACTAAATCAACAGAAGTATTATATGTTAATAAAAACATGTTAGAAAGTTTAGGGTATACTTTAGAAGATTTAGAAGACTTAACTTTTGAAAAGTTAGCAGAAATATCTAATAAAGCTGTTACAGAATTAGGTGTAGCAGGATTTGGTTTTGACTCTTCTTCAAATGCTTTTATTTCATCATTAAAAATGGATGGACTTGATTTTGTTGACTCAAAAGGTACTATTAATGTTGATAATGAATGGGTTAGAGAATATATGACATTCTTCCAAAAACAAGCAGAAAGTGGAGCTTTCAGAATTGCTGGGGAAGATAAATTCCTTTCAAATCCTTTTGTTAATCAAAAAATGTTATGTTACCAAGGTTCTTCAGCAGGATATGCATACTTAAACAATGATGGAGCTTTTGAAATTGCGGTTGTAGAAGTACCTGTATTTGAAGGAAAAGATAAAGCAGTTATGCAACAAGGAGCTTCATTATTTGTAACTAACAATGTAAGTGCAGAAGCTCAATATGCTGCTTACGAGTTTGTAAAGTTTGCAACAAATGCAGAAAATACTGCTAAATTTGCAACTGCTACAGGATATCTTCCAGTAAGAAAATCAGCAGTTGAAACAGAAATAGTTAAAAATATTTTAAATGATGAAACTTCATTATACAGCCAAGTATACAATGTAGCTCAAAAATCACTTCCATATGCATACTATACACCAGCTATAAACAATGCTCAATCAGCAAGAACAGTAGCTCAAGAAAAGTATGAAGCGTTTATGTCAGGAAGTATTAAAGATGTTGAAGTTTTAGTTGATGATATAGTATCACAAGTTCAAACATCAATAGGACGTAACTAATAATATTTATATAAAATATTACCTACCTAGTTTGCTAGGTAGGTTTTTTCTTGAATTTAAATAGAAATTTGATATAATAATATGTTAAGTATTATAATAATGCTTAACATAAAATAATAATGGAGAGTATAGCTTATGAAAAAAATATTAATCAAGAATATTTTAGAAAAAATAGAAGAATTCGATAAAATAGCGATATTTAGACATGTATTTCCTGATCCAGATTCATATGGTTCACAAAATGGATTAAAAAGTATAATAGAAAGTACATATCCAGATAAGAAGGTATATTTGTTAGGAGAACATTTAGAAAAATTAGGATATATTGGAACTATGGATGAAAGTGTTGTATGTGATAAAGATACTTTGGCTATTATTGTGGATGTGTCTAATAAAGAAAGAGTAGATAATCAAAGCTTTATGGATTGTGGTTATATAATAAAAATTGATCATCATAAACCTTTTGATGCTCCTTTTGAAGATTTAACATGGGTAGATACTGAATATTCATCATGCAGTGAAATGATATTAGATTTTTACTTAGCAAATAGTGATAGATTAAAGATTGAATATAATGGTAGAAAAGCATTATATACAGGTATTATTGGCGATACAGGAAGATTTGCCTATGTAGATAATCCAACAGAGCTGTTTAAAAAACTGCCAACAATAACTTTTGATTTACAAACAAAAGATATTTACGCTAATCTCTATAGAAGAAAAGAAGAAGAACTAAAATTCTTAGGTTTTATCTATAGCAATTATGAAAAAACAGAAAATGGAGTAGCTTATTTAAAAATTACTTATGATAACGTGGTCAAATATGGATTAACTCCTATAAAAGCAGTAAGAATGGTTAATGCACTTCAAGATACAGCAGGGATAATAAATTGGCATTTCTTTGCTGAAAAAGAAGATGGAAGCATCTTCTGTGAATTTAGATCTAATGGACCTAGAGTAAATGATATTGCTTTTAAATATGGCGGTGGTGGACATATGTTAGCTGCTGGTGCTTCAGTTGCATCTTGGGATGTTGTAGACAATATAATAAAAGATATGGATGATAACTGTAGGGAATTTAATAAATAATTTAAAGTTAAGAAGTTTTATGTATAAAAAAGCATAAAACTTCTTTTTTTTAAAATAATTTTGGTATATTATGTAATTAATACTAAAAATAAACTTTAGTATTAAAGTTAGTAAAAATATATGAATATAGGGGAGGAAAGAAATATTATGAGAAGATTTACATTACCAAGAGATATTTATCATGGAAAAGGTTCATTAGAAGTTTTAAAGACTCTTAAGGCTAAAAAGGCTATAGTTGTAGTTGGTGGAGGCTCAATGAAGAGGTTTGGCTTCTTAGATAAGGTAGAAAGCTATTTAAAAGAAGCTGGAATGGAAGTTGTTTTATTTGAAGGTGTTGAACCAGATCCTTCAGTGGAAACAGTTATGAAGGGTGCAGAAATGATGAGAGATTTTGAACCGGATTTAATTGTTGCTATGGGAGGGGGATCTCCAATAGATGCAGCCAAAGCAATGTGGATTTTTTATGAATATCCTGAATTTACATTTGAAGAAGCAGTGGTACCTTTTGGACTTCCTGAACTTAGACAAAAGGCTAAATTTGTGGCAATACCATCAACTTCAGGTACAGCTACAGAAGTAACAGCGTTTTCTGTAATCACTGATTATAAGGCTAAAATAAAATATCCTATAGCTGATTTTAATATAACTCCAGATATTGCAATTATTGATCCAGATTTAGCACAGACAATGCCACCTAAATTAGTGGCGCATACAGGAATGGATGCACTTACTCATGCAATAGAAGCTTATACTGCATCTTTAAGATCTAATTTTACTGATCCTTTAGCTCTAAAAGCTATATCAATGATTAATGAAAATTTAATAGAATCTTATAAAGAAAATAAAGAATGTAGAGCATTAATGCATGAAGCACAATGTCTTGCAGGAATGGCATTCAGTAATGCATTACTTGGAATAGTTCATTCAATGGCACATAAAGTTGGTGCAGTATTCCACATACCTCATGGATGTGCTAATGCTATTTTCTTACCATATGTTATCCAATATAATAGAAAGGCTTGTGAAGATAGATATGCAGATATTGCAGAAGTATTAGGAGTAAAAGGAAAAGATAATAAAGAATCTACAGATTTATTGATAAATAAGATAAGGGAATTTAATAAAAAGTTAAGTATACCTGCATCTATGAAAGAATATGGAATTACTGAAGATGAGTTTACTTCAAATGTTAAGTTTATAGCTCATAATGCTGTTCTTGATGCATGTACATCATCAAATCCTAGAACAATTGATGATAAGACAATGGAAAAACTGTTAGTCTGCACATACTATGGAAATGATGTTGAACTATAATTTTATTTAAAAATTGTTAAGGAAGTGAAGTAATGTATAAAATAACAGACAAAAGATATCTTACCTCCAATATATACTTAATGGATATAGAAGCACCTAGGGTTGCAAAATCAGCAAAACCAGGTCAATTTATAATCATAAGAAATGATAAAAAAGGAGAAAGAATTCCATTAACCATTGCAGATTATGATAGGGATAAAGGTACTATAACTATTGTGTTTCAAACTGTAGGTGCTGCCACAAGGGAATTGGCACAATATGAAATAGGAGATTATGTAGAGGATTTTGCAGGGCCTTTAGGGCAACCAAGTGAGCTAATATATGAAGCTATTGATAATCTTAAAGGAAAGAATATTTTATTTGTTGCTGGAGGTGTAGGAGCAGCTCCGGTATATCCGCAAGTTAAGTGGCTTTATGAGCAAGGGATAAAAGCAGATGTGATTATTGGAGCTAGAACTAAAGATCTTATTATTTTAGAAGAAGAAATGAAAAAGGTTGCAGGAAACCTTTATGTATCCACTGATGATGGAAGTTATGGCTTTAATGGTCGAGTTACAGATATGCTAAATTATTTGGTGAATAATCAAAATAAAAAATATGATCATTCCATAGTAATTGGGCCAATGATTATGATGAAGTTTATGGCCAAGCTTACTAAGGAGTTAAATATTAAGACTACAGTAAGCTTAAACCCAATAATGGTGGATGGGACAGGTATGTGTGGAGCTTGTAGAGTAACTGTTGGAGGCAAAGTAAAATTTGCTTGTGTTGATGGACCAGAATTTGATGGGCATTTAGTGGATTTTGATGAATCTATGAGAAGACAAACTTTATATAAGACAGAAGAAGGAAGAGCGCTTTTAAGAATGGAAGAAGGAATTATTCATAAGCATGGCGGCTGTGGTTGTGGAGGTGGAAATTAATGGCGATGTCAGATAGAATGAAAAGAGTGGCAGTTAATGAACAAGAACCGGGAAAAAGAGCTAAAAATTTTATGGAAGTATGCTTGGGATATGATAATGAGAGAGCCGTTAAAGAAGCATTGAGATGCCTTCATTGTAAAAATCCTCAATGTATAGAAGGATGTCCTGTATCAATAAATATACCGGAATTTATAAATTATATTAAGGATAATGATATTGAAGGAGCAGCTAAAGAAATTGCTAAATATAGTTCTCTTCCTGCTGTCTGTGGAAGAGTATGTCCTCAAGAAAGTCAATGTGAAGGAAAATGTGTATTAGGAATTAAAGGGGAACCATTGGCCATAGGAAAGCTAGAAAAGTATGCAGCAGATTGGGCTAGGGAAAATTATGTTGATGTATCTTTTAAAGAAGAGTCAAATAATATAAAGGTAGCTATAATTGGATCTGGGCCTGCAGGGCTTACTTGTGCTGGTGATTTAGCTAAAAAAGGGTATGATGTTACCATATTTGAAGCGCTTCACGAACCAGGTGGAGTGCTTGTATATGGAATTCCAGAATTTAGACTTCCTAAGGAAGAAGTTGTTAAGGCTGAAATTGATAATATCAGAAAATTAGGTGTTAATATAGAAACAAATGTTATTGTAGGTAGGACAATAACTATTGATGAAATAATGAATGAAGAGGGATTTAAGGCTGTATTTATCGGTTCAGGTGCAGGACTGCCAAAATTTATGGGTATACCTGGAGAAAATGCCAATGGAGTATTTTCTGCCAATGAATTTTTAACGAGAGTAAATTTAATGAAAGCTTTTAAAGAGGATTATGATACTCCTGTGAAAATTGGTAAAAGGGTTGCAATAGTAGGTGGTGGAAATGTTGCCATGGATGCAGCAAGGACAGCGTTAAGATTAGGAGCTGAATCACATATAGTCTATAGAAGAAGTGAGTCAGAACTTCCAGCAAGAAAAGAAGAAGTACATCATGCAAAGGAAGAAGGAGTAATTTTTCATATACTTACTAACCCGGTAGAAATATTAAGTGATGAAAACGGATGGGTAAAAGGAATAAAATGTGTAAAGATGGTTCTAGGAGAAGCAGATGATTCAGGAAGAAGAAGACCTATACCGATTGAAGGTTCAGAGTTTGTTATTGAAGTAGATACAGTGATAATGTCTCTTGGAACATCACCAAACCCACTTATTGCTTCTACGACTGATGGATTAGAAATTAATAAGTGGAAATGTCTTGTTGCTGACGAAGAAACAGGTCTCACTACTAAAGAAGGAGTTTATGCAGGTGGAGATGCTGTTACAGGTGCAGCTACAGTTATACTGGCTATGGGTGCAGGTAAAAAGGCAGCAAAAGCCATAGACAAATACCTACAAGAAAAAATAACTAAATAATTGACAAGCTACTGTTAAATCAATAGAATTATAATATAGCCCCAAAGGTTCTTTGGGGTTTTTATCATACATATGAGATTAAAGAAGGTGAGAAAATGAAGAATTTGAAAAGAACAATTCTTATTTTTTATTTTCAATTGAAGAAAAACGAGTGAAAATTTTATATCTTACCAAAATAGTATCTATGTATGCTAAAGGCTATTATAATGTAAAAATTAAGCTTATTACTGATGAAGAAGCTTTTAAAATACTAAAAGTGGAAAGTTTTAACAGTTTAATGAGAAGGAAACAGTTAGATATATGAATGAATATAAATATTTAAATTTAAAGAATAAAAATATTCTAGAGTTTAAAATAGATGATAACTCTATGGAAAAAGAAATATATTTAAATGAAGAAAATATATCAGGAAAGAATTTAAGAGAAATACCAGTATTTAATGAAATAGCTGCAGGAAATCCTATTGAAATAAATGATGAAAAGCAGGAAAACTTCTATTTACCTAAAGAATGGGTAGATAGAAATAATGATAATTTCATACTACAAATAGATAGTGTAAAGTTTCGTATGAAAAAATAGCATAGGGCTAATTTGGCATAATA
>ERZ827363.436-NODE-436-length-45722-cov-12.654105_pt1 | contig 45722 bp, 49 predicted proteins | sample MGYA00519776_ERZ827363 | MGnify/ENA primary metagenome ERZ827363 (study PRJEB31778, sample SAMEA3449288) | human gut metagenome | biome: human gut; feature: human-associated habitat; material: faeces | place: United Kingdom | collected 2010/2012 ... | reverse complement strand
CGCCTCGCTCATAATAGCTGATCGTGCCGATGGTGACACCAAGCTTCTCCGCAAGTTCCAGCTGCGTCAGCCCGGCGGCCTGCCGTGCCTCCCGGATGATGCGGGCAGATTCGGGGTGGGGGCGGGTGGACATAAATGATCACCTCGATTCAATACATAAATTGGTAACTGTGGATTAGCCAAAGTAGTCGTCCAATAGAAGAGCTAACTCATCGGAAGCGCCGTCATCATAGCCTTCGTGGTAACCTTCTTTGTAGCCGTATTCTTTCCCTGCAATATAGCCATCATCGCGGCCATCATGATAACCTTTCTTATAACCCTTTGAAGAAGCATCACTTTCGGCCTTTTGAAGTTTTTGGATGTAAGGAGAATTGGGTACAAAATCAGGAGAAAGATAGCCGCCTCCAGTTAGATAGCCGAGAACGATGCCTAGAGCGAAAATGAAAACAAAGCTAGTAAAGAGAATGAGTTTCTTCGGCACATGAATACTTTTTTTGGTAGTGGTGTTTTCGGTAGGAGTGGGCGAGCCTACGGTAACGACTGATTCTGGAACGAGATTAACAGGAATAGATTCCACAGGCAGTTCGCTGTCGCTGAAGACATCAGCTTTAAGGCAGCCAATGGTGGAAGTAGAACCTTTATCACTATCGGAAGCAGGGACGGAGGACTCAGATTCGGAAGGAGTAGTGGAGTCTACAGACTTTATGGAACTGCTAGTGTGTGGGAAAGGATGGAACTTTAACCAAAACGCATAAATGGTTAAACATCCAAAAGAAATTGAGTAAATAGTGTTGGTATTGAACAAAGACCCCCCAAGCATAATAGTGGGAGCAAGAAGGTCGATTGCGAGGAATACAAAAAGGACAATAGCCGAAATTAGGAGTGTGGAGCAAGAATGAGTATCAAACTTTTTACATAGAAGATGCATTACCCATCCGGAAAGCAATGTTCCTGCTAGAGAAGCTAGAAATACTGGGAAATATAGCATTCCGAAAGTTAATGTGAAAACTAAAAAGTAGAAAGCAGAAATAGAAATACCCAAAAGAATAAGAAAAAATTTATAACGAAAAGTTTGACGGTTTCGGCGAAGCTCAAAATTCTTTAGAACTTCAGAATGATGTTTGAGATAAACCAAAAAAATAATCGGCAAAAAGGCCAGAACAACAACGATAGCCCCGAACAGAATTTCAAATAATGTAAGCCGCATGAGCAATTCCTCCTCAAAAACTATATTTTCACAATCATAGAGGAAAAGGCGCAGGGATGGGAAGTGTCAAAATCACCAAAAATTCGCCATAAAATTTGTTTCGTTGCACTGGCAACGTAAAAGGCTCTTGTGCAGGGACGCACAGGAGCCTTTTTGGCTTATTTCAGCCCGCGTTGGCGGCTGTACCAGCGGAGGGAGAGACAGCGACCTCCGCTTTTTTCTGCGCAAGAAGTTCCTGACGATAGGCTTCAACTTCGGCATCGACGTCCAGCGCCGGGGGCGAGACAGACAACTCTGCGGCCAAAGAATCGACGTAGCGAAGGATAGCCTCCTGATCGGCAGTGCTGAGCTTGAGGAAAGCGGAGATGATGGCTTTTTTCCGCTCATCCAGATGATACTCGGCGGCCAGACGGTCAAGAGAAGATTCTGTGCTCTGGTCGAACATCTCGCCTTCGCCAGTGCGCAGCCACATTCCATTGACACCAAACTCGCGGCAGATAGACGCAACTGTCTGCTCGGTCGTTCCGTTTTTGCCACTCTCAATCAAGCTGATGGCTGATTTGCTCAAACCTACACGCTTACCGAATTGCTCCATTGTCAATCCGAGGGCTTTACGTGCGGCTTTGATTCGCTCGTTCATGGTTTTCACCTCCCTTCGACGCTACTATAGCACATCGAGTTCAGAAAATCAACACGAAACGCAAAGAAACACTTGACAAAGGTAAGATTATAAACTAAAATAAACTCGGAAAGTTCAGATAGAAAACTTTCTAAGAGCGATAACAAACGAGGAGGTTGATAAAATGTCAGTCGCAGAGATGAACGCCAGTAGCTTGCTGGACAAAATGAAGACTCTGCCGGAGGACGTGCAGGTAAAACTGGGGTACATGATCGAAGGGGCAGCGCTGCTGGCCACCAGCCGGACGAACGTGGATGACCCGCCGAAGAGTGCGTGAGGGAGGAGAAAAAGATGGACAACGAAAGCAAAAAGCCCTGCGCTCCTGTGGAAGAGGAGAGCAGGGACTACGATGCACTGGGACTGTTCCGCCGCGATGGAGACAACGAGACCCTGATGGCGGCGATGGGCCTGTGGGAATTTCTTCCGGCATGGATGGACGCCCGGCGGATAGCGCTGGTTGACCCGGACTATAACCGGAAAATATCGGCTATGGTCGCTGATCTGGCCGGAACGGTGCAGAAAGCAGCTCAAGAGATGGCCGAATGGGGTCAGGAAGAGTGCGCACCGGGCAGGATGGAATAAATTCCAGCGGGATACGGCCGGACTCAAACATCAGATAAAGGGCGGCTGTACACATTTCGCAATTCTGGAGGCCGATTTGGTTTGCATGGTCACAGGGCGTCGGCGGCGTCCAGACCGGCACGGCGTTCGGGCGAGCGATACAACGTATCTCAGACCCGGCGGGAGGCAGGATGCCCAACGAATCAAAAGGACAGCGTATCCGAAAGTAAAATTTGTAGAGGCCTATCAAAGAATCACCTCCTTTCTGGGGGTATTGTATCACATCTTAAAAAGTTTAGCCACGAAACGGGCTGCTGACCCGCCGAAGAGTGCGGGAGGAAGGAGAAAAAGATGTTTGCAAATCTGGTGGTGGAGCTGAAGAAGCATCACTACAGCCAGCGGGGGCTGGCGGCGTACATTGGAATCTCGGAAAGCTCGATGAATGACAAAATGAATGGCCGGACTCAATTTACTCTGCGGGAAGCAAAAGCTATTCAGGCGGTATTCGAAGGCCGTACACTGGACTACCTGTTTGAAGAAAAAGAATGAGCACCTGTGTTGCAGCACAGATGCCCAAAGGGAAAACGATTACTTTTTCTTGCTGGACTTGGACGGTCTGGTCTGTGCTAAGGCGCTGGCAGCAACACTCTTTACTTTAGAGCCATAGCGTTTATCGCGCAAAATGGAAGACGCCTTGCCTGCGACGGCCTTGCTGGTCTGCTTTGAATTTGCCATGAAATGACCCCCTTTCTGTCGAGATATTGACAGTATAAGGGGCTGGCGGCAAAAAGGCAAACGAGCTATTTTCCCACAGAGTACCTATGATTTCATCAAAGGGATACAAAGTGTCGTAAAGTACCATTAAACTTCACGAGATTTTCACAACTGACCCGCCGAAGAGTGCGTGAGGGAGGAGGAAGGTCGATGGTAAACGAAGAAGCTCTGTGCATCGCAGTCAGCATATTGGCAGCGGCGCTCAGTACAGCAGGAACCGGACTATTTGTGGTAGGAATCGAGAAAGACAACGATGTTCTTCAGGACATTGGGGTCGGACTTGAAACGCTGGCAATTATTTTAGCGGTGTGGGGTGCATTGTCGTGCTTAACTCTTCTTGCATCGCGTGCATAGCGGCGATCTGAGCGCGAACAAATTCATCGGACAGCCCTTTGGAATCCGGATCTGACATGGAAAGAATCATGCTTTTTCCGTAAGTGCTCAGAGCGTCCTGCGTTTTGGGACTGGAAAAAAGGACGGCATAGGAGCAATCGGCGTTCATCCGCAGCGTATTTTCTGCGGAAGGGTCTGCCATATACTCGGATGCCGTGCTGAGAAATGCCCGATAAGCTTCCGTTTTGGCATGGAAGAAGAGCTTTTCGGATTCCAGATCGTGAGTGGCCTGCACGGTGTACTTGGTCAAGCGATATGTGGAGTACAGGTTAACGGCAGAAATGATACACGATGCAATGGCCGCGAGGGCAGTAATAATGTCAATCGACATGAGAAACACAACCTTTCTGAAAGGATTGTATCACGCAGCGGGAAAGCGGACAAGCCGCTGACCCGCCGAAGAGTGCGGGAGGAAGGAGGAAAAGATGGACGAAATGCTGAAGGATCTGAACGGGCCGTGGAGCAACGCGGCCTGCATGGGCTACTGCCTGATCGCAATGCGGCGGGCGGGGCTGAGGCCCACGGCACAGCGCCGGGTGCTGCGGGTGCTGGAAGGCGTATTTGACGATGTGAGTGTGGAGAAGGCCGAGAAGGCCGGATATGACAATACAGAGGAGTAAGAAATGAACCGTTACATGATCGTGATCCCGGCGAAGAACCGGAGTTTTCTGCTCAAGTGCGACGAGGGGGACGGCGCGAAGCTGGAGACCCTGCAGAAGCTGGTGAGCGGATATGTGGAGACCGTGCCGTCGGCGCTGGACGCCACCTGGGCGCGGGAAGAGGCTGACCGGCTGGTGCTGCTGGTGGATGAGGATGGCCGAATGAAGTGCAAGGCGGCGAACCGGAAGGCCACGCAGCTTGCCCCGGCGGACGTTACGGCGAACGGCAAGCAGCCCATCGTGGGCGCTGCCGTGCTGATGTTCCAGCGGGGAGACGAGCTGCTGGGGTTTACAAAGCACGTGGCCGACACCATTTGCAGCGAGTGGTTGGCATGAAGAGGTGAGACATGAGCCAGGAAGAACGCCCCTTTGACTGGTGGCAGGCGCGAGCACTGTGCCAGATGATGCGGGATTTTTACGCGCAGCCGGAGAACCGGGCCGCATTTGAGGTGTGGCAGGCGAACCGGAAAAAAGAAAGGCCCGCCGATGCTGGAACACCGACGAGCCAGATAACGATAGGGGACAAAACCTATCAGGTGGAGTATACCACAACGAAAGCAAAAATACCAGTATAGGCCGAATCATAAGGAGAATTGCAATGAAAATGAAGATACAGGCGCTCTACCTGACCGGCGCTGCGCTGCTGATCGGCGCGGCGGGGGTGGGCGACAGCGTCACCTTTGACACCGTGGGCAGCTGGACGGGCGCGGCCATCCTGGCCGTGCTGCTGGCCGCCGGCGGCATCGTCTGCTGGGGCTATGGCCGGGGGCTCGAGATCGAGCGGGCGGAGAAGGCGCAGCTGCGCCGGTACTGCCGGAAGCTGAAGAGCTGCCAGAGGGCGGCGGAAGAGAAGAACGACAGGCATAGTGCGTAAGGAAGTACGAACATGAAGAAAAACAAGATAAGCCTCACGACAGAGCTTGATCTGACGCGGGAGGGGACGGCGGAGATGACGAGGTGGTGCATCCTCATTGCGCTGCATCAGAGCTTCGGCGTTGGCGCGGCGCGGCTGAACAAGATCCTGGCCCGGGCGGAAAAGCTGGGGCAGGAGAGTCTGGATGTGGCCATGACAGTGAACGACCGAGGGATGCCCTCGACGGACAGGAGCCTTGCGCTGCGGCGCAGCTGGATGCCGGAGGGCGTGGACCCGGATTTCCGGGTGCCGGTGTTGCGCAGCCCCCGCACCCGGCGGGAAGAGCAGCTGCGGATGGCGGGCGATGTGGCAGCCAGCATGGTCTGGACGCTGTGCGCTGAGGCCTGCATCGAGGAGCTGGGCTTCGGAGCCGGGCGGCTGAACCGGCTGAAGGAAGAGGCACTGGCCAATTACCGGCAGGTGAACGAAGAAGGTCACGCGGATGGGCTGGATGTGGCGATGGAGCATCTGCGCCGGTGCGCGCAGGCTGCGCTGAAGGAAGAGGTCACTGTGGACGAGCAGCCGGACGAGGACCGGGTAAAGCAGGCCGAGCGGGACTACGAAGAGCAGAAGCGGACTTTTTTGAAGCGGGCCGTGATGCAGGAGCTGGGACGCCGGGCCGGGAAAGGCGGCCTGCGGATCCTGAGCGAAAAGAAGCTGGAAGAAAAGGCTACGGCTGCGATGGCGCAGCTGAAGGAGAGCAGATGGGCAAAGCGAATCTCTACACCGTAAAGGACTACCTGACCGGGGAAGTCCTCGCAAAAGGCACAGCCGGAGAGCTGGAGGCCAGCGGCATCGTGCCGAGGGGCTACCACACCAGCGAGTGGGCCAAGCACGAGAACAACCGGATGAGGGACCGGAAGTACAACATCAGCAGCGAGCTGCTGCATCCGGAGGACAAGCCCCGGCGAGGCGAGAAGGGGCGGGTGATGAACGTCTACACCTGCTACGATGCGGCCGGGAACGTGCTGGGCGAGGGTACAGCAAGGGAGCTGTGGGAGGCGGGCGTCTTTGAGGACGACGACGGGGCCTACTACGCCTACAACCAGCAGGGCGGGCGCTGCGACAGGCGCGGCATCGCAAAAATGACCTGCCGAAAAGAGGTGCGGCAGGTCAGCATGCACAATGCCCGGAGCGAAAAGCCGCCCAAGCCGAAGAGCAAAAAGCCGAAGCTGCCGGTGCTGCGGCGGATCAAGGACCCGACGCCGCTGGACTACGACGTCCACGACCTGATGATCTACAACGCCATCGCCAAAAAAGAGGGCCGACCGGAGCTGACCTACGGCTACTGGGCGGCAGCGGGAAAGCCGGCAAGGCCATAAAAATACAGACAGGTAAGCCCCCGATGGAAAACCATCGGGGGCGTCTTCGACAAAAATATAAGGCGAGATGGGTGCTGCCGAGGGAGCTCGGCGGCAGGCATATCGGTTTATATAGAGGTAAACCTCTCTTAAATAAAGCGTCCGGGCGGGCGCTTTGGGGAGCTAGTATACCCGTTATTTCTGTGACGGTGATGACCACGGAAGAGGAAACTACACTACCAGCTCAAGGCAGCAGGAGGGTACAAGATGAAGCAGACCTACACCCGGGAGAAGAGGACGCTCTGCGGAGAGGGATACATGGAGGTGGACCTCTACCCCATCACGCCAGAGGAGCACAAGGCCAAGCGTCGGAAGAAGACAAGACCCAGCAGCGAGCGGCAGAAGAAGCGGAACGCCCAGCACTCCCACCGCTGGAGGGTACAGAAAGCCAACGCCAACTTTACCGTGCTGGGGTTTTACCTGACGCTGACCTACATAGACACCTTTTTGCCGGAGAGCATGGAGCAGGCCCAGCGGGATCTGCGCAACTACATCCGCCGGGTGAAGGCTGCCATCGCAAAGCTGTACGGCGCAGACATGGAGCTGCGGGTCATGGGCCTGACCGGCTGCGGACGGAAGAGCGGGCGGTACCACCATCATCTGCTGGTGGAGTGCAAAGGACTGACCATGCGGCAGAATGCGGAGTTCCGGCAGCTGCTGGAGGACAAGTGGGCCATGCGCTGGCCGGACGGCAGCGTGGAGAGCCTCGGCACAGCCAATGCTGACCGGTTAAATCTGCAAAACAGGCTGGATGACCTGATCACCTACTTCGAGAAGCACGGACAGATGAGGTGGTACGAGACGCGGAATCTGACACTGCCGGTGGAGCACGCCCCCAACGACACCCGATGGAGCCGCAAGCAGCTGCGCAAAGGCTGCACCGACTGCAAGGACAACGCCTACTGGTGGGAGCAGAGATACCCGGGCTGGAGGTTTGTGCGGTGCGTCGTGCCGGAGCCGGACGCGCCGGGCGACGAAAAAGAGGGCTGGGATGCAGACGAGCTGCGCTGCTATGTGGTGATGGTAAAGCGGGAGGGTGCGAAAGTTCGCACCTGACAGACAAAGTACCGGTATTTTGCGTTTTAACGCGCGCGAAGAAAGGCGGCGAGGGATTGACCAGGGAGCAGAAACGACGGGTGCGGGCAGAGCTGCGGGCTTGTGGACAGGGAAAAAGCGGCTGGGCGGGCGTGATCGCGCTGGCGATGGACTACTACGAGGCCGAAGACCCGGTATGCAGGCGGCTTTTACAGCTGCGGTATCTGGACGGGATGCCGGAGGAGCGGGTGGTGGCGAAGCTGCACATCGGGCGGACGACCTACTACCACAAGGAGCTGGAAGCACTGAGCACCGTTGCGGTGTATGCGGCGGCGGCAGGGCTGATGTGAGAGGAAAACCTCTCAGCCTTGCAGTCCGCCTGACGGCGGCGCTGCAAAGCAGCTCCCCTGGCGAGGGGAGCCTTTCTCGAAGGATGGCTGGGGAGACCCGGCCTGTTTGCCATACAAGAAACTACTGCGGGCAAAATGTCCGCAGTAGTTTTGTTTTTCCGGCGGCGGTAGACTGGGAGGGAAGAACTACAGAGGGGAGGCAGAGCGGTGGCCAAGCGGGCATATTGCAAAAACACGGTAAAGGGCTCCCAGCGGGGGCGGAAGTACCCGCCGAAGGTGCGGGCCGAGGTGCTGATGGCCATGCTGTCGTCTGGATCCATCTGTGCGGTAGCCCGGCGGTACGGCGTACCGGAGAGCACCATCCGCTCGTGGATGGCCGAGGAAGCCGGCCGGAGCGACGCCTTTGCAAAAGAGCGGCAGGCTGCTGCGCGGGAAATCGCGATCCGGGCCAGCCTCGGGGCGAGGGCGCAGGTGAGCTATTTGCAGAGCCGTGTGGACGAGAGCCAGCGGGCCGCGCAGGTACGGGCCAAGCTCCACCGGAAGCTGGACGAGGACACCCGCGCCCGCTGCTTTGCGGTAGGCACACTGCTCAAGAGCGACGCCGAGGAGCTGGCGGACGCCACGGAGACGGGGCTGGTGCTGTACGCTGCCGAGGACAGCTATGACCGGCAGCTGGACAGCGAGGAGCGAAAGCTGCTGGACGCTCAGCTGGAGCGGTACGGTGAGCGCGTGATGAGCGACAAAAATGCAGCCGCCATGGCCACCGTGCTGATGACCGTGGCCGAAAAGGCCGCGGCAATGGTACCCGGCCAGAGCCAGAGCGAGGGCGATGCCCCGCCGCTGGTGGAGATCGGGGCCGAGGGCCGGGAGGAAACAGGGGCGGAGGTGATGGTGGAGTAGCCCTCTCAGTCGGCTGCGCCGACAGCTCCCCCAGAGGGGCAACGATGACGACCGCCGCCAGTGGCGGAAACAGGGAGGAGTTGTTGGGGCAGCGGCCAGCAGGGCATGAGCGGCAGCGAAATGACCGCTGGGAGCCGCAACCCGATAGCCTTTGGCAGACCGGGGAAGTCTGAGCGAGACAAGAAGAGCTTGGCGGGGCGTGAAGCACCGGGCCTTGCGACAGAGGGGAGGCGGACAGAATGGAGAAAAAAAGGCACGAAGGACGGCCGGTGATCTGGTCGCCGCAGCCGAGGCAGGCAGCTTTTATGGCCCGCACCGAGGACGAGGCTCTGTACGGCGGAGCTGCCGGAGGCGGGAAGAGCGACGCGCTGATCATCGAGGCGCTGCGGCAGGTACACATCCCCCACTACCGGGCGCTCATCCTGCGCAAGACTTACCCGCAGCTTTCGGAGCTCATCGACAAGACCATGCGGTACTACAAGCCGGTGTTTCCCAAAGCGAGGTACAACGGCTCGAGCCACTGCTGGATCTTCCCCAGCGGGGCGAAGATCTACTTCGGCGGCCTGAACCACACACAGGACAAGTACAACTATCAGGGCAAAGCCTTCGACTTTATCGGCGTGGACGAGCTGACCCACTTTACCTGGGACGAATACAGCTATGTCATGAGCCGCAACCGCCCTTCCGGCCCCGGCACCCGGGTGTACATCCGGGCCACGGCCAACCCCGGCGGCGTAGGGCATGGCTGGGTGAAGGCACGGTTTATCAGCCCGGCGCCGGCCGGGACGCGGATGGTGCAGCTGGTGAAGGTAAAAGCGCCGGAAGGGAAAGAGATCACCCGGCGGCGCACCCGTATTTTTATCCCGTCCACCGTCTTTGACAATCCGGCGCTGCTGGAAAACGACCCGGGCTACATCGGCACACTGGCCTCGCTGCCGGAGGCCGAAAAGCAGGCATTGCTCTACGGAAACTGGGACAGCTTTTCGGGGCAGGTGTTCACCGAGTGGCGGAACGACCCGAACCACTATGAAGACCAGCGCTGGACCCACGTCATCGAACCGTTTCCCATCCCGGAGCACTGGAAGATCTGGCGGGGATACGACTTTGGTTTCTCGAAGCCGTTCTCGGTGGGGTGGTATGCAGCGGACGAGCGCGGGCGGCTCTACCGCATCAAGGAGCTTTACGGCTGCACCGGCACACCCAACGAGGGCCTGAGAAAGGACCCGATGGAGCAGGCACGAATGATCCGGGAAGCGGAGGAAAATGACCCACTGCTGAAAGGCCGGGTCATCCTGGGCGTGGCCGACCCGGCCATCTTTGACGAGAGCCGAGGCGAGAGCATCGCGGACATGCAGGAGAAAAGCCCGAACTTTCTGCACTGGATGCCCGGCGACCACACCCGTCTGGCGGGAAAGATGCAGTTTCACTATCGGCTGGCTTTCGGCGAAGACGGCAGGCCGATGCTGCAGGTCTTCAACACCTGCAAGCACTTCATCCGCACCATCCCGAACCTCGTCTATGACGAGAGCAATGTTGAGGACATCGACACCACGCAGGAAGACCACATCTACGACGAGTGCCGGTATGTGCTGATGGAGAACCCCATCAGCGGCACAAAGCACACCCAGCCGCCGCCCATGCTGGACGACCCGCTGGATATGGACCCGAGGAAGGACAAGACGAGGTTTATGAGGATCTGAATTGTTTTGCGCTCTGCGCAAGTCAGAGCACTTTTGCATTAAGGCTAATGTTCTCTTTTGGTGTCAAAAGAGAACCAGAAAACCACCAGCGATTGAGAGGCTCGGCGGTGGCGAAGCCATGAAAGCCCCAGTGGGGCTTTCAAGCCGACAGTCCGGTTTGCGAAGCAAATGCCGCGTGTTTAGCGCGGCAAGGACAGGGATCCACGAGAAAGGGGCTGCTCGCCCCTTTCAGACCCCAAAGAAGAAGTCGAAACGGAAAAAAGCTAGCCGCTTCGCTAAACGCTTTTTTCTCGGTTCTCCGATTTACGGCTTTGCCGATGATTTCAGGCTTTAGAAGGACCAGAAGGTGAGAATAGTTGAACGAAAGAGAAACAGATATGATGGCGGCGGTCGCCGACAACGAGCCGCAGGCACAGACAGAAGGAGTCAGTCTGGCCGGGGTGCTGGATGGTGAGCAGCCCATCGGCGAGAAGGAGATCAGCGAGGCGATGGCCGTGCTGGAGAAGTACAAGTCGGCCAAGGCCAGCCTCGACAAGCGGATCATCGACAACGAGGAATGGTACAAGCTGGGCCACTGGAAGCAGTACGGCAACCGGGTGATGGAGGGCAAGCGCGCCCCCAGCACGGGGTGGCTGTTCAACTCCATTGCCAACAAACACGCCGACGCCATGGACAACTACCCGGAGCCCAACGTGCTGCCGAGGGCGCGGGACGACGAGGAGACGGCGAAGCTCCTCTCCGACATTCTGCCGGTGGTGCTGGAACAGGCCGACTACGAGAGCGTGTACAGCGACACCTGGTGGCGCAAGCTCAAGCAGGGTACCGGCGTGAAGGGCATCTTCTGGGACCCGGCGCTGCGGGAGGGCCTCGGGGACATCGCCATCCGGAGCATGGACCTTCTGATGCTCTACTGGGAGCCGGGGGTGGAGGACATCCAGGACTCGGCCAACTTCTTCTCGCTGGCGCTGGCCGACAACGACCGTCTGACGGCCCGGTGGCCGCAGCTGGAGGGCAAGGCGGGCAGCAGCGGCATCACCGTGGGGCAGTACGTCAGCGACCAGAATATCGACACCAGCGAAAAGAGCGTGGTGGTGGACTGGTACTACAAGCGGGAGAAGCCCGGCAGTCAGACTGTGGTACATTACTGCAAGTTCTGCAACGGCGTGGTGCTCTACGCCAGCGAGAACGACCCGGCGATGGCCGAGACCGGCTTCTACGACCACGGAAAATATCCCTTTGTGTTCGACCCGCTCTTCGTGGAAGAGAACAGCCCGGCGGGCTTTGGGTACATCGACGTGATGAAGGACACCCAGGACGCCATCGACCGGATGACGCAGGCCATGGACGAGAACACGCTGGCGGCCGCTAAGAAGCGCTACCTCATCGCGGACACGGCGGGCGTGAACGAGGACGAGCTGCTGGACACGGCGAAAGATGTGGTGCATATCACGGGACGGCTGGACGAGCGGGGCTTTATGGAGCTGGAGACGGCTCCACTGCCCTCCAACACCATCGCCTACCAGCAGAACCGCGTGGCCGAGCTGAAGGAGATCAGCGGCAACCGGGACGTGAACCAGGGCGGCGCGACCAGCGGCCTGACGGCGGCCTCGGCCATCGCAGCATTACAGGAAGCAGGCTCGAAGCTGAGCCGGGACATGCTGAAGAGCTCTTACCGCTCCTTTGCAAAAGAATGCTACTTCATCATCGACCTGATGCGGCAGTTCTACGACGAGAGCCGCGTCTACCGGATCACCGGCCAGCAGGGCGGCACGGAGTACCGGGAGTTCTCGGGACAGATGCTGCGGCCGCAGCCGGTGGAGAGCGTGGGCGGCGTGGAGCTGGGCGCCCATGAGCCGGTGTTCGACATCACGGTGAGCGCGGCCAAGAAGAGCACCTTCAGCCGCCTTAGCCAGAACGAGACGGCGAAGGAGTGCTATCAGCTGGGATTCTTTGCTCCGGCCAACGCCGACGCTGCACTGGCGTGTCTGGACATGATGGACTTCGAGGGCATCGAGAAGGTGCGCCAGCGGGTGGCCCAGAACGGCACTCTGTACCAGCAGCTGCAGCAGGCGATGGCACAGATCCAGCAGATGGCGGCAGTCATCGACCAGCAGAACGGCTCCAACCTGAGCGAGCAGGCCGGGGCCGCTGCCGCTGCCATGACCGGCGGCGGAGGCGGCGGAGAGACCAGCGCAAAGACGGTAACAAACTCTCTGGGCGGACAGGTGGGCGGCGGGACCAACCCGCTGGCCACCAAGGCAGCCGAGAGGGCGATGAACATCAACAACCCGAATAAGTGAGACTCCGAAAGGCTCTCCCTTTGGGAGAGCTGGCATTGCGAAGCAATGACTGAGAGGGCAAGGACGATGGCAGAGAAAGGCAGACACCGTGATAACATTGCGCTGACAAAGAGTCTGCCTATCGCTGCGCTGTGGCTCCATCGCACCGGGCTTGCCCTCTCAGTCACCTACGGCGACACCTCTCCCAAAGGGAGAGGCTTTGGCTCGCCTGAAAGAGCGCTTTACAAGGAGAGCTACTGAAAAAAGGAGGCAATGGAATGATCAAAATTATTTATGTGACAGACCCGGAGGGCGGGAAGCTGACGATGAGGGCCGAGGGCCACGCGGGATATGCCCCGGCGGGGCAGGACATCGTGTGCGCGGCGGTGAGCTGCCTGATGCAGACGCTGGCGTACAGCGCTGCGGAGGACGAACACACCTCGAGCTGCATCTATCAGGGCAAGGAAGGCCCGGTGGTGAGCGTAGAGACAGGCGACAGCGTCCTCATGCGGGACAAGTTCGAGCTTGTGGCCGACGGTCTGACTCTGCTGGCAGAGCAGTACCCGGAGAATGTGAGCTTCAAGGAGAGTTGCAAATGCAGCCCGGCGGTGGACTTGCAGCTGTTTGCGGCAACGGCGACGACCGCTGCCTGCGGCAGAAGCAGGGAGGAGCTGTTGGGGCCGCGGCCGGCAGGATGCAAGCAGAGCGCAGCAGACGCCGGGAGCCGCAACCCGGGGGAGCCTTTCGATTTGCAGCTGTTTGCGGAAGGCGGAGACGGTGCGGCAGAAGGCACTGGCGAAGCTGCGGCGGCAGAAAAGGCGGCGTCTGCTCCCGCCCAGGGCAAAGGCCGGGAGGCTGCTGCCGCTGAGGTGGATGAGATGCTGAGCCCGGCGGAAGAGCCGGGCACGGAGGAAGATGCTGCTGAAGGCGAGAAACAGGACGGCGCGGCAGACAAGAGCGGCACCGACCCGGAGGCGCACCGGAAAGCGTTTGGCGAGCTGATGCGGGGCGAGTACAACCGGGAGTTTGGCGAGATGATCGTGCAGGCCACCCAGAAAGCCTACGACAGCATCCTGAACGAGCAGGGGCCGGTGGGGCGTATCCTGAACGCGCTGGGCCAGAAGTACGGCACTGCTCCCGGCGACTACGAGGCACTGGCCGCTGCGGTGGAGGGCGGCGTGGTGAAGGACGACGCCTACTACGAAGACATGGCCATGAAGAAGGGCATCAGCGTCCAACTGGCCAAGGAGATGGACGCGCTGGAAAGCGAGAACGCCAAGCACCGCGCCGCCGAGCAGCAGCGGGCGGAAGCCGCCAAGATGGAAGCCATCCAGCAGGAGTGGGACGCCGCTGCGGAGCGCATCCGGGCCGAGGACCCGGGCTTTGACATCAAGACGGCGCTGGCTGACCCGGACTTTGCCCAGATGCTCAAGCTGGGCGTGAAGATGGAGGACGCCTACAAGGCCCGCTATTTCGACGACATCATGGCCCGGCGCACCACCCAGACGGCCAAGACCGTAGAGAAGGGCGTGGAAGCCCGGATCCGCCAGCGGGGCGCACGGCCTGCCGAGAACGGCACCAACCCCGGCGGCGCGGCGGTGCTGAAGACCGACGTCTCCAAGCTGACGCCCCAGCAGTGCGAAGAGCTGGAACGCCGCGCCATGCGGGGACAGATCATCACTTTTTAAGCGAAAGCTGCCGCTGCCCGGAGGAAAACCTCTCAGCTTTGCAGTCCGCCTGACGGCGGCGCTGCAAAGCAGCTCTCCTAGAAAGGAGAGCCTTTCTCAAAGGAAATGGCGGCTCTCAATAAAGCAAGACACGAAAGGAGAACACAAATGAAAATCCACATGAATCTGCAGCTGTTTGCGCAGCCTGCAAACCACACCGGCGCGACCGGCATGAGCGCCGAGATGAAGACCTACTACGAGAAGCGTCTGCTGGACCAGGCGGAGCCGCTGCTGGTGCATGACCAGTTCGGCGACAAGTACCCCATCCCGGCCAACAACGGCAAGACCATCGAGTTCCGCAAGTACGAGAGCCTGCCCAAGGCCACCGAGCCTCTGACCGAGGGCGTGACTCCCAACGCTCAGGCTCTGACCGTCACCCCCATGACCGCCACCGTGAAGCAGTACGGCGGCTGGGCAGCCATCACCGACGTGCTGCAGCTGACCGCCATCGACAACAACATCACCCAGGCCACCAAGGTACTGGCATCTCAGGCGGGCCGCACGCTGGATACCGTGACCCGCGAGGTGCTGGCGGGCGGCACCAACGTCATCTACGCGCCGGCGGGAGACACCGCCGTGACCAGCCGCGCCAATCTGACCACTGCCAGTGTGCTGACGCCGGATCTCATCGATCAGGCGGCCACCGCCCTGAAGGCCCAGAATGCCGACGCCATCGGCGAGAGCTATGTGGCCATCGTCCACCCCTATGTGGCCTATGATCTGCGCCGCAACCCGGAGTGGATCGATGTCCACAAGTATTCTAACCCCGAGAACATCTACAACGGCGAGATCGGCAAGCTGGCCGGTGTGCGCTTCATCGAGACCAGCGAGGCGAAGATCTGGACCGGCACCGGCTGCCCGAGCGGTCTGGCCGTGTTCGGCACTCTGGTGCTGGCGGCTCACGCCTACGCCGTGACCGAGGTGGAGGGCGGCGGCCTGCAGCACATCGTCAAGCAGCTGGGCGCGGGCGAAGACCCGCTGAACCAGCGCGCGTCCGTGGGCTGGAAGGCCATCAAGACCGCAGAGCGGCTGTGTGAGCAGTACATGGTGCGCATCGAGAGCGTCAGCCCGAAGTACAGCGCGAAGGCGAAGGCGAACTAACACACCTCTGATGGCTCTCCCTTTGGGAGAGCTGGACACGAAGTGGCCTGAGAGGGCAAGGATGCTGACAGATAGGCATGGACGCGGCGGATAGTATGGCTCTGACAAAGAGCCTGCTTATCGACGCATGATAGCGCTATCGCAACGGGCTTGCCCTCTCCGTCACCTACGGTGACACCTCTCCCAAAGGGAGAGGCTATAGCGCAAAAGGAATAGCCCTGCGACAGAGGGCAGAAAGAAGGATACTATGGCAACTAAGAAAGAGACTGCTGCGGCCCAGGCCGTGGAGAACGCGGTGGAGACGGTGGAGAAGACCGAGGCGATGGCCGAGGCAAAGGCCGAAGAGAAGGCCGAGGCAAAGGCCGAAGAGAAGGCCGAAGCAAAGGCCGAAGAGAAGGACGACCGCATGGTGACCATCCACCTGTTTAAGGACGACGACCGCTACGCGGCGCCGGTGTTCGTGGGCGTCAACGGCGACAGCTACCTCATCCAGCGCGGCATCGACGTGAAGGTGCCGAAGGCTGTGGCCGAGGTGCTGGAGCACAGCATCAAGCAGGACGCCGAGGCGGCCCGGAAGAGCCAGGCCATGCAGGCGGCGGCCGGTACGCAGATGATGACCATTTGATATTTCCCCCGGTACAGCTTGCAGGCGCTTGCTGCGCCGGGGGATTTTGTTTTGGAGGTTTTATGACAGCAGGCGAAGCGATAAAGATGGCCGACGAGCTGAGGCCGAACAACAGCTTTTCAGACGAGATGAAGCAGCTGTGGCTGCGGCAGGCCGACAGCGGCCTGCGGCGGAGCGTGGTGGAGCGCAGCGACACCGGAAGCGACTTTGAGGGGCGCGGCGCGGATATTTTGTGGGCGGAAGGGCTGGAATACGACACGCCGCTGCTGGCGGACAATGCGGCAGAAGCACTCTACCCCCACTGGCTGGCGGCGCAGATGGACCTCGCCCTCGGCGAGACGGCCCGGGCGGCGAACGAATTGCAGCTCTACACGAGCTATGTGCAGGAGTTTGCGGCGTGGGTGAGGAGAAAGTATATGCCGGTGGGCGGCGGGAGGCTGATGACGTGAATGAAAGAGCGCTGGAACGGGGAAGAACCTCTCCGTCACGCCTGACGGCGTGCCACCTCCCCTATCGAGGGGAGGCCTTGGCAGGCCGGGCAACTTTGAACTGGATGCCTGAAGTCTGATGTGTCATAAAATGGAGTGCCCTGCGACAGAGGGCAGAAGGATAGTAACATGAACTTAAATCAGATAACCAGCCAGCGGCAGCTGCTGCGGGTGTTCGGCGGGCTGAACGAGGGGTATGCGTGCAGCGAGGCAGAGCTGAGCAGGGAGAAGAACTTTTCTTCGCGGGGATACCCGGCCCTCGAGACCCGCAAGCCCCGGCGGAAAGTGCGGGACGCAGCCGGGATGAACGGGATGTACCACCTGAACGGCCTTTTGACCGTGGAAGGCACGACCCTGCGGTATGCCCCGGACGACGGCGGCGCCGCCGTGGAGCTGGAGAACGCCCTGACGGACGGCGAGAAGAAGATGGTGGGCATGGGGACCAAGGTGCTCATCTGGCCGGATAAGATGTCCTTTGACACCGCAGCGGGGACACTGAGCGCGCTGGGCTCCGGCTGGCAGCAGGGAGGCAAAAGCCTGACTGTGACCCCCTGCGACGCTGCGGGCGTGGTGTACACGCCGAACAAATTCGGCGCGACCGAGCCGGAAAGCCCCAAGAACGGCGACGTCTGGCTCAAGCAGGCCGAGGATGCCCCGTGGAGCTACCGCGACGCCCTGAAGCTCTACAGCACGGCGGGCGGGTGGCAGAACATCCTGCTGAACTACTGCCGCGTGACCTGCGAGGGGCTGGGCAAAGCCTTCAAGGCTGGGGACACTGTGACCCTGACGGGCATCCCCAGCGTGGTGAAGAACGCTTATTCTGCCGATTTCGGAGGGGATGTGGCGGTGGATGACGTGGCCGGGGACTCGGTGATCCTCTCCATTGCGCCGGACATCGAGAGCGTTTTGTACTACGGCACCTGTGCGGTGACGGGCCAGAGCGTGGTGTGGACGGCCATGGACGGCAAGACCACCCAGACCTTCGACGGGCCTTTCCCGGACGTGACGGCCCAGCGGCGGGTGCCGGATCTGGACTGGCTGACGGAGCACAACAACCGTGTCTGGGGCTGCTCGAGCACCGAGAACGTCATCTATGCCTGCAAGCTGGGCGACGCCACCAACTGGTTCTCCTACCGCGGCACGGCAGCGGACAGCTACGCCGTGACCGTGGGCAGCGACGGAGCATTTACCGGCGCGGCTACCTGCATGGGATATGTGCTTTTCTTCAAGGAGAACGGCTTACACAAGCTCTACGGCACCAAACCCAGCGACTACCAGATGAGCAGCATCCAGTGCTCGGGCGTGGCCAAGGGCGCCCACCAGAGCCTCTGCGTCATCAACGAGACACTGTACTACCTCTCGATGGACGGGGTGATGGCGTGGGACGGCAGCCTGCCCACCAAGGTGTCGGCCTCGCTGGACGAGACGGCCATGAGCCGGGTGACAAGGGCAGCCGCCGGCGGGCTGGTGGGGCGGTACTACCTGCACACCGAGAGCCCCGGCGGGCAGAGGCTGCTGGTCTACGACACCGAGAAAGGACTCTGGCACGAGGAGGACGCCACCGGCTGGGCCATGTGTAGCACCGGGCGGCAGCTCTACCTCTGGGACAAAGAGGCCATCTGGGCCGCAGACGGGAGCCGGGAAGCCGGCGGCGAAGAGGACACGGTGGAATACGAGGCTGTGACCGGCGACATCGGACTCGGAGATCCGGACGACAAGTATTGCAGCCGGGTGACGGTGCGGCTGGACGCCATGGAGCGGACGGTAGTGACGCTGTGGGCCAGCTTCGACGGCGGCGAGTGGGAAGAAAAGGGCCGGGTGGACACCCGGGACAGGCGGGTGCAGGTGAACCTGCCCTTTGTCCCGACCCGGCACGACACCATGCGGCTGCGCCTGACCGGAAAAGGGCAGATCGCAGTGCGGAGCATCGCCATGACGCTGAGCAGCAGCGAGGGCGGAAGAGTGAGTGGAGCGATGCCGAAAAGGTAGAGCCTTTGGAAGAACGCTCGCCCGGCAGGACCTCTCAGGCGCTTCGCGCCAGCTCCCCTAAGAGGGGAGCCATTGGCAGGCCGGACAGGTCTGAGCTAGACACCTGAAGCCTGACTTGGCGTAAAATGTAGTGCCCTGCGACAGAGGGCAGAAAGGAGCGAAACTATGGCAAGCATTGTGGGGCTTTCCAAGATCTCGATGCCGAGGCTGGAAAAACTGGATGCGGACAGCGCCCGGGAGCTGAGGAATTATCTGTACCAGATGCAGGAGCAGCTGGAATATATTTTGAGCAACATTGACACCGAGAATCTCTCGGGGGATTTACAGGAGAAGCTGAAATAAGGCGGGAGAGGGCCTTTAGAAACGGCAGCAGCCGGGAAGAAAACCTCTCAGCTTTGCAGTCCGCCTGACGGCGGCGCTGCAAAGCAGCTCCCCTAGCGAGGGGAGCCTTTCTTAAAGGAAGGAGTGTAATTATGAGCAGAGTGAGCAATGCGAGAGCGCAGCTGGATGCGTGGGAGGCGAAGAAGCCGGAAAACTACACCAGCAAATACAAGGACAAGATCGACGGCGTGATGGGCCAGCTGGACGGGATGAAGGATTTTAGCTACGACCCCACCCGGGATGCGGCCTACGAGCAGTACAAGAACAGCTACACCCGGCAGGCGAAGCTGGCCAACGAGAACGCCCAGGCCAACGCCAGCGCCATCTCGGGCGGGTACGGCTCCAGCTACGGCACCCAGGCGGGCCAGAGCGCCTACCAGAACGCCATGGCGGGCCTGAGCAATGTCACCAACAGTCTGTACAGCCAGGCGCTGAACCAGTACACCCAGAAAAAGAGCGACCTGCAGAACCAGCTGAGCGGATACCAGCAGGCCGAGGCACAGGACTACGAGAAGTACCAGACCAACTACCAGAACTGGGAGAACCAGCGCAACTACTATCAGAGCGCGTACAATCAGGCGGCCAGCGAAAGCCAGGCGAAGAAGAGCCGGGGGAGCGGACTTCTGAACACGATCCTGAGCGTAGGTGCAAGCATACTGATGGGCTTATTGTAAAGAAAAAGCGCCCGGCCCGGAAGAGGCTGAGCGCTTGGGGATTTATGCAAGATGGAGCTTTTCCTTCAAGGCGTCCTGAAGAACGCCGGAGAAGTTGATGTGTGCGGCCTCGGCTGCATCATTGAGCCAAGCGGGGACGGAGAGGGTCTTTTTAACAGGGCGGAACTGCTTTTGGTAAGCAGCCATATCAAAGGGGACCATGACCACAAAGTCTCTGGCCTCCACCGGAAGAGAGGAAGGAACGGAAGGAGTGGGGCAGACAGCGCACTCTTCCAGCATCAGGCCGATGGCATCCTGTGCCATCCGCACAGCCTCATCCATCGTATCACCCTGCGTAAAGCAGCCCTCGATGTCGGGGACGGTGACAGAATAACCCGTTTCTTCGGGGTGGAACACCGCGGGATAGAAAACAGCGTTCATAGAAATGCCTCCTTATTTCTTCAGACCGGCCAGCTTGAGGATATTTTTCTCTGTGCCGGGTTTGAGGTCTTTGGCGTGGAAAGGGACGATCGTGGTCTTGCCGGTGGTGGGGTCGTGGTATTTGCGATGAGAACCGTTGGAGCTGACGAACACGAAACCGTTCTGTTCGAGCAGGCGAACGATCTCTTTGGGGGTCATTGGCATAAAGATGCACCTCCGAATCTGCAATTATAATATATACGTGTTTTACGTATTTGTCAAGAGAGGAGTTAAAGATGGGCGTATTCAAGAGATACAGGGACGCACAGGCGGCGCAGAAGGACGCGGAGAACGCGATGCCGGGGGCGTACCAGAGCAACTACACCGACCGGATCAACGAGACACTGGACAGCATGGGCGCGGCCAGCAATGCGGGCTATGACGTAGGCACGGACAGCGAACTCTACCGGCAGTACCGCGCGGGCGCGCAGGCGAACGCCAGGGCGGCGGCCGAGAACGCCGCTGCGGGCGCTGCCGCGCTGAGCGGCGGGTACGGCTCGAGCTACGCAAACAGCGTGGCCCAGCAGGGCTACCAGCAGGCCATGGCGAACGTGGACAGCGGGCTGGCCGGGCTGCGGGACAAGGCCCTGACCATGTACCAGCTGAAGCAGAACGGCCTCTCGGGGCTGCTGAGTGCGCTGCAGAGTCAGGACAGTCTCGAGGCGGCAGAGCATCAGGGGGCTGTGGCCAACGCGCAGGACTGGCGGGACTACAAGAAGAGCCGGGCAGACCAGGCGGCGCAGGAGAAGCAGGACTTCTGGGATAATCTGATGCAGGTAGGCACCGATGTTGTAAAAGCGGGCTTTACCGCCTACGACCGGTACAAGGGATATGACCAGTGGAAGCAGGAACATGAGCTGCAAGAAAAACAGGTGCAGGCGCAGCTGCAGCAGATGGCGATAGACAAAGCGCTTGACTATAAAGAACGGGGTGCAAGCGAAGCTTTCCTGAACCAGTTCCTGAGTGCGAACGGCTTAGACCCCAGCATTCTCAACGATTGGACCGCGGAGAAAACGACTGAGCTTTCCCCGGCGGATTATCTGACAGCAATGAAGGGAATCACCGACCTTTACGAGGGTGGTTTCCGCGATGCAGCAGGGGCTGTAGCCGACATGTACGGCATCAGCAGGGATGCGCTGAACTACACGCCTCAGTACATCACCGGCAGCTACAGCAGTCGGAGAAGCGGCGGCTCGGGCGGCTCTTCGGGCAGCAGGAGCAGCGGCAGCACGGAAAATAAGAGACCTGCGCCGACCTATGATCAGCTGCTGAGTATGTCGAAGGAGTTTGTCACAATGAAAGCGAGTGACCCGCGATATGATCACTACAAGCGGACGCTGACGGATGCGGGCTGGATAGAGGACGACACCCCGAACCTATTGGAGACGAACCGAGGTCTGACGGGGCAGAGCTGGAAAGGAGACCCGGCAAACAAGTGGGGTACTGGGACAAGCAGCAGACAGAGCCAGAGCACCGGAAGAACGGCAAGCCAGTCGAGTGTCCCGCAGCGGGCGCAGGTGGCGGCGAACGCCATCAAGGGCCAGAGAAACCACGGCTCGGATGACCAGACTATTTTTGACAGCCTGAAGTATCAGGGATACACGGACGATGAGATCTGGAAAGCCTTTGAGCTGGCAGGGTAACAGAAAAGCCTCCTGCACGACCGTGTGCAGGAGGCTTTGGGATAAAGTCAGGCGAGGTGGAGCTGGTGCTTGAGCGCGTCCTGAAGGACCTGACTGAAGTTTACATTGCGTTCAAGGGCGGCGGCATTGAGCCACGCCGGGAGAGTGACGGTGCGGTTTACCGAACGATTGACGCTGGCGAGCCGGACGGACGGCATATAGGCATCGACCAGCACGACCCGCTCGTTTTCTTTAGGCTGGATAGCGGACAGGGCCGAGGGGGCGGGGATAGGCTCGCCGTCCTCTTCCAGCCCGCACATCACGCAGCCAAGCAGCTCGCGGGCGGAAAGCAGGGCGTCGTCCTCGGACGTACCGCTGGTGGCGACACCGAGGTCGGGAAAATCGACAGCGATCTCCTGCCCGTCCTCGTAGATAAACACGGCAGGATAGAAGTAACGGTCGGGAAGATTCTTTTTCATCAGAAAAGCCTCCTATCATTCAGCGGAATTCAAGGCCGGACTGCTGCTCAATGCGGTTAAGCGTAGCCCGGGGAATATCTTTATCGGGGTCTTTTACGGTGACGCGACCGGGCTTGGCGGGGTGTTTATACTGGTGGTGGCTGCCCACGCAGTTGACCTCATACCAGCCGTCGGCCTTGAGCGCCTTTATGACCTTGCGGGACGAATAACTTTTCACGACATCATCTCCTCAATAACAGAATAACAAATACAATACTATTTGTCAAGACAAAAAGAAGGGAAGAAGACGGAATGGCAGTAACCAAACAGCAGCTCGCACAATGGAGCAGGGAATTTGCCGCAAAGAACCCGGACAAGGTGAGTGGGGCGGGCAGCACTGCGCAGAACATCACCACAAAGAAGAGCGGCGTCACCAAGGAGCAGTTGAGCCAGTGGAGCCGGGAGTTTGACAAAAAGGAAGCACAACGTCAGGCAGAACAGGAGCAGAACACCCGGGACAAAGCCTTACAGCAGTATACCGAGCGGCACATAAGCGACATGGGGGAGGTGGATGCGAGGAATGATACCAGCCTTGCCGGAAGAGCACTCGCCCGGCAGGACCTCTCAGTCGCTGACGCGACAGCTCCCCTTAAAAGGGGAGCCACTGGCGTGTCGGGCAAGTTTCCGCTGGACGCTGGAAGCTCTGTGGGGCGTAAAATGGCGGGCGCTGCTACAGAGGGCAGCGGCAGCGGCCCGGCACAGCAGATGCCGGAAGCGGCAGCCCGGGCGCTGGACATGGGGCAGAAATGGGGCGTTCCGGCGAAGAGCGGGAACGTGCTGGAGAACGTGGGCAGCGGGGCCATGGCCTACGGCAGCGGCCGGGCGCAGGAGCTGAGAGCCAGCTTTGCCAAGGACAGCGTACCGGACGAGTTCGACCGGATCAACCAGTGGATGGACACCGGGGACAACAAGAATCTGGCCGACGCGGTGCGCCGGGTGGACAACACCCACGGCGCGTACACGGACGCTGACCTTATCCAAAAGGGCGGTTGGACGCAGGCGCAGATCGACGAGGCCCGGAAGATGAACGCTGCGCTGGACGCCATCCCCGCATGGCAGCGGGGCGTGCGCCGGGCGGCGAACGCCATCGGCGGCATCGGAGACACGGTGGCCGCTGCCCCGGTGCTGGGCGCGGAGTACGGCGTACAGGCGGGAAAGAACATCGACGCCACCCTGAAGAACTGGAAACAGGTGGAGCAGGAGGTAAAGGGTGACGAACACGCCCAGAGTCTGTTTGACCTTTTGACCGACGTAGACATGGACTATAATCCCACATGGCCGGAGAGCCGGAACAGGGAGCTGATCTCGATGGGGTACAACTCCAAGGAGATCCGGGAGATGCGCCAGCGGCTGGCGGGGCTGGAGGTGAGCGACGGCATCGACAAGAACCAGAGCGTGGGCTACCAGCTCTACGACCGCGGGCAGCAGCTGACGGCTGCGGCCCAGAGCGGCCTGAGCCCGGCGCAGAAGGCCGTGACGGGGGCTGTGACCAGCGCGGCGGAGAATCTGGCCGTGGCGGGCGTGAACCCGGCAGCGGTGCTGCCCATCCTGAGCGCCCAGGGCGCGGCAGAGGCCATGGGCCAGAGCGCAGAGAAGGGCGAGAGCGCCGGTAAGGCATTGGGCGGCGGCCTCGCCAAGTTCGGCGCAGGGTGGGCCATCAACTCGGTGGGCGCGGCTGACCTTGCAAAGACCATGGGCAGTGACTACGCGAAGGACACGCTGGCGGGGCAGATCGCGGACTGGGTGCAGGGGCTGGCGGGCAGCTCGGAGCTGGCGAAGCGCTACCCGGCGGTGGCTGCGGCCATCTCGGGCGGCATCGACAACTCGATGCAGGCCTTTGCGGAGACCTATGCGGACATGGCCATCGACGCTGCGCTGGGGGACAGCGAGGCGGCGAAGAACCTCTTCAGCAAAGACACCTTCCTCACCGCACTGGAAAGCGGACTTTCCGGCGGCGCGTCCGGTGCGTTGGGCGGCGCTGTCGGCTCAGGGCTGCACAGTATGAGCGAAGCGCTGGACAGGGCAACAGCGACGACCGCCGCCAGTGGCGGAAACAGGGAGGAGCTGTTGGGGCCGCGGCCGGCAGGATATGAGGCCCGCCCAAGGGCCGAAATAGACGCCGGGAGCCGCAACCCGGGCTCCTTTAATGAGGCTGCTGCCCGGCAGAAGGAGTGGGAGGCCCGGGCAGCGGAGCCCTCTCAGTCGGCTTCGCCGACAGCTCCCCCAGAGGGGCGAGCCACTGGCGTGTCGGGCGAGTTTTCGCTGGACGCCGGAAGCTCTATGGGACGTAAAATGGCGGGCGCTGCTACAGAGGACGGCGGCAGCGGCCCTGCGCAGCAGGCGCTGGGAGCCGCAGCCCGGGCGCAAAGCGCCACTGGCGTGCCGGGCAGCTCTGAGCTGGACGCCGGAAGTGCTGCGGGGCGTGAGATGGCGGGCGATGCGACAGAGGGAAGCGGAAGCGTAAATGAGACTGCCGCAAAATCGGAAAACCCGGCGGTGCGGCAGTTTGCCGAAGTGGCGGCGAGCGACAGCCTGACGGGCAAGACCATCGGGCTGTTTACGCCGAACGCCGAGAACCGGGAAAACCGTGCGGCTTTTGAGCAGGCTTACGGTGTGACGCTGCCCGACACTGCGGCCGCGACCCGCCGGATGCTGCAGGAGATCGCCGCACAGCAGAACGTAAAAAGCGAAGCAGCGCCTGCTGCACAGAGCGCAGAGCTGCCCGGCGAAGCTGTGGATGTGCCGCAGACAGTACAGGACACTCCCGCAGAAACCGCCGATGTCGTGCCGGAAACGGCTGCGCCGGGCAACGTGCGTGAAGCGACTGCCACTGTAGGTGAAACCGACAGCTACGAGAACGCCCCGCTGCGGGAGACTCTGGGACTCCGGACGGAAGCGCCGAAAACACAGCGGGAGGCCGAGGTGCAGCGGGCGCTGGAAGGCTGGCGAGTGACGGACAAGGCAGCCGAGACCATCAGCAAAAATATGCCGGACAGGGTGGACGCCGACCGGTATGCGGCCGCAGCGTCGCCGCTGTACCGGCTGGGCCGGAGCGGCGCTGCCACCTTTGCGCAGGCGCTGGAGCTGGCGGGCAGCATGAGCGGCACGGCGGCGGACATCAACTACATCCTGAGCACCGACGCCGGCCGGACGGCCCTTGAGATCGCCTACACCCAGGGCAAGGGCGAACGGATGCTGTATGCCGAAAAGATGACCGAACTGGGCGGCGCGCTTGGCAGCGAGAGTACCAGCGGCAGGGGCGAGGTATACGCCAAGGACACGACGCGGCCGGAGGGCGACGCGGCCGACCAGATCATCCGCCTGAATGCGGCGGCCACCGGCACGGATGCTGTGCTGAGGGATGTGCTGCAGAACGACCGGAGCATCAGGGCCTATGTGGACACCGAGACGGCCCGGATCTTCTTCGGCGACAGTGCGCAGGACATCTTCGGCACGGTGCTGCACGAGGACTACCACTGGTACAACGCACTGGATGCAGAGGGCGCAAGGACTTTGCAGGAGCACGCGCTGGAATATCTGGCGAAGAGCAGCGGCTACGAAAGCCTGGACGAGATGATCCGGGCGAAACTGCGGGATTACAGCGCCCAGAGTCTGACCTACGAGCAGGCAGCGGAGGAGCTGGTGGCCGACGCATGGCGGGGCATCTTTGACAGCGAGGAGAGCTTCAGGCGCTGGGTGACGTTCCAGCGCGGGCAGGCAGAGAAGAACGCAGGCAAGAGCGGCGCCATCCACAAGGTGATGGAGCAGGTGCGGCAGATGCTGGATGGGCTCATCAGCCGGGCGAAGGAAGTGCTGACCATCGACCCGGACGACCGCGCCGCCCTGAAGGCGAAGCGCTTGGCCGAGGCCGAAAAGCGCACTTTGCAGGACGAGTATTTCGCCCACGCAGAAAAGGCCATGGACAACCTGCGGGCGGCAAAAGAAAACGCCGCAGCCCTCAAGACCGAGAGCGCGGCGGAAAAGAAAGGAATGCGGTTTCAGCTGCATGAGGGTAAAGATTCCCTTGTTGAGCGGATGAATAAAAATCTTACACAGCTCGAGCAGATGGAAACGGCAGCGGTCATTAAGGGAACGGAAGTCTCGTTTGGCACAAGCCGAAAAGAAAACATTGCAAATGTTGCGGCTTATTTTGATTCTCTCGGAAATCGTGTTGAGAGGTCGGAATTTGGAACAGTAGAATTGACCGCAAAAGGTGCAAGAACTACAATTCAACACGGTAACAGCGCAGCAAAACAAGCGGCAGTAGGCGCAATTCCTGAAATTATTAAAAACGGCCGTCAAATTGGATATGAAAAGAACTGGCAGGGCAGAGGCTATGATACCTATGTTTTTGCAGCACCTGTTGAGATCAATGGAGCAAGACTTTATGAAAGTGTTATCGTCAATTCTTACCGTCATGATAATCGAAGGGCGTTCTATGTACATGAAGTCTGCTGGACGGATGGAAGCTATGTAACACTGAATACTCAAGGCTTACCAATAAAAAAAGAAGATACCGCCACATCGCTCCCGAAAGCGATGCTGAGTGCCTTTGCAGACACCCAGGAAGTATCTTCTAAACAGAGTATAGCACAAACCTCCGACGAAAGCAAGAGAACCGACGAACCTGTGAAGAAAACCACCCGCTTTCAGCTGGCCGAGCAGGCAGATCGGGACGCCAAGCAGAACCAGCAGCGGCAGGCCAGCCGGGTACTGGCGGAGAAGGCAGCGGCCTTTGACACCCTGAACCAGTTCTTCGGCCTGACGAAGAACACCCGGCTCTCGGACGCTGCTCTCGAGAGCCTCGCCATCCGGTGGACCAAGACCAACGGCAGCCGGGCCGACCGGACGAAGCTGGCAAACGAGACGCGGGCGCTGGTGGAGTATCTGCGCTCGGAGGGCGTGGATATGGCCAAGGCGCAGGGACTGGCCGAGACACTGGCGGGCGAAGTGCTGGACGAGGCGACCTACCGGAACACGGAGCTGTGGGACGAATACCCCGACCTGCATGACCTGACCTACACGGTGGACAAGAACGGCAAGGCCAAGGCGGAGCTTGTGAAGCGGTACGGAAGCTGGACAGAGGCGGTGGCCGAGGCCCGGCGCCACGGCGTGAAGCTGCGGCAGGCGGAGGGATACCGGGACGGCAACCCGGCGGAACAGTACGAGGCCATCGTGAACGACACCCGGGCCGTGGGCGGCGTGAAGGAGAGCGCTGCGGCACTCTTCCGCTCGGCGGCACAGGAAGCGGGCGTGGCGGGCGCAGCCGTCATGGAGAGCACGGAATGGCTCGATGTGCTGATGAACGTACACGACACCATCAAGCCCAAGATGATGAGCCGGTTCGCGGACGCTGCCGAATACGAGGACGCCAAGGTGGAGCTGGCGGGCCGGATGATCGGCGACATCATGAGCCACCCGGAGATGACCGATGCCGAGGCGGTGTTCGAGGGCATCTTAAAGCATAACCGGGAGGTGGCCGCCATGGCCGCCGGAAGCGAGGAGCGGGCGGCTGAGGTGACGAAGGGGCTGAAGAGTGTGCAGCAGGCCCAGCGGAAGGCTTTTGCCGACCGGATGCGGGAAAACAGCCGCAGCCAGAGCGCCGAGGCCAAGAGCGTGAGCCGGGCAGAACGGCAGCTCAACGAGAATCTGGAAACGCTGGGCGCGCAGGTGAGCACGGCAGCGGGGCTCGACGAGAAGATGACCGCCCTGCGGGAGGCCTACGAGCGGGAATGGAAGGCCGAAAAGAGCCGGATGAAGCAGGCCCGACAGGAGATGCTGGACGAGATAAAGCTGGAGCGGCAGCAGATGCGCTCCCAGATCAACGATCTTTCCCGGCAGGTGGCCGGAGAGCAGCGGAGAGCCGACCGGGCGGAGCATCAGCTGCTGGTACAGGAAAACGAGATCATGGAGTGGGAGGCCGAGAACCAGCGCAAGGCCGAAGCGTGGCAGGAAAAACAGGCCCAGCAAAATGCGATCGCCATTGAAACGGCCCGGCAGCAGCGGGACGAGGACGTAGCCGTGGCCAAGGCACTGGCCGAAAAGCGGGTACAGAAAGCCTGGGAAGGACGGAAGGCGGACGAGCTGAAACGGAGCATCCGGAACAATGCCGCCCAGCTCAACCAGATGGCGCTGCGGCCGAAGCCTGGGAAATATGTACAGAAGAGCCTCATCGTGCAGGCCGCTGAGGTGGCGAAGCTGGCGGACATGGCAGTGCTGAACAACAACGCCGTGGCCAAGCTGACCGCTTTGCAGGACAGCATCCGGCGCAGCGGAGAGATGGACGCCGGCATCCACACCGACTGGGAGAACAGCGGCGTGGAAAAGCTGATCCAGACACTGCGGGACGACATGAACGCCAGCAAGCAGGCAAAGCTGGACCGGCTGCAGCAGCAGCTGGAAGAAGCCAAGGCCCTGCCGGACAGCGACAAGGCCGAACAGCTGCGGGACCGGCTGCGCCAGCGCATCCGGGAGACGGAGAACCGCACCTATCTGCCCATGACGGTAGACCAGCTGCGGATGCTGAAGGCCATTACGGCCGGCACGCTGCACATGATCCGGACGGAAAACAAGACCCTGAGCCTTGCGAGGGCGGAAGAGGTGGACGGCATGGCCATGAAGGCCGCCCGCGAGGTGCTGAACTCGGAGGGCAACGGCTTCGGAGAGAAATTTGAAAAGGCGAAGGGCGCGATGAACCGCTACCAGCTGGACATGCTGGGCGGCACGAGAATGTTCCGGCGCCTGGGCGGCTACACCAAGAACGGCCAGATGGAGAAGCTGGGGCAGATGCTGAACGACGGACAGCGGCGGCAGACGGAGATCCTGGTAGAAGGCGAAAGCCTGTTTGCCAACGTGACCGGCAAGGAACACCTGAAAGAGGTGGAAGCTTTTGCCGGGCCGGGGGCGGAGCTGGTGGACATCGGCCTGAAGGACAGCAAGGGCAATGCCGTGCCGCTGAACCACGCACAGCTGTGCAGCCTGTACATGCTGCTGCGCAACGAGGACAGCCGCCACCACCTGATGACCGGCGGCCTCACCCTGCCGGACGCCGCCCAGTACGCCAAGGGCAACATCGAGAGAGCCTACCAGCGCAGCCAGACCGTGATGCTGGGGACGCTGGTGGGCGCCGACGGCGTCCCCATGGCCGACACCATTTTGCAGACGGTACAGGACGCCATGACGGACTATGACCGGGCATGGTGCGAGGACATGAAGGACTTTTTCGGGCGGTACACCACGAACCTCATCAACGAGACCAGCATGAAGCTGCTGGGCTACGACCGGGCCACCGTGAAGAACTACTACCCCATCGCGGTAGACCGGAGCACGCTGGCGACGGAGATCGAGGGCGTGAAGAGGGATGCCACCATCGAAGGCCGGGGCTTTTTGAAGGAGCGCGTGAAGAGCGACAAGCCCATTTTGCTGGAAGAGTGCCAGAACGTGGTAAAGCGGAGCCTGCGGGACACGGCAGCCTATGCGGGCCTTGCAGCCCCCATCCGGGACGTGCAGCGGGTGCTGAACAGCACCGTGGAGACGGCGGAGGGCGTCGGGGTGCTGAAGGACAAGATCATCGGCGAGAAGTGGGGCAGGGAGACGGTAAGCTACATCAATGACCTGCTGACCGACCTGCAGACCAGGCAGCGGCACCGCAGCAGCACCATGAGCCGGGCGCTGGACAGGATGCGGGGCAACTACGCCGGGGCCATCCTGACCGTGAACCCGGGCGTGGCCATCGCGCAGGCGGCCAGTCTGCCCACGGCGGGCGCTGTGCTGGGAGCAGACACCATGGCGGCGGTGCTGCCCTTCGTGAAGAACTTCTCGGGTAAGCAGCGGGCCGCGCTGGAAGCGGAGATCCGCCAGCACGGAGACGCCCTGCTGCAATACCGGCTGCGGGGGACGAAGCGGGGCGAGATGAGCTCCATCGGCGCGCACAAAAACCTTGTGGCCAAAGCGTCGGAAGCGATGCCTGCCGTGACCGGCTGGATCACCGGTATGGACGAGATCACGGTGGCGGCGCTGTGGGAGGGCTCAAAGCGGTATGTGGAGCGCCACGCAGCGGAATTCGGGCTGACAGAGGAAAACCTCTCAGCTGCGCAGTCCGCCGATGGCGGCGCTGCTCGCAGCTCCCCTACCGAGGGGAGCCAAGAATCAAGGAACAGCGAAGCCTACTGGGAAGCCGTGAACAAGATGTACCAGCGGGTCATCGAGGAGACCCAGCCAAACTACACCACCATGCAGCGGGCAGGCATCCAGCGCAGCGACAATGAGTTTGTAAAGACGCTGACCATGTTTACCACCCAGCGCTTCCAGAACTACGGCATCCTGGCCGACGCCGTGGGCGACTACAAGGCTCAGAAAGCCCGGTACGCTGCCGACCAGAGCGCCGAGAACAAGGCCGAGGTACAGCGGGCCGGGCAGAGCCTGCGCCGGGCGGCGGCAAGCCAGGTGGTGCAGACGGCGGTATTTGCCCTGATGAAGATCGGCGCGGACTTTTTGCTCCACCGGTGGGACAAGGAGCAGGACGAGAACGGCGACATCACGGCGGCCAGCGTGGGCAAGCGGTTTTTCGACCTGTACACCGAGAGCGCAGCCGGAAACTTTTTGTACGGAGCGGAGATCTACAGCGTTATCTCGAACGCCGCAAGCGGCGCGGACTACGACGTGGTGAGCGCCACCAATATCAGTGCGGTGAACGATCTGTTTGCTGCCTTTACCAAGACCGCCAAGCTGCTGCGGACGGACACCGGGGAGATGAGCGAGGAAGAGCTGGCGGCGCACCACCAGAAGCTGAACAAGGCGGTGCTGAAGGACATCCAGTGCGGCCTTGAGCTCTACGGCGTACCGGCGGCCAACATCCGGAAGGTGATGCAGGCTTTCGAGGGCTACTGGGAGGACGCACAGGCCCTCGGCCGAGGCGAAGGCTTTAGCTTTAGCTTTAGCTCTGCACCCTCTTCGGCCACCGGGCAGTACGACCGGCTGTACAACGCCATCCAGAGCGGGGACAGCGAGGAGGCTGCGGCGGCGATGAAGAGGCTGGAGCAGATGGGCAAGACGGACAAGGTGGACAGCCAGCTCAAGACCCGGCTGAAGAAGTACGACGAGGACATTCTGGAAGCAGCCAAGGCCCAGAACGCAGGCAAGGAGAAAGCGGCGGAGACGGCACGGAAAGCGGCCTTCAGGAAGCTGCTGGAGGGACTGGACGTGGGCAGCACGGACTCTGCCCGGCGGGCGGAGCTGGCCGACGTGGTGACCGGCGCTGTGAACGAGAGGGCCAACGAGCTGCTGCTGGCCGAAAAGGGCCGGGACAAGGACGCCAGCGTGTACGCTGACCTGCTGGACGAAGTGGAAAATGGCCGGGCGAAGGACGTGCAGGCTGAAATAAGCCGGCTGATGACCGCAGGCAAGGACAAGGGCAGAATCAAGAGCAAGATCACGGAGAGTGTGAAGGAGGAGTATCTGGCCGGAAGCGACCGGGACCGGGAGAAGCTGGAGAAGAAGCTGCTGGCTCTCGAGGACGCAGACGAGAATCCGCTGTACGAGGAAAAGGACTTTGCACAGTGGGTGAACCAGGCGGACAAGAAGGCCGAGAAGGCGAAGGACGAGAAGAACTGGTGGGAGGAGGTGAAATGATGGGCGAAATGTGATATAGTAGGCGCAAAGGGGGCTGATGCAATGGAAGAAGAGAAACGTGAAGTGCCGAATGCGGAGATCTGGGCGGCAATGGCAGAAGTGGAGGAGATGAAGAAGCACCCGGAACGGTACGAGAAGTACCATTCTTTTGAAGAGCTTTTACAGGAAGCTGCCGAGACAAAGGCAGCAATAGCGGCCGGAGAATGGCCGGTATTTGACACCGTTGATGAGCTGTCTGAGGCGCTGGGCCTCTGAATCGGATCTGAAAAGAACGAGCACTCTGGCTGTGAGCCGGGGTGCTCGTTCTTTTATATGTCTGCAACGGCGACGACCACGGCCGGTGGCCGAAACAGGGAGGAGCTGTTGGGGCAGCGGCCAGCAAGATGCAAGCGGCAGCGCAGCAGATGCTGGGAGCCGCAACCCGTGCTCGCCTGCGGCGAGACCTTACAAAACTACTGCGGGCTTGAATAAGTCCGCAGTAGTTTTGAAGCAGGGGACGTGGTAGGCTGAAGAAGAAGAGGCCTTTAGAAACGGCAGCGGACCGGAAGGAAACCTCTCAGCTTTGCAGTCCGCCTGACGGCGGCGCTGCAAAGCAGCTCCCCTAGCGAGGGGAGCCTTTCTCAAAGGAAGGAGCCTCAGAGTGAAAGTAAGAATCATCAAGGACCGATTCGGCGGGATGGGCTGGCGGGCCGAGCCGGGGGTGCTGCACCTGGGCGGCGTAGGAACGGCGGGCGTGGAGAGCCTGAGCTTCGCGCTGCCGGAGGAGTGGAGCGGGATGGCCGTGACCCTGCACATCGAGCAGGAGGGCGGCACGCTGCCCCAGCCGGTGCTGCTGGACGAGAGCCGGGAAGTGACCATCGACCGACGCTTTACTGCCGCCCGGCAGGGGCTGTGGATGCTGCTGGCCCAGAGCACGGACGGCTACACGGCCATGAGCTGCCCGGCGAGATACGACTGCTACGAGACCATTGAGTTGTCGGGTACGGTGGAGGACGTAGACCCCAGCGTATACGCCCAGTTTGTGGCGCTGGTACAGCAGGCCGTGAACACGGCCATGAACGAGGGTGCAGCCGCAAAGGACGCGGCCAAGACGGCACAGGCGGCGATGGATGCCGCCCAGAAAGGCGCGGCCGCCACCCAGAAGGAGCGGATGAGCGCCGAGGACGCCGAGAGCGCCGCGGCCCTTGCGGCGGCAAGGACGCAGGCGGACATCACGGCTGCGGCTGCCAGCGCTGCCAGCGCACTGGGCGCGGCAAATGAGACACTGGACGCCTGCACCGCTGCCACTCAGGCGGCGAACCGGGCGGCGAACCTTGCCCCGAAAAAGGAGGAGCGCCGCCTGCTGATGCGTCTGCTGCGGGAAGCTGCCTACCAGACAAAGACCGCCGACACCCTGCTGGACCAGCTGAGCGAGGTATGGGCCGAGGTGCCGGTGGAGAGTGTGGAGCTGAGCCGGGACAGCCTGACCCTGTATGCGGGGGAGCGGACGGCGCTGGGAGTCCGGATCAGCCCCGAGAATGCAACGGAGCAGACCGTGCTGTGGGAGAGCAGCGACGAGGCTGTGGCCGCTGTGGAGGACGGCGTCATTACGGCAAAGACCCCCGGCGGAGCGCGGATCGCGGCCCGGGCGGACGGATGCAGCGCAGAGTGCGCCGTGCTGGTAAAGCCGGCGGTGGAGCGGGTGAGCCTGAGCGCCGACGCCCTGACCCTGACGGCGGGTGAGACGGCGGTGCTGGACGCAGCCGCCGACCCGGAGGGCGACGTGGCGTGGCTGAGCAGCGACGAGACCGTGGCCGAGGTGAGCGACGGCACCGTGACGGCCAAGAAGCCGGGCGCTGCGGCCATCCTCGCGGCCAGCGGCGTGAAATACGCCTGCTGTGCCGTCCGGGTGCGGGAGGCCGAGGCGCCGGTGGAGACCGTGACTCTGAGCCAGACCACCCTGACACTGAAGCCGGGGGAGACTGCGGCCCTGACAGCCACAGTCAGACCGGCCGGCGCCGACCAGACTGTGGTATGGTACAGCGCCGACCCGGAGACGGCCTGTGTGGTCGGGGGCGAGGTGGTGGCCATCTGCGCCGGAACAACGGAGATCGCGGCCATTGCGGGCGGCGTGAAGGCAGCGTGCAGCGTAACGGTGGCCGAGGACGGCCTGAAAGCCGCCAGCCTGATGCTGAGCGCCGGGACGCTGGAGCTGACGGAGGGCAGGACTGCCGCCCTGACGGCCACGGTGCTGCCCACCAGCATCCCCCAGAGCAGCATCGTATGGACCAGCTCCAACGAAGAGGCTGCCGTGGTGGACGGCGGCGTGGTGACGGCCCGCGCCGCCGGTGCGGCCATCATCCGGGCCAGCGTGGGCGGCAAGACGGCAAGCTGCACCGTGACCGTAAAGGCGGCGAGGGTGCCGGTGAGCAGCGTGACGCTGGACCGCAGCACCCTTGAGCTGAGCGTGGACGGCACGGCCCGGCTGACGGCCGCCGTGCGGCCCGAGAACGCCGACGACCGCACCGTGGTGTGGCAGAGCAGCCGGGAGGACGTGGCCACCGTGAGCGGCGGCATCGTGCGGGGCGTGGCCGAGGGCGGCGCGGTCATCAGCGCCACGGCAGGCGGCGCAAAGGCCGAATGCCGCGTAACGGTGAGCCAGGCGCTGGTGTGGTGCAGCGTGGTGAACCGGCTGAGCCATGTGACCACCGACCAGACCGCCGTCGTGGTGGCCAAGGGCCGGGCCTACAAAGCCGCCCTGACCGCCGAGAGCGGGTACACCCTGACCGAGGTGAACGTGAAGATGGGCAGCGAGGACGTTACGGAAACGGCGTGGAATGCCGAAAAGGGCTGCGTGAACATCGAGGCCGTGACCGGAAATGTGGTCGTCACGGCAAAGGCGGAGGTAAAAGAATGAGTGAACCTATCTATAACAGCACAGGCGAAGTGCTGTACCCGGGCCTTGCGGGCGACGGGGCCGGATACCGGGGAAGCCGCCTCGTGACCCTGACGCCGGAGAGCTGGGAGGAGGCAGAGGGAGCTTGGCCCCTGATGCAGGACGCACCGGTGCCGGAAGCAAAGACCGGCTATGCGGCTCTCGGCTCCTACCCGGACAACTACGGCGCAGCGGCGCAGGAGGCGGGATGCCCGGCCTACTGCGAGGCGCAGGACGGCTTTGTCCGCTTTTACGCCCGGGCGAAGCCCTCCGGAGACATCCGGGTGCAGGTAACGCTGCTGGGCAACGCGGGCGGAACTGTGGTGACAGGACTGGTGGCGGGGAGCGGCGCGAGGGTGGACCCCACCCTCACCGTCTCCGGCGCTGCGGCGGACGCTGCAGCCACCGGCGTGCGCATCAAGCTGTTGGAGATGGTGCATGGCACAGACGTAAACGGAATCAGCTTTGTTTCGGCCTTTGATACGATGGAGGGCGTAGAGCTGACGGGCGTGTGGAATAAGGCGGCGTCGAGGGTGGATTTTTAAGAGGAAGGAGGATTTGAATGCAGATCAAAGACTTAGCCATTGGTGATGGCTTTGTATACCTGATGGAGGGCAGCAGCAAAGTCAAGTTTTACGCGCTGTCCCACAACTACGAGTCGGGGCTGAACGGCAAGGGACGGACACTGTTTTGTAGAGAGAGTCCGGCGGGGAGTGGAACACATACTACGTCCGCAAAAGAGAATTACAGAGTCGATAGCAATAATGAAGACGCCTGGTACAAAAATACCTATGTGAATAAGTTTTCCGGCGAAGTACGAAAATTGATTGGTATGACAAAATATATCGGTCAATATGTTTATATGACTTATACGCAGACCGGCAATCCGTCTAAAGCAGTACTTTATGGTGACACATACGAATCAAGCTTTTTCCCCCTTTCGACAGCAGAAGTCGGGGGCTCAAACTTCTCCGACGGTTCTGCGCTTTCCTCAGCCGCAATAAGTAGACTTGCAAATATTCTAACCCGCTACGGAAACGGCATCTGGACAAGAAGTCCATCTATGACCAATACGGGTACTAGTACGTCAGGTTATCGGATGTATTACTATGCCAACGGCCAATACATATATTCCACAAGCGGGTCCAGCCTTTCGACTGCCGAAGGAACTTACGGCAGTAGTTACGGCTACCTTCCATGCTTCACTCTGTCGGAAGACCTGTACATCGACAAGAACGGTTTCGCCTCGGCAAACCAGCCGCCTGAGATCACTTCCGATGCGGGCGAGAGCGGCGCGGCGCTGGGCGAGAAGAACGAGCCGTTTACTCTGGCCTACACCGTGACCGACGGCGACGGAGACCCCATGACCATCACCGAAAAGGTGAACGGCGTGGCGCTGGCCGTCCGCGAGAACGTGGCCTCCGGCACCGAACTCACGGTACAGTGCCTGAGCGAGAAAGCCCTGTTCCAGCAGATTCTCAACGGGGAGAACACATTGGTGCTGGAAGCGGACGACGGCAAGACCTCGACAGACTGGACAGCCACCTTTACCAAAAATGTGACAAGCGCCGTCCTCTCGCTGGCCCAGCCCCTGACGGCGGACGACACCATCACCGTGGCCGCGCTGACGCTGGAGGGCAGTTTCCCGGCAGACCTGAGCCTGACCGTGGAGCTGAGCAACAACGCACGGGACGATGCCCCCATGTGGGAGAACTGCACCGACATCCAGCGCGGCGAGAGCCGGGCCTTTGCACACCACGCCTTTACCAACAAGACCGCCGCCAAGGGAGCGGCCTTTAACTACAAGGTGACGATCACCCGGGGCGAGAGCGGCGTCGGCGGCAATATCACCATGATTGGGGGTGTTATCGGATGAGTCTTTGCAAGATGGATAAGAGCCTGAAAGAGCTCCACAGGAAGCTGGCAGAGGAGCAGAAGCTCAGGGAGCTGCCCGGCCTCGTGGCGGAGATCGAGGACGCCCTGTGTGAGCAGGATGTGGCATCACAGGAGCGGCAGGCGGCTATCGAGGACTCGCTGTGCGAGCTGGATGCCGCCGTCAACAAATAAGGAGGACATCAAAATGGACAAGATCTGGGCGAACCGGCTCATCGCCGGTACCAAGACATGGGCAGAGATGCCCGCACGCCGCCATGCCGGAGTCAAAGCGGAGCTGACCAAGCGGGTGACCGAGGGCGAGATCACTGCAGAGCGGTACAAGGAGATCACGGGGGAGGAATACAATGGTTAAGCTGCTGGAGCTTTTGGAAAAGCTGGTGCGGGCCATCTTTGGCCCGGGGGACGAGCGGGACACCGGCGAATCTGAGCCTGCGCCCCAAGCCCCCAAGGCAGAGGCTGTCGCCGGCTGGGAGGGCGACCCGCCCTACCGGTACATCGACGTGAGCCGGTATCAGGGCCTTATCGACTGGGCGCAGGTGGCAGCGGCGGGCTACAAGGGAGCGATGCTCAGGGCGGTGAGCACCAACCGCAAGCTCTCCAAGCGGGCAGACGGCCTGTATATCGACCCCACCTTTGAGTCCAACTACCGCAACGCCAAAGCTGCCGGTCTGGACGTGGGCGTCTACTACTACACCAACGCCTCCTGTGAGAAGCTGGCTGACGAAGAGCTTGCCCTGCTGCGGCAGGCGGTGTACGGCAAGGAGCTGACCCTTCCGGTGGCGGTGGACGTGGAGGACAATAAGCTCAAGCAGCTGTCCACGCTTGACCTGTCCAACCTTACAGCCTACGCGCTGGAACAGGTGGAGAAAATGGGCTTTTACGCCCAGCTCTACACCTACACGAGCTACGCCAACGCCCATCTGGATATGGCAAGGCTGTCAGGGCGGTGGGACGTATGGCTGGCGGACTACACGGGCAAGCCCCCGAAGGTTAGTTTTAAGTACAACGCTCACCAGCACACCAGCAGCGGTAATGTGCCGGGCATCTCCGGCAACGTAGACCTCAACGTCACTACCCTCAACTACCCCCGTATCATCAGAAAGAAGGGTCTGACCCGTCTCCGGGAGGGTGCATGAGCGAGGCAATCATCGTAGCCATTATCACCGGCGGTCTGAGCCTGATCGGCGTGATCGTCTCCAACAACCGCACCGCCCAGAGCATGGACGCCAAGCTGGACAAGCAGCAGGCGGTGACCGAAACCAAGCTGGAAGAGCTGACCCGGGAAGTCCGGACGCACAACAATTTCGCCCAGCGCGTCCCGGTGCTTGAAGAACAGATGAAGGTGGCAAACCACCGCATTGCAGACCTCGAAAAAGAGAGAGGAGAGTAATACATGGCAACGATCAATAACATTTTGGGCGTCATTCCTGCCCCGGTGGCGGCAGTGCTGATGCTGGGCGGCTTTATCTTTTACGCCCTGGGCTGCATCCGGCTGGGCTACGGCGCAGCCGTCAAGGGCACTGTGCTCGACCTGATCGAGCAGGCGGAGCACGAGATTCAGGGCACCAAGAGGGGCGCAGAGCGTAAGGCGTGGGTCGTCAAGATGCTCCGGGCCGCCCTCAGCGCCAGCAAATACGGCAGGCTCATCAGCTGGGCCATCACTGATGAGACCATCGGTGCCGTGATCCAGTTTTTCTTTGACCGGGCAAAGGCGGCGCTGGAAAAGCAGTAAGGAGGTTATTATGGCAAGCACTACATACCGCCATATCGGTGACCTCACCGATATGTTCGCCGTACAAGAGCAATTTCGTGACATCACGAAAATGGTCTGCGCACGTCTTCGCGGCCTCACGAAAACATACCATTTTGCCGTCATTGGCAATATGGTGCGCAACGCCGGACAGCTGCCGCAGCCTTTCTGGCTTGGTGTTGCCTGTGGCGGCGGCTCGCGTAGTGCTGCCCGCTGCGCTGCAAGGACTTGACCGGCAGCAGATGACCGCCCCTTCCCCCGGAATTGCTCTGGGAGAGGGGCGGTGTTGCGTTAAGAGAGAGAACGAGAGATACAAAATCCTGACCCAAAAACAGTGACGAGGATGTTCGACTCGGGGAGTGTAAGGTCAACCAGAAAGCCATCTGATTCGTTCAGATGGCTTTTTTGTTTTATCTATCGGTGCGTTTTTGGGCCGGTGCGACACAAAGCTCTGATTTTTTCTCGCCTGCCAGGGCTATACTGTTTCTTGATGCAACAGCAATACAAGAAGCCGTTTTCATAAGCATTGCACACTGTCCGCGCGGCCTTTTTGCCCGCATACTGCGTTGCTTTCCCTTGCAATCCGTCAGGATTGCTGCGGAAAATCGCCTTGTCTGCGGAGCAAAAAATCTCGTCATCCGGTGCACCCTGCTTACGAAAACAGCTTCTGAAAGATAGGAGCCAGGCAAATGAGCATTTGGGACGCATTCGGCAAAGGACGATATAAGGGCTTCTCCCGGGAGGCGGGGCAGCTGCTGGATAAGGCGGTGGAGCTGGCCGGAGGGCTGGGCTGCAAAAAGGCAGACACCGGCCACCTGCTGTGGGCGATGCTGCAAGCGGACGGCGGCCCGGCGGCCCGTTTTCTGGCCGGGAAGAACATCTCGGAGCTGGAAGTGCGGCGTCAGCTGTCCGCCGGGCGGGATGGTTCGGTCACAAGGCTTGCCCGGGGCGATATGGCGGCGGACCTGCGCCGGGCGATGGACTACGCCATCATCGGAGCGCAGAACGCCCACCTGAGCCGGGCCGAGCCGGAGCATCTGCTCTGCGCCATGCTGGAAGACACCGACTGCGCTGCGGGCGTTATGCTGGCATCCATGGGTGTCCAGCTCACCGAGGCAGTGCGGGAGTGCCGCCAGCTTTCAGGGCAGTTCATCCTGCCGATCCAGCCGCGCTCGGCATCGTCGCTGCCGCGAGGGAGCCGGGCCAGCGACAAATACTGCCGCGATTTGACCCGCCGGGCGGCGGACGGCGAGCTGGACCCGGTGTTCTGCCGGGAAAAAGAGCTGGACCGGATGGTAGAGATCTTATGCCGCCGCCAGAAGAACAACCCCTGTCTTGTGGGGGAACCGGGCGTGGGCAAGACCGCGCTGGCCGAAGGGCTTGCTCAGCGCATCGCCGACAAGCAGGTACCCCGGATGCTCCAGGGGCGGCGTCTGCTGGCGCTGGACATGGCCAGCCTCGTGGCTGGTACGAAGTACCGCGGCGACTTCGAAGAGCGGTTCAAGAACCTGCTGGAAGAACTCGTCCGGGACGGCAGCGCCATCCTCTTCGTGGATGAGTTCCACACCATCGTCGGCGCCGGTGCGGCAGAGGGGGCCATCGACGCAGCCAGCATCTTAAAGCCGGTGTTGGCCCGGGGTGAACTGCAGCTCATCGGCGCGACGACGAATCAGGAGTTCCGCACCCACATCCAGAAGGACGCCGCCCTCGAGCGCCGCTTTGGCCGCGTCCAAATCGAAGAGCCCACGCCGAAGCAGGCTGTGGATATACTGGAAGGTCTGGCACCCCGCTACGAGCGGTATCACGGCGTCCGCCTGCCCAACGAAGCCCTGCGGGAGGCCGTGGAGCTCTCGGTGCGGTATCTGCCGGGGCGCTGTCTGCCGGATAAGGCCATCGACCTCGTGGACGAAGCCTGTGCGGCGGTGCGCATCCGGGCCGAACGGGAAGGGGAGAAAGACCCCGTCCTCAGCCGGAAGGAAATTGCCCGGGTGGTGGCGCAGGCCAGCGGCGTTCCGGCAGAACGGGTGGGCGAAAAGGAGCGGGAACGTCTGGCCCGCCTCGAAGAGCGCCTGAACGCCGAAGTCGTGGGCCAGAGCCGGGCTGTCGCCGCCGTGGCCGGGGCCATCCGGCGCAGCCGCACCGGGCTTGGGGAGCCGGGCCGGCCGATCGGCGCGATGCTCTTCCTCGGGCCGACCGGCGTCGGTAAGACCGCGCTGGCAAAGGCGCTGGCGGAGAGCTGGTTCGGCAGCGAGAAGGCCCTGCTCAAGTTCGATATGTCGGAGTATCAGGAGCAGCACACCGTGGCGCGTCTGCTGGGTGCGCCTCCGGGCTATCTGGGCCACGACGAGGGCGGTCAGCTCACTGAGGCTGTCCGCCGCCGCCCCTACAGCGTGGTGCTCTTTGACGAAATCGAAAAGGCGCACCCGGATATTCAGAATGTGCTCCTGCAGATGCTCGAGGACGGCCAGCTGACCGACTCCATGGGCCGCAAGGCGGATTTCCGCAATACCATCGTCCTGCTGACCTCCAACCTCGGCGCACGATTCCTCGCCGGGCAGAGCGCACCGCTGGGCTTCGGGGCGGGGAGCGAAGCCGCCTTTGAAAAGCAGTCGGAAGCCGCCGTTGCCGAGGCGAAAAAGTGGTTCCGGCCGGAGCTGGTGGGCCGTCTGGATGAGCTCATCGTCTTCCGCCCGCTGGAGGAGCAGAGCCTCTGCTCCATCGCTGAAAAGCTGCTGGGCCAGCTGGAAGAGCGTGCTGCCCGCAGCGGCTATCAGTTGACCCACACGGCCCGGGTCGGCCCGGCGCTGGCGGCAAAAGCGCGTTCACCCTATGGCGCGCGAGAGCTGCGCCGACAGGTAGACCGGGCCGTGGAGCAGGCCTTCGCCGACCAGATCGCCTCCGGCAGTGTGAGCCTCGGCCAGCACTGGACGGCAGACTGCACTGAGGACGGCACGATCGTGGTGCAGGAGACGCAGACGGCGGGTGTCGGCTGAAAAGCTCTTGCATCTGCTCTGGTTTTCCGCTATGATAGAGGGCAGGAACCACCAGAGGAGGAAGCCGAATGCGCTATCTGTTTTTGCTCAATCCCACCGCAGGCAAGCGGGACTGCACTGCTGAGCTGGCCCCGGCCATCCAGGCCGCAGCCCAGCGGGCGGGCATCCCGCCGGAAAAAAGGAAGGTCGTTGTGACCCAGTACGCGGGGCATGCCCGGGAGCTGGCCGCTGAGGCGGCGCACACCGCGCAGGCCGACGGTGAGCCGGTGCGCATCTGGACAGCGGGCGGCGACGGCACCTTCAACGAGGCGCTGACCGGGGCGCAGGGGTGCAGCCTCGCGGCGGTGGGGTGTCTGCCCTTTGGCAGCGGCAACGATTTTCTGCGCACCTACGGCACGCGGGAAGAGTTCAATGACCTCGACGCCCAGCTGGCGGGCAGTGAGGTGGACATTGATCTGATGCAGACCGACCTCGGCCTTTCGGCGACCATCTGCGCCGCCGGGCTTGATGCACAGGTGGCTTACGGCATCCCGCAGTTCCGACGCATCCCGTTCTGCGGCGGCGAGATGGCCTATGCACTCTCCATCGTCAAGCAGCTCTGCGGCCACATCGGCCGGAACGTGACCTTTGCCATCGACGGCGAGGAGCTGACGGTGGACTGCCTGATGTGTGCCGTCTGCAATGGCCGCACCTATGGAGGCGGCTTTTATGCGGCCCCCGAGGCTCAGCCCGACGACGGCTGGCTGGACGTCTTCATCATCCGCAGGGTGAGCCGCCTGACGATCGCCCGCCTGCTGGGAATGTACAAGAGCGGCAGGCACTTCCGGAACGGTGAGCTGACGGAACAGGCGAAGCCCTACTTCATCTACCGCCGGGCAAAGTGCGTCTCCCTGCGCCCGGCAGACGGACGCGGCCCTATCGTGGCGACCGCCGACGGCGAGTGCGCTCCCTGCGACGCCATCACCGCCCAGCTCAAGCCGCTGGCCGGGCGCGTCCTGCTGCCCAAACCGGCCTATGAGCGGTTCATGGCCCAGCGGGCCAGCGTGTAAAATGAAAGGATGAGAAGCGCCCTGCACGTTTCTTTAGATGCTCATCGGAGGATCAACAAAGGCGGCGGCTTTCCTTGTCAAGGGAAGCCGCCGCCTTTTCCGTTATCTTACAGCCTGTTTCAGCTGCTCCAGGTCATCCGCATCCGGGTGAGAAAGAGCCTTGTCAAAATTCTCGATCATGGCATCCAGATTGGGCAGATGGATCGGCTGCTTTTTCATGCTCTCATATCGCTGGCGTACGGACATCGGCATTTTGCCCTGACACATATAGCAGCCGAAAACAGTGTTGCTCTTGTCCAGCGAATGCTCCACCTTTTTCAAGATCTTATCAAAGTATTCTTTACTGCCGCCGAAGCCGGCAGTGCCAAAGAGAAAGATGTTTTTGCCGTGCAGCTGCTTCAAAAAGTCCGAAGTGCTTTCATCGGCATTTCCCTTGTCCGTCCAGAAGCCCACATAAAGGGTGTCCGCTTCCATGGCGGCAGGATCCGGGACGCCGAAATAATCGCAGCCTTCCTGCGGCAGGCAGTCGTGCAGCGTATCTGCCAAGATTTTTGTGTTGCCTGTTTTGCTGCTGTATACGATCGCGTAACTCATAGCTTCTCCTTTGTGAATGTCTTTTTGTTAAGTATATCGTGATTTTTTGTCGGGTGGGTTTATGCGTTTTTTGCTTCTTTTTCTCGCAAAACATCATAAACACAGCGAGTTCCCTGATGTGCCATCAGCCCGCCCAGACACTTCTTGTTGCAGCGGACGCAGCGGTGGATCTGTTCCGCCTGCCCGTTTTTCAGCTTGTTCACCCAATCCGGGTCTGCCAGAAGCTGGCGGCTCATGGCGGCGCACTGGATGCGTCCGCTGGCGAGCTGCTGCTCCACAAGATCCGGGTCGTTCAGACCACCGACACCACAGATGGGCAGGTCGGTGTACTGCCGCACCTCATCGCAGAATTTGAGGAAGCATCCCGGCTGGCTGAAATAGGGATGATCGGCGGGCGGGATGGTGTTTTCCAATGCGGAATGGTTTGCCAGCGTTACATGGAAGCTGGTCACACCCGCCTGCTCCAGCAGCGGCACGAACACCGGCAGTTCTTCTTCCACCACACCGGCATTGCCAAAGTGCGGGTTTTCCTGCCGGACGGCCAGCTTGTAATCAATGGGCATCCCCGGGACCGCTGCATGGACAGCCGAGACCGCTTCTGCCGCAAAACGGGCGCGGTTTTCTGCGCTGCCGCCGTATTCGTCGGTGCGGTGGTTGAAGATGGCCGAACTGAAACTGCCGCACATCCGGTCGCCATGGACCTGCACCATATCAAAACCGGCCTGTTTTGCCAGCACTGCCGCTTTTCCAAACCCGCTGATGATGGTCCGGATCTTCCGTTTGGACATCTTTGTAATGTAAGGAGCGACTTCGGCATTCAGCTTTTCCCGCAGCTGATCCGGGGTGATTTTTTTCAGCAGGACACCGGGAATGTACTTGAACAGGGCCGGCAGGTTGGAATCGCTCTGGTGCAGCTGGGCACAGACTTTGCAATCCGCATCATGGGCGATTTTCACGACCTGCTGGTAGAATGCAAAGCCTTTGGTGTCAAATAGAGATTTTTCAAATTTGCTTTTGCCCACCGGGACATCGCCCACGATGATCATGGCACAGCCGCCCTGTGCAATGACACGGATCTTTGCAAGGTATTCTTCATCCGACAGCCCGAATGTTGTCGGCGCAAAAATGATGCGGTTTTTCAGCTGCATCCCACCATAATGGATCGGACTCAAGATCGTTTCGTACATCATTTGCACACTTTCTTTTGCACTGCTTTTTGCAGGAATGTCAGCAGCTGCTGCCGCTCCTGCGCTGTCAGTCCGCCCAGACTCTGCGCATCCCAGTCGATAAAGACCTGATGACAGACCACAAAGGCGTTTTCACCCCTCTGGGTCAGCTTCAGGTGGTAGCTGCGCCCATTCTTTTCTTTCGTCAGAAAGCCGTCTTCGGCCAGCTTGTTCAGGCTGCGCTGGGAGTGGCCCCAATCCAGATGCAGAGCTTTGGTCAGTTCCGAAGGCGTACAATCCGGATGCTTTCCTACATAAATGACAAAATATATCAGCCCGAAGCTCAGACCCAGTTCCTGTAACCGCTGGGTCGTGTAAGCGGCAAACTCTCTGTGCAGGGTCAGAATGCAGGAAGATACCGTGGATGGCTCCATTTCGTCAACTCCTTCTGCGTTTGAATGGAAAGCATTATAGCACTGTTACTTGACAAAGTCAAGTGTTTTGACTGCACTGTGTTTCGGAGCGAAAATATGAAGGTGAACCGGAATTGCCCAAATAGAGAGAGGAGCCCCCTATCGTTTAACGCACTGGTCTTATGACGGGTGCGTTTTTTGTTATCTGAAAGGCAGATGGAGCGTACATTGTTCGTACATGGCGAGGGCAAAAAGAACATACACTCGACAGGCTCATGGAAAGGACATAAAAACTTAACAAAGAAATTTGCAAAACCCCTTGATTTTTGACTCCAAGATGAGTACAATACACTTAGCACTCAAGGAAAAGGAGTGCTAAAGAACCGGAAGGGCGCAGCCCCCGGGACATAAAACAGTTTATCTTTTATATTTATAATAGGAGGGCAAGAACGATGAAGATCATTCCTCTTGCAGACCGTGTTGTTATCAAGACTGTTGAGGTCGAGGAGACCACCAAGGGCGGCCTCATCCTGACCGGCAGCGCCAAAGAGAAGCCCCAGGTGGCACAGGTCGTGGCCGTTGGCCCCGGCGGTGTCGTGGACGGCAAGGAAGTCAAGATGACTGTCAAGGTGGGCGACAAGGTGCTCACCAGCAAGTACTCCGGCACCGAGGTCAAGGTGGACGGCGAAGAATGCACCATCGTGCGTCAGGCCGACATTCTGGCCATCGTGGAGTAAGCGTCTTTCCCTCACACCAGACAATCAAGCATTTACGAAGGAGCGATAAAATATGGCTAAGCAGATCAAGCAGGGCGAGGAAGCCCGCAAGGCACTGTGTGCCGGTATCGACACTCTGGCAGATACTGTTAAGATCACCCTCGGCCCCAAGGGCCGCAACGTGGTGCTGAGCAAGAAGTTCGGCG
>ERZ827363.432-NODE-432-length-46030-cov-4.343121_pt1 | contig 46030 bp, 43 predicted proteins | sample MGYA00519776_ERZ827363 | MGnify/ENA primary metagenome ERZ827363 (study PRJEB31778, sample SAMEA3449288) | human gut metagenome | biome: human gut; feature: human-associated habitat; material: faeces | place: United Kingdom | collected 2010/2012 ... | reverse complement strand
TGGTCAACCGCTCCCAGCGCCCCAGGTCAATCTCATGCCCCTGATAAGTGATCTTCAGGCTGCCGCAGACCTTCTGCGCCACGGTCTTCATCATCTTTTCCACCAGATCCATCATGCCGTGGAAATCGGTGTAAGCCTGATACAGCTCGATGGTGGTGAACTCCGGATTGTGCTTGGGATCCATGCCCTCGTTCCGGAAAATGCGCCCTACCTCATAAACCCGCTCGAAGCCGCCTACGATGAGCCGCTTCAGATAAAGCTCCGTCTCGATGCGCAGGACCATGTCCATGTCCAGGGTGTTGTGGTGGGTGGTAAAGGGCCGGGCGGAAGCGCCGATCTCAAAGGGAGTCAGGATGGGGGTCTCTACCTCCAGAAATCCCTCTCCGTCCAGGAAAGCCCGCAGTTCCCGCAGGATCTGGCTGCGCTTCACGAAGGTCTCTTTCACTTCGGGATTGACGATCAGATCCACATACCGCTGGCGGTAGCGGGTCTCGGTATCCTTCAAGCCATGAAATTTCTCCGGCAGGGGAAGCAGGGATTTGGAAAGCAGTGTGATCTCATGGGTGTGAACGGAGATCTCGCCCTTCTGGGTGCGGAAAACCATGCCCTTGACGCCGATCACGTCGCCGATGTCCCATTTTTTGAAGTCGGCGTAAACGTCTTCGCCTACGTCATCCCGTTTGACATAGACCTGCATCCGGTCGGTGCCGTCTCTGAGATCAAGGAAGCTTGCCTTGCCCATGATCCGGCGGCTCATCATCCGGCCGGCAATGTGGACTTCTTTCCCGTCCATCACCTCGAATTTTTCCCGGATATCGTTGGCATAGGCGTCCACGGGGTAGGAGGTGATGGTGTACGGATCTCTGCCGTCCGCTTTCAGCGCAGCCAGCTTCTCCCGGCGGACCCGGGCATGCTCACTGAATTCGGCTTCCTCATCCTGAGGGGTCTGGATACGTTCGTCGTTCATGAAAAAAATCCTTTCTTCTGCGCCGCTTTTACATCATAATATCGAGAATCTTATAGTTTACCGTTCCGTTGGGGACGGGGATCGCCACGATGTCGCCGACCCGATGCCCCAGAAGGCCCTTGCCCACAGGGGACTCGTCGGAGATCTTCCCTGCGTCGGGATTGGCTTCGGTGGAACCAACGATGTGGAAGGTCTCGTCCTCGTCGAACTCCACGTCCAGAACATGAACTTTACTGCCCACGTTCACCACTTCGGTGTCCAACTCTCCGACGTCCAGAATTTTTACGTTCTTGAGCATGGCTTCGATCTGCAGGATCCGTGCCTCGATCATTGCCTGCTCGTTTTTTGCTTCGTCGTACTCGCTGTTTTCGGAAAGGTCGCCGAAAGAGATGGCAACTTTGATCTTATCGGCAACCTCCCGGCGCCGGACTGTTTTGAGATTTTCCAGCTCCTGCTCGAGCTTTACCAGACCTTCGCTGGTCAGGACCGTTTCTTTAGCCATGTGACATTCCTCCTGTATTTGTGCCCGAAAGCGGATATAAGCAAAACGCCGCCGCACCGGAATTCCGTCTGCGGGAGCGCAAGCATGAAAATAACGGGCAGCAACCATCGAGGATCCAGCCCCGATGGTTTGCTTCCGTCACAATAACTTTGATTATAGAGGTTTCCGCCCCGTTTGTCAAGCGGAATTTTGTGAATTTTCCGCTTTACCGAACCAGTTCTCTTACCTTCTCCACGATGTTTTCGGCGGACAGGCCAAACTTCTTTAAAAGCTCCACAGCTGGGCCAGACATACCGAAGCTGTCCTCTACACCGATCTTTTTCACAACGCAGGGGCAGGCGCCGGAAACGGCATCGCACACCGCACTTCCCAAGCCGCCGATGACGCTATGTTCCTCCACAGTGACGATCTTTCCGGTCTCCCGGGCAGCCCGCACCACCAGCTCCTCGTCCAGAGGCTTCAGAGTGTGGATGTTGATGACCCGTGCGTCGATGCCCTCTTTTGCAAGGCTTTCCGCAGCTACCAGAGCCTCCCAGACCATCAGCCCGGTGGCAATAATGGTCAGATCCTTGCCGTCTCTTAAGGTGACGCCCTTGCCCATCTCAAAATGATAGGTCTCCGGGTTATTGAACACCGGCACGGCCAGCCGCCCGAAGCGGATGTAGACCGGCCCTTTGTAATCGATGGCAGCTTTCACCGCAGCCCGTGCTTCCACGTCGTCGGCAGGACTCAGCACCACCATGCCGGGGATGGAGCGCATCAGGGCGAAGTCCTCGCAGCACTGATGGGTAGCGCCGTCCTCGCCTACGGAGATACCGGCATGAGTCGCACCGATCTTTACGTTCAGATGGGGGTAGCCGATGGAGTTCCGGACCACCTCAAAGGCCCTCCCCGCCGCGAACATGGCAAAAGAGCTGGCGAACACGATCTTCCCCGCCGCAGCCATACCGGCGGCAACGCCCATCATGTTCCCCTCTGCGATGCCGCAGTCAAAGAACCGCTCCGGGCAGGCTTTCTTAAAGATACCGGTTTTGGTGGCAGCCGCCAGATCGGCGTCCAGCACGACCAGATCCGGATATTCGGGAGCCAGCTCCGCAAGGGCCTTGCCGTAGCTTTCCCGGGTGGCAACTTTTTTCAGTTCAGACATGGGATTTCCTTCCTTTCTTCACTCACTTGGCTTCCAGCTCGGCCAGAGCGGCGTTCAGCTCCGCCATGGCAGTCTCGTACTGCTCCGCATTGGGAGCCGCACCGTGCCAGGAAACCTGATTCTCCATAAAGGAAACGCCCTTGCCCTTCACGCTCTTCTGCACGAGAACGGTGGGCTTGCCCTTAACGGCCTTGGCGGCGTTCATGGCAGCCTCGATCTGGTCGAAGTCGTGGGCGTCGATGGTGATGACATTCCAGCCAAAAGCGGCAAATTTATCAGTGATGGGATAGGGGCTCATAACCTCCTCCACGGTGCCGTCGATCTGGAGGTTATTGTTGTCCACGATGGCGCAGAGGTTATCGAGCTTATAGTGAGCGGCAAACATGGCTGCCTCCCAGACCTGTCCTTCCTCGATTTCGCCGTCGCCTAAGATCGCATAGACCCGGCTGTCCTTCCCATCGATCTTCGCCGCCAGCGCCATGCCGCAGGCGGCGGAAATGCCCTGCCCCAAGCTGCCGGTGGACATATCCACGCCGGGAATGTGCTTCATATCCGGATGACCCTGAAGCAGTGCGCCGGTATGCCGCAGGCTCTTTAACTCACCCCACGGGAAATATCCCTTCAGCGCCAGCGCAGCGTACAGCGCCGGTGCGCAGTGGCCCTTCGACAGGACCAGCCGGTCCCGGTCTTCCCAGCCGGGGTTCTTCGGATCCACCCGCATTTCCTTCCAGTAAAGATACGCTAAGTCCTCCGCAATGGAAAGGGATCCGCCGGGATGCCCGGACTTGGCGCAGAAGGTGCCCTCGATCACGCCCATGCGAATCCGGCAGGCGATTTTCTGCAATTCACGTTTGGTGGTTGCGTCCATAAAATTCAATCCTTTCAGATAGTTTGCTTTTCTCTATCGTGTTTCGCTGCGGGTGTTTCTTTATTTCTTGCCGTATTGTCGAAAGAACCCTTCCGGATCCTTCATCAGCTCCTCGATCACCCGAGCGACGGCGTGTTCTTTATTGGAAACGGTGACCAGATCCGCCTTCGCTTTCAAAGAGGGGAAGGCGTTTCCCACTGCAATCCCGACCTTCGCCTCTTCCAGAAGCTCCAGGTCGTTATCGCAGTCGCCGATGGCTACTACCCGTTCCAAAGAAAGCCCTGCTTCTTCGCACAGCCTCCGAAGAGCATTGCCCTTGCTGGCCTTTGCCGGCAGGATCTCGAAAAAGTACCGCTCCGACCGGACAAACCGGACGCCTTCGGCTTGAAAGCTCTCAAGAAACGTTAAAAACTCCGGCTGCACTTCTTCCCGCATGGCGAACATTACCTTCAGCCAGTGCTCCGGCAGCACCTTTTCGTAAGTCGTCTCCTCATAAGCAATGGGGTGCGCCCCATTCAAATGCTCATCCACCAAATCGTTGAAGGCCAAGACCCGCATTCCCTCCGGGATCAGCACCTCCGCCCCCAGCCGTCCGGAAAATTCGGAAAGCGCTTCCTTCACAAGAAACCGGGCGGAGCTCGGGATCTCCGTCATCCAGAGGATCTTCCCCTTTTCGGAATCGTAAAGCATGGAGCCGTTATAAAGGATGGTCGGAAGCTCCGGTTTTAATCGTCTTAACAGATCCGCCCCGGTCGGAATGGACCGTCCGGTGGCTACGGCGAAAGATCCTCCCGCTGCCCGGAACCGTTCGATGGCGTTTTGATCCTCCGGCGCAATGGATTTGTCGTCCTGCAGAAGCGTCCCGTCGCAGTCGGTGACCAATAAAACCTCAGAAAGCGTCAAAAGCCCCTCTCCTTTCCGCTCCGCCTGAGTTTTTCAAGGAAGCGTTCAAAATACGGAGGAAGCCCACTGTCGAACTCCAGATACTCTCCCGTGGCGGGATGGATAAACCCGATCACCCGTGCATGGAGGCATTGCCCCTGCAGCTCGGTGATACACTTTTTCGGCCCGTAGACCGGATCCCCCGCCACCGGGTGCCCGATATGAGCCATGTGGACCCGGATCTGATGGGTGCGCCCGGTCTCCAGCCGGCATTCTACCAGTGTAAACCCCGGAAATCGCTCCAGCACCCGATAATGGGTCACCGCTTCTCGTCCTCCGGAGGAAAGGACTGCCATCCGCTTCCGATCGGTGGGGTGCCGGCCAATGGGTGCGGAGACCGTCCCCTCTTCCTCTTTCACAATGCCGTAAACCACGGCATTGTAGATCCTTGTAAAGCTGTGGACGGCGATCTGCTCCGCCAGCGACTGGTGCGCCCGATCGTTTTTCGCCACGATCAAAAGCCCGGAGGTGTCCTTGTCGATGCGGTGGACGATCCCGGGACGGATGACCCCGTTGATTCCCGAAAGGCTGTCCCCGCAGTGAAAAAGAAGGGCGTTCACAAGGGTGCCGTCCGGATTTCCTGCCGCCGGATGGACGACCATCCCTTTGGGCTTATTGACCACTAAAAGGTCTTGATCCTCATAGACGATGTCCAGCGGGATATTCTGGGGCTTTACGTCCAGAACTTCCGGCGGCGGTTCCGTCGCCTCCACCCGATCCCCTTCCCGAAGCCGGGCGTTTTTTGCGGCAGGAGTGCCGTTTAACCGAACGTTTTCCTCCTCGATGAGCTTCTGAACGGAAGAACGGGTCTTCTCCATTTTCCCGGCCAGAAAGGCGTCCAGACGTGCGCCGGCGTCCTCCGGTGCTGCGATCCACTCAGGCACCGGCCTTCTCCTCCGTCTTCTTCCGCCCCAAAAGCTCATGGAACAGCAGATAGAAGATCAGCATCGCCGTGCCCACCGTGACGCAAATATCCGCAAAATTAAAGATGGCGAAATTCACAATCTTCACATGGATGTAGTCGATGACATATCCCCGGTAGACCCGGTCGATCAGGTTCCCGATGCCGCCTCCGATGATGGTGCAGACGGAAAACAGCGGAAACGTCCCTTTGATCTTCCCCGCCATCACCGCAAGAGTCAGGATCAGCAGAACCGCCGCCGTGGCCCAAACGAGAAGCCATTTCTTGTTCTGCATCATCCCGAAGGCAGCCCCCCGGTTCTCCAGATAGGTCAGATGCAGCACGTCCTGAATCAGAGGAGTCGTCTCCCCGGGCTTTAAAAATTCCTTCGCCAGCAGCTTCAGCCACTGATCAATGCCCACCAAAGCGGCAGACATCAGAAGGGCAAGATACCGTTTCATAAAATTGCTCTCCTCCCGTGGAGATTTTTTACAACACAAATTGCCGCGGGACGCATCTGCCTGCGGCAATTTGTGTTTTTTGCTTATCGGACTGCCGCGGCGCAGCGGGCGCAGAGGGTAGGATGCTCCGGATCCGAACCCACCGTGTGGTCGTGAAGCCAGCAGCGCTCGCACTTCTCTCCGTCAGCCAGCGTGGCAGTGACAAAAAGGCCCTCGGTGTCCCCGGCCACTTCGCCTTCGCTGCCCTTCACAATCTCCACCTGAGAAACAATGAAGGCCGCCGGCAACTCTTCTTCCACAGCCTTCAGCTGCTCGTAAAGCTCGTCGCTGCAGGTCAGGGTGATCTTGGCGTCGGTGGACTTGCCAATCTCCTTGGAGGCCCGCTTGGGCTCCAGAGCCTTCAGCACATCGTTCCGCACCCGATAGATCCGATCCCACTTGGCGTTGAACGCATCGGAGACAGGAATGTTCACCTTGGCGGGCATCTCATTGAAGAAGACGCTCTCCATGTCCAGCTCCTTGGAAGCCGGCAGGTGCTGCCAGATCTCCTCGGCGGTGAAGACCAAGATCGGAGCCACCAGCCGGGTCAGAGAGGACAGGATGTCGTACATGGCGGTCTGAGCCGCCCGGCGCAGGACGCTGTCCCGCTTCTCGCAGTACAGCCGGTCCTTGATGATATCCAGATAGAAGCTGGACATTTCCACCACGCAGAAGTTGTGGATGGCGTGGAAGGCGACATGATAATCCAGAGCATCATATCCCGCCCGTGCCTTATCGTTCAGCTCGTCCAGCCGCTCATAAGCCCACTTGTCCAGCTCTGTCAGCTGATCGGGGGTGACCCGGTCGGTGTCGGGATTGAAGCCGTCCAAGTTGCCCAGGATATACCGGGCGGTGTTCCGGATCTTCCGGTACGCCTCCGACAGCTGCTTCAGAATGTCGTTGGAAAGCCGGATGTCGGCGTGATAGTCGGAAGAAGCCACCCACAGGCGGAGAATGTCGGCGCCGTACTGGTTGATGATCTCGTCGGGGGAGATGGAGTTACCGAGGGATTTGTGCATGGCACGGCCCTCGCCGTCCACGACCCAGCCGTGAGTGCAGACTGCCTTGTAAGGCGCCTGTCCGGTGGTAGCCACAGAGGTGAGAAGGCTGGACTGGAACCAGCCCCGGTACTGGTCAGCGCCCTCCAGATAGAGGTCTGCCGGCCATTTCAGCTCCGGACGCTGCTTCAAAACGGCGGCATGGGTGACGCCGGAGTCGAACCACACGTCTAAGATGTCCTGTTCTTTCGTAAATTCGGTGCAGCCGCAGTCGCAGGCAAACCCTTCCGGCAGGAACTCCTTGGGTTCCCGGATGTACCATGCGTCGGAGCCTTCCTTCCGGAACAGGTCGGAGATTGCCTTCACCGTTTCATCGTTGATGATGGGCTTGCCGCAGTCCTTGCAATAAAGGATCGGGATGGGCACGCCCCAGCGGCGCTGACGGGAAATGCACCAGTCCCGGCGCTCCCGGACCATTCCCTTGATCCGCTCTTCGCCCCATTCGGGGATCCATTCCACGTTCTCGATGGCTTTGACGGCGTCTTCCTTGATGGCGTCCACGGAGCAGAACCACTGATCCGTCGCCCGGAACATAACGGGCTTCTTGCACCGCCAGCAATGAGGGTAGGAATGGACGATCTTCTGGGAAGCCAGCAGGGTGCCGTCTTCTTTCATCTTCGCAAGGATGGTTTTGTTGGACTCGTCGAGGGTCTGCCCCGCAAACTCGCCGGCCTCGGCGGTCTGCCGTCCGGAAGCGTCCACCGGAACCACCATGGGGATCTCCGGATAATTCTTGCAGACGTCAAAGTCCTCCACACCAAAAGCAGGAGCGGTGTGAACGCAGCCGGTACCGGCGTCCAGCGTGACATGGTCGCCGACGATGACCAGAGAATCCCGATCCAGAAACGGGTGCCGTGCTGTCAGATGTTCCAGCTCGCTGCCTAAGAAGGAGCCGACAAATTCGTACTCGCTGATCCCGGCAGTCTTCATCACGCCATCGGCCAGCTCTTTGGCCATGATGTAGTATTCGCCGTTTGCTTTCACGGCGGTGTATTCGATGTCAGGCCCCAGGCAGATGGCAAGGTTGCCGGGCAGGGTCCAGACAGTGGTGGTCCAGATCACGAAATAGGCTTTGGAAAGGTCGATGCCGGCTTTTGCGAGCACGCCCTTATCGTCGGCCACTTTGAATTTCACGAAAACGGTCTCACAGGGGTCGTCGTTATACTCAATCTCCGCTTCCGCCAGAGCCGTCCCGCACTCGGAGCACCAGTAAACCGGCTTCATTCCCCGATAGATCAGCCCCTTCTTCGCCATCTCGCCGAAGACCTGCACCTGCACAGCCTCGAACTCGGGCTTCAGGGTGATATAGGGATCCGCAAAATCGCCGGTGACGCCCAAACGCTTAAATTCCGTCCGCTGGATGTCCACATAGCTCATAGCAAATTCCCGGCAGTGACGGCGGATCTCCACGGGGGTCGCCTTGTCTTTGTCCAAACCGATTTTTTTCAGCGCCTTGAGCTCCGTGGGAAGTCCATGGGTGTCCCAGCCGGGAACGTAAGGCGAGCAGTAGCCGGTCATGTTCTTATATTTGACGATGATATCCTTCAAGACTTTATTCAGCGCCGTACCCAGATGGATGTCGCCGTTTGCGTAAGGAGGACCGTCGTGAAGAACGTAAAGGGGCTTGCCTTCGTTCTTCTTGAGCATCTTGCCGTTTAAGTCCATCTCGTCCCAGTGGGCCACGAAGCCGGGCTCCTTCTTGGGAAGACCCGCCCGCATATCAAAGGTGGTCTGCGGGAGGTTCAAAGTCTTATTGTAGTCGTTTTTTTCCTGTGCCATTGGGGATCGCTCCTTCTTTTGGGTTTTTCAGCAAGGGGGATTGTTTTTTCCGAATTTCAATTCGCCGAACTTCTCCTCAAAGCTCAGCTTCCGTGCAGGCCGTGTAGCCGGAGACGCCATCGGCGAAGGATCCGCATCGGTCTTCTCCACCCGGTCGAACCGGACGGTGGTTTCCGCTGCTTCCTCTTTCTTTTCTTCCGGCTCTTCTGCCGCTTCCGGTGCCTCTTCTGCCGTTTCTTCCGGCTGAGCGGCCGCTTCCTCCGGCTCTGCGGCAGGAGCAGAGGCTTCCTTGGGAGCTATTCCCGTGCGGCTGTTATAGAATTCCTCGTATTCCTCCTCCATGTCGGGAAGGCTGGTAATGGCGTTCAGATGCACCTTGTAAATGCTCAAGAGCTTCGATTTGAAGTCCGCTACGGCCTTCTCCATCTTCGCTAAGGTCATTTTTTCCCGATCCACCTGCGAGCGGATGCCGCTGATGGTCTCGTCGGCGATTTTCTGCGCCTCATAGACCATTTTTTCCGACCGGGATTTTGCGTCGGTGATCATCATATCCGCCTTGGTCTTTGCCTCGGCGACGATGCTGTTGCCCATTTTCTGGGCGCCGAGAAGCGCATCCCGAAGGGCGCCTTCCTCGTTGCGGTATTCGTTGACCTTTTCGGCAAGGATCTTCATTTTCTCCATCAGTTCTGCCTTTTCGGCCTCCAGTGTGCGGATCTGCGCACTCTGCTGATCCACATACCGATCCACCTCTTCGGTGCGGTATCCGAAAGCAGCCTTTTCAAAGAGCTTTTCCGGTGCTTTGCTGGACATTGATCTTCCCCCGTTCCTTTTCTATGATACAAAGCAGCCTGAAAAGCCGCTGCTTCCCGGCTTTTCAGGTTGTTTTGCTGAATTTACAGATACTGTAAGATCCGCACGGCCACCCGGCCTTTCCGGGTCAGGCTCCCGTCGGTCTCCAAACGAAATTTTCCCTTTCCCCGGATGGAGAGCACGTCCCCGTCCGAAAGGGCTGCGCTGACGTTTTCGGCAGCCAGGTGGTTTCTCTGCACCAGCCCGCCGGCGATCAGCGGCGACGCCTTCTCCCGGCTGACGCCGCAGCAAAGCGCCACCGCCGCATCCAGCCTCAGGGAGGCAAGGGTTCCCGAAATTTCTTTGAACTTCTGCTCAACAGAAATCCCATCAGGCACGCCTTTTTTCACCGAAACGCCTACCCGGCCGATCCGGTCCATCTGGGTCAGAAGGACCTTTTCCACCCGGTCGTCCGCAAAGACGTAGGCTTCCCCCGGCGTTACAACGATGTCGCCGATCAGCTCCCGCCGCAGCTGCTGACCCATCAAGGATCCCAGAAAATCCCGATGGGTCAGTTCATATGCCGCCGGATAGGTAAAGGTACACCCGACAATGGGAAACGCCCCCGTTTCCGGCTCCATCCAATCGGGAAAAACGCCAAGCATCACCCGCCCGGCGCCCTCATAGCCGCCCCAGAACCGGAACGGAAGCCCGCCGTGACCGGCGATCCCCGCCGCTCTTGCCGCTTCCTCCTCGCTGAGGAAATCCGAAAATTTCGGGGTGCCCGTCCGCTCGCACAACTCAAAGAGGTTCCGGATCCGGGCTGCGAAATAGGCTTCTTCCTTCTGCTCCGGATTTCCCATCTCAGAAGTAAACGCCGGAGCTCTCCAGCTCGTCCAAAAGATCACCCATCAGATTCACGTTGGAGGGCAGGATGATGAAGGTCGCATTGGCGACCCGCTGGATCTCCCCGTTGTTGGCGAAAGCCACGCCGCTTAAAAAGTCCAGAAGCCGCCGGGACAGCTCCTTGGAGGCGGACTCCAGATTCAGCACCACCGTCCGCTTGGCGTTTAAGTGCTGGGCGATGCCTCTGGCGTCCTCAAACCGCTCCGGCTTCACCAGAACCACCTGCAGCTGTGTGGTGGCGTTGATGTTGACCACCTTGCTGCGGTTGCTGCTGGGAGCCGCAGGCGCCGCCGTCCGGGAGGTATGCTCATACTCGTCGAATGCGCTGGGAGATTCGCTGGAATTTGTCTGCTTGATCCGGTCAAAGTCGTTGACTTCCGGCGCCGGCTCCATCTCTTCCTCGTATTCGTCGTCGTATTCGGTAAACATTTCTTTCAGTTTTCCAAACATTCCCATAATCGTTCCGCCTTTCTTTTTCTGTCCGATCCGGTCAGACCGTTCCGGGCCTTGCCCCGAACAGCGCCCGCCCAAGCCGGATCTGCGTGGATCCGAACCGGATCGCCTGTTCAAAATCCCCGGACATCCCCATGGAGAGGATTTCCGGCACCTTTCCGGGAGCAGAAACGTCCCGCAATTTTTGATAGAATTCTTCCATCTTGCCGAAATACCGGTCTCCCTCTTCCTTCGGCGGGATAGCCATCAGTCCCCGCAGCCGCAGCTGACTGCAGGAATCACCGATCTCTTTGTATGCTTCCAAAAGCTCCTCCGGGGCAAAGCCGCTTTTCCTCGGCTCCATCCCGATGTTCACCTGAAGCAGAATATCCATTTCCATGTCCCGCTTTTTTAAGGCTTCATCCAACTCCTTTGCCAGATGCAGCGAATCAACAGACTCGATCATGGATACCTTGTCTATTATACTGCGGATTTTGTTTGTCTGCAAGTGTCCGATCAAGTGAATTTGCTCCGCCGTACAGTGGTAGCTTTGGTACTTTTCACAGCACTCCTGCACCCGGTTCTCGCCCAAAAGCCGGACACCGGCGTCCAGCGCCTTGTTGACCCGCTCGGGTGGGACCGTTTTGGTCACCGCCATCAGCGTCACTTCGCTCTCGTCCCGCCCGCAGGCCGCACAAGCCTCCCGGATCCGTTCCCGGATCTTCCGGAGATTTCCGGCGACGTCAAGCCCGTCACCGCAGCAGTTTCTGGTCATACAGATCCTTGCCCTTCACAATGATGGTATCATAGAGCTTTACAAACTCCGCCCCGTCCGGATCCCCCTTGTAGTAGGTCCGGCTCAGAACATAATCGGTGGTTTCGTAGATCACGTCCACCTTCCGAAAATACATCTTATCCCCCAGAAGGACGTAAACGCCCATCTGGTTATCCGGGAACCGCAAGGCCTCCTTGGGGATTTTCAGGCCGTTATAGGTCGTCACTAAGATCTCCGCCGTCTGCACCCGGGCGTTTAGGAGATAGGCACTGACGGTGTCCCCCTGAAGGGTCACCTTGTACCGCCCCGATTCTGCGTCCCGGTCGGTGGAAAGCACCTTCATCTTCACCGGATCACTGAGCCCCGGAAACTGCAAGGTCATGGTGCGGCTCCCCGAAGTACTCTGCAGCTCCTGTTCCGAAAGAGTGAACACGAACTGCCAGTCGTGGTTGGTGACGATCTTGACCGAGCTCTGATCCGTCTCATCACCTGCATAATCCGCTGTAAATTTCTCCACATCGGCGACGGTCATCGCTTCCCGATGATCCGCATTCAGCGTCCCTTCCCAGCCGTCCACATGATCCACATAATATCCGGAGGCTGTGGAGGAAAATTCCTGCATCCCGCCCTCCGTCTGACTTTGCAGAGAATCGATCTGCTGACTTAAAGCATCCGTCCGGGCCGAATAATCCGTCGTCTCCGACAGGACCAGCGCCCGCCTCGCCATGACCTCCAGAAGCTCCGCCTTCAGGTCGGAAAGCCCCGAAAGATCCTCCTTATCCCGACTGGAAATGATCCGTGAGACACAGTCGGAAGCCTGTCCGTTCAGCACCTCCGGCTTCACCACATCGGAAGCCGATGCCGAACTCTCCGCCTTCTGCAGCGCATTTTTCGCATTCTGCAGATCATTCAGCCGGTACTGATTCCGCAAGGCTGCATCGCTCTGATACACACACCCAAGTGCGGTCCGAACCGCCACCTTGGTTCCCACCGGATAGTAAGAGCTGACCACCCCGGAGGCTTCCACCGGGATCACCGTTTCGTCCCGGAAAAAGATCCCGTCCACCGAAACGGTCTGGGTCACGCTCTGCACATACACGGCTTGGGTCGTATAATTGCTTCTCGACTCGCTGAAGATCTGAAACCCCACATAGATCAGCAGAAAGACCGACAGGATCCCCGATGCGATCCGAACGACCCGGAGATTCAATTTTCCGTTTCCTCTGCGGCGTTATTGAGAACGGATACCGGCCGGACGGGGATAATGGTGGACACGGCGTGCTTATAAACGATGTTCTGCTTTCCGTCGCTGTCAAGAATGATGATGTAGTTGTCGAAGCCCTTGACGATCCCCTTGAACTGAAAGCCGTTGGTCAGGTAAACGGTCAGGTTGACCTTTTCCTTCCGGGCCTGATTGAGAAAAACGTCCTGCAGATTCATATTTTTCATGGAAAATCCTCCCGTTTTGCCGCCTTCTCCGGCGGCAAACAAATATCCAGTTTCATTTTAGCACAATCCGCAGATTTTTTCCACAGGAAATTTCAATTTCCCGCCGGTTTTTTTCGGTTTTTAACCCTTTTCTCGATTTTTCAAAAATTCCTCCGCAGCCTGCTCCGCTTCCCGCAAAGCGCCTTCCGCCCCGCCTTCCCCATCGGGGAAGACCCAGTGGATCCTCGGATCCTTCCGAAACCACGTCAACTGCCGTTTTGCATACCGCCGGGTAGCCTGCTTCAGCCGATCCGCCGCCTCTTCCAGCGTGCATTCCCCGTCCAGCCAGGACTTTAATTCCTTATAGCCGATGGCCTGCGCCGCCGTCTGCTTCCCGGAAGCGAAGAACTGCCTTGCTTCCTCGCAAAGCCCCGCCTCCAGCATCCGGTCCACCCGGAGGTTGATCCGGTCATAGAGCACCTGCCGATCCCGATAAGCGATGCCAATGCGGCAGCAGTCGTAGGGCGTTTCCGTTTCCCGGCTCTTCCGCTGCAGCTCCGACATGGTCATCCCCGCCGTACGGCAGACCTCCAGTGCCCGCACCACCCGGATCAAATTGTTTTCGTGCAGTTTTTTCGCCGTCTCCGGATCCTCCTTCCGCAAAAGCTCCAGAAGGTAGCCGTTCCCCTTTTCCTCCGCCAGAGCGTAAAGCCCCCGACGAAGCTCTTCGTTTTCTCCGGCATCCCCTAAATCCCGGTTCTCCAGAAGGGTGTCCACATAAAGTCCCGTTCCCCCGGCCAGCACCGGCAGCTTCCCCCTGGACGCCACATCGGCAATGGCCGCCTTTGCATCCTCCACATAGCGGGCTAAGCTATAGGGCTCCTCCGGCTCCACATAGTCGATGAGATGGTGGGGGATCCCCTGCATTTCCCCTTTCGTGGGCTTCGCCGTGGCGACCTGCATTTCCCGATAGACCTGCATGGAGTCTGCCGAGATCACTTCTCCGTCAAACTTTTTCGCCAGCTCCACCGCCAGCGCCGTTTTCCCGGAAGCCGTCGGCCCCACCACGGCGATCAGCCGGATCTTTTCCACTTTCTCACTCTCCTCTGCCTTTTGTCACACCAGTTTTTTGAGCTGTTCCTTTGCTTTTGCGTAATACGCCTGAAACCGCTCCGACCCCGTGTCTCCGTATTCTACGCCAAGCATGATCCATTCGCAATACTCATAAAGCAGGAAATAGTCCAAACTCCTGCGATAGTCTTTGTAGTCGATTCCTTTCTCTTTCACCAAATGCGCATAGTAGTATTGCGCCGCATAGTCCTTATCCGCCTGCGTCAGATAGAAAAAGGCAGACTCCTCTTCCTCCCCGTGGGCGATCAGCCGGGCAAGAGAGGTAGGATAAGGCAGAATTCCGGCATATTCCCAATCGATCAGGACGGCCCGCTCCTTCGTACACAGGACGTTAAACGGCAGAAGGTCGTCGTGGCACAGCGTCCGGGGCAGGGTGGAATAAAGCTGCAAGTACCCTTCATAGGCTTTTTCCAGCTTCGCATCGTTCAAGCATCGACCCCGCTTCTGCCTTCCCGGCAGGCTTGCCTCGAATCCCCAGCCGATGCCCTGAAGCTCCCGCCTTTCCCAGTACCTTTTCTGCAGGCCGATCAGTGCATCCAGCACGGCGGTCAGCGATTCCCGGTCGCATTTCCGCAGGTCGTGCCCTTCGATGTACTCCATCAGAAGAAACCACTCGCCGTGATCATTCAGGCTCTGATAGAGCCGGGGCGCCCCACATTCCGCTGAAGAAAAAAACGTATGATAAACGGACAGCTCTTGCTCACTCGTCTTTTTCAGGACATAGGCGGTATGGTTTTCTTCCACTTTCCACACGGCATAATCCTCGCCGCTTTCTTCCTGTTTAAACGGTGTGATTTTCGCCTGTTCACCGAAACCCATCCGGGTAAGGATCGCTGGGAGATTCATTTCGGGATCACCTGCGCTTTCGTTTGACTCAAGACAATTTTTGTCGTAATTTTTCACGGGCTTTGATTGCCGTATCCCGGCCGATTTCCCGCAATGAAGCAGACTGCCGCAGACGGTGCTCTTTCATGACCCGTCCGTATCCCTTTTGTTCCCCAAAACGATCCTTCCGTGACCCAAAAATCACCCGTTTTTCAGATCCGGCAGCTTCTTTCCGCAGTTCTCACAGTAAGCCGTATCCTCCCGGGTGGCGGCGCCGCAGTAGGGGCAGACCCCCGCCGGCCGCCGGATCTCCAGAGTGTCCTTGGACAAGAAGGACTTTCCGGGAGAGCCGGATCCATCCGAGCCGGTCGGATCTCCGCCGAGCTCCCGCTTTACGCCCTTGATCCACTGCACCAGCACAATCCCGGTAAACACGACGCCAAAGAGCCAGAAAGGGATCGGCGCACCCATGGAAATCGCCGAAAACGTCCAAAAAACGCCGAATCCGGCCGGAACAAGGCCTACGATCATCAAAAATACCCGTTCTCCCTTATTCAGGTCTCGTTTCTTCATTCGGAACCTCCATCTGTTTTTTCTGTCTGTCCTTTTGCTTCAAAAGTCACGGAATCCGTCCGAACAGCTTCTCCAGGTCGCTGCGGGTGTACTGAAGGATCACCGGACGGCCATGGGGGCAGTACCGGACGTTTTCGTCCGAGCAGATGGTCTCGACCACCTTCTGGAGCTCCTCCGGCCGGTTCAGGTCGCCGCCCTTGACCGCACTGCGGCAGGCGATCCGATGGAGAATATCCTCCACCACGTCGGGGAGCTGCTTCCGCCGCAGCTCCACCATGGAAGCGGCGATCTCCAAAAACATATCCACGGCGCTGACGCCCGCCGACACTGCCGGTACCGACCGCAGCACCACGGCGTTCCCGCCGAAATCCTCCACAGTGAAGCCCAGCTGATCCAGCGTTTCCTGCCGCTCCAGCACGCACTGGTGCTCCGCTTTAGAAAGGGTCACCACCTGTGAAGTCAGCAAGTACTGCTTTTCAAGACCGTCCTGCCGCTCTTTCAGACGGTTATAGAGGATCCGCTCATGGGCGGCGTGCTTGTCGATGATGGCGAAGGTTTCGTCAATCTGGGCAAGGATGTAGGTGTAAAAAAGCTCGCCGATGACACGGATCCGATGCCGGGGAAAAACCTCAATTTCCGGCGACTGAGGGGAGCAGCGGTAAGCGGCAGCCCCGCCGGAAACCGACGGTTCCCGGAAGCCTTCGCAGGGGTTATCCGAAGGCAGATGGGCCGGATCACCCGCAAAATCCGGGTGCAAAAAGGTATGGGAAGGGGCATTCAAGGGGTCGTTTGCGGTACCTTCCGGGGCAGTTTGGGGCAAATAAGAGGCGGCCTCCGAAGCCGACCCGTCGGGCGAAGATTTTTCTTCGGGAGCAGGATGCTCCGACCGCCCGTTTTCCGAATCAAACGGCAGATTTTCCTCGGAAGAAGATCCGCCGCCCTGTCCGGAAAAGGAGGGGGAAGAGAGAATCGCCTGAGGGCTGCCCTGTCCGGGAGAGGACGGGGCGGAAGAGAATGGCTGGGCCTTTTCCTGACCGGAGAAGGACGAAGGCAGGTTCTGCTGGGGGCTTCCATGGGTAAAGGAAGGGATAACGGAGGAATTTTCCGGCCGAAAGGCAGAAGAAGCAACGGCGGAGAGGGTCTGCTGCTCGGCCTCCTCCTGAGAGAACTGGGAGAGGACACCGCCTAAGGGGCGTTTGACCTCTTCGTCCTTTTTGCCGCCGGAGGACAGGAGGTTATCCTGCGCAATGGCACTTTTTACGGCAAAATAAACGGCGTCGAACACCGACTTTTCGCTGACGAACCGAACCTCGATCTTAGCGGGATGGACGTTTACGTCCACCTGGTCGCAGGGCATGGTCAGCTGCAGGACACAGCTGGGGAACTTGCCCACCATGATGGAAGAGCGGTAGGCTTCCTCCAAAGCAACCCCGGCGGTTTTGGTCTTGGTGTAGCGGCCGTTGACGAAAAAGTGCTGCATGGAGCGGTTGGCACGGCTGGCCATGGGCTTTCCGGCATAGCCGCTGACCCGGACGCCGCCTAAGGTATAATCCACCGGCATAAGGGTTTTCGAGAACTCCCGGCCGAAGATGGTGTAGACCACATTTAAGAGCTTGCCGTCGCCGGGGGTGTGGAAGACGGTGCGGTTGTCCCGGATGAATTTGAAGGAGATCTCCGGGTGGGAAAGCGCCACCTTTTCCACGATGCTTTCCACGGCGTTTCCCTCGGAAACGTCTTTTTTGAGGAATTTCAGACGGGCGGGGACGTTATAGAAAATGTCCCGTGCCACCAGTGTCGTCCCCTGAGGGCAGCCGGCTTCCGTCACCGACTCCACCTTGGAGGCGGCGATCTTCACCAGAGCGCCGGTTTCCGCCTCCCTTGTCTTGGTGAGCATTTCCACCCGGGCAACGGCGGCGATGGAGGCAAGGGCCTCACCGCGGAAGCCCAGAGTGCCGATGCGGTCTAAATCCGCAGCGCTCTTCACCTTGCTGGTGGCGTGGCGGAGGAAGGCGGTGGCGGCGTCCTCAAAGGCGATGCCGCAGCCGTTATCCGTCACCCGAAGGTAGCTGATACCGCCCCGCTGGATCTCCACGGTGACGGTAGTGGCGCCGGCATCGATGGAGTTTTCCACCAGCTCCTTGACAATGGAGGCGGGGCGCTCGATGACCTCGCCGGCGGCGATCAGCTCGGAAATGGAGCCGGGAAGAACGTTGATGTTTGCCATGGGGTTCCCCTTTCTACGGAAGAGCGGATGGTGGTTCAAAGAAAAGGCCGTCAGCGTTCGATGCCGAGGGTCTCGTAAGATTCATCGCTGTAGGGAATTTGTGCGTAGTTGAAAGACAACTGGAGAGCTTTTCCATAGGAGTACGGATCCTCCATGGGAGTCAGGGAGAAGGTCTCTGCCAGCTGCTCCGGCGGGTTCGGGGACCCGCAGGCTAAAGTCAGGCGAAGAAAATCCTCAAAGCTCCCTGCCAATGGGCAGACATAGGAGTCTGCGCAGCTTTCCGGGTTGCAGGCAAAGACTGTCTCACCGAAATCCGGAAGGAAGCAAGAGAGGATCGCCCCATCGGATAGCAGAAACAGGAATTGTTCGGATCGAAGGGTTCCAGCAAAAGAAGCGCTTTATCAACTTTCATCTTTTGAAAGGTTTGAAAAGCCGTCATGTTATCCTCCTCAGTGTTCTCCGGGCATGGACAGTCCCCCGCCCCGGCGGCGGAGCCAATAACCGAAAGCGGCAGCGCCGATGGTCAGCAAGGTCTGGACACCCAGAAGGACCCAGAGCACTGCCTGCCAATTTTCAAACCGCAGCACCATGCCGTAAAGCGGCGAAGTAAAGATCCGGAAGGAGGACACCTTCAGGCAGAGAGTAACGCCGTAAGCGGCAAGCGCCCCGATCCACCGGCGGTATCCGGCAAGGCAGCCTAAGATGGGCAGATCCAAAGCAAACAAAAGAGAGAGGTAGAACTGATAAAGAGTGGATTTCCCGTCCTCCGGCTGCACGCCGAAGCAGGCAAACAGCAGCTCCGCACCCACCAAAAGAAGGAGGGTAAAGAAAAACTGGATCAGGAAACGGATGGATTTTCGTTTCTTCATTGATCCTTCCCCACAGCGACGGACTTATCAATGACCGGTGCGCCGTGCTCGTCTAAAAGAGGGGTCAGGCCGGCGCCGTAGCCGCTGGTCACAAGCAGGTATTGAACGCCGGTTTCGGTATCCAGATAAATAGCGGCGGTGCTGGTCAGATCCACAGAATTGCTTTCAATTCTGACAAAACGTTTCTTTTTGCCCATAAGAGGCTCCTTTCAGCTATTGGAGGATGGCTTTCAGTTCATAGAGGGCGTCCAATGCTTCCCGGGGGGTCATGCTGTCCACGTCCATTTTCCGGAGCTTTTCGACAGCCGTATGGTTCTGCTGGTCGGTGAAGGAGATCTGGGGTTCTTCCGGCTCCGGCTGATAAGTAAGGCTGGGTTTCCGGACGCTTTGTTCCAGCTCAGTCAGGACGGTCTTGGCACGCTTGATGACCTTTGCGGGAACGCCTGCCAGCTTTGCGACCTCGATGCCGTAGCTGTCATCGGCTCCGCCCCGGAGGATCTTCCGAAGGAAAAGGATGTCATCGCCCCGCTTCTTCACGGCGATGTTATAGTTGACCACGCCTTCGTACTGGTTTTCCAGCTCCGTGAGCTCGTGGTAGTGAGTGGCAAAGAGGGTCTTGCAGTGAAGGGACTTTTCCCGGACGATGTATTCCACCACGGCTTTGGCGATGCTCATGCCGTCGAAGGTGGAGGTGCCCCGGCCGATCTCGTCTAAAATCACGAGGCTTTTCGGGGTGGCATTCTGGAGGATGTGGGCGACTTCGCTCATTTCCACCATAAAGGTGGACTGGCCGGCGGTCAGATCATCGGAGGCGCCCACCCGGGTGAAGACCCTGTCGACGATGGAAAGGGTGGCCGCCTTAGCCGGAACAAAGGAGCCCATCTGCGCCATAATGGTGATGAGCGCCACCTGGCGCATATAGGTGGATTTTCCCGCCATGTTGGGGCCGGTGATAACGGCGACCAGATTTTTATCCCCATCCAGCAGGGTATCGTTGGGGATAAACGGCGTCTGGGGGAAGATAGCCTCCACCACAGGGTGGCGGCCTTCCAGAATGGAGATCTCGCCATTCACGGAAAATTCGGGGCGGACATAGTGATTATCCACCGCCACCTGCGCCAAAGACGCCAGCACGTCCAGCTGGGCCACGGCGGAGGCAGTCTCCTCGATGACAGGGAGCTGGGCGGCGATCTTTTTCCGGACCTCTTCGTAAAGAGCGGACTCCATGGCGATCATCCGGTCGCTGGCGGAGAGAACCTTGTTTTCCAGCTCCTTTAATTCCGGAGTGATGAAACGCTCGGCGCCGGTCAGGGTCTGCTTCCGGACGTAGCGGTCGGGGACCTGGGAGAGGAATGACTTAGTGACCTCGATGTAATAGCCGAAGACCCGGTTATAGTTGATCCGGAGGTTCTTGATGCCAGTCTCCTGCCGCTCCCGCTCCTCGATCTGGGCCAAGTAGCCTTTGGCGTTTTTCTGGATGCTCTTCAGCTCATCCAGCTCCGGGCGGTAACCCATTTTTATGTAGCCGCCGTCCTTCATATTTACGGGGGCGTCGTCATCGATGGCGGAGTCGATCAGCTCCCGCATCTCCGAAAGGGTATCAAGGCGGCAGTAAAGGTCTTTTAAAAGGCTGCAGGAGAAGTGAGAGGCCACTTCCTTCACCGCCGGAAGGTTCTGAGCGGTATAGGAAAGGGAGAGCAGCTCCCGGGGGTTCACGGTGCCGTAGACTACCTTGGTCATCAGACGTTCCAGATCGTGGACGCCGCTTAAGGCTTCTGTCAGCTCGCAGCGGTCCATGGTCTTGCCCACCAGCTCCGCTACGGCGGACTGCCGGCGGGTGATCTGGGGGATGGACGCCAAGGGCTGCTCCAGATACTTCCGCATCAGGCGCTTGCCCATGGCGGTTTTGGTCTGATCCAAGACCCAGAGGAGGGAGCCCCGCTTCTCCTTGCTGCGGAGGGTCTCGGTGAGCTCCAGGTTCCGGCGGGCGGTAAAATCAATGGAAAGGTACTGTTCCTCGCTGTAGGAACGGAGGACGGTCAGGCGCTGGGCACCGGCTTTCTGGGTCTCCCGAAGGTAGGCGACCAGACTGCCCACAGCGTAGAGGGCGAAGGTCTTGCCCTTTAATTCTAAGGTCTCCAGATCCGGGGCATTAAACTGGGAGAGGACGGCACGCAGGCAGGTCTTCTGGTCGTAGACTGTATCCGGCTGAGGGTCGGCAACGCAGCGGAGACGGGCCCTTACAAAATCTGCCGCTTCTTTGAAATCCAGGAACTTCCCGTTATAAAGGATCTCCTTGGGGGAGAATTTGGAAAGCTCGTTGATGATGCAGCGCTCCGGATCCTTTTCGTTGCTCTGGGTAAACAGGGCTTCACCGGTGGAAACGTCTGCAAAGCAGGCGCCGAAGCCCGACTCGTCGCAGAAAAGGCTGGCAATGTAGTTGTTCTCCCCTTCAGGGAGCATACTGCCCTCCACGATGGTGCCGGGGGTGGTGATGCGGATCACTTCCCGCTTCACCACGCCTTTTGCTTCGTAGGGAGACTCCATCTGCTCGCAGATCGCCACCTTGTAGCCTTTTTCCACCAGCTTTTTTAAATAGACCTCGCAGGCGTGATAGGGTACGCCGCACATAGGGGCACGCTCCTCCAGTCCGCAGTCCCGGCCGGTGAGGGTCAGCTCCAGCTCCCGGGACGCAGTCAGGGCGTCGTCAAAAAACATCTCGTAAAAGTCGCCGATGCGGTAAAAGAGGATGTAGTCCGGATACCCGGCCTTGATCTCCTGATACTGCTGCATCATGGGGGACAGCTTACCCACGAAAAAACCTCCTGTTTTTATACTCAGAAAGGCTGCAACGAATTGCAGCCTTACCGAATCCTCTTATTTGTCCGAATGCTCAGTGGCAGCCGCCGCAGGTGGAGCAGGAGCCGGAGCAGCTGTGCTCGGGGATCTCGCAGGTGTCGGGATCCTCGCCGTTGACACACATCACAAGGATGGCGTTGATCTTCTGCATCAGGTCATCCAGATCCTGTTTTGCGATGTTGTAGGCCATCATGTTCTCGTTGCCCATGACCTTGGTGTAGATCTCCTGGAGCTCTTCGTTCAGAGCCTGCAGCTTTGCGGAGTCCTTCTCCTCTTTCTGCATTTCCTGATTGAGGGCCATCCGCTTCAGATTGAACTCGTTGATGCCGTTCTGGAGGGCTTCGTCCTCATCGTTTGCCTTTTTGGCAGCCTCATAAGCCTTATAGGCCTCGGTGGCCTGAATTTCCTTGCCCATTTCCCGGGCCATTTTGATCAGATCCATGATCGTACCGTACCTTTCTTCGTTTCTGTTTCTATTGCAAAGCCGGATCGGCTGTTTGCCTTTATAAAATTTCCCGGATCTCGCCGGTCAGGTCGTGGTTTTTCGCCTTGATGACCTCCACCTTCAAAAAGCGGCCGATGAGGGATTCGTCCCCGGGGAAGTCAACGACGGCGTTGAATTCCGTCCGGCCGGAAAGCCCTAGGTCACTCTTTCCATCCGCAAGGACGGTGAAGGTTTTTCCCTGATACGTCCGGTAATACTCTGCACCAATTTGACGCTGGGTATTCAAAAGTTCCTGAAACCAACGGGATTTTTCCGCTTTCGGGACGGGATCTTCCATGGAAGCCGCCCGGGTGCCTTCCCGCTTGGAGTAAATGAAGGTGAAAAGAGAGGCGAACCGCACCTCTTTGACCAGATCCAGAGTCTGGCGGAAATCTTTCTCCGTTTCACCGGGGAAGCCCACGATCAGGTCGGTGGTGAATAAAACGCCGGGGATCCTCTCACGGGCGTAAGCGATCAGCTCCTTGTACCATTCCACGGTGTAGTGGCGGTTCATGAGCTTCAAGACCCGATTACTGCCGCTCTGCACCGGCAGGTAGATGTGGTCGCAGACCTTTTCGCAGGAAGCGATGGTGTCGATAAGCTCTTTTGTGCAGTCCTTGGGGTGGGAGCTTAAAAATCGGATCCAGAAGAAACCGGGAATGTCGTTTACCGCTTTTAAAAGGCGGGAGAAATTCCAGCCGTTGTCCAGATCGTTGCCGTAGGAGTTGACGTTCTGCCCCAAAAGGGTGATCTCTTTAAAGCCGTCTGCTACAGCCTGTCGGACCTCCGCTAAGATCTCCTCCGGCTGGCGGGAGCGTTCCCTGCCCCGGACAAGAGGGACGACGCAGTAGGTGCAGAAATTGTTGCAGCCGTACATGATGGGGATGCTGGCCTTGACGCCGGGGGTGCGGCGGATGGGGATGCCTTCGGCGATGACGCCGTCGGATTCCTCTACGTCAAAGGTGCGTTTCCGGCTGGTCAGCGTTTCAAAGAGGATCTGGGGGAATTTATATAAGGTGTGGGTTCCGAAAAGGAAGTTCACCTGAGGATAGCTTTGTCTGATCTTGTCGGCGATGTGCTTCTGCTGCGCCATGCAGCCGCAAAGACCGATGAGGATCTCCGGCCGGCGGGCTTTCAGGTGGGAGAGCTCCCCCACGTTTCCGAAAACCTTCACTTCGGCGTTTTCCCGGACGGCACAGGTGTTATAGAGGATCAGGTCAGCCTCGGCGGGCTCTTCGGTGAAGCCGAAGCCCATCTCCGCCAGCATTCCCATGATCCGCTCGCCGTCGGAGGTGTTCTGCTGGCAGCCGTAGCTGCGAACCAGCGCCAAAAGGGTGTGATTCTCGCCGAAGTGCTCAGCCAGCGCTTCCGCACACTTGGCAAGATATTCCCGCTGCTTCTCGGTCTCCTCCGGTGGGAGGAGGACGGCAGGACGGGTGTGGGAATGAATCTGCTCCGCCAAAACGGCACCTCCAAAAACGGGCAAAATGCCCTTTTTGCTGTAATGCCCGATGCGGACATATCGTGTTTATTTTACCACTTCCCGCCTGAAAACACAAGGACTATTTTGTAAACTTCCCGGCAGAAAGGGGGTGGAAAAAATTTTTATTTATGGTACAATGGAGAAAACAAAGCGAAAGGTTGGGAAAACGATGGAACGGTACGCGTGGAAGGCCATTGTGAAGGACGGGATGCTGGAGGAATATAAGCGCCGGCACGATGCCATCTGGCCGGAACTGAAGGCGCTTTTAAAAGAAGCCGGAATCGGAAACTACACCATCTGGAACGTGGGGAACGAGCTGTTCGGGTACTATGAGTGCGAAAAGGGCTGCGACTACGCCGCAAAAACGCAGGCGGAGAGCCCCATCGTCGACAAATGGAACGAATACATGAAGGACGTGATGGTGATGGAAATGGATCCGGTCACCGGAGCTCAGCCGAAGCTGACGCAGGTGTTCTTTCTGGAATAAAAAGGGCCGTCCCGGAGAGCTTCCGGGGCGGCGTTTTTTTCTTTCGGAAGGGAGTCATTCCAGAAGTCCCAGCTCGATCCGACGGTTCAGCTCCCACAGAGCCGTCCGGTTGCTGTCATATCGGAGGACAGCTTGAGCGTCTTCGTAAGCCATCCAGGCGGATTCGGTATGTTCATCGGACAGCTGCAGGGAAAAGGCTCCGATCCTTACTGCAAATGCGTATTCCGGAACGACAAAGCGCTCCCGACCCCACAGGGCCTCTGCGTTTTTAAAGCAGCTGGCGGGGATGCTGCAGCAGGTATCCAGCTTCACACAGCTGCTCGTTTTTGGAATGCCGGCTTCTTCAAAGGCTTCCCGTTTTGCCGATTCGGTGACGGAAGCGTCCTCCTCTTCCCCGCCGCCGGCCAGAAACTGCCAGATTCCCATATCCCTTCTTCGGAATACGCAGAACTCTGCCTTTTGATTCCGGATGCGATAGGGAAGGATCAGGACTTGGTACGGTGCTCGCGCCATCGTTTTTTCCTCCATCAAAACGGCCTGTGCCAATTACAGACGCCTGAAAGCGTTTACTCCGTGATCTCGGAAGAAATTTCGTCTCCTGTATCCTCCTCAGGGAAGGAGCCGTCGTCCGGAAGATCCGTCTCCGGGAGGGAGCTTCCCATATCCCCCAGGTCAATGCCGGAGGAGCCGGGGTAAAAGTCGTTTCCGGCATCGGAGGTGCCGGTCACAGAGTAAATCTTCGGGTCGCCTTTTTCGGAGGCCTGAAGGGTGTAGGTCATGACCTTTTCGGCGGCGGGGCTGTATTTATTGCCGCTGGCATCGCCCTGCCAGACCGGTCCGGGGGGGATGTAGCCCACCGTCAGGATGATCTTGTCGTCCTCCTTTACGATCTCCTGTACTTCAGGTGTGTAGGCGAGGACATGGGGAACCGCCGGGAAAACATAGCACTTGTTTTCCTCGTCATAGGTGATGAACAGCTCGGTGTCCCCTACCGACTGGTGGATGTATTTCACGTCGCCGAAGAGGGCTTTGATCTGCACCTCGATGTCGCTTTGGGGGACGCTGATGAAATTCATCTGATCCGCCGGGTATTTGGAGGTGTCCTCGTTCATGATGAGCCGCCAGACGCCGGCTGTGATGATGGTGCTGTCGATGAGCTTATCGGGGCTTTCAAAGGTGGGCGGATCCTGAAGGACCACCGGGGTGATGAGCCACTCATACCGGCTCTTTTCCTTGTTATTCCCCGCCAGTTTTACCGCCGTATGGCTTAAAAACCAGATGGTGGAGATCAGGCCGATGACGGCAAAAATGAGTACGACACCGCCGAAGATCAGCATTTTCCGGGAGGCCTTCGGATCTTCCGTGGCTTTTTCGATGGTCACGGGTTCCGTGGTTTCCTTTTCTTTTTCGTCCAAAACGGTTCTCCTTTCGTCAGCGGATCTGGCCGTTTCCCATGATCCGGTACTTGTAAGAGGTCAGAGCTTCCAGTCCCATGGGGCCCCGGGCGTGGAGCTTCTGGGTGGAAATGCCGATCTCGGCGCCGAAGCCGAACTCCCCGCCGTCGGTGAAGCGGGTGGATGCGTTGACGTAGACCGCCGCTGCGTCCACTTCCCGCTGGAACTGCTCCGCAGCCGCAAGAGAGGAGGTGACGATGGCTTCCGAATGACCGGTGCCGTAGCGGTTGATGTGGGCGATGGCTTCGTCCACGCCGGAAACGACCTTCACGGACATTTTATAATCCAGATATTCCCGGCCGTAATCCTCTTCTGTGGCTTCTTCCATATCGGGGAGGATCGCGCGGGTCTTCGGGCAGCCGTAGAGGGTTACTTTATAAGCGTCCAGCGCCTTTTTCAGCCGGGGCAACATGGTCTCGGCCACGGCTTCGTCCACCAGAAGGGATTCCGCCGCATTGCAGACGGAGATCCGGCTGGTCTTGGCATTGACGGTGATCTTTTCCGCCATTTCCGGGTCGGCGGTCTTTTCCACATAGAGGTGGCAGTTGCCCACACCGGTCTCGATCACGGGAACGGTGGCGTTTTCCACCACCGAACGGATGAGCCCTGCTCCGCCCCGGGGGATCAGCAGGTCCAGATAGCCGTTCAAGCGCATCATCCGGGCAGCGCTGTCCCGGGAGGTGTCCTCCACCAGCTGGATGCAATCTTCGGGGAAGCCGCAGTCGGAAAGCGCCTGCCGCATGATGGCAGTCAGCGCCAGATTGGAGCGGATGGCTTCCTTCCCACCCCGCAGAAGCACGGCGTTCCCGGATTTCAGGCAGAGGGTGGCGCCGTCTACGGTAACGTTGGGGCGGCTTTCAAAGATGATACCCACCATGCCCATGGGCACCCGGACTTTTTCGATCCGCAGGCCGTTGGGGCGCAAAGAGCCGCCCTCCACGACCCCTACCGGGTCGTCCAGCTGGATGAGCTTTCTCACCCCGTCGCAGATGCCGCCGATCCGGTCTTCCGTCAGGGTCAGACGGTCGATGAAGCCTTCGGTGAGCCCGTTTTCCCGACTGGCTTTTACGTCCTCGTCGTTTGCTTTCAAAATTTCTTCCCGGCGCTCCCAGAGGATGGAGGCGATGACCTCCAGGCAGCGGTTTTTCTCCGCCGTGCCGGCTTTTCCGATGATCCGGGAGGCTTCCTTGCCCCGCCGGCCTAATTCTTCCATTTCCATTGTTGTCTGCTCCTTCCAAGGTAGGGTGTTCCGATTCTGATTCAGCCGATCCATGTGCCGGTGGGCTTCCCGTCGAAGAGGTCATAAAGAAGCTCCGGGACGGCTCCGTTCATGATGACCGTGGGGAACCCGGCGTCCAATCCGATCTGGGCGGCGGTGAGCTTGGTGATCATGCCGCCGGTTCCGAGGGTGGAGCCCCGGTCTCCCGCCAGCGCCCGGATTTCCTCGGTGATGGCAGGGATCCGGGGGATTCGTTTCGCATCGGGATTATTCCGGGGATCGCCGTCGTAGACGCCGTCGATGTCGCTTAAAATGACCAGAAGGTCAGCTTCCGTCAAAACGCCGACGATAGCGGAAAGGGTGTCGTTGTCGCCGAACTCGATCTCTTCGGTAGAGACGGTGTCGTTTTCGTTGATAACGGGGACGACGCCGAATTCCAGAAGGTGGCGGAAGGTGTTCACCACGTTCTCCTTCCGGGAGGGGCTGTCGATGATGTCACGGGTCAGCAGGACTTGCGCCACTACATGGTTATACTCCGAAAAGTATTTATCGTAGCAGTACATCAGCTCGCACTGGCCGATGGCGGCGCAGGCTTGCTTGGTTGGAACGTCGGTGGGACGGGATTTGAGGCCGGTCTTTCCGGCTCCCACGCCGATGGCACCGGAGGAGACGAGGATGACCTCTTTTCCGGAGTTTTTTAAGTCCGCCAGAACCTTTACCAGCCGTTCCACCCGCTGGATATTCATCAGGCCGGTTTTGTGAGCCAGCGTGGAGGTGCCCACTTTAACGACGATGCGTTTTGCTTCCGATATGTTTGCGATCATAAAAAATCCTTCCTTAGTTGTCAGATTGAGCTTCCTGCTTCCGGGTGTCCCGCTCTAAAAGGACACGGGCGTTGATGGCCATGGAAGCGTAGAGGTAAGGCAGCACGAAGAGAAGCGGGATCACCAGCACGCTCAGTAAAAACCACGGGAAGAAGGAGAAAAGGAGCGCCGCCGTTTCCCGGCAATTTCCCTTCATGATCCGGACGGAGCGGCAGATCATGGCGTGCAGCCCTTCCCCGCTGCCGGAAACGAAGAGATAGCCCGCCAGAAAATAGCGCTGGATGAAAACGAACCACAAAACGGTCAGGATGAGACTGACCAAAATCTGCAGGGCGAAAAGGCCAACCTGTAAAAAGAGGGCGTAGTCGCTCTGCCAGCCGGCAAGAAGGCGCCGTGCCAGAAAAAGGAGGACTGCCGGGATCGAGAAGACCGCCCGCCAGAATAAGATCCGGACAGCCAGCAGGATCCGCAAGGCGATGGAACGCCACAGCTCCTTCATGCTGTAAAAGCAGGTAAAGAGGATCTGCAGAGATGGTCGTTCGCCACCTACCTGATGGTAGTACCATTTGGCCATGCCGAAACACAAAGGAGTGGTCAACACGAAGCTCACCACGGCAAAGGTCAACGTCACGATAGCCATGGAGCCGGTCAGACGAAGCCTTCCCTGAAGCAAATCAACGACCAGCGCCGGCTCTTCCGGAATATTCAGGGAGAGAAGGTAGCAGAAAAGCTGTTCCAAAAGCAGAAACAGGACGTTGACGCAAATAAGGAAAAGCAGCATTCCGATGGCACGTCCCCAGTGGTGTCTGAGGCTGTCCCGGGCGTTTTTCCGGATGATGGGACGAATGCTCATATCGATGCCTCCTTAAAACAAGGGTCAGTAAACCACGGTTTCCGGGGTGGTGCCTTTTTCCTTATCGCTGCCATTCTCGGGAACGTCCACCATGGCGAAATCCTTGGGATAATTCCGGAAAAAGGCGTCGTCGTCTTCCTCGCCCCAGTCGATGTCGCTTTCATCCGGCTCCCTCTCAAAGGGGATGGGCGAGAAGACCTCAAAGACGCCGTCCCGCTGCCAGAGCTGGGTGTTGATGAGGGCGGTGAAGCCGGTGCCGCAAGGGGTCATCCAGAGCATGGGGTCCCGTTTCGGGTAAGCGAAGACGGAAAGCAGATTTAGGATCACGCCTCCGTGAAGGACGGCGGCTGCTGTGGTAATCTTATGCTGCATCATGTCGTCTAAAATCTCCTGGAACCCCAGTGCCACCCGCTGGGCAAAGTCGGTGATGGATTCGGCGCCTTCCGGGGCGGCGGACATTCCGCTTTCGTTCCAGCGGACGAACATTTCCGTCCCCGCCAGATCCTTGGCCAGCTGTCCTTCGAAAACGCCGAAGTCGTACTCCCGCAGGTTGTCTACCCGCTGCAGCAGGCGGTTGGGATAAAGGATGTCCGCCGTCTCCACGCAGCGTGCCATGGGGGAAGAATAGACCTTCTGCACATCTGGATACTCATATTCCTCCTGCAGTTTCTTCAGTTCCGCAATGCCTTCTTCGCAAAGGGGCAGATCCGTGCGGCCAACAAAGCGGCCTTCCAAGTTGCCTTTGGTCATGCCGTGGCGGATCAGGTAAAGTTTATATGTAACCAAATTCCGTATTCCTCCGTTCTTTTTGGTATACAATTTGTTTTTTGCGGTTTATTTATACGAATTGGAATGTGATTTTGCTATTTTGATGTGAACGCCGGAGCAGTCAGAGAGCGGGGATGGTAAAGCCGCCGTCGTTTTATCGAAGGGAAAACCGGGCGTGGTACAATGTTCTCATTGCGGGCGGAACGCCCGGTTCTGCGCTTGGCGCAGAATGAAATTGCCCATAGGGCAATTCCATTGAGGTTATTATACCGCATTTTACCGTCAAAAAACAAGCCCTGCCAAAAATTTAACATGGTTTCATAGGTAATTCGACAAAAAATCAAAAAATCTGCAAAATCCCTTTACAAGAAGTAGGGTTTGTTATATAATTTACTATGCGTTGACTTGAACGTTTCGATGCCTTTTTCCCATTCGGAAAAGGGTGTATTTTATAGCGCCAGGAGGCGCACGAATTCGTTAATTGGGGGACTCGGGTCATGAACTCTGACTTTCCAAGAATCCTTACGCTCCTGCGAAAAGAGCGGGGCATCAGCCAGAAAGAAGCCGCCGGACAGCTGAACATTTCTCAGGCCCTGTTGTCCCACTACGAAAAAGGGATCCGGGAGTGCGGACTGGATTTCGTGGTTCGGGCGGCGGATTTTTATCACGTTTCCTGCGACTATCTCTTAGGCCGTTCGCCGGAGCGGACCGGCGCTACCCTTTCGGTGGAGGATCTCCCGGAGGCGGAATCTTCCGGAAAGGGCAACCGGATGCACGGCAGCATCCTCCCGACCCTCAACAAAAAGCTCATTGTAAATTCCCTGAATGTCTTATTCGACCTGCTGCAGCGGGTGGATTGCCGGGAGCTGACCGCTTCGGTATCCAACTTTTTGATGCTGGCGGTTTACCGGATGTTCCGGGTAGTCTATTCGGTGAACCACAAAAACGAACCCTCCTTCTTCCATGTTCCGAAGCACCTTTCCTCCCCCAAGGCCATCGCCGCCATGGTGGAAGAGGAAGCCGCAGCTGCAGCACTGGCGGAAGGCTTCGACGGCAAGAAAACCATTCCGACGGAAAAACGGGAACAGCTGGTCATCACGTCCGAGACCCTGTCGCAGGAATATCCGCAGCACGCCTCTTCCCTGCTGAACCTGATCCGCAACAGTGAACACGCGATGCATCAGGACGAGTGAAACCGTGCCTTCGGAGCCTCCCCGTTTTTTCGGGGAGGCTCTTTTTTCAAAATTTTTCCGAAGCGAACCCCTGATTTTCCGCCGGAGAGCGGACATACTAGAAACGCCGGTATTCTGCCGGCAAAGCTCTCGCACGAAAAGGAGTGTCCCTTCATGAGAAACCGAATCAAGCTGCTCTGCGCAGGGCTCGCCGCCCTGTTTGTTTTCACCGGATGCAAGACGGTCAACGACGGTGTCTCCGACATCGGCAGCGGCATTTCCGATCTGACCGGCGACCTGAGTTCCGGAATGTCCAATCTGGAATCCAACGTAAGCTCCCAGCTGTCCGAAGCCGGCTCCGATCTCAGCTCCGACCTGTCCCGGGAAGAGACAGACCGCTCCGATATGGAAAGCTCTCACCCCGAATCCAGCACCTCTTCGGAAAGTGCGCCGACCTCCGGCGCACTCTCCGGGGAAACGTCCGAGGAAGCAAGCCAGACGGCCGCTTCCACACCTGCCTACGATCTGGCCAGCTTGGACAACACGAAGCAGGGCTGGGGGCAGGGCGTTCAGTTCGACGACAAAAACCGCCCCATCGCCGCCGTTTCCTATCAGGAAAAATACGGCAAATACGATGCGTATTTCATCGGCGAGGACTCCCCCACCATCTATCTGACCTTCGACAACGGCTACGAAAACGGCTACACGGCTCCCATTCTGGATGCTTTGAAGGAAAAAGGCGTACAGGCGGTGTTCTTCTGCACCTTGAGCTACATCAAGAGCCAGCCGGAGCTGATTCAGCGCATGATTGACGAGGGGCATATCGTGGGAAACCACAGCGACAAGCACCCCTGCTTCCCGGAGGTCTCCATCGAACGGCGGGAGCAGGAAGTTTTAAACGTCCATCAGTATATGCTGGACAACTACAACTATACCATGACCCTCTTCCGGGCGCCGGCGGGAGAATTTTCCGAGCAGACCTTAGCACAGACCCAGGAGCTGGGCTATAAGACCGTCTTCTGGAGTTACGCCTACAAGGACTGGGATCCCAACAACCAGATGGGGCCGGAAAATGCGCTGCCGAAGATCACAAAGGCGCTGCACCCCGGAGCGATCTATCTGCTCCACGCCGTGTCGCCGGACAACGCCGCCATTTTAGGGGATTTCATTGACAATGCAAGAGAAGCGGGCTACAACTTCGCTCTATTCCAATAAGTCTTGTGAAAACGCAGAAAAATCAAGAGTCTTCTTGTCAAACTTCACGATTTCTTCATGATTTCGACAAAAACTCTTGATTTTTCCCACAAGCGTGCTATAATAGGATCATTCCCTTTGGGAAACTAAAAATTCGTTTGTATCGTCCTTGCAATCGTGAGGGCGATATATTTTTTGCTCGTTTTATCCTTGGCGGGAGCGGATCTGACGGATGTCCTTGCCGACGAACCGCAGGCAGTCCAGCAGGGAGAAGAGTCGGGATACCACCCGATGAGAATAGCGCTGCTCCAGCTCCTGCGTGGTCAGGTTGGTGCTGATGATGGTGGGCTTCCGGCGGTTGCACCGGGTGTTGATGAGATTATAGACAGTGGACAGATTGAAAGAGGAGGAAAATTCCGCCCCCAGATCGTCGAGGATCAGAAGATCCACATCCAGAAGGCCGTCCAGCGTTTCCTTCCCCTCCGACCGGCCGAAATGCTCTTCTTCCACCGCCCGAAGAAAATCCTGAGCGGAGCCGTATGCCACCATGCAGCCTTTGGAGATGACATCCTTGGCGATGGCGAGGGACAGATGGGTCTTCCCCAGCCCCGTATCGCCGATAAGGAAGAGCCCCCGGCTTTCCGGCGTGAAATTTTCCGCATAGCTGCGGCAGAAACGATAGATGTTCCCCATGATCGTCCGGGGGACCACGCCGGTAGCAGCGTCCACTTCGGTGGAATAGTAATTGAGATCGAAGGTGTCAAAGCTGCACAGCTCCAGATCGGAGACCTGGTTCAATTCCTTTAACCGCTCCCGGCGGAGCAGGTCTTCAAAGCACCGGCAGCGCTTTCCGTCCGCAAAACCGGTATCCTTGCAGATGGGGCAGACGTAGTGCATTTCCAGATAATCCGCCGGATAGCCGTGAGCGGCAAGCAGCTCTTTTTCCCGGGCCTGCAAAGCAAGGTTTGCGCCTTTCAGCTGCTCGATGCCTTCGGAAAGGTTGGTCTGGTGAGAGAGGATCATCTTGCTGAGCTTCACGGAGGTCAGGCTCAGTTCCCGGCGGACCGCCATGACCTGGGGGATCTCTTTTGCGATCTTCTCTTCCCGTTCCGCCTGCCGGATCCGGTCGCCGGTGCGGCGGCGCTCCAGCTCCCGGAGGCAGGTGTCCATTGCCTGACTGTTCACGGGTCATACCCCTTTCTGTCCGTCATTGGTTTTCGGAATGTTAAAGCCCCGCTGCTCGAACTCATCCAGATCGTAGGAGGCGTTCCGACGCTGGGAAGGCGCTGCCGCAGCCGGCTTTCCGGCAGGGCGGGCGTCCTTTAAAAGGATCTCCTGTGGAGAACGGATCCCCTTTTCGTACCAGGAGCGGAGGATGGTGTTGATATAAGGAAAGCTCAATTGGTTGATGGCGTTCAGGGTGCGCTCATAGGCTTCGCCGATCATCTCGATGCCGTAGCCCAGCTCGTCGTACCAGCTCTGGACAAAGCGCAGCTGCTGGGCACTGAGGGCTCGGTCCCGGATACCGAAGCGCTGCTTCACCTCCTGCTCCCGGCTGTGGCGGAGGGTCTGCTGGCGGATGTATTCCTCTGCCCGGGCATGGGTGTTGATCTCCTGATCCGCCCAGCCGCAGCAGAGCTTCTGAATGTAGGCAAAGCTGCCCTTCCCGATGGAAACGCAGTACTGCAGCGCCATGACGATGACATCTACCGGCAGCCCCAGCGTTTCATGGATGTAGATGAGCCCACGCTGCTGGGTGGAGGTGAGAAGGCTGCCGAAAATGGACTCCGCCATGCTGAAAAGAAATTTGACGTCCGGATTTTTTTCCACCCGCTCTTTGATTTCTCCCGGAGTCAGGCTCTGAGCAGTGGAGACCACCTCTGGCTGCTTCCGGGGACACTCTTTCTCTGCCCGCTCTTCGGTGAAAATGCCGCACTGCACCCAATACCGCAGCGCCTCCACCACATCGCTTTCCGGCACGGAAAGCCGGGAAGCGATACCGGCGGTGTCCGCCTGATTCCCCCGAAGGATCGCCAGCAGCACCTTGATGTAAAGCCCGCTGGCCGTGGCAAGATGCTGATCCACCACTTCCGTCGGCACAGCCAGAAACGAGGCGTACTTCCCCATATTCAGGCGAATCTCCAAAACGCAGCCCTCCAAAAATCAATACATATCGCTGACGTAAACCGCCTGCAGATCTTTTCCGTCGTCAAATCCGCATTTCTTATAAAACTCTTTCCCGTCTTCGTCGCAGAGCAGCAGCTTGCAGGGAATGTCCCAGTAGTGAGCCAGCATCCGCTGGATCAGAGCGCTTCCGATGTGCTGGCGCTGATACTCCGGCCGCACCAAAAGATAGTGGAAATACGCCGTCATAGCGTGGTCGGTGATGGCGTTCATCAGCCCCACCAGCTTGTCCCCGTCCCATGCGGAATAAACGGCATCGGAATGCTCCATGGCTGCCGCCAGCTTTTCCGGGTACTGCCCGGATTCCCAGTCGACGCTGAGGAACAGCTCCTGCAGCGCCGCAGGAGCGAAGGTTTTAATGTCTTTATACTCAATGGCCATAAAAAAGCCTCCCGCTTATCGGTCAAACAAAAAGGATTTCGCCAGCGCCAGCCCCTCCCGGATGTAAAAGCCGGGCGCCAGCATTGCCGGAGTTTTCCCGCCGTAGCTGCAGACCTCGCCGTATCCCTCCCGACGGGCCAGCATTTTGGCACGGAAAGAGTGGAAGTCTGAGGTCACGATCTTGATCCGCAGCTGGGAAATGGGCTTTCCGGCATCGGATTCGATCAGTTCTTTGGAAAACTCCAGATTTTCGTGGGTATTGGTGGAACGGTCTTCTACGAGGATCCGCTCCGAGGGCACACCGTGCTCCATGAGCCAGCGTGCCATGGCCGTCCCCTCCGGGATGGTCTCGTTCCAGCCCTGACCGCCGGTGACCACGATGGTCTCCCCCTGGCTGCATTCGAGAGCCGCCTCCAGCCGCCGTTCCAATGTGGCAGGGATCCGGTCGCCCCGAAGCCCGGCACCCAGAACGATGATGTAATCGGCCTTCTTCGTATCCTTCCGGGCAGCGCCTGAAATCACTGCGGCCTCCAGCCCGGCAAAGATCAGAAGCAGCACCGCCGCAATGGGGACAGCAACCCTTTTAAAGCACACAGCTCCCGGCAAAGCGCCGAAGCGCCGATCCAGAAATGCCAATGCAATCAGCAAAACGCCCGCGGCTGCCAATAATGCGTTGAACCGCACCGGCCCCATCATCACGGTGGCCAGAATGCAGTAACCCGTCAGCAGCCCGCCTGCTCCCAGCAGGATCCAATCCAGCGCCTTCATTTCCAAAGATCAATGGGCGAGGACCACGCCATCTTGCCGTTTGCGTCGATGACCTCCACCCGGATGAAGGTCTCCCAATCCAGAGGGGTGTACTCGGTCTCGGTAAGGCCGAATCCCTTGCTCACCCGGGGAGAAGTATAGACAACATTGGAGTAGAAGATCACCTGCTGCGCCGGGGTGCAGCGGACCTTCACGGTCTTCCCGTCCCAGCGGACGTCCATCTTCGGGCCCTGGGAAGCGTAGAACCGCCCCGCAAACAAAGCGTCCATCACAGCCGCTTCCGTCAGCTCGTCCGCCTGCAGCCAGATGAAGTTGGTGCACTGCTCGCCGGTATAGAAGTGGCTGTCGTCCGACGCCACCAGCGGCAGGGGCATCCCAAGGGTGGCGACCATGTCCAGGATCACGCTGGATTCGCCCCGGCGGCCGTTCCAGGGGTTATTGGAAACGCTGTTGAAAATTTCCGACGCATTGATCCCCCTGAGCTTCACGATCTCGCTGGGCAGGTTCAGCGACCAGGCGGGGTGAGCCAGAATGGCAAATCCACCAGCTTCATGGATAGCGTCCAGGATCCCCTGCGCCGTATTTTCGGGGCCCGGTTCCGGAAGTACCAGATGATCCGGCCCGATGGCAACGATGTGGTAGATGCCGTCCGCTGCGTTGCCGCCTACGTCATACTCGCAGCCGGGGATCAGCAGCAATCCGTCCTTTTCGCCCGATCCGGACGGCTTCCAATGATCCGTAAAAGCAAGAAAATCGTAGCCTTCATTGCGGTAAATCCGGATCACCTCATCCGGAGTTTTCAAGCCGTCCGAAACGGTGCTGTGGGTGTGCAGGTTTCCACGGAACCAACGCTTCCCATCCTGGTCCAAATACATTTTCCATGCTCCTTTTCGTATAATTTTGTCATTGAACCTATTATACCAGTTCTCTTTGAAAAAAACAACCGTAAAAAAGAACCGCCCTGCCGAAAGCGGGACGGCTCTTTCTCTATTTGCTGAAATCAGATAACGCCTTGAGCGATCATGGCGTTGGCAATCTTTTCGAAGCCTGCGATGTTGGCGCCCATGACCAGGTTGCCCTCATGGCCGTATTTCTTGGCCGCATTATAAGCGTTGTGGAAGATGTTGACCATGATTTCCTTCAGCTTGGCATCCACTTCCTCAAAAGTCCAGGAGTAACGCATGGAGTTCTGGCACATCTCCAGACCGGAGGTTGCAACGCCGCCGGCATTGGCCGCCTTAGCGGGAGCGAACAGAACGCCGGCCGCCTGGAACGCCTCGATGGCTTCAGGAGTAGAAGGCATATTAGCGCCCTCTGCCACGACTTTGACGCCGTTCTTGATCAAAGTGGCTGCAGACTCGCCGTCGATCTCGTTCTGGGTTGCGCAGGGGAATGCAACGTCGCAGGGAATGGTCCAGATGCCCTTGCAGCCGGGAGTGAAGGTTGCACCCTCCACACGTTTGGCGTACTCGGAGATACGGCCGCGCTCCACCTCTTTGATCTGCTTGACCACGTCCAGCTTGATGCCGGCGGGATCGTAAACATATCCGGAGGAATCGGACAGGGCGACTACATTCGCACCCAGAGTCTGAGCTTTCTCGGTGGCGTAGATCGCCACGTTGCCGGAGCCGGAAATGACGGCTGTCTTGCCCTTCAGGGAGTCGTTCTTCATGCAGTTGAGCATTTCTTCGGTGAAATACATAAGGCCGTAGCCGGTAGCCTCGGTGCGGGCCAGAGAACCGCCGTAAGAAAGGCCCTTGCCGGTGAGAACGCCGGTGAACTCGTTGCGGATCCGCTTATACTGGCCGAAGAGGTAGCCGATCTCCCGACCGCCCACGCCGATGTCGCCGGCGGGAACGTCGGTATCTGCGCCAATGTGCTTGCAGAGCTCGGTCATGAAGGCCTGGCAGAAACGCATGACTTCGGCATCGGATTTGCCCTTGGGGTCAAAGTCGGAGCCGCCCTTTCCGCCGCCCATGGGCAGGCCGGTGAGGGAATTTTTGAAGCACTGCTCGAAGCCTAAGAACTTGATGACGGACTGGTTGACAGAAGGATGGAGCCGCAGACCGCCTTTGTAGGGACCGATTGCGGAGTTGAACTGGACACGGAATCCACGGTTGACCTGAACCTTGCCCTGATCGTCCACCCAGGAAACCCGGAACTGAATGAAACGCTCCGGCTCCACAATGCGGTCGATGACGCCGGTTTCGATCAGCTCAGGTTTCTGTTCCACGACGGGCTGGAAGGATTCGAGAACTTCCTGGACCGCCTGAATGAATTCCGGCTCGCCGCTGTTTCTTTTTTTCACGGTTTCCAGAACATGAAGGAGATATTCGTTTGTCAATGCCATGGGGGTTGCCTCCTACTTTTTCAAGAATGCCTATATTATACACTAAAGTGATGAAATGTGCAATAGTTTTGCAGCAAAAAAATCGATTCCTGCACATTTCACAAAATTAACTGCGTTTTTTCCATTTAGTACCGTTTATTTTACTTTTTCTGCAGGACGAATTCAAAAATGTTTCACATTTCAGTTATTATTTTTCCTATTTTCGGACGCAAAAAATCCCCGGTCAACTTGACCGGGGATTTTTCTTCAACAAACAGAAGATTATGCGTTGATCTTGGAGACAACGCCGGAACCAACGGTTCTGCCACCCTCACGGATAGCAAAGCGCAGGCCTTCTTCGATAGCGATAGGAGTGATCAGCTCAACGTCGAAGTCCAGGTTGTCGCCGGGCATAGCCATCTCAGTGCCCTCGGGCAGGGTGATGATGCCGGTAACGTCGGTGGTCCGGAAGTAGAACTGAGGACGATAGTTGTTGAAGAAGGGTTTATGACGGCCGCCCTCTTCCTTCTTCAGGACGTAGACGGAGCAATGGAACTTGGTGTGAGGATGAATGGTGCCGGGTTTGCAGAGAACCTGGCCACGCTCAATGTCAGAGCGCTGCACACCACGGAGCAGAGCGCCGATGTTGTCGCCAGCCTCAGCGAAGTCCAGCAGCTTGCGGAACATCTCAACGCCGGTAACAACGGTCTTGCCTTTTTCTTCCTTCAGGCCAACGATCTCAACTTCGTCGCCAACCTTAACAGTACCACGCTCAACACGGCCGGTAGCAACGGTGCCGCGTCCGGTGATGGTGAAGACGTCCTCAACGGGCATCAGGAAGGGCTTGGTGTCGTCGCGCTCGGGAGTGGGGATCCACTCGTCAACAGCGTCCATCAGCTCAAGGATCGGCTTGTAAGCGGGATCGTTGATGTCATCGGGAGCTTCCAGAGCAGCCAGAGCGGAGCCACGGATGATGGGGGTGTCGTCGCCGGGGAACTCGTACTCGTTCAGCAGCTCACGGATCTCCATCTCAACGAGATCCAGCAGCTCTTCGTCGTCTACCTGGTCGCATTTGTTCATGAACACGACAATGTAGGGAACACCGACCTGACGGGACAGCAGGATGTGCTCGCGGGTCTGAGGCATGGGGCCGTCAGCAGCAGACACAACCAGAATAGCACCGTCCATCTGAGCAGCACCGGTGATCATGTTCTTGACGTAGTCAGCATGGCCGGGGCAGTCAACGTGAGCGTAGTGACGCTTGTCGGTCTCGTACTCAACGTGAGCGGTGTTGATTGTGATACCACGAGCTCTTTCCTCAGGAGCCTTATCGATCATGTCGTAGGCTTCGTACTGAGCCTTGCCCTGCAGAGCCAGGGTCTTGGTGATAGCAGCAGTCAGAGTGGTTTTGCCGTGGTCAACGTGGCCGATGGTGCCAATGTTAACGTGGGGCTTGGTGCGTTCAAATTTCTGTTTTGCCATTGTTTTTTCCTCCTTTTATCTTTGAACAATCCGTTCAAAATAGATTCAAGCGAATGAGCAAACGAACTCAGTTCGATTTTGCTCTCTTGGACATAATGTCTTCCGCAACAGACTTCGGGACCTCGCTGTAATGGCTGGGTTCCATGGTGTACTGTCCACGGCCCTGCGTCTTGGAGCGCAGGTCGGTGGCGTAGCCGAACATCTCAGACAGGGGAACCATGGCACGGATCTCTTCCACGCCATTGCGGGCTTCCATGCCCTGGATCTGGCCACGGCGGGAGTTCAGGTCACCGATCACGTCGCCCATGTAGGTTTCGGGAACGATAACGACCACTTTCATGATCGGCTCCAGAATCACGGGATTCGCTTTGCGCAAAGCATCCTTCAGAGCCATAGAACCAGCGATCTTAAAGGCCATTTCAGAGGAGTCGACCTCATGGTAAGAGCCGTCGTACAGCTCAACCTTAATGTCAACAACAGGATAACCTGCCAGCACACCGGACTGCATAGCGCCCTGAATACCGGCATCGACCGCAGGGATATACTCCTTGGGGATGGCGCCGCCGACAACCTTGTTAACGAACTCATAGCCTTTACCGGCTTCGTTGGGGAACACACGGATCTTAACGTGACCGTACTGGCCCTTACCGCCGGACTGACGGGCATATTTGTTCTCAACATCCACGTTCTTGCGGATGGTCTCACGGTAAGCAACCTGAGGCTTGCCTACGTTTGCCTCGACCTTGAACTCACGAAGCAGACGGTCGACGATGATCTCCAGATGGAGCTCGCCCATACCGGCGATGATGGTCTGACCGGTCTCCTCATCGGTGTAGGTCTTGAAGGTGGGGTCTTCTTCCGCCAGCTTTGCAAGGGCAATGCCCATCTTTTCCTGGCTAGCCTTGGTCTTGGGCTCAATGGCAACACGGATAACCGGCTCCGGGAACTCCATGGACTCAAGGATGACCTCATGCTTGGGATCGCAGAGGGTGTCGCCGGTGGTGGTCTGCTTCAGACCGACAGCAGCAGCGATATCGCCTGCGTAGCAGGTTTCGATGTCCTGCCGGTGGTTGGCGTGCATCATCAGGATGCGGCCCATACGCTCGGATTTGCCCTTGGTAGAGTTATAAACCGTAGCGCCGGCATCAACTGTACCGGAGTAAACACGGAAGAAGCAGAGCTTTCCGACAAAGGGGTCCGTAGCAATCTTGAACGCCAGAGCGGAGAAAGGCTCGGTGTCGGAAGAATGACGGACGGTTTCCTCACCGGTCTCGGGATCAATACCGTCGATGGGAGGAATATCGATGGGAGAAGGCATATAGTCAACGATGGCATCCAGCAGCTTCTGCACGCCCTTGTTACGGTAAGCGGTGCCGCAGCAGACAGGAACCAGGTCGTTGGCAATGGTCGCAGCACGAAGGGCCTTCTTCAGCTCGTCGATGGTCAGTTCCTCATCCTCGAGGAATTTTTCCATCAGAGCGTCGTCAGTCTCAGCGATGGCTTCCACCATCTCTGCGTGATACTGCTCTGCCTTTTCCTTCATATCATCGGGGATGTCAATGACAGAAATGTCGTTGCCCAGCTCATCGTTGTAGATATAAGCCTTCATCTCCATCAGGTCGATGATGCCCTTGAAGTCATCTTCGGCGCCGATGGGGAGCTGAATGGGCAGGGGGTGGCATTTCAGACGGTCATGCATCATATGGATGACATTGTAGAAGTCCGCACCCATGATGTCCATCTTGTTAACGAACGCCATACGGGGGACTTTGTATTTGTTAGCCTGATGCCAAACGGTTTCAGACTGGGGTTCTACGCCGCCCTTGGCGCAGAAAACGGTAACGGAGCCATCCAGGACGCGGAGAGAACGTTCCACTTCAACTGTAAAGTCCACGTGACCGGGGGTATCGATAATATTGATCCGATGACCCTTCCAGAAAGCAGTCGTAGCAGCAGAAGTAATCGTAATACCCCGTTCCTGCTCTTGTGCCATCCAGTCCATCGTCGCAGTACCCTCGTGGGTATCACCGATCTTATGCGTTTTTCCCGTGTAGTACAGGATTCGCTCGGTAGCGGTGGTTTTGCCGGCGTCGATGTGAGCCATTATACCAATATTACGAGTCATTTCGAGAGATACGGCTCTTGGCATAATTTCCTCCTGATTGAATAGAGAATGTCTCCCGCTTCCGAAACCGGAAGCAAGAGACGGGGGCACAAAATCCTATGCCCCGAAAACGAAAGACAGCAGCCTTACCATCTGAAGTGCGCAAACGCCTTGTTGGCTTCTGCCATCTTGTGCGTGTCTTCACGCTTCTTGCAGGCACCGCCGGTGTTGTTCAGCGCATCCATGATCTCTCCGGCAAGCCGTTCCTTCATGGTCTTTTCAGAACGGTTTCTGGAATAAAGGGTCAGCCACCGCAGGCCCAGGGTCTGCCGCCGCTCGGGACGGACTTCCATAGGAACCTGGTAGGTAGCACCGCCGACGCGGCGGGATTTGACCTCGAGGACGGGCATAATGTTCTCAAGAGCCTCCTGGAAGGCCTCCAGAGCATCTTTACCAGTCTTTTCGCTGACGATTTCAAAGGCGCCATAAACGATTTTCTGTGCAACGCCCTTCTTACCGTCATACATGACGTTGTTGATCAGACGAGTGACCAACTTGGAATTGTACATAGGATCCGGCAAAACATCGCGTTTTGCAATTTGACCTCTTCTTGGCACTTTACTTCCCTCCTTCATAGAATGAATTCATCGGTACTCGAAAGTAAAATCTCCCGTCAGCCAGGGAAAGGCTCGCATAACACGGTTGCCGTATTATTTCAAAGCCGCCATAGCCTACAGGTACCAGAAGTGATTGCTCACTTTCCGGAATGGATTACTTCTTCGCACCAGCTTTCGGACGCTTTGCGCCGTACTTGGAACGGGCCTGCATTCTTCCGTTGACGCCCTGGGTATCAAGAGTACCACGGATGATGTGATAACGCACACCAGGAAGGTCCTTGACACGTCCGCCACGGATCAGCACCACAGAGTGCTCCTGCAGATTGTGCCCGACACCAGGAATATAAGCCGATACTTCCATTCCGTTGGTGAGCCGGACTCTTGCGATCTTCCGCAGTGCGGAGTTCGGCTTTTTCGGGGTCTGAGTTCTGACGGCCGTGCAGACGCCTCTCTTCTGGGGAGAGCTCTGATCGGTAGGCTCCTTGGTCATGGAGTTGTAGCCGCGGTTCAGAGCAGGGGCGGTAGACTTGGTCACCAGAGTTTCTCTGCCTTTTCTGACGAGCTGGTTAAAGGTTGGCATATGGCACCTCCTTACTCAAAATATTATACCCGGCAAGAGTGCATACTCTCACCTAGCATACTCATTTATTTTACCATCGTTTCGGGTGCTTGTCAACACCTTTCGGGTAAAAACTTGAAGAATCGGGAGCCGCAGGAGCCCCCGATTCTGTCAAAAACGCTGTGTTTTACTGTGCGTCCGCTGCTTCGGCGGAATCCGCCTCGTTCTTCACGGGAACGACCTCCACCTCGTTGTAGCAGGACATACCGGTACCGGCAGGAATCAGCTTGCCGATGATGACGTTCTCTTTTAAGCCCATCAAATGGTCCACCTTGCCCTTGATGGCAGCTTCGGTCAGGACCTTGGTGGTCTCCTGGAAGGAAGCGGCCGACAGGAAGCTCTCGGTGGCAAGAGAAGCCTTGGTGATACCAAGGAGCACCGGCTCGTAGGTGATGAGGGACACGCCCTCTTCCCCGGCGTCGATGCGCTCCTGAAGGAGCTTGTTCTCCTGATACACATCGCCACGATCCATGATGGAGCCGGACAGCAGCTCGGTAGAGCCGGGGCTGACGATCCGGACCTTCTTCATCATCTGGCGGACGATGACCTCAATGTGCTTGTCGTTGATGTCAACGCCCTGCAGACGGTAGGTCTTCTGAACCTCGGCGATCAGGTAGTTCTGGACTTCCTGTTCGCCCTTGACGGCCAGAATGTCGTGGGGGTTGACGGCGCCTTCGGTCAGGGAATCGCCGATAGCGATCTGCTGGCCTTCCTGCACTTTGATCTTAAAGCCGTAGGGAATGGTATAGCGCTTCTCTTCCTCGGAGTTGCTGACCACGATGACCCGCTGGCGTTTCTCTTCGTCAAACCGGATGGTGCCGGGGATCTCGGAGATGATGGCGCTGTTCTTGGGCTTACGGCCTTCAAACAGCTCAACGATTCTGGGAAGACCCTGTGTAATGTCTTCGGCGTTTGCGATACCGCCGGTGTGGAAGGTACGCATGGTCAGCTGGGTGCCGGGTTCGCCGATGGACTGTGCGGCGATAACGCCGACGGCCTCGCCGACTGCCACAGGCTTGCCGTTTGCAAGGTTTGCACCGTAGCACTTGGCGCAAATACCCTGAGTGGAACGGCAGGACAGGATAGAGCGGATCTGGACTTTCGTCGCACCGGTGGCGATGATCTTCTCCGCATCCTTGTCGTCCATGAGCTTATCCTTGGAGACCAGGACTTCGCCGGTCTGGGGATCGCAGAAATCGTCCACCAGATAGCGGCCCTGCAGACGCTCGGCAAAAGGCTCGATCATCTCGTTGCCTTCCCGAATGTCGTGAACCCAGATGCCCTCGTGAGTACCGCAATCGGTCTGCCGGATGATGACGTCCTGAGAAACGTCGACCAGACGCCGGGTCAGGTAGCCCGAGTCAGCGGTACGCAGTGCGGTATCGGCCAAGCCTTTCCGGGCGCCACGGGAGGAGATGAAATACTCCAGAATGTTCAGGCCTTCCCGGTAATTTGCCTTAATGGGCAGCTCAATGGTAGTACCGGCGGTGTTTGCGATCAGGCCACGCATACCGGCCAGCTGACGCAGGTTGTTGATAGAACCACGGGCGCCGGAGTCTGCCATCATGTAAATGGGGTTGAATTTGTCAAGGTTCTTCTGGAAGGCTTCGGTGACCTTGTCGGTGGCCTCGTTCCAGATCTTGATGACGTGGTTGGTGCGCTCCTCAGAGGTAATCAGACCACGCTCGTACTGGCGAACCACTTTCAGGTTGGCCTTCTCGGCCTCAGCCACGATCTCCTTCTTTTCCGGAGGAATGGTGGCGTCGATAACGGCAACGGTGATGCCGCTGCGGGTGGAGTATTTGTAGCCCTGCGCCTTGATCCGGTCCAGAACCTCGGAGGTCTTGGCGGTGCCGTGAATCTTGATGCAGCGCTCGATAATCTTGCCTAGGGTCTTCTTGGTTACCAGGAAATCCACTTCCAGATTGAACTGGTTTTCCGGCTTGGAGCGATCCACGAAGCCCAGATTCTGGGGAATGGGATCGTTGAAGATCAGGCGGCCGACGGTGGTGTCAATCACCCGGCTGACGTTGCCTTTGGTCATCCGGACCTTGATCTTGGCGTGGAGGGTGACAACACCGTCCTGATAGGCCATCAGAGCCTCGTTGACATCCCGGAAGACCTTGCCTTCACCGGGCTCGCCATCCTTCACCAGAGTCAGGTAATAGGAGCCCAAAACCATGTCCTGCGTCGGAACCGTTACGGGGCGGCCGTCAGAAGGCTTCAAAAGGTTGTTGGCAGCCAGCATCAGGAACCGGGCCTCGGCCTGCGCTTCTGCGGACAGAGGAACGTGAACAGCCATCTGGTCGCCGTCGAAGTCGGCGTTGTAAGCCGTACAGGCCAGCGGATGCAGCTTCAGGGCGCGCCCTTCCACCAGAACCGGCTCAAAGGCCTGAATGCCCAGACGGTGCAGGGTCGGTGCACGGTTCAGCAGGACGGGATGATCCTTGATGACGATCTCAAGGGCGTCCCAGACTTCTGGACGGGCCCGATCCACCATTTTACGGGCGGATTTGATGTTGTTGGCAGCACCGGTCTCCACCAGACGCTTCATAACGAAGGGCTTGAAGAGCTCCAGAGCCATCTCCTTAGGAAGACCGCACTGATACATTTTCAGCTCCGGCCCGACGACGATAACAGAACGTCCGGAATAGTCGACACGCTTGCCCAGCAGGTTCTGACGGAACCGTCCCTGTTTGCCCTTCAGCATATCGGAAAGGGACTTCAGAGGCCGGTTGTTGGGGCCGGTAACAGGGCGTCCCCGGCGGCCGTTGTCGATCAGGGCGTCAACGGCTTCCTGCAGCATCCGCTTCTCGTTGCGGACGATGATGTCAGGGGCGTTCAGCTCCAGCAGGTGCTGCAGCCGGTTGTTGCGGTTGATGACCCGGCGATAGAGGTCGTTTAAGTCAGAGGTGGCGAAACGTCCGCCATCCAGCTGGACCATAGGCCGGATGTCGGGGGGAATGACCGGGATCACGTCCAGAATCATCCACTCAGGCTTGTTGCCGGAAAGCCGGAAGGCTTCCACGCACTCCAGGCGCTTTAAGATCCGGATCTTCTTCTGGCCGCTGGCGTCGTTCAGCTGCTGCTTCAGCTCAACGGACAGGGCTTCCAGATCCAGCTCCTTCAAAAGCTCCTTGATGGCCTCGGCGCCCATGGCAGCCTTGAAGTCATCCTCGTATTTTTCCCGCATATCCGCATATTCTTTTTCGGACAGGAGCTGCCCTTTTTCCAGAACAGTGGAGCCGGGATCGATGACGATATATTTTGCGAAGTAGAGCACTTCCTCCAGACGGCGGGGAGAGATATCGAGGATCAGGCCCATCCGGGAAGGAATGCCTTTGAAGTACCAGATATGGGAAACAGGAGCGGCCAGCTCGATGTGGCCCATCCGCTCCCGGCGGACTTTTGCCCGAGTGACTTCTACGCCGCACTTGTCGCAGATTTTTCCTTTGTAACGCAGGCGCTTATACTTGCCGCAGTGGCACTCCCAGTCCTTGGTGGGCCCGAAGATCCGCTCGCAGAAGAGGCCGTCCGTCTCCGGCTTCAGGGTACGGTAATTGATGGTCTCCGGCTTCTTGACCTCGCCGTGGGACCACTCACGAATCTGCTCCGGGGAAGCCAGACCGATCTTGATCGATTCAAACACGTTAAATTCCAATTGCGACCCCTCCATTAAAAATCTTCGTCCATGCCGTTATCATCCAGAGCGAAATCCATGCCGCCGCTTTCCTCGTCGAAGCCGGAATCGTCCTCGTCAAAGGTGTCGTCCCCGTCTTCGTCCTCGGCGCTGTAATCCTCCTCATCAGCATTGCTGTCGTCCACATAGTGGTTCAGCTCGTCGTAATCGGACTCTTCGGCACTGCGGAAGCTGATGTCCTCATCGTCGTCCTCGAAGGTCTGCTTCAGGTCGATCTCCTCATTGTTCCGGTCCAAGACCTTCACGTCGAGGCCCAGCGACTGCAGCTCTTTGATCAGGACCTTGAAGGATTCCGGTGTGCCGGACTGAGGCACGTTGTGGCCCTTGACGATGGCTTCGTAGGTCTTCACACGGCCGACCACGTCGTCAGACTTCACCGTCAGGATCTCCTGCAGGGTGTAAGCGGCGCCGTAAGCTTCCAGTGCCCAGACCT